>Ga0315331_10002100_pt1 | contig 15092 bp, 13 predicted proteins | sample M160m34915metaG_FD_203456 | JGI IMG/M metagenome (GOLD analysis project Ga0315331, IMG submission 203456) | Ammonia-oxidizing marine archaeal communities from Monterey Bay, California, United States - M1 60m 34915 | ecosystem: Environmental > Aquatic > Marine > Intertidal zone | place: USA...
TTTACATATTAATTTAATATATAGTGTATCTATAGACGGAGACATTTTCTTCAGGACAATATATTTTATATTATGATCCCCACTCGTAGAGTGGATGATGTCCGCTTCGCGGATCATCCAAGATGTGGCAGTATATATTAGCCCGAAGAACAGACGATACGTAATGTATGGTTGTCCGCTTCGCGGATTAATTGTCTAGTGACCACATTCTAATACATCGTTAGTATATACAGAACATAGAATTGTAAATACAAAAGCTTGAATAGCTGCAACGGCACATTCTAGAATGTTAATAAGAACTACAAGTGCTAAAGAGAAACCGTGTACAAGGAAACCAACACCTCCTAAAGCAAATACAAATCAAACAAAAATTGTTACAATTTTTAACATACAGTGACCTGATAGAATATTTGCAAAAATTCGTAGAGCTAAACTAACAACTCGGAATACATATGAAACAGTTTCAATTAAAATAATTGCAGGAACAATTGCTAATGGACATCCTTTTGGTAAAAGCATACCAAAAAGGAAAACACCATGGTGTAAGAATCCAACAAGGTTAATTGCTGCAAAAGCAAAAAGACTGATTGTAAACGTTACAATTAATTGTGATGTAATACTATATGTATAAGGAAATAGTGCAATTACATTGGCTGAAAGAACAGTAAGGAAAAGAGTTAAATATGCTGGCATAAATTTTTCTCCGGCTTTAGATCCAGTTTGTTCGCAAACTGTTTGTAAAATAACTCCATAAATAACTTCATAAATCGATTGTCATCGTGTTGGAACAAGAGGTGTTTTATATAACGAAAGACTAATAAATAGTTTAAGTGCAATAAATCCTAAAACAGTAACTAACATAAAGTTTGTAAAGATTCCTCCTAATACAAGCTGTCCAGCAAATAGTCCTTGTACAAAATTAGAAATTTGAAGAAGGAAAAGATTTGCTCCGTTAGAGACGGCGCTTGCGCTAGTAGCTGAATCAAGAATTACTGTTCCAGCTCCTGCAGATGCTTGTGATCCTCACGCTACAAGCGTTGATCCACCACCACCTTGTCATGGAAGAAAGTTAAGTCCCATCCCTACAGCAGAGAAAGGGAAACATAGAAGAGTATTAACGTAAGAGATTACTACACTTACTGTTGAAATAGCATAAGTATATGCTCAAAGAGATCCAGATGCTGCTGTTAATACAAGATAATAAACTGGTAAAAACACAAAAGATCCAAAGTTATATCATTGCAGTGAAGCTACGGCAGGTGCGGCAATTCCACTTTCAAGTGCCCCTCAATGAGCAGCATTGTTCGTTGAATCAGCAACTGACGGGTAGATATAGCTAGGTACAGCTGAATAAAGATCAAGTCATGCTTGATGACTTCATGATGTTAAGCTAGCAGCAGATGCTCCAAGGCCAGCACCACTTGTGAAATATACAAATTCAGAACTTCCTCCAACTTGTGGAAATAAGTTACTCATTTCTAATGAGCTAATACCTGCGCTGCTTGGATAAACTTGCGCTGATAAAGGTAGAATTTGAAATTGTTCTAGAGGTGTTGCACAAACGGCATCGTAAAGTGCGAAACTATCATTTAATAATACAGAATAAAGGTTCATTTTTATGCTATGCGTGTCCGCTCCTTCCTTCGTCGTTTGGGGTAATGGTCGTCCGTTTCACGCATGATCATTACCTGGAAAATATATTAACTGATGTTTATAAATTACTAAACAAAATTACTTAATTAATAATTTGTTTAGCGACTGGTCATGATATAATTAAACGCTTTCACATGTCGTCCGTTGTACGGATGATTATCAGCGTGCATCATAACATAAATATTACGTTGTGATGGCCATGTAATCATCATTACATGGTCGTAAGGCAATCTACTAACATAGATTGTCCTGGTTGTGTTGGTCGAACGACCGCAAAGCTGTGGAATTATTATTTAACCTTGTAACTAATTAATGTCTGAAGTTTTTTAGATTCCTCTGAAGCTTCTAAATCTTTTAGTAAAGTTGTGTTTACTTTACTTGAAAATTGAGTTTGAAGAACTGAGTGTAAACTTGATCCAAAATCTTTGTTTCCTAAAGATCCAGGAGAACTAAAAATAGACGTTGAAAGAGACGTCTGTTTTGCAGACGTTGTTTCTGGTTGGCTTAATAAGTTAGAAATAGCATAAGATGATTGTTTTCGTACCGCAAAAATTTGTCCTACTGTTGGTAAGAAAAGCTTTACGTTTAATACGAAAGAAAGAAGAAGTAAGATGACAAGAGGCGCCACCTGTGGAATAAATCCAATTGTTTCTAATGTTGGCATGGTTTTTTATTTTATGCTACATGTTGTCCGTAAACTAATATATTTTATATATTAGCCTGAAGAACGAAGGACCAGGACAATCTACATGTCCGCTAATATATAAAATATATTAACCGTGGACTTATCTTAGTAGATTGCTTGTCCGCTTCGCGGATATATATACCGCCACATCTTGGATGATCCGCGAGGTAATCTACTATATAGATTACCCAGATATTATATTTTATATATTATCCAGGTAATGTGTGTAACACATTACCCCAAACGAAGGAAGGAGCGGACATCACCCAGAGGGCGTGGTATTAGCTTAAAATGAGCCAAAAAGTTCATCCAAAAGGATTCCGGTTAGGCCGACAAAACTCCTCCGCGAAGCGGACAATAATTCTTCAAAAAGACGATAATTTAATAAGATCACATTCTTTGAATCATCCGTGAAACGGACGATCGGCAGCAACTGTTAAAACAGCGTGAGATTCGTTGTGATTTTCGGATCCCAAAAAAGGAAAACATTTTTATACGCGGTTATTTCAACAAGACCAGTTAATTCAAGAATATACAACAGGATTTTTTCGATCATTTGGGTTTTATCAAGAAAAATGTATTGTAGAACGAAACTGTAGCCAGGAAATTCACGTCACTAGTTATGTTTTACGTACACCAAAACTCCAACGTTCAAAAATAGACCAACTTCGATCACCAAAAGAAACTCCTTTAAAACTTGGACTTGAAGAAGGTTGAATTCCTACATTAATTTTACAAACCCTAGGAAAAATTATGATGGCATGATCATTACATGACCACCATCTATCCGCACTAAATGTGCATTCGCGAGGTAATCGGTTTCAGCCGATTATCCAAAGGAGCGACGAATTACCCCAAACGAAGGTGGAAAAGGCACCTACAATTTCTTCAATCATCCGGGACGGGTCAGAAAGTGATATTTTAAAATATTCAACGGAACTGAAGCGTTTTAACTCCTTTTGATTTAATGCTCGTCCGTTTCACGGACAAGGATCTAGCGACTCAGGCAGTCAATCATCTGTATCTGTGGAACGTACGACATCCGGAACGGACATCAACCACTCTACAAGTGGGGATCATAATAGAAAGGAAAAAGCCTGATGAGTCCATCGTAGTTGACAATCTACTCTTTGTTATCCACGAAGTGAACATCTATCTAGTCTACGCGGCGTAGTTGCCGCGCCGTCAATATCCGTAACAGACATGGACGCCGAGAATCCATCAGTTGTTGTCCAGAGCGGCATTCGGAACGGACATGAAGATTCAATGTTTCTACTTGAAAATATTGGTAATGAATCCTCTAAGGATTGATCACAAGGTAAAAGGAAATCATTCGGAATGGATCATGCTGTTGGAGCGCCCATTAAAATTATTTATTCAATTAAACCAACAAAAAGCTTAATTTCAAGCTCGCAACTTGTTGCAGATTATATAGCTGATAAAATTGAACAATCAGTTTCAATCCAACAAATTTTTAATGAACTGTTACAATTTTTTGAAACTGAAGCACAATGTATTGGGCCCGCGTTTAAAACGGACGCCTTTTCACCACAATCAATTGAGGACCTGAGCAAGTCTACAAGTAAAGACGAGCGCCCTACGATTACGGATCATTCGCGGCGAAGCAACATGCCCCAAAATGATCATAACGAAATCCACGAAGCGGACACTACTATATCAGAAGAGGCACACGACACTCTTCGTGTTTTTGGTTTTAAAATTTATTGTTCTGGACGACTTCAAATAAATTCTTTTTCGAAGCCAGCCGAGAAAGCTGAAAAGATTGAAATTACACGAGGAGTTCTGCCTTTAAATACTGTTAATGCTAACATTGATTTTGCACAAACATATGCAACAAATGCTTATGGTACCTGTGGGATTAAAGTTTGAATTAATCGTGGTTAATCTCATTCGCGAGGTAATCTACTAAAATAGATTACCCAAAGGACGAAGGACGGCGTTCTTAGCTCAATTGGATAGAGCAATAGTTTTCGAAGCTATAGGTTGCAAGTTCGACTCTTGCAGAACGCTAGTCTTTTTATATGTCCGCTTTTTCGTTCTTTAGGCTAATGTTCGCCACGGGACATCACAATGTAATATATACTGCCACATCTTTGATGTGAATCACAACGTAAAAGATATTACCTGGGCAATCTGTTCATGGCCATGAAACGATGTCGAAGCTGTATCAATATATTATCATCCGCCAAGCGGACAATAGGGGTATGGCGCACTTAATCTATTTGGAACGAAAATAGTTGCGCAAGCTAAAAATGCGGCTATAGTTTAGTTGGTAAAATGCTTGATTTCCACTCAGGAGACATCGGTTCGAATCCGGTTAGCCGCTCCCTTATTTAATATTTACCAACGCACTTTAAAATACGAAAAACGGACATATTAAAGAGTTAACCTAATAAACTAAAATATTAAATACTTTATAGGCGTATGAACAATTTAGATTATACAGTGTCACTAGGCAATCTACTATATAAATTACGCTAGTCCTTGGTTTTTCAGTATAATATATTTTATATTATCACGGACCTGCGAAGCGGACGATGTGAAATTACGTTGTGCTATTGTTTTACGACCATTATATAGTAGCTCGGATAATGGTCGTCTGTTGCTTCGCTCAACACAACCACGGATGATCATCATCGTTCGACCAACACAGATAATCTACTAGGATAGATTATCCAAAGGACCAGGACAATCTATTTTACGTTGTGATATCCCGTCCCGGATATTAGTAGATTGCCTCACGACCATCTACAATTTTAGCTTTAGTAGTAGATCATCTGTGTTGGTAGAATAAGAAATATCTTATGACTAGTGCGCGAAACGCCGGCCTGCGGCTACTGACCTTCCTTAATCGCTTGGCTTATCGCAGAACAGAAAAAAGCATATGAACGAATTGAATCATCATTTCCTGGAATAATATAATCAATGCCTGTTCCGGGTATCTTTGGGTTCGAGTCTGAGTCTACTACCGCAATAATTGGAATTCCTGCTTTATGTGCTTCTCTTAAAGGCTGCTCGAGACCAGAAATACCAATTGCAAAGATAAGGCTTGGAAGTGAAAGACGACTACTTATTAATTGCTGTGTTCGATCCGTCGTAGATGTTGGAGCAGCTTTTTCAGGGGTAAGTTGATTTAAATTTTCTACAGAATAGTTTTGATACTGGCGTTCAAACGAACCTGCCGTATACTTATCGAGTAATCGGACATTGTTTTCCGTGTCGTTACTCTTTTTTATTAGTTTGTTTTGATTTTGTAAAAGGTATTCTTGTCAATTAGTAAAGGTTCCATTAACCCATGTATCTGCATCTCCATTAAAACATGATGCCCCAACAGAAAGTGCTGAGGTTTTTAAAATTTGTTCATAGGGATTATTTCTTTTTATTAAAGACCCAATCTTTTTTGGAGCTTTTCCCATAAATAAAATATTTGATGTACCTTCGGATCCTAAGTTTATCGCCGTATGTGAAGCAAAACGTAAAGCTCTTCGCAAATATCAACAACTTTTTGACACATCAAAAATATGGTTCGCGTCGTTAGCGGTACCATCCTTATCACGATATCCTAAGAGAAACGAAGCTATGTTTGGATTTCACTCTGAAGGCTTATGTCCAAGATGGATTTGAGAATTTAAACATTGTAGTACAGTAAATTGTGTCATAAAGTTAATTTTAAGCTAACTTCGGATAATCATACAAAGATAATCTACTGTATCAGACCACACCCTGTGGGTGCATCGTTGCTTCGCTCAACACGACCATGTAGATTACCCAACGAAGCGAAGGTGTCCGTTGCAGATATTACCCTAAGTGAAGCTAAAGTTGTAGATTTGATTTTAATTTAACGTACGTAAGGGATGTACGCTTTGCACCTAGCATAAAAATTAACCTATGAGTCTTATCTTTTCTGAATGATTAGCAATTCTTATTTTTATTGTAGTTTCTATTGGTCTTTCAGGGGTACTATTTGGCCTAAGCTATGCTTTTATTTCCCAAAACCCTGATCTTGAAAAAACATCGGCCTATGAATGCGGATTTAATCCTTTTGAGGATTCTCGAAATAGATTCGATGTACGTTTTTATGTCGTTGCTATTTTATTTATTATCTTTGATTTAGAAGTTATTTTCCTTTGTCCATGATCACTTGTATTACGACGAATTGACAGCCTTGGTTTTTGATCAATGATGCTCTTTCTTGTTTTAGTAACAATTGGATTTATTTTTGAATGACGAAAAGGTGCTTTAGATTGAAGTTAAGTTACATCTCTGCTTCGCGGATGCCAAGATGTGGAATTATGGCTAAAGCTAAAGTTCGCAGTGTGATCCACGTAATTTACTATGTCCCTTTGGATAGTATATATAGTAGATTATCTGCATACAAGCTTCTAAACTAGATGCAACCTTATCTTTAGTTGCAGGTAATAACTATTTATGTAGTACAAAAGTTTTATTATAATATCCCTTGCCACTGCTTCTTAGGGTTGTCTGCGATCACTACAACCACAAATCACGTAAACCTAATAGATAGTTAATCCTTGTCCGCTCCTTCCTTCGTTTGGGGTAATGTGTTACACACATTACCTGGATAATATATAAAATATATTATCTGGGTAATTTATATAGTAGATTACCTCGCGGATCATCGAAGGTGTATCAGTAAGGATTGATCATAACGTAATTAAATGCTTTCAGCGTGCATCACAACGTAAAGCAGATTATCTAGTTTCCATTTCATAATGTTCAGGCTTCATCTGTTTGACGATTCATTTGTTCAAATAAATCTTGATGTTTAACGTATTCATTTCGCAATCCTGTTAAAACAATTACAAGAATCATTGAAACAAGTAATAACATAGCAGCTAGAATAAAATGAAGGAAATAATGCGTATATAGAATAAGCCCCATAGCTTCTAAATTTGTTACACTATCGGCTAAGGTAACTCATGTTAAATAAGGAGAATTTGTTGCGTTTAGAGCTACACTCGAGCTTAATGCTGAGCTTTCAGCAGGTAAACTTCAATTAACCATATTGTTTGCGGCCATAGTTTCTGATAGAATATATAAGATAGCTGCCAAAGAAACAAACGCAATGATTCCTCCCATTGGGAAATAACGTGCAATTCGACCTCGAACAGTTTCTTTGAATGTAGCATGTTTAATATTTAGCATCATAATTACAAATAAAAAGACAATAGCTACAGCACCTACATAAACAACAATAAATGTAACACCTAAATATTCAGCTCCAAATAAGACCAAAAGAGATCCAGATGCTGCAAAAGATGCAACTAGAAATAGAATAGCGTGAATTGGGTTGGGAGTAGTCACTACAACAAAAGCTGAAGCAATTGCTAATAATGAGAAAAGATAAAATAATACATCTTGCATTGATAATAACATAAATTCTTTGTTTGTATTTTTTGTTTTTTTTTATTTCAAGGGTAATATATACTTATACATCTTCGATGTACAGTACAATGATCGGGTAGTTCTTTCCTTCGTCCTTTGGGTAATCTATTTTAGTAGATTACCTGAAACGATGAACCACCCATTAGCCAATTACATTGTGATATAAGCCAAGGGCGTTTAATATCCGGAACGGACAATTTAATATGGTCGTAAGCTAATATATTATATATATTAGCCCGAAGAGATAATCTGCTAAAACAGATTACCCCAAACGACGATCGTACCAGATTGCCTTGCGCCTACTCTGTATTTGGGTAATATGTATCACCTTTTTAAGCTTATGCCCTTGTCGATGTCCGCTTCGCGGATACCATCTACTAAAATAGATTGTCCTGGTCCTTCGTTTGGGATAATGTGTTACACACATTACCTGGATAATCTATATAGTAGATTATCTGTGTTGGCCGAACGATGCACCCAACAGAGTATGGTATTAACACATAGCATAAAAATAAACAATGCCAATCGATGCTTTTAAATATTTAGGTGTCTCTTTTACACTTTTCTTTTTAGGTGTTTGAGGACTTTTTCTTAATCGTAAAAATATTATCATTATGTTAATGTCTCTTGAATTAATGTTACTTGCAGTTAATGTTAATTTTATTCTTTGTTCTGTCTATTTAGATGATTTTATGGGACAAATTTTTGCTCTTTTAGTTTTAACTGTAGCAGCAGCAGAATCAGCTATTGGACTTGCAATTCTTGTAATTTATTCCCGTGTTCGAGGAACAATTGCAATTGAATCAATTCGAATGCTGAACGGTTAAGCTGACGTGTCGTACGTTCTTCGGTCTAATTCCACATCTCATCATTACATGACCATCATAATATAAAACTGTGGAATTATACAGTAGATTACCTCGCGGATACAAATAGATAGGCAGACGTGATGAAATTGGTAAACATGTCAGGTTTAGATTCTGGTGCCTTTTTGGCTTGAGAGTTCGAGTCTCTCCGTCTGTACTATTCTTTTTTGTTAAGCTAATGTCCGCTTCGCGGATATCGTAGCCCGTATGTATACCTTATAACTAGCTTAAAGAAATAGGTATCTGATTAGATATTTAATTTGTAAATTAGTTATAATAATTATAGTGAACATTTAAGATGTACGTAGTTCGCCTCGCGGATAATTAAACGCTTTACCTTGTGATCAATCCTTTAAGGATTAATTAGCGTATAACACAATGTAGCTGTATTATGGCGCAGGCAATCTACTAACATAGATTGTCCTGAAGAAGCGCATATATTAATGAATTACTTGTGGAGATGCTACTGTTTTTCGCTCAGGCTGAGAAACATAAACTGTAACATAAACAATGTAGAAGAAGTATAAAATTCCAACGTTTGTAACCATTGATCCAAACGAAGCTACTGAATTTCAACCACTATATGCATCAGCATAATCTGGAATTCGTCGAGGCATTCCTGCTAATCCTACAAAGTGCATTGGGAAGAATGTTAAATTTACCCCAATGAAAGTTACTCAGAAATGAATTTTACTTAATTCTTCTGGTACTTTTAACCCTGTAAATACTGGTAGTCAGAAATAGAAACCTGCAAAAATAGAGAATACAGCTCCAAGAGACAGAACATAGTGAAAATGTGCAACTACGTAATATGTATCGTGGAAAGCAATATCAAGGGCAGCATTCGATAGAATAATCCCTGTTAGTCCTCCTACAGTGAATAGGAAAATAAATCCAAGTGTAAATAGCATAGCACCATCAACTCGAAGTACACCTCCTCAAAGAGTTGCAATTCAACTGAATACTTTAATTCCTGTTGGAACCGCAATAATCATTGTTGCTGCTGTGAAATAAGCTCGGGTATCAACATCCATACCTACTGTATACATGTGATGTCCTCATACAATAAATCCTAAAAGTCCAATACTACACATTGCGTAGATCATCCCAAGAGGACCAAAAATAGGTTTTCGTCCAAGACTACTTACAATTTGTGAAACAATTCCAAATCCAGGTAAAATAATAATATAAACTTCTGGGTGTCCGAAGAATCAGAAAAGATGCTGATAAAGTACAGGATCTCCCCCTCCAGCAGGATCAAAGAAAGTTGTATTAAAATTTCGATCTGTTAATAGCATAGTAATAGCTCCTGCAAGTACAGGTACTGCTAATAAAAGAAGAACAACAGTTACGAAAATACTTCATACGAATAAAGGCATTCGATGTAAAGAAATTCCAGGTGCTCGCATGTTTAAAATAGTTGTAATAAAGTTAACGGCTCCAAGAATCGAAGAAGCTCCTGCTACGTGAAGAGCAAAAATGGCACAATCAACTGCCCCTCCTGAATGAAATGAAATTGAAGCAAGTGGAGGATAAACAGTTCATCCTGTTCCTGCCCCTAATTCAACACATGAACTTAATAATAGAAGAACAAGTGCTGGAGGAAGAAGTCAAAAACTAATGTTGTTTAGTCGTGGGAATGCCATATCAGGCGCACCAATCATTAAAGGAAGCATTCAGTTACCGAAACCTCCAATCATAATTGGCATAACCATGAAAAAAATCATTAAGAAAGCGTGAGCTGTTACAACTACGTTTCATAATTGACCATTTCCACAGAAGACGTTGTTACCAGGTTGCGATAGTTCTAATCGCATTAGTGCACTAAAAACTACACCAATGATACCACTAAACGCACCAAACATTAGATATAATGTTCCAATGTCTTTGTGATTTGTAGAAAAAAGTCATCGTTCACAGAAATAAGAGAATCCAGATGGAGCTCCGTGATCTGCCGCCGATGAAAATTTTCGAGACGTGCTAAGTGCACGTGATGTTTGAAGAGAATAATTTAAACTCATATTAGATATTCTTTTATGCTATGATGTCCCGTGCCGGACATTATGCTATGATACACGCTGAAGGCGTTCATGCGCAAAGCGGACGATGCAAGTATAATTATGCTATGATCCCCACTCATCCGCGAGGCAATCTGCTGATGCTATCACATTAAAAATGTGCAGCACAAGGAACAGATTGTCCAGGTAATGTGTTACACACATTACCCCAGCTAATATATTTTATATATTAGCCTGAAGAACGAAGGAAGGACGAAAGGACGAAGGCATAAAAATAAATAAAAATGTTACCCTCTTCTTCACAAAAAACAACGACATCGTTTTACGACATTCAGGATACGTCCTTTTTTCTTAATCTTCGTTTTATCGGTGTTGGGTTTCGTGGCTATATCGTTAAAAAGAAAGTACAAACTTGCTCAATAACACAAGAGCAAAAAAATTTCGCAATATCTTACTTACGAGACACCCAAGATTCACATTGTGGTACACATTCAAAGAATGTGATATCAAATACTTCGAGAAACGAGGTATCGGAGTTTTTTATTGAAATTTTAATGTTAAAAGTTGGTAAGTCAGCAATTACGGCTTACCCAATTCCAGCAGAAGTAAAAATTTTTTGTCCAACTGATCAACAGCAGCAAACAAATAATGAGCCTCTCTTGTTAGTTTCTAAAAACTATACGTTATTAACTAGTGTTGCCGCTGAAATTAAATCGTATAAAGTTCCCGATGTATATAAAGGAAGTGGGATTTTTCTATGTGAAAGACTTGAAACAAGTGAAGTTGATGACTACATTAACGAGACAATTTTACGAAAAGAAATTAAAAAAAAATAGGGCACTTGCTTTTGCATCGTCCGCTTCTTCAGGACAATCTATGTTAGTAGATTGCCTGCGGATAAACGATCATACAATGAACGACGAACGACATGTGTATCATAGCATAAAACATAAAAAGTTATTATGATTCAATCACCTCGAAATATTAAATATCGAAAATATCAAAAAAATTATATCGACAAACAGGATACACCCGCTAAACGAAGTACGCAGCTTAGTTTTGGAACTTATGGCCTTCAGTGTAATGAAAACACTATACTAAGCCTGCAACAACTTGAAACATGTCGTCGAACTTTACGGCGTGTTCTTGCACGACGTGCTCCTCTTTGAATTCGCGCTTTTCCTTATAAACCGCTTTATAAAAAAGAACAAGGCCAACGAATAGGAAAAGGAAAAGGAGAACGACACGCTTGGGTCTGTCCAGTTAAAAAAGGACAAATTATTCTCGAGGTTGGAGATCAAGTTGATATTAGCGTAGTACGTAACGTCTTTTCAACTCTTTCGTTTCAATTAGGTGTAAAAACAAAATTGGTTAAGAAAGCCCCCTCTTATTATCATAACTAATCACCCACGCTACCAGTGGGGATCACAACGTAATTTCATAACTTCTTCCTTGGTCCTTCCTTCGTTTGGGGTAATGTGTGTAACACATTACCTGGATAATATATAAAATATATTATCTGGGTAATATATTTTACGTGATCGTTTACGATCATCAAAGATTGTGGAATTAGTAGATTACCTGGAGAATATCCGGAACGGACGACACGTAATATATGTATTATCGAGGAGGACTTCGTCATCGCCTTGGGGGTACTATAATCACCCACCCTTTGGATGGGGATCACAACGTAATAGGCGAACATGAGTCTATAGCTTAGTTTGGTAAAGCGTCTTGCTGATAACGAGAAGATCAAAGGTTCAAATCCTTTTAGACTCACATAATAATTTATTACGTAGTATAAAAGTTTTTATAACATGATATTAGAAGTTATTATTAGCTATATTATATAGGTTACGTGTCCGCTTGTGGTTGGCGCGCAACCCATAGGGTGTGAGTTATCCAGCATTAGGATTTGCAGGAACTGGAATTAGCCAGTATTCAATCCGCGAAATTGCAGGAAGAATAATTAAGAAAAAGGCAAAATACAGTACTCCGGCAATTTGAGCCATAATAACATAAGGATCTTCAACAGGCGCTCCTCCTAATCAAGTTAAAATTAATCAATCAACAGCAAACAATCAAACAAGAACTCGATAAAGTGGTCGGAATGCCGAACTTTGTACAGTTGATGCTGTAATGAATGGAAGTAAAATTAAAACTAAAATTGATGCAAAAAGTGCAAGAACTCCAGCTAATTTGTTTGGAATAGCACGAAGAATTGCATAAGCAAATAGGAAATATCATTCAGGTACAATATGTGTAGGTGTAACCATTGGATCAGCTTCAATATAGTTATCAGGGTGCCCTAAGTAGTTAGGTGCAAAATAAATTCAAAAAGAGAAGAATAGTACAAATAAAATTGCACCAAATAAATCCTTTACCGTAAAGTATGGATGGAATGGGATTTTATCTGTATTCGAAATTGTTCCTAATGGATTACTTGAACCTCCTTGATGAAGTGCTGTTAAATGAAGGGCAGTTAATGCTGCAATTACAAAAGGTAAAAGATAATGTAGACTAAAGAATCGATTTAACGTTGCATTATCTACAGAGAATCCCCCTCACATTCATTCAACAATATAAGGTCCAACAATTGGAAAGGCTGAGAATAGGTTTGTAATTACTGTTGCTCCTCAAAAACTCATTTGTCCTCATGGAAGTACATATCCAAGGAAAGCTGTTGCCATCATGGCAAGGAAAATAGCTACTCCAAGAACTCAAACAACAATTCGAGGTGATCGATATGATCCATAATAAAGTCCACGGAAAATATGTGCATAAACAACAATAAAGAACATTGAAGCTCCATTTGCGTGTGTATATCGAAGAAGTCATCCGTAAGGTACGTCTCGCATAATATGCTCTACCGACGCGAATGCATAATCAACATGCGCGGCATAATGCATAGCAAGAAAAATTCCTGTAATTAATTGAACAACCAGACAAATTGCGGCTAAACTACCAAAGTTTCAAAGATAACTAAGATTACTAGGTGTTGGATACGCAATTGCATGGTTTTCCAAAACATTCAGGACAGGTCGTTTTAAAATACGTTTCATATTTTATGCTAATTCCACATCAAAGATGTGAATCACAACGTAATGTCCGGGACGGGACATCACAATCTAATCGCCCCACCCTGTGGGTCATAATTCCACGTCTTTGCATCGTCCGTGAAACGGATGATACGTAGTTCGACCAATACAGATAATCTACTAGGATAGATTATCCAGGTAATGTGTGTAACACATTGCCCCAGCCAATATATTTCATATATTAGCCTGAAGAACGAAGGACCAGGACAATCTATTTTACGTTGTGATATCCCGTCCCGAACATTAGTAGATTGCCTCACGACCAGCGGACATGTAACGCAAGATAGATAGTCTACTACGTTGTGCTTCACATGTCTGCTCCTTTGGGTAATCTATATAGTAGATTACCTCACGGATGTAAATAAGTTATTTATTAGAAATTGTAAGGGCACTAAGGCGAAAAGGGGAATCGAACCCCTAACTTATAAGTATGAATCATACGCTTTACCAATTAAGCTATTTTGCCTTAATATCATAGGGAGGCAGGCAATCTACTAATCCCACATCCTCTGGGTTATCGTTCGACCAACACAGATAATCTACTATATAGATTATCCAGGTAATATGTTACATACATCACCCCACTGAAGAACGAAGGACCAGGACAATCTATCTTAGTAGATTGCCTTACGACCATGTAATATATTTTGGCTAATTTGCCCATGCTCGGTTAGCTTCAGCCAGTTTATGCAGTTGCTCCCGTTGTTGTATTGTTTTTCCTTGGTTTGTTAGGCAACCAAAAAATTCAAGCGCTAAACACTCTGCTATTGCTTTCCCACTACTGCCTGTAGTGAGACGAGCGTTTAAAATTAGCCATCGAATTGCTATTGATTCTTGTTGACTTGGGGTTAGTATTTCTGGGATAATTACTTTTTTACCTCCTCGACGTAATGATGTAGTTGTAATTCATGGCTGTGCTTTTCGAAGAGCGGTAACAAAAATTTCTTCTTTTGTTAAATTAGCTAGTAGATATAAGTTATTTTTCTCGGTTAATGTTAATGTTGTCCGCTTATGGGCGCTCCCAGAGACGGAAGTTTTTCCTTCATCCTCTAAATATTGATCAATATTTTTTTTAAGTAGTTCTAAGCTTGCATCAAAAATTTTTGTTGCAGCTCCTTTTTTTCCATCGAGTATTAAACGTTTAATAAAACGTGACATCATTTCATGATATGGTCCTCCGTTTGATGGCTGACCATTACCTCCGGATGTCGTGTTAATAAGATGTGCGCTTTGCGCATATACTACCACATTTTTTAAATGTGCAGCACGATGTAGATTACCTCTGAAAGCTATATTTGAAAAGGGGTGCATTTTAAGCTGGCGTATGAATGATTGTTCGACCAAC
>Ga0315331_10002103_pt1 | contig 15071 bp, 7 predicted proteins | sample M160m34915metaG_FD_203456 | JGI IMG/M metagenome (GOLD analysis project Ga0315331, IMG submission 203456) | Ammonia-oxidizing marine archaeal communities from Monterey Bay, California, United States - M1 60m 34915 | ecosystem: Environmental > Aquatic > Marine > Intertidal zone | place: USA...
TTCGCCTTTGTTTTCCGCAGCTCTGAAATGACTTTTTCAAGCCCTGATTGGTATTCCTCTTTCGTGTTTTTGGAATCCCAATGACCAAAATTGAAGCTAATCACGTCCCACTGCAATCCTGGCTGATCGAATGCACCTAACCACTGGACGATATTCTGGACGCCTTTCCGTACCGGTCCGCAATTCGTAGGCGGATGATAGACATTCAATCGCCCTTTCAATGCGGCCCGCAAGGACTTGTCATAATTTCCCGAAATTGAATCACCAATGAAAAGGTAACGAGGCAAAGCTGGGTCATCTTTCCCACTTGGATCCTCAAGCAAACGCAGTGCAACTTCGCTGGCATGAAAAACATCACCCTCCACATGCCCGTGCACGAATGCCTGCTGAGTGAATGGCTGGATATCTGCTCGTTTCAAAAGGCCCATGATACGATGCTGACCATCATGACCCTGAGTGCCAATCTGGTAAATATCATCACCAATTTTGACATCCATGAATCGACCATTCTCCTGAACAAACCTTCCTGATATCCATGGCTCCTCTTCAGTGGGCAGATGGTCAGGGATAGGATCGACATACAACTTCCCATCAAAGATTGGTTTGGAACCCTTTGCCAGGTAATCACGCACAGCTGTTGCATCTTGAAAGTTCCGTCGGATGTACAATACTTCTGGCAACTCAAAACGATGAACCTGGTCTGCCACTTGGCAGATCACTTCACCTGACTCAAAGCCACCTTTCTGAACACGTGATTGCAATCCAATCTTTGCATCAGCTGCAAGCAAAACTTCGATCACCCCGTCTGCGTTCCGGATATAGAAATTCTTCATACCCTGATCAAGTGGCGTGATGATTCCATTGGAAACCATGTCACCGGTGTACGGATCACCGTAAGACCGCTCCGGCGTCACCGTCATGAAATGCGATTCCTGTGCTACCCCCAAACCAGCGATCCACAATCCATGGATCAAGAAAAGGAGTCTCAAAATGGAAAATTGCATCGCGTACCTTGCCTATCCTCTTCAAGTAAAATCCACACCAGCAGGTCCGTTCGGCAGCCTGCTCGACTGGTTACAATGAACCGGGCAACCAAACCGGCTTACAGGGTGATAACGCACGAAATGCTTCGCGGTACTCCTGCTTAAGGTCGCATTGTTTTCACAAAACGCCAACGCTTCCTACTCGCGTTTGGCAGACGATAGAGATAGAACAGGAAGATTGCAGCGCATCTCAGTTGCCTAACGGCCTGTCCCACCCGAACCCCACCTCGTGTTGAGATCGGAAGAAATCCGATGCCTCCCACTCGCGCATCCAGAAAGTCAAACGCACCCATCCGAGCTTTCGTTTGGGCGTGTTTTTTCATGGGACCACAGTTAATGGTCGGCGGAATTGTACACGCTGGTGATACGGCGGATGATTTCTTCGAGTCCAGAATCAGGCCTGTCTTGATCGAACATTGCCAAAGTTGCCATGGCAGCAAGAAACAGTCTGGCGGATTGCGTCTTGAGCATCGGGATGCATTATTACGAGGTGGGCACACGGGCCCAGCGGTCATACCGGGCAACCCCGTGGACAGCCTACTTGTGCAGGCAATCCGACATACGGGCGACTACGAAATGCCCCCCAAGGGGAAATTGCCTGAATCTGTGATTCGTGATCTTGAACAGTGGATAAAGCTGGGGGTGCCGTGGCCTTTGGCACCTGAGACCACCCACACCGAGAACGGAGAGACTCCGTGGAAACGAGCTGACAAACATTGGGCTTTTCAACCGATTCAACAACCGGCAGTACCAGAAATTGCATTAATTGAAACATCCAGAAATGACGCATCGGGTGTCCATGAACCAATGCCGACAAGCATCGTCAAACCAGTCGATGCGTTTGTCCAACGAAAACTCTCTGAGCAAGGGCTGAGTTTTTCCTCACCTGCTGACCGCAGAACGCTGATCCGTCGAGTCACCTACGCATTGACTGGCTTACCTCCTACGCAGGATGAAGTCCGTGACTACCTTAAAGATCGCAGCCCCAACGCTTACGAGCGTTTAGTCGAAAGACTTCTGAATTCTGTTCATTACGGTGAACACTGGGCTCGCCACTGGCTGGATGTCAGTCGATATTCTGACACCAAAGGCTACGTTTATGGAAGAGAAGAGAGATTCTGGCCACATGCGTGGGCCTACCGTGACTGGGTAGTCAACTCTTTCAATGGTGATTTGCCGTACGACAGATTTCTGTTGTTACAAATTGCAGCTGACCAAGTCAAAGATCGTCAATCCGATGACCTTGCCGCGATGGGATTCTTGACACTCGGCCGCCGATTCCTGGGCGTCCGCCGCGAAATCATTGATGACCGCATCGATGTGGTGTCGCGAGGAATGATGGGGCTTACAGTCAGCTGCGCGCGATGCCACGATCACAAGTTCGATCCGATTCCGGCTGCCGACTACTACTCACTTTACGGAGTCTTTGACAGCTGCATGGAAAAAATGGTCCGACTGAATGACAGTAGCAGAAAAGAAAAAAGCAGCACAACCAAAGACAGTCGTGACGCCAGCTTTGAAGTTGAGCTCAACAAACGCCAGCTCAAGTTATCCCAACAGATGGCAGCCCGCAGAGCAGAAGCCAACTCTCGCGTGCGACACCGCGTCTCTGACTATCTTTTTGCACAGTCTGAACTCGAAAAATACCCAGCCAACGGGTTTGACCAGATTTTAGCAGCGAACGATTTACTTCCTGCAGTAGTAAGACGCTGGTCAAACTACTTACGAAAAGCAGCACGGCAAAAAGATCCTCTCTTTCTGCACTGGCAACTCTATTCAAGCATACCAGCGGAAAGCTTCGTTCAAGAGTCCGCTCAAATCATTCAACGGATCAAGTCACAGTATGGTGACACATTGAATCCACGCATTGCCAAACAGTTTACAACTCCACCTACCTCACTTCGTGAGGTGTGCGACCGATACGGTGAAGTATTCCGGCAAGTCGAACAGGAATGGCAAAACCAGATCAAGCAGTCAAAGACTGACGGCCAGGCCCCCCCAGCGGAACTTTCCGATCCCCATACCGAATCACTTCGCGTCTTTCTGTATGACCCAGAATCCCCATGCCGAATGCCAGTTTGCTCCATCATCGATTGTGAAACATTCTTTGACTCGGGTGCCTGCACCGAGCTATGGAAACTGCAAGGCGAAGTTGATCGATGGATCATCCAATCAAAGGACAAGCCGTTTGCGCTAACCTTGCAGGAAATGCCGAATCCGAAACAACCAAGAATATTCAGACGAGGCGATCCACTGAAACTGGGACGCGATGTCCCACGACAATTTCTTTCGGTACTTGCTGGTCCACAACGCAAGCCTTTCCAGCAGGGCAGTGGACGCCTTGAGTTGGCCAACGCAATCATTGCCCCCACCAATCCTCTTACTGCACGAGTGATGGTCAACCGGGTCTGGATGCATCTTTTTGGAAAGGGCTTGGTATCGACCCCCAGCGATTTTGGTACTCGTGCCTCCCCACCCTCTCACCCTGATTTACTCGATTGGCTGGCGAGCGATTTCGCAAAAAACGGATGGAGTGTCAAGGCATTACATCGCCGAATCCTACTCTCTGAAACCTATCGGCAATCTTCATTTGAGCCAAACGACACTCGTCAACTGCAACTTGCTCAACAGGTAGATCCAGACAACAAATTGCTGTGGAAATTCAATTCCCGGCGTCTGGGATTCGAGGAACTTCGTGACTCCATCCTGCTGGCGAATGGGCAACTCGACACAACAACGGGAGGCAAGTCAGCACCACTCTTCAAGACGCCCTACCCCACAAGACGCACCTTGTACGGTTTGGTAGATCGACAATATCTGCCCGGCACGCTGAGAATATTTGACTTTGCAAATCCGGACCTTCATGTGCCCAAACGCAGCGAAACCACCGTCCCGCAGCAAGCCCTGTTCTTCATGAACCATCCATGGATTCTTCAGCAAGCGAGAAGATTGGCTGAGCAGATTCAACAAACAAACGGTGATTCAGTGATGAAAGACCGTCTCGCCATTACCAATCTGTTCCAAGTGCTTCTGCAACGTCCCCCGACTGAAGAAGAGTACAACGACTCGCTCCGTTTGATCGCCTCAGCGTCAGAAAAGAATGAAGCTGCAGCAAGATCCACCGAACATCACTGGTCTTATGGTTACGGTCCGTTCGACGAAACCAACAACACGGTCAGCCAATTCACACCCTTGCCCCATTTCACTGGAACTGCCTGGCAAGGCGGTCCAAACTTCCCCGACTCCGCACTGGGCTGGGTACAGCTCACATCCACCGGCGGCCACCCGGGTAATGACCGCCAACATGCCGCGGTTCGACGCTGGACAGCAGACCGAGACATAAAAATCAGCATCCAGAGCAAGCTCAAGCACGAACCCGAATTGGGCGATGGCATCCGCGCCTTCATCGTCAGTTCTGACGGTCGACTCCACCACAATGTCCGCCTGCACCACAACCATCGACAACTCGATGTAGCCACACTTGATGTTAAACGCGGAGACACCGTCGACTTCATTGTCGACATCGGAGATGGACTCAACAATGATCAATACCTGTGGACAACCGTGATTCAGGAGATCGAATCTGTTGGCAAGGAGACCACCTGGAATTCGGAACTGGATTTCCCAGCTCCGATCATGGAACGGCTTGATGCATGGGAACAATTGGCTCAGGTCTTGCTCTGCTCCAATGAATTCCTATTCATCGATTAGGAGACAGCCTTGAACGAAAACCAGACCAACGTCTTCATCAGCCAGACCCACGAGACCCCGAGCGGGGAATGCAACCATGTCGTTTGACCACTACAAACCTCCGCAAACACGTCGAGATCTCCTGAAGAGATCAGCACTCGGACTGGGATCACTGGGTCTGATAGGACTGCTGCAGGATGACCAACAGCTGAGTGGAGCTGACTCCGGGAATCCCCCAACTTCGCTGAAAGTAAAGTCACCGCACTTTCCTGGGCGCGCGAAACGAGTGATTCATTTTTTCCTCAACGGAGGTCCATCCCATGTGGATACTTTTGATCCCAAGCCAGCGCTTTTGAAATATGCAGGCAAGCCATTGCCCCAAACCCTGAGGACTGAACGCAAGACCGGTGCTGCCTTTCCTTCTCCGTTTAAATTCCAACGTTATGGTGAGTCAGGGATTGAAGTAAGCGAATTATTCTCACGAACCGCTGCGCACATCGATGACATTGCGGTAGTTCGGTCCATGCATGCTCAAGTCCCCAACCATGAGCCATCCCTGATGCTGATGAATTGCGGTGACTCTGTGCAGTCTCGCCCAAGCTTTGGCTCATGGTTGATGTACGGGCTTGGAACCGAAAACCAGAATCTTCCTGGTTTCGTGGCAATGTGTCCGGGTGGCTTGCCGATCAAGGACAACGAAAACTGGCAATCAGCTTTTCTGCCAGGCACATTCCAAGGCACCTACATCGACTCCAAGCACACGGAATTCAAACGTCTGATCGAAAATATCGAACATCCACAAATCAAGACAGAGCACCAAAGAAACCAACTTGATCTGCTGGAAAAATGGAACAAGCGTCACCGACAAAGTCGCTTGGATGAACGCCTTGACTCCCGCATCTCGTCGTACGAACTCGCTTTCCGAATGCAACAAGATGCAAAGGACGCTTTCGACATTACAGATGAACCAAAATACATTCAGGCAATGTATGGAACTGGTGTTCATGGTCGCCAAACACTTATCGCACGACGACTTGTGGAGCGTGGCGTTCGTTATGTTCAACTGTGGCACGGCGGGGGGCAACCGTGGGACAACCATGACAAAATCGAAGACAATCATCGGCGACTCGCGAATGAAATTGATCAGCCGATCGCGGCTCTGTTAACGGACTTGAAACAGCGAGGAATGCTTGATGAAACCCTGATTCTTTGGGGTGGCGAATTTGGCCGCACTCCGAGTGTCGAATTAGAGGGCGGCGGAAAATCAAAGTTGGGGCGTGACCACAATCACTATGGCTTCACCGTCTGGATGGCCGGTGGTGGAATCAAAGGCGGAACGGTGCATGGTGCAACAGATGAATTTGGTTTTCGTGCCGTGAAAGACCGCACTAGCGTGCATGATCTACATGCCACCATGCTGCACACACTCGGGCTTGATCATGAAAAACTGACCTATCGGTATGGGGGACGCGACTTTCGACTCACCGACGTACATGGTCGCGTGTTGACCGAAATCCTTGCCTGAACAAAGTCACGTCCGGAACATCGAGCCTGATCAGGGATAGAAGCACCTGCCACCTTGAAGTGCCACTGCGGAACTGGCACTCTCACTGGCACTCAGCACACCGCTCAGCCACACTCCACCTGCAGTCGTCTCCACGTTCTTGAGTCGTTTCCACGTTCGGCAATCACCTCAACGAGGCTTGCAATACCCACGAGGTGTGCAACTGCCCCCCGTTATCGAGGCACAACTTGGCACTGGCTGACCAACCAGCCCCCCTGCGACTCGTTGCCAAGACGCCACGTCCAAGTTCCAAGTCGAATGCGAAACTCGTGTTTTCCGACACGATTTCCATTCACGCCTGCCGTTTAAGAATCTGGCTGCTATGATTAGTTTCTTATTAGTGCTAATCTCGGCGCGTCTGATGCCTCCTGCCCCGACCATGGAATTTATCTGAGTCATGAATTTCTTCATCGACCGACCCGTTTTCGCATCTGCGATCGCGTTGATCATGATCATGGCGGGGGCGATCAGTATGATGGTCTTGCCAATCGCCCAGTTCCCGCCATTGGTGCCACCCCAGGTTCAGGTTTCAACCCAGTATCTGGGTGCCGGATCGGATGTGGTATCAAAAACGGTCACCACGCCGCTTGAAGAGCAGCTCAATGGTTCAGCTGGGATGATTTACATGTCATCGAACAGCACCAACAACGGCGAGTCGATCATCACCGTCACCTTTGACGTTGGTTTTGATCAGGACATCGGGCAGATGGAGTTGTTGACAAGCAGCAACGAGGCTTTGTCGCAGTTGCCTACGGAAGTTCAGCAGGTTGGACTGACCATCGAGAAACACTCCACCAACATGCTACTGGCCGTCAGCCTGTTGTCTCCCAACGGAACGCATGATGCGACGTTTTTGCAGAATTATGCTGACATTCACATCACCGATGCTTTATCGCGTATTCCTGGCATCGCATCGGTGACCAACTTTGGTCTCAGCAAGTATGCGATGCGAATCTGGTTGGATCCGGCAAAGCTAAACAACCTTGGCATGACGGCGCTGGACGTGCAGCAGGCAATCAAGGAACAGAACCAGCAGGTAGCTGCAGGAAAGATCGGTCAGGCACCTGCCCCTGAGGGACAGGCAATCGAATTCCAGCTAAGCACTCTGGGTCGGCTGGAGCAGGTGTCCCAATTCGAGAACATCATAGTCCGTGCAACGCCGGGCGGGTCAGTCGTCCGTATCAAGGACGTTGCTCGTGTCGAACTGGGCAGTGAAGAGTACGACTGGGGAACCCAGTTGAATCGGCAGCCAACTGCCACCATCATCGTGTTCCAATTGGCAGATGCCAATGGACTGCAGATCAAGAAAGAGCTGGAAAAGACGATGGATGGCCTCGCGGAACATTTCCCTGAGGATATGGAATGGGTAGTCAAATACGACACCACCGAATTCATCACCGACTCGGTGCATGAGGTGCTGGTGACCTTGTTGCAGGCGATCGGGTTGGTGATTCTTGTCGTGTTCATCTTTCTTCAGAATGTCCGCGCGACATTGATTCCGACAATCGCAGTACCGGTAGCCTTAATCGGTACCTTTGCCTTCATGTTGATTTTTGGTTTTTCCATCAACACATTGAGCCTGCTTGGCATGGTATTGGCGGTCGCGTTGGTGGTCGATGATGCCATTGTGGTGGTCGAGAATGTAATGCGCCGCCTCGATGAAGGCGGCAAAGACATGCACCAGGTTACCAAGGAGGCCCTAGCCGAGGTGCGGGGGCCGATCATTGCAACCACGTTGGTGTTGATGGCTGTCTTTGTACCCGTGTCGTTCATTCCGGGCATGACCGGTCAGCTGTACAATCAGTTTTCGCTGACCATCGCCATGGCTGTGGGGCTTTCTGGCATCAATTCTCTAACACTTAGCCCAGCGTTGTGTGCTGTATTACTGAAACCAGGTAGTGGCAAAAAGAACTTCCTGTTCCGGGCTTTCAATGCCGGATTCAATCGACTTTCTACTGGCTATGCACAAGCTGTGCGATGGATGTCGAAACTTTGGTACGTGACGATGACCGCATTTGCTGGCTTGTGTGCATTGATGGTGTACCTGTTTGCCATAACGCCAACGGGTTTCGTTCCCGAGGAGGACCAGGGCTATGTGATGGCGATCGCAAACCTTCCCAACGGTGCAACGATTGCGAGGACCCGTGAGATCATGGACCAAGTCAGCGACATGGCATTGGCGACCGACGGCGTGGCCGATGTGGTGGAAGTCTCCGGCTACAACATCATCGACTCAGTCAAACAGCCCTACGCTGGATTTGCCTTCGTCGTGCTAAAGCCTTGGGGCGAACGCACAACACCGCAGACCCAACTCAAAGCGATCATCAAATCGCTGAATGAAAAAATGGCAGCCATCCCCGGATCGCAAGTAAAAATCGCCAACGCTCCGGCGATACCGGGTCTTGGATCCACAGGTGGTTTCACATTCGAAATCCAGGACCTGAACGATCGTGGCGTCACGGCACTCAGCGAGGCCAGCAACGGTTTCATCAAGGCAGCCCGAGAACGTCCAGAACTGGCGGGTGTCTACACGACCTTCGATGACAATGTGCCACAACGATACCTTGATGTTGATCGCACGAAAGCTAAAATTCACAGTGTCTCCATATCCGAATTGTTCGCCACGCTGCAAATCAACCTCGGTTCACTTTACGTGAACGAATTTAACAAGTACGGCAAGGTGTACCGCGTTTACCTGCAGGCAGAAGAAGACGCACGCTCTGACGTCGATGACATCGGACGTCTGAAGGTGCGAAATAAAGAAGGAGACATGATCGACCTGAATGCCTTCATTAACGTCGAACCACTGTTGGGTCCCTACAACATCCCGCATTACGACCAGTACAAATCAGTCGCAGTCAACGGTGGCAACGCACCGGGCTACAGTTCAGGTCAGGCAATCAAGGCCATGGAAGACCTTGCCAACAATGAATTGTCAGACGGTTTCGGGTTCCAGTGGACGGGAATCACGTATCAACAATTGAAGGCTGGCAATCTTGCCCCGATGATTTTTGCCCTGTCGCTGGTGTTCGTATTCCTCGTCTTGGCCGCCCAATACGAGAGTTGGACGATGCCAATCATGGTACTCATGGGAGTGCCGCTAGGATTACTGGGAGCAGCAGGCGCTCTGACCGTCCGGGGCCTGGACTTGGATGTTTATGGCCAAATTGGCTTGGTCATGCTGATTGGATTGACCGCGAAGAATGGAATTTTGATTGTTGAATTTGCGGCCGAGCAACGCCGGAACGGAGCAACGATTCTTGAGGCCGCTATGGAAGCTTCCCGAGTACGTCTGCGTCCGATCCTGATGACCGCACTCGCATTCATCATTGGCTTGCTTCCACTAGTGATCGCGACCGGTGCGGGAGCAAACTCCCGCCGCTCGCTGGGAACAACCGTGGTTGGTGGACTTGCTGTCGCAACCGTCCTCATCATCTTTGTTCCAATTTTCTACTACACAATTCAGCACATGCGTGAGTGGACGATGAAATCGCGAAAACCACACAAAGCTGAACCCGAATCCGAAACCACTCCATGATTGAGATTGGATGAGCAAGGTGTTTGAAACTACTCCTGTTGACGCAACCCTAGTTCCTGTGCAACGTGCTTGCGATGGACCACGACGTGCAGCATTGTGCGCAGTGTTGTTCGTGCTCACGGCTACCTTAGGTTGCGAAAGCAAACCAACCGCGAAACCTGCGCCGCCTCCTCCTCAGGTATCAGTTGCTGAGGTTTCGCAAGCGACCGTGCCCATCATCTATCCCTTCAGTGGCACAGTTCAAGCGGTCAAATACATTGACATCATTCCTCGCGTCACCGGTTACATCACCGAGCGAAAGTTCGTCGAGGGGAGCATTGTCAAGCAAGATCAGTTGCTGTACGTGATTGACCCCCGACCCTTCAAGGCTGCACTCGACAGTGCTCAAGCGAGCCTGACTCGCAGCGAGGCACAATTGACGCTCTGGACCGGTGAAGTAAAACGATACACCGACCTCGCCAAACAGGGTGCTGGTTCCGAACAGCAGAAAGAAGAGGCTGTCGCGAAAGAAGCTGAGACCAAGGCCGATATCGAACAGGACAAAGCAAATGTTGAAACAGCAAAACTGAATCTCGAATACACAAACCTCACTGCTCCATATGAAGGTCGAATACAAAACACCAAAAGAAATATTGGGCAACTGGTTGAGGCTGAAGCGACGGTTCTCACTTCGCTTGTTCAGATCGATCCCATCTACGTCGAATTCAAAGTCACCCGTAATGAACTGTTTGAAATGCAGAACCTCACCTCTGGCGACGTAACAGGAAAGAAGACGGACATTTCGAATATCAAATTCAAAGTAACGCTGCCAAACGGTAAAGAGTATGACCACGAGGGAACGCTCGACTACATGAGTTCCGAGATCGATCCTGCGACCGACACCTTGATGGTCCGCGGGATCATTGCAAACCCGGAAGACAAATCGAGCTCAGAATCGCTGATTTCCGGACAGTATGTGCCCGTGCAGGTCATTTTGGGCGAGACCCCCAACTCGCTGCTCGTGCCGAAAGCAGCTCTGGTTGAATCACAACTTGGTGAGCAGATCTACGTTGTGAACAGTTCCAACGAGGTCGAAATTCGCCCAGTCACAGTTGGCACTCTGTATCAAGAACAATACGTCATCACCTCGGGCCTGACACTAGGGGAAAAAGTGATTGTCGAAGGGACTCAAAAAGTTCGTGCTGGCATGCAAGTGAAGGTTATGACTCCCGTTGCTGCCACGCCTGCACCGAGTCAACCTGCAGGCAAGCCAACGCCCCCCCCCGCCGCGACTCCGCCTCAAGAACCTGCCACCCCTGCAGCAGCAAAAAGCTGACTCTTTCACGCATCGACCGCAACCCAGACAGCGACGGTACGCAAAGCCGCCGCGGCCCACGTCGGTAGTAAGAACGTGGCAAGCGTGAATCCAGTCGAAAAAACAGGCAGCCGATTCAAGCGTCAGCAGGATGCAGTAGAATACACTGAGCAAGTCCTGTGACTTTCCGAGCTTGATTGCGTCGACGCAACTGCTTCACAGTCCCCCACCCCAAGCACAAAATACCATGCATTCGAATCTTCGAATATCTTCTTTGACGCTGCTACTATTCAGCACCGTCGTCTTCAGTACTCTGCTATGCCCGTCGGAAACGTTTGCCGTTGAAACACAAAAGACGGAACCACCGAACATTGTGTTTTTCTTCACGGATGACCAAACGACCAGCACTCTGGGCTGTTACGGAAATCCGGTTATCCAGACTCCCAATATCGATGCGTTGGCACGAGAAGGCACCCGATTTGCCAACGCCTGTGTGAGTCATTCCATTTGCTGGGTCAGTCGCACCACCATTCTTAGTGGACTAACCGGCCGCAGTTTTGGCACATCAAGCAATCCGGACACTGCGACGCCTGCTGCTGTCGAAACCCTCTACACCGATTTGTTACGAGAGAAGGGTTATCGCACCGGCTATTTCGGAAAGTGGCACGCCAAGATGCCACGCAAATTCAAACGTGAAGATCACTTCGATGAATTTGAGGCAATTGGACGTAATCCCTTCTACAAGAAGCAGCCTGACGGTAGCCTGCGTCACGAGACGGAAGTGATCGTTGATCGCGGTATCAAGTTCATTCAGTCTCAACCCAAAGACAAGCCATTCGCGTTGAACATGTGGTTCAATGCTTGCCATGCAGAAGACAGTGATCGCCGACCTGGAATCGGGCATTTTCCATGGCCACGGGCCGCCGACGGAATGTACGACGACATCGTGATCGCTCCACCACGCTTGAATGACCCGGGAATCTTTTATGCTCTCCCAGACTTCTTGAAGACCACGATCAATCGCGAACGTTTCTTCTGGCGTTGGAACACTGACGAAAAATACCAGACCAACGTTCGAGCTTACTACCGCATGGTAAGTGGAATCGATGGTGCGATTGGCCGCTTCATGCAGGCACTTGAAACAGCAGGATTGGCCGACAATACGATCATCGTCTATTCCGCCGACAACGGTTATCACATGGGGAACCGCGGCTTGGCTGGAAAGTGGTCTCACTTTGAGGAATCACTTCGCGTTCCCCTGATCATTCATGACCCGCGCGTCCAACCGTCCCAACGTGGACAAGTGACAGAAGCAACGGCCCTGAATCTCGATTTGCCGGCTACGTTTCTCGACTGGGCAGGAATTTCAATTCCTGAACGCTATCAAGGTCATAGTTTGCAGCCTATCGTGAATGGTCAAAAACCTGATGACTGGAGAAAAGAAACATTCCATGAACACTTTGCCGTCCGCAATCGCATTCCCGCCTTTGAAGGACTACGAAACGAGAACTACAAATACGTTCGCTATTTTGATCATGAGAATCATGAATTCCTTCACGACCTTAAGAATGATCCAGACGAATTGACAAACCTGGCCAAGGACCCTGATTACGCAGGCGTGCTCGAGGCCATGCGACAACGCACGACTGAGCAAGTGAGCGAATATGGTGGCCCGTTGGATCCCATCGCAAGCCTCAGTCGATCGACGGATCCCATACCAACGGCCTCAGCCAACAACGTGGGCCGCGTCAATGAGGAAGGCTTCATGAAAGTTTTCGACGGTAAAAACCTTCGGCAATGGTCGGGTGACGCCAAGTACTGGTCGGTGAAGGACGGGGCCATGACCGGAACCACAGATGGTTCATTGAAGATGAATCGGTTTTTGACGTGGAAAGGGTCAACCATTCGCAACTTCGACCTGCGTGTCAAAGTGAAAGTCACAGCGGGAGGAAACAGTGGCATCCAATATCGAGGCACCTCTCGCCCCGACCTCGGGCTGGACGTCGTGACTGGATACCAATGCGATGTTGTCGCAGGCAACGTGCAATACAACGGGATGCTCTACGAAGAAAAGGGAAGACGCATTCTTGCTCGAACGGGCAAACAAGTGATCATCGATCCGCAAGGAAAAGGTTGGATCACCGATACCTGGCAGGTCCCGGTTGCCGCCCCCGGTGAGTGGCACGATTACCGCGTTCTGGTTGAGGGTAATCATCACCGTCACTGGATCGATGGAAACAAGACCGTGGACGTCGTTGACCTGGATGAGGTGGGAAGAAAAACAGAAGGCGTGCTGGCAGTTCAAGTGCACGTGGGTCCCGCAATGACGATCCAGTACAAGGATTTTGAGATCAAAAATCTGCCCGATGAGCTTCCGCTGCAAACTGCGGCAGACCATCCCATCCCAGATGATGCGATCGGGGTTCGTCCGCAAGGCCGAACGCCCAAAGGATGGGCTCCCCCGATTTATGGTCAACAAAAAAAGTAATTGCTGTCATTTTCAATCCACCCTGCGGAACATGGGCATCTCCCTGCTGCAAAAACGGCTCAAGCACACCCATGACCGTTTGCATTTCCAGCGTATCCACGTTGGATTCCAGTTCAGGACCCTGCATTCAAAACGGCTCTTGGCTGAATAAAAGCCCTGTTTCGCGTGGGTTCCCAAGCATTGCATGAGCTTCCGCCGAGTGGCAACAAAACAGTTTCGGAATTGACAGCGCACACCTCGTTACGTTATTCCCACACTTGGTCTTCCTTTACGAACACGAGGTTCGGCAATCATGACGGATCGGGACGAAGTCAAACTACATTGGCTTCGGCAAAATGAACGACGCCACATTCGCAACCTACCCCGTTGGGCCAAGGTTCGGATTGAAAAGAAGGCAGCGAAGTGGCTGGGCAAGGCCTGCAAAGTTTCTGTGCCGCTATTTTGGGGCCAGGAAATGTCAGTGGTCTTCCCTGAGTTTGTGTCCGGTCGTCTGGGAAAGTTTGGTTACTTTGAGGACGATGTCACCTCCATGTTCATCGATTGCCTTGAACCCGGCATGACCTTTTACGATGTGGGTTCACATTTTGGTTATTTCAGCCTGCTAGCTTCGTCTCTTGTAGGCTCCAAAGGCCAGGTGTTCGCTTTTGAACCAACGGCATCAACCTACGAGGTTTTGACGGAAAATGCTGCTCGACGCGATAACATTACGTGTTGCAAAGTCGCTGCTTACCGCACGACCGGCCCGCTAGCCTTCATCGAGCAGGGTGTTGGCCGCAGCAGCCTGAACTTCGTGATTGGAGAAGGCTACGAACCTGACCCCGCCGATCCCATGGCACGCGAAACAACCGTCCCCGCAGTCAAGCTGGACGATTTTGCCTACCAACACGGTGAACCCGATTTTTTAAAAATTGATACTGAGGGCGCCGAGATCCCAGTACTCGAGGGCATGATCGACACCATCGCTCGGTGCCATCCAACGATTGTTCTTGAAATGGGTGATCACGTCTGCTCTTCGACCGGCAATGGTCTGAGCCGGCAGAATGTAGACTTCCTGCTACGGCATGGCTACGAAGTGTTCGAATACCGGAACCGTGATCCTCGTCCGCATGTCCCACGCGACAGCTATTCCTACACCAACCTTCTGTTTCGACATCCGACCCGAATGACACGTCCACGAATCGCAAAATAATTCTCCCAAGGTCACTGGATTCACATTCATCGGTGTTCATTGGTGTGCACCGCTGCCTGACATCACGACAAAATTCACTTGTCAGGCGGCGTCTCACCGGACTTATTCTCGTCCAAAAGACTCAGCATAGTCTCGGCGAACGCTTGTCCTACCAGGATAAAAAAGCGTCCTTCACCGTAGTAGTGATAGCCTTTGTCTGACGTTGCCCGAGCAAGCATTTCCTGTTCCTGCTCTGTGAGTGGCATCGCCTTGAGATCGCGCTTTT
>Ga0315331_10002106_pt1 | contig 15060 bp, 15 predicted proteins | sample M160m34915metaG_FD_203456 | JGI IMG/M metagenome (GOLD analysis project Ga0315331, IMG submission 203456) | Ammonia-oxidizing marine archaeal communities from Monterey Bay, California, United States - M1 60m 34915 | ecosystem: Environmental > Aquatic > Marine > Intertidal zone | place: USA...
CATCCGGTGATGAAGGGGTGGAAAGGGTTCGAGTGCTGGGACGAAACCTATGAGCATAAGCGCCACGGGAAGGACCGGATCATCCTGCAAAAGCGCGATGATGAGCCCTGGAGCTGGGTCAAGACCTACGGCAAAGGCAGGGTGTTTTATACGGCCAGCGGTCATGACCATCGCTGCTGGGACCTGCCTGAATATCACGACCTCATCCATCGTGCCATCCGCTGGACAGCGCACGACGATAAGGTGAGCTGGCTCTCGCCGCAGCATCTTCCCACTTTGCGGTATCGCCGTGCAGCTGCACCCAAGGATCCCAAGAATCCAGTGGGCCCCCTTAATCAAATCCAGAATCCCCTCGCGCCTGCCGAGTCTCTGAAGCTTGCCCAGATTCCGCCCGGGTTTGAAATACGGCTTTTCGCGGCCGAACCGCAGGTGGTCAACCCGATCGCAATCAACTGGGATCACCGGGGTCGGCTCTGGGTCGTAGAGGCTTTTGACTACCCTCATAAGGTTGGCTCCGAGACTCCCCGGGATCGCATCAAGATCCTTGAGGACCGGGATAGCGATGGAGTCGCTGATAAGGTCACGGTTTTCGCCGAAGGCCTCAACATCTGCACCAGCGTCCTTCCCGTATCTGGAGGGGCCATCGCTACCGATGGCGCAGATATGGTTTTTCTGAGAGACACTGATGGCGACGATCGAGTCGATCAACGAGACGTCCTTTGGTCTGGAATCGGTCTGCGAGACACCCATGCCTGTGTCTCGAACCTCAGGCACGGATTCGACGGCTGGATCTACGCCACGGTAGGCTACAGCGGTCTCGATGTCACCGTGGGTGGAATGCGACACCAATCATCTCAGGCGGTCTTCCGCTTTCTTCCCGACGGTTCGGATTTTGAGATCATACAGAACACCAGCAACAATACGTGGGGCCTGGGATTCACGGAGGAGGGAGATCTCATAGGCTCAACCGCCAATGGGAACGCCAGCTGGTACCTCTCCATTCCCAACCGGCACTTTGAACTGGTAGGCAGAAAGGGGCAGAAGGTAGCTCAAGCTGACGAGCCTGAAGATCTTGCTCCCATTACCCCGGATTACTTTCAGAACAACCCCAAGGGAAAACATTCCTCGGCGGCTGGACATGCCGTCTACACAAGCCGCCGATTCCCAAAGTCCTGGTGGAATCAGCGGGTTCTGGTCTGCGAACCACCGATGCACCTCGTTTCCGCCCCCCAAATCGTCCGGACTGGTGATCGCTTCCGAACAACAGGTTTTGAGCACAATCTCTATGCGTCGGCAGACGCGTGGTCTGCTCCCGTTTCTGCAGAAGTCGGACCGGATGGTGCAGTCTGGATGGCCGACTGGTACAACCCGATTTGCAATCACAACCCCTATCGCTCCCACTTCAAAAAGGGAGAGGGGAATGCCCTCCGCTCTGACGATCGTGATCGTGAACACGGACGCATTTACCGCATTTACCCAAGAGGCACGCCGAATGACCCCTACCCCGACGTGACAGAGGAGCAGGGTGCACTGGAAGCATTGAAACATCCAAATCTCTTCTGGCGCCTAACGGCTCAACGGGTCCTTACCCAAAAGCTTGAATCCCGGGCCCTTGAGGCCGCATCGAGAGAAGCCTCCTCTGCCCGTAGCCGGTTCCACCTCATGGCGGCCTCTGCACACCGCAAAATTGACGCAACTCAGACCGCCGCGATCGCTCATCGCCTCGGATTCGGAGAGGCGCACGAGCCGGCATCTAAATATCCCATCGTTCCGGTCCGCTCGGAAACCCTCGAACTCAATCTGGAGCGCGCGTGTGACCCCGGAAGGAACCCCATGGATCGCAAGGCTGCCGCCCTTCGACTGGTTGAGGCCGATCCCGATCCTCAGCTCGGCAAGGACCTACTCCAACTCGTCATTTCTGAACCCTCCCTCGCACAGAGAAAGCACCTTGCAGACGCTATCCGCCTGGCCGTCATCCGTCACCCGGAAGGCTTCCTCCGAGCGCTCCTTGAGAAAAAACAGGATGGAAAGGTTGGGGCACTACTCAGCAGGATCATCGAAAACACCCTCCAGAGGGTGCGGCAAGACCCAGAGGTAATCTCTGACGGGCTACGCGTTGTCGCCCTGCAATCAAAATCCACTCTCGCGAGGCAACTCGCAGAGGCAACAACCGCTCCTGCTCCCACTCCCCCAAGCACCTCTCTTTCCTCCAGCGCCCAACGCGGCCAACAAGTATACCTTGCCTGCGTCGCCTGCCACCAGCCCGATGGCAAGGGTCTGCCCGGGGCCTTCCCTCCTCTCGTTGGGTCCAAGAGACTTCTGGGACCAGCGGACCTTCCTGCCCGGATTATCCTCAAAGGATTACAGGGACCCCTGAAAGCAGGGGACAAAAACTACAACGGGATGATGCCAGGACACGAAAATCTGCTGACGGATCAGGAGGTCGCCGACGTCCTGAATTATACGCGGACTGTGTGGGGGAATCAGGCTAAGGAAGTCACAAAGGAAGCGGTGGAGACTATCCGGTCTTCCATCGCGCAGCGCACCTCACCTTGGACAGGGCCGGAATTGAGTCTGGAAAAAAAACCGCTGGAATGATCCCACCCGCAGAAATCCCCCCTCCTCTCGCCCTCTACATGGATGGGCTTCGTAGTCACGACCTAGCAAAGATCGAGGACAGCTTCGCCGGAGACATTCAGTTCGTCACTCCCGCACGGACTATGGAGTCCAGCGAGATTCTTTCCTTTCTGGCAGCTCTCTACCGGGGATTCCCCGACTGGAAGTATGTCAACGACCCTCCCGTTATCACCGGGCAGGGAGCCATTGGAGTCAAGTGGTGCCAGGGCGGCACCCACACCGAAACCCTCGCTTTCCCCGGCTTCCCAGCCTACCCGGCCACCGGTAAAACAGTGACTATACCTGCACACTTTTTTTATTACTTGGTCGACGACCAAGGTCTTCATGAAATTCGTCCCGATCCCATCCCTGGGGGTGCTCCCCGCGGTATTTTTGAGCAGATCGGCGTCGAGGACCCTCCCCTGTAACCTACTCCAGCCGGGCCCTCTGCAGTTTACAACCATACGAAGTCTATCTTCGCCCCGACCACAACATGCCATTCGCCATCATAACCAGAGACAAACCAGGGCACTCCCATCTGAGAGACCAGAATCAGGCTGCCCACAAGGCCTATCTCGACGACCGCAAGGCGATCCTTCTTGCTGCCGGAGCGATGCTGGATGACGACGGGGCAAGCGCCCACGGCGGAATCCTGATCGTGGACGTGGAAACTAGAGAAGCGGCAGAGAACTTCGTCAACGCTGACCCCTTCTCGGCGGCAGGCCTCTTCGAAAGTGTCCGGATCACCCGGTGGCGCAAGGCGTTCTTCCAATACGAAAGACTGGTGGATCTCTGAGGGCGCATAGACCGTCCGTGAGGATCGACAGACGCATTTTGTCTGCTACAGGAAGGTAATGCGCAAACAATTGCCGGCTCTCCTATTGGCTTTCCTTGGGCTGTCTATTGCCTCCTCAGCCAAGGAGTTCCGACTCTACTACCTTGGCGGGCAGTCGAACATGGACGGCTATGGAAAGGTCTCCGAGCTCCCGGAGAACCTGAAGAACGGGGAGGGTTATAAAGACGTCTACATCTTCCATGGAAATATGGGCCTCGACGGCAAGAAGCCAGATGGTCGTGGTGCCTGGCTGAAGCTAAAACCAGGACACGGAAGAAACTTCAAGTCTGACGGGTCAAAGCATAGCTACTCGGATCGCTTCGGACTGGAGCTCACTCTCGCCCGCACCCTGAAGAAGCAATATCCCGGTGCCCATATCGCCTTCATCAAATACTCCCGTGGGGGAACCGCCATCGACTCGAAAGCAGGAGCTCAGAAGCGCTTTGGGGCTTGGGATCCGGACTGGGATGGCGGCGAAGGGGAAGGAAAGGGTATCAACCAGTATGATCACTTCCAAGCCACCTTGAAGCATGCCTTTGCCGACAAGGATCTTGATAATGACGGCGAGCCCGACACGCTGGTTCCCTCCGGCATTTTCTGGATGCAGGGCGAGAGCGATGCGGACACTGAAGAAGTTGCCAGGCGCTACGAGTCCAACCTATCCGAACTCATGAACCTCATCCGCAAGGATCTGGGCAAACCCAAAACGAAGATCCCCGTGGTGATCGGGCGTATCACTGACTGGAAAGTCTGGAAATTTGGCTCCATCGTTCGCAAGGCACAGGCCTCCTTTGTGGAAGCAGACCCCAGTGCAGCGCTCGTTACCTCGACAGACTCCTACGGGAACTCGGACCCCTGGCACTATGACACTGCCGGCTACCTCGATCTCGGCGAACAATTTGCGAAGGCCCTGATCTCGGTGGAAAAGGGCCATTCAAAATGAGTTCTCTCACCCAGCCGCTACTCAAAACGGAGGACTGGCTACAAAGGTCAGCCAAGCACCGATCCCGAGCTCTGGCATGGACACAACCCACGCGGGATCGCAGAGCACGCGGTGAAAAGCACCCGGTTCATGACTTCCTGCATACCTATTACCGCCTCTCCCTGGGCCAGCTGGAGCGGTGGCACCCGGGAATTGGGGTGAACCTCGAAGATTGCTCGGAAGCTCGTCAGATGTTTTGTCAAACGCACTACCAGTTTAAGGAAGGGGCCTGTTCGGTCGACCCCGCCAAGTTGGGCCCCAAAGCTCGCACACGACTTAAATTCTCTCTTCAAATCCTCCAATCAACCGACAAAAGGCCTCCTAATTTCGCCTGTCACGGCCTCCATGAATGGGCCATGCTCTACGATGGTGCGGAGGTTCGTCATGGCGAAACAGTTCCCCTGCGTCTCCCCAGGAAAGAAATCGATACCCTGGTTCACTCCCGTCCGCTGTGCTGCAGTCACTTTGATGCCTTCCGTTTTTTCGCACCCGGGGCTAAAGCAATGAACCGTGTCCAGCCAGATCTCTCGGCCCGCGAGGAGAATGAACAACCAGGCTGCATCCATGCCAATATGGACCTCTACAAATGGGCAGCAAAGTCACTACCATGGGTCTCGAGTGATCTTTTGTGGAATTGCTTCTGCCTTGCCACGAGGGCACGCGAAATTGACATGAGAGCAAGCCCCTATGACCTGGCCAGTTTTGGGTATGATCCCATAAAAGTGGAAACTCCCGAGGGACGTCGCCTCTACGAGAAGTTACAACGCCAGCTCGCTGATGAAGCCCTGCCTCTCCGCGGCAGCCTCATTCTCCAGCTCACGAAGACTCTGAGCACTGACTGACGACAGGATGTCTCTTCCTATCTATTTCTCCTCAACGCTGCTCCTCCTTAGCGTGGTTCTCACCTCCATCTGCTGTAGCTCATGCAGCCACCACGGGGAAACCGCCCTGCCCGGCCGCACAAATGCCTCCATGGATATTGCCCTCGATACCGCTGGCGAGAGAATGTTTTACCGGGGCACCGCCCTGATTCCCCGGGGCTTCAATTCGGACAAGCCTTTTGACCTCAGGATCCACCTCGCCCCCTGGGGAAACCCGCCCGCTAACGAAACAAGCCGGGAGGCCAGAGCGGTCCTGGCGGAAAAATTTGATGGGCAAGGTCGATACCAGCCCCGCGGCAAGAGGGAAGGAAAGGTCACCTTCGCGGACCAGCGCCTTCAACTCCGCGGCCTGATCCGGAACAACGGAAAAGAGCTGGATGGCGAGTGGTTCCTGGACGGAGTCGAAGGAGGAGGCTTTCGCATCATGCCCGAGGGCTACCTCTTTCCCGGGGATTAAGGCCAAGGAACTTCCGCAATGACGCCCCCGGGGCCGGGGACAGCCCCATTCGTTCTTGCCCAAAATTGTCCTGCGGCTTGCTACCCGTGAGACATTCCTTTACCCCTGTATTTCCTGATATGATCCCAAACGTTCTTGCCGATCGCTATGCTTCCCGCGCCATGAAGGAGATCTGGTCCGCGGAGGGCCGGATCATCCTGGAGCGCGACTTCTGGATCTCGGTCATGCGTGCTCAACGAGAGCTTGGCCTCCCAATCACGGAAGAAGCCATCAAGGCCTACGAGGCCGTCAAGGCAGAGGTTAATCTGGAGTCGATCCAGGAGCGCGAACGCATTTCCCGTCATGACGTTAAGGCTCGTCTTGAGGAATTCAACGACCTTGCCGGCCATCAGGAAATCCACAAGGGGATGACCTCCAGAGATCTCACCGAGAATGTAGAGCAGCTGCAGGTTTTCTCCTCACTTCGCCTGATTCACGACAAGGCCATTGCCTCCCTGACTACGCTCGCGAGACGGGCTCATGAATGGAGAGACATCATTCTGGCAGGAAGAACCCATAACGTTGCAGCCCAGCCGACAACCTTCGGCAAGCGCCTGTCCATGTCGGGCGAGGAGCTTCTCGATGCGCGGCAACGTCTCGAGAACCTCGTGGAAAGCTATCCTGTCCGGGGATTAAAGGGGGCCGTGGGCACGCAGATGGATCAGCTCTCTCTCTTCGATGGCGATGTCGAGAAGGTCAAGGAACTGGAGCAGAAAGTAGCTTTCCACCTTGGGCTGCCCGGTGACTGGGTGTGCGTGGGTCAGGTATATCCCAGGTCCATGGACATGAGAACCGTGTCGACGCTGACCGATCTCACTGCTGCCCCCTCCTCAATGTGTACTACCTTACGACTGATGGCAGGGCACGAGCTCGCTTCAGAGGGGTTTGCCAAGGGCCAGACTGGCTCAAGTGCAATGCCCCACAAGATGAATGCAAGGTCATGCGAACGCGTGAATGGCTTTCACGTGATCCTGAAGGGCTATCTCGCGATGGGAGCAGGCCTGAGTGGGGCCCAGTGGAATGAGGGCGATGTGTCCTGCTCGGTCGTGCGCCGAGTCATGCTTCCAGACGCATTTTTCGCCGCAGATGGCCTGCTCGAAACCTTCCTTACCATCCTGACCCAGATGCAGGTCTTTCCCGGAACCGTCAGCAGAGAAAACGAGCGCTATATGCCCTTTCTACTGAGCACCTCTTTCCTTATGGCTGCGGTAAAGGCCGGAGCTGGTCGGGAGACCGCCCACGCTGCGATCAAGGAACATGCGCTGGCGGTAGCCAGAGATCTCCGGGAAGCCACCATTCCCGACAATGATCTGCTGGACCGACTTGCTGGTGATGATCGCATCCCCGTCTCCCGTGATGAACTCCAAAAGGTATTTGAGGCCGGGAAGGGCAATACAGGAGCCGCCACCTCTCAGGTAGATGCCTTTGTTGATGCTGTGGCCAACCTCAAGGAGCGATATCCAGAAGCTGCTGCTTACCAGCCCGGGGACATCCTTTAACCAGTAGCCGGAACATCCGGAACCCCGCAGTCCGGCAGCATCTGATCTCTTCGAGGACCTGCTATTTCTCCTCTTCCTGTTTCTTCAAGAGCTCGCGATGCATCTTCTTGGCGTCACGAAATATCTTGCTGCCCTCTTGGTAAATATCGTTGCCGGAAGTTTTTCCGAGAACTGTATTCATCGACCCATCGAGGATCACAACCAGGGGGTAGGAATTTCCCGCTCCACTCAAGCCGGTGATCAAGGCCTTGGGAACATCATTTTCCTTGCCTCGTGAAGCATCAACTACCTCCTGATAGTTGCCCTTGACCACAACGCAAAATGACTTGAGGGCACGAATCGCATCATTGGTCGCATCGATAGACCGGACCACTCCAGTATCTTTCGTATCCCACACCGTTGGTATGAAGATAAAGGCAAATCCTTTTTCCTCCTTTTGTGCCAACTCCTTCGCTGCCTTGAGTTTTTCCCATTCAACAACGTCGCGCGGCCAGCGCACCTTGGGGGCCGCGGAAACAAGTGACGCCCCCAGGGCCATCAGCAAAACGATAACAGGTAACTTCATCAACAAGGGATGCTAGGGTCTTCCGGGAAATTTAAAATTCCAATTTATAATTTCGTGAGACGGTCTTACTCCACAGCTTCGCAATGGCGCGCATAAAGCCATAGCAGGTCCGATAGACGGTTAAGAAACAGAAGCATATTCGTATTCGGGAGTTCCTCCGACAGAGCGAGCACCCGGCGCTCCGCCCTACGGCAGACGGTTCGGGCAAAGTCGAGCTGAGCGCCGGTCCGGTTCCCCTTGGCGCCCGGACGAGCCCACCCATCAAATACGATTCCGCTTTCCTCCAGTTCTCGGGCGAGATTCTCGAGAATTTGCACCTCATTTTCGGTAATCGAAGGGTGGCCCGAGGACCTGTACTTCTCGAGATCCTCGGAAAGAACTGCGAGCTCGCCCATCAGCCCCACAAGGTAACCCTGCAGCAGGTCGATGGATTTTCCCATGGAAGCATCCCCGTCTACCCGGACTAACCCCAGGGCCGCATTAAGCTCATCGAGGGAACCAATGGCTTCAATACGGTTACCCATCTTTGCCGCACGTTTACCAAACATGAGGTCGGTTCCCCCGTCGTCACCACGTTTCGTTGTAATGCTCATGGATGAGCCGTAGCCTAGTTTGCCCCGGTTTCTCAACCGCAACTTGGTTCCTATTTGAGCAAAGATGGCTAATTCCCCAAATCTGTTCCGATTTTTTCGGCCATCCGGGCGCTCTTTTTGCTCCAACCTACGGGCAAAACTTGGAGCTTTCCGGGAAAGAGCCTCCCAGTCTAGTTTCTCCCTATGACCACAAGACGCCTCTTTCTGAAGCAAAGCGCTGCCATCGGCGGGACACTCCTGGTACCCGGCCTGTCATCCGCCGACCATCACAAGAAGTCCAAGCCTCTTTTTGATCTCTCCCTCGCAGAATGGTCTCTTCACAAGACCCTCTTCAGCAAGAAAATGACCAACCTCGACTTTCCTCAGGTCACCAAGGAGAAATTCGGGATCACCGCCGTGGAATATGTGAATCAGTTCTTCAAGGACAAGGCCACGGACCAGAAATATCTCACTGAACTGAAAACTCGCTGTGACGATCTGGGCGTGGAAAGTCTTCTCATCATGATCGACGGAGAAGGTCACCTTGGGGAAGCAGAGGAGTCCCGACGTCAGAAAGTAATAGACAACCATAAGAAGTGGGTCGAAGCCGCCAAGTTCCTCGGGTGCCACTCCATACGGGTCAATGCCCACGGAGTCGGGAACTCTGATGAAGAGAAAGCTGCCAATACTACCAAAGGGTTGCGGGGGCTCTCCGAATTCGGCCAGAAACACGGAATCAATGTGATCGTGGAAAACCACGGAGGCCTATCCTCAAATGGCAAGTGGCTCTCCAAGGTTCTTAAGGATGTCGGCCTGCCCAACTGTGGATCTCTGCCCGACTTCGGAAACTTCGGCGGATACGACCGGTATATGGGAATCAAGGAACTCATGCCCTTCGCCAAGGGCGTCAGCGCCAAGAGTCATAACTTCGACTCCAAGGGGAACGAGACCAAGACCGATTACGTCAAAGCTTTGAAGCTTGTGCTAGACGCGGGCTATCGCGGCCACGTCGGAATCGAGTACGAAGGCCGTAAAATGGGAGAGGATGAGGGCATCCTTGCGACAAAAGAACTTCTTCTCACGGTGCGAGATCAACTCGCCAAAGACTATAAATAGGCCGTGGCTCCCGCAGGGGCTCTTCACTCCCGGTCCCGAACCCATCTTTTTGCAGAATTTACCCTGACTCCCCGCAACTTTTCCCGTCTTGGGGAGTTCAATTCCATGTAGCTATGTCGATGAAGGTCCAGCACGAGGAAAGCTCATGGGAAAATGACCCCGTATGGGACCTGCTGGACAAGGCGGAGAGGGCAGATGTCGACCCTCTTTTCGTTTCCAACGTGATGCGTGAAGTGCGTCTTGCCAGCGAGGCGAAAGGTTCCTGGTGGAAGTGCCCAACAACCTTCAGACCTCTTCTGGCTGGATCATTGGCTACCCTCGTTGCGGTTCTCCTCATTGCTTTCAGTGGCGATGAGCCCTCCTCCCCGAACGCAGGCGTTGATTCACTTCCTCTTCAAGAGGAACTCGAGGCCCCTCACCTTGATACCCTGCTCGACGAAGAAATGCTTTCGCAGGCAGCTGAGAATCCGGCCGCTTTTAGTGACGAAGCACTGGTGGCATTGCTTTCCCAGTAGGTACCCGTCACATTATAGCTACTGATGCGGGCGGCCATCTTCGATCTAGACGGGACCCTTGTTAATTCTCTGCCGGGAATTGCAGACGCGCTGAACAGCGCTCTTGCTGCGCAGGGCCTGTCAACTCACCCGCGCGACCTGGTCGAGCGGTTTATCGGCAATGGCAGCCGAATGCTAGTACGCCGGGGCATTGGGGGAGATCCTCCCGACACCTTGGTCGATAAAATTCATGAGAGCTTTCTCTCCTTTTACTCGGAGTCTCTCATCTCAGGCACACACCTCTATCCGGGTGTACGGACAATGCTCGAGACCCTGCATCTTGATGGAATGCCTATGGCTGTTTGTTCCAACAAGCCCCACCAGTATACCGTGGCAATAATGACTCAGATGTTTTCCTGGGTTCCATGGATCATGGTCCTCGGCCAGAAGAAATCCATTCCTATTAAACCAGATCCGTCCGGGGCTCTCTCCATCGCCAGTGCCATGCAGATTCCAGCCTCTGAGATTGCCTTTGTAGGAGACTCCCCCGTCGACTTTGAAACCGCCAGGGCTGCTGGAATGAACCCTGTTCTCGTTGAATGGGGTTTCAGCCCCCAAGAAAAGCTCGCCCTGACCACTGCCCCGCTAGTATCCTCTACGACGGCTCTTCGTAAATTCCTTCAAGCGCCTCATTGAGTATCGTAAGGTAATCCTCACGGGGAATTTCCTCACCTCCAAACTGGCGCAGATGGTCAGTCATCCACTGAGTATCAAGTACGAGATACTGCTCTTCACGAAGCCACTCTACAAGATGAACGAGGGCCACCTTACTGGCATCCGTCTTCAGCGAAAACATGGATTCGCCGAAAAAGGCCCGGCCCAGGGAAACCCCGTAGAGCCCGCCTTGCAGCCCATCCCTGTCCCAGCACTCCACTGAATGAGCAAAACCAATCTCGTGCAATTGAACATAGCTCTCAATGATTGCATCATCGATCCAGGTCTCTTTTCTCGCTCCACATGATTCAATCACCTGGCGGAAGGCCGAGTTCCGCCTCACCTCAAATGGCTGTTTCCTGAGGACTCGCTTCAGTCCATGGGGAATATGGAACCTTCCATCGAGCGGAATGAGGCCCCGCTTCAAGGGGGAAAACCAAAGAATTTCTCCGTCCTCGGACATGGGGAATACCCCTTCAGTGTAAGCTCCAAGCAGGACATGAGGGGGAATGCGTTCCACGGCCCTTATTTCAATCGTCCATTCCCAATATTCAATCTACATTAATGCCATGGAACGGCTTGTCATTGATCTCGCCCTGTTACCCGAGGACGGTCAACTTCTGGAAGACGACCTTTCCACAACCATTTTTGATCTTCCGGAAAATGATGCTAAACCACTTGGACCCCTTACTTTCAGGCTCCAAGTGCAACGATTTGGCGATGAACTCCTACTGCAGGGTCATCTGCAGGCCCCTTTTGAGTTCCTGTGCGTTCGCACCCTGACCCCTTTCAAAAAGACCATTAGCCTGCCCGAGGCTGCAATTGCGCTCGAAATAGGCACTAAAGGTGAGATCGATGCTACGGAGGCCGTCCGAGAGGAGATTCTCCTGAATTTTCCGGCCTATCCCAGGTGCGACGAGGGAGACGAGCCGGTAAAGTGCGAAATCAACCCTCGTTATTTAGCGGTGGACAAGGCCACCACGGATGATGTAGATCACCCGCCCGTCACGGAGGGGGACAGTCGATGGGCTGCCCTCGACGAGCTGGAAAACTCAGATCAGTAATCCTAACCGCCCCAGATCGCCATGGCAGTGCCAAAACGCAGAACGTCGAAAATGAAACAGCGCATGCGCAGGGGTGCCAATCGCTGGCGGAAGCCACTGCTTCAAACCTGCCCAGAATGCGGCAGCCGCGTTCCAGGCCATATCGCTTGCCCGTCCTGCGGGTTTTACCGCGAGCGTCAGATCCTTGACGTTGACGTGATGTAACCTCGGTGGTGGCCGTTCCACTGAGTCTTCAACTCCTCCATCGGAACTTTTGGCTCCCCGGGCTTTCTCATGAAAATTGCCCTCGATGCGATGGGCGGAGACCGGGCTCCCGATGTCACCATCGGAGGCGCCCGGGATGCTCTCGCTCTCTATCCTGCAATCAAGAAGCTTTTTCTCGTCGGAGACGAGAGAACGCTCGAGCAGGGATGCCTCGAACAGAAGCTAACCGATCCGAGACTTGAGATCATCCACGCTCCAGATGTCGTGGAAATGTCAGAATCCGCAGTTGATGCAGTCAGGCGGAAGAAGCAATCCTCGATCTCGGTCGCTACCGAACTGGTAAAAGACGGGCAGGCTGACGCAGTAGTCAGCGCCGGAAATACGGGTGCCGCGGTAGCCGCCTGCACGCTGAAGCTCCGCCACCTTGAAGGAGTAGAACGCGCTGGAATCGCCTCACCCCTTCCCAACGAGTTCGGCCAATGTAACCTCCTTGATGCCGGAGCCAACCCGGATGCCAAACCGAGTCATCTTCTCGGCTATGCAATCATGGGTAGCGCTTATGCCCAACACGTTTTGCAAATCGAAACTCCCGTTGTAGGAATCATGTCCAACGGCGCAGAAGAGGAAAAGGGAAACGAGTTTACCAAAGAAACCTCTACCCTGATCCGGAAGTATGTAGACTCTGGAAACGCTCCCTTCAGATGGTCAGGCAACGTGGAGGGGTATGACCTCTTCATGACCCAGCTCGATGTCTGCCTCTGTGATGGCTTCGTGGGGAACGTGCTCTTGAAGACCTGCGGAGCTACCGGAAAGGCCATGTCGAAGTGGCTTCGTGAGGGCCTCAATTCCAACCCGGTTCGGCAGGCCGGGGCCTTGCTAGCAAAGGGCGCTTTTCTCGACATCAAAGACCGTTTCAATTACGAATCCTATGGTGGAAGCCCGCTACTCGGGGTCAATGGGGTCTGTATCATCGCTCACGGATCCTCTTCTGCCCTGGCGATTCAAAATGCTATCAGGGTCGCTACTGAGGCCATCCGGCAGGATCTCAATCCACACATTGTGAATGCCATGAAAGCCATTCACTAGGTCGATCACTCCCTCTGAAATGGGGGAGCGGCTCATCTACCAAATTTTAGAGAAGGCGAGGCTTGCTCGAGCATCAAAGCTGTCATTCACTCAGCCCACATGAGCGAATCGGCCTCGCAGCTCCCAGTCGCAATCGCGGGCACGGGGAGTTACGTCCCTGAAAGAGTTCTAACCAATTCCGATCTGGAAATCATGGTTGAGACCTCTGACGAGTGGATCACTACCCGGACCGGGATCAAGGAGAGGCGCATAGCTGCAGAGGACGAGTTTACCTCACACATGGCGGTCAAGGCATCTCGGAAAGCCCTTGAGCAGGCAGGACTCGACCCTTCTGACGTAGAGCTCATTATTGTCGCGACTATTACCCCTAACACTCTGACACCTGCGACCGCCTGCTATGTCCAACATGATCTGGGAGCGCACCAGGCTGTCGCTTTCGACATCTCAGCGGCTTGCTCGGGATTCCTTTATGCAATGAAACTTGCGGAGCGAATGATCTCTGGAGGAACCTGCCAGAACGCACTGATCCTCGGTGCCGAGAAACTCTCCGCATTCGTAAACTGGGACGACCGTTCTACCTGCGTACTTTTCGGGGACGGGGCCGGCGCTGCCGTTCTGAAGAAGGCGGAGAAAGGAAAGGGACAGATTCTGGCCACAGATATCGGCACGGATGGCAGCCAAACTGATCTCTTGAATATTCCAGGCGGGGGATCCGCATGCCCCATCACTCTGGACAATGCCGATCAGCGCCTCTCCACTCTCGCGATGGTTGGCACCGATGTATTCAAGCAAGCAGTAACTCGTATGCGGGACTCCGCAAACTCTGTTATCGAGCGCTCGGGACTTCGACCCGAGGACATCAAACTCCTCATTCCCCATCAGGCTAACCTGCGTATCATTGAGGCGGTCACCAAACGCATCGAAATCCCTGAGGATCGGGTCTTCGTTAATCTGCACAAGTATGGCAACACCTCCGCCGCAGCATGCGCCATTGCTCTCGATGAGTCGCATCGGGCTGGAAAATTCGGACCAGGAGATAATATCGTGCTTGTGGCTTTCGGAGCGGGCCTGACTTGGGCTTCTGCTGCCATTCGCTGGTAAACCCTTACCCATCGAATTCCTCCGTCGCCCCAATTCAGATTGCACCCGGACCTTGAGTCCGGTGAACTGAGCGTCTCTCACTTCCTGTAGAATCCCTCATGTCGAAATACCGCAGCTCCCCGGAACCTCAACTGACCGGGATGCCCTCAGGCATCCCCTATATAATCGGCAACGAAGCCGCCGAGAGATTCAGCTTCTATGGAATGAAGACCATTCTCGCGGTCTTCATGACCAAGTATCTCTGGCTCATGAATGACACCCCGGGCCAGGCCATGGGTGAGGCCTCGGCCACTGAAAAAGTCCATCTCTTTACTTTCGCAGTCTACATCACGCCCCTCCTCGGGGCATTTATTTCAGATGCCGTCTTTGGAAAGTACAAAACCATTATCCGCCTCTCCATCGTTTACTGTGCGGGCCATGCTGCGCTTGCGCTCATGGGACTTCAAGGTGAGGCCGCGATCTGGCTTATTGCCGGACTGGTCCTGATCTCACTCGGTTCGGGGGGAATCAAACCCTGCGTGTCCGCCCACGTGGGTGACCAGTTTGGAAAATCCAACAGTCACCTCGTCACCCGGGTATTCAATTACTTTTACTGGTCGATAAACCTGGGCGCTTTCCTCTCCACCATGCTCACCCCCTGGCTCCTGAAGTGGTATGGCCCTCACCTGGCCTTCGGGGTACCCGGAGTGCTTATGGTCCTCGCCACCGTCGTGTTCTGGATGGGGCGCAATCGCTTCATCCACGTCCCCCCCGGGGGAAAAACATTCCTCCGGGAGACCTTCAGTCCTGTGGGGCTCAAGGCCATGGCCAAGCTCTCTGTCCTCTTCCTCTTCGT
>Ga0315331_10002112_pt1 | contig 15052 bp, 12 predicted proteins | sample M160m34915metaG_FD_203456 | JGI IMG/M metagenome (GOLD analysis project Ga0315331, IMG submission 203456) | Ammonia-oxidizing marine archaeal communities from Monterey Bay, California, United States - M1 60m 34915 | ecosystem: Environmental > Aquatic > Marine > Intertidal zone | place: USA...
CGAAGCTTGCCCTTTGCCGCCTTGACTTTCTTGTCCATCGTGATCAGTTTGCCGAGAGCGGCACTCGACAGATACTCAACGTTGGAGAAGTCAAGAATGATCTTCGAACGGCCGTCATCTTCGACCAGGCTGAAAAGCTGGTTCCCGATGATTTGAATGTTGCCTTCGTCGAGAATCTTCTTGTCAACGAATTTGGCAATCGTGACGTCACCAGATTCCTCAATGTCCAACCGGCGATGACCTGCTGACATGTTGCATTTCCAGTTAAGTTCGAACAGTGACAATAAGACACGGTGCGGCAGGAACAATTCTCATCAACATAATTCTGGCAACCTAACGCCAAAATACGGCTCTGGAGAGCTGTTGTTTTCCGCGGCCCGCAGACAGTGGTTATGCAGAAACCCAGCGTCTTCTAAAGTCATAGGGTCTGTATAACTCTGCTGATAATGGGGATCCCAATCACGTAAGTCAAGCAACTCGCAAGGCCGGAAGGCGTTTCGGTAAAAGCATTTTTTGCCCCGTAATGCGTGCTCGAAATGCGACGATCAGAGCGTTTTCGCAAGATACGATGTGAGCCAGATAATGAACCCGACACATCCCCATGCAACAGCGAAGCCGCCAAGTCCAACCAGTGTGGGCTTTGGAAGCTCAATGTCAGGATGGGCAAACATCGTTGGATTCTGTGGTGCAGGGTTTTCAGGCAGCGTGCAGGGTGATGACACTTCTTCGCCAGGCGTCACAGGCGTGTGAATCAGCGAGAAGAACCGATCGAGTTGTTCCTTCGGTTGCCGCGGCGTAAACACACTGACCAGTACACCGACGAGGACTCCGGTGCCGACGTAGCACAGGTTTACCCACGCTCCTCCCATGCTGCCGTTGTCCCGGAACATGAAGCCCAGGAACGGCAGCGCGTCCTGCAAGGCTGCGGCCTCGTTAACGGTAAGCCACCACATACCAATCGCAGAAAACGTCGACGCCCAGACAGCCAGAGCGTTCCAGCGTCGCCAGACCACTCCAAACCAAAGGCTGATACCGATTGCTGCCGGCGTTTTGATGATGATGTCCAATGCATGGATCACATCGTTAAACATGGTTTGAAGAACAATCGCAGCCAACACGATGACCAGACCGGCGATGCGGCCCGCCCAGAGGTAGTGTCTGTCCGAGCCGTTCGTCACAAAGAATCGGCGATAGATATTCTCGGTGAACAAGCCGGCCCCAACGATCATTTGAGCATCGCTGGTACTCATGACCGCCGCAAGAAGCGATGCGAGCAACAGCCCAATCAGGCCTGGGGCGATCGTTGGAAGGATCCGATATGCAGCGTCGCCGAACAATCGGTCGGCGAATTTGAGTTCGGTATCCGCCAGGCTCTTCTTCTTTTCGTCAGGTAATTCATCGAGGTTGCCCGCCGAATTTCGTTTCAGGTCAACGTATGTCTGACGGTCAGATTCGATGCTCGCCCGTTCGGTTTCCGGCAATGCGAGATACTCAGCCGAGGACACGTCGGTCGGCTTGTCGGTATGCAGCAGCGGACTGGCGGCGCCAAGGTACCAGACGACGCAGGCCAGACCGGTGAACGTCCAGGCGATGGTACAAAATCGTTTCAGAAAATTGCCGACGGTAAACCCGAAGCGTCCTTCGAATTCAGTCTTGCCGGCACCGCAGACGCCCATGATGTGTGGCTGCACGACGATGCCGCACAGCGCCGTCAATGACAGCATGACAACGAAGAAGATGCTGATTGGCTCTTTACCAAGAGCTTCGGCGACTTCTGGCTTGGCGACAAAATCAAACATGCCTGCCCGGACTTCACCATCGTCGTGCAAGTGACCGAACCCGCCGATCATTTTGAAAACAAACGGCAGCAGGAGAAATGAAAATGCAATTGTCAGAACTCCCTGAATGAAGTCGGTAATGATCGCAGCGCCCAGGCCACCTGCCATCCCATAGGCAACAAAGAGGACGGTCATGGCGAGAATCGCAAACTCATACCCCTGCACCTGACGCCAGCCCAACTCACGAACGCCGGTTGCCTCGTTCACCACGAACTCAGGAGCCTGGATGTTCATCTCGACGGCCACGCGATCGAGCTCTCCGCCAGTCAGGGCAGTGACCATCTTGCCGCTGGAAAACAAGCCGCCGGCAATAAACACGATCGCCATGACAATGCCGGCAACCGAATACAGCGTGGCCGTCTTCGAATTATATCGATGCTCGAAAAAATCGGCCGTTGTCAGAGCTCGCATCCTGCGCATGGTCGGCGCGACTATCCAGTAAAACGGAGTCGCCCACAGCCACAGAAACTGCCACCAGATCCCGGCCAGCCCGACTCGATAACTGGCAGCGACGACGCTGATCGCCTGCTCGGAACTGGTCCCCGCTCCGAAAGCGAAGAACATCATGAAAACTTTGCCGAAACGTCGGCCGCCCATGAAGAAGTCGGACATGTCCTTGACCTTCTTCAGCGACCACAGGCCGATAACGACGATCAGGACGAAGTAGCCAGCAAGCACGGCCCAGTCGAGCCAGTGCATACCCAGAAGATTGTTTCCATCAGGAGCGGCGGCAAGGAGCATGGCGGTAGCTCGGCTATCGAGGCAAAGGCGGGACTTCAAAACGGCACCTAAGCGTAAGCAAGCTTTGATCCGTTAGGAAGCAACCTGCACTCTGACTCGCTGTCCGCGTGCCAGTTGTGCGATGGCGGCGTGACCAGAATCGTTAGACGCAAAGTGACCGTTGGCTCAGACGCAGCTGCGAAATCTCATTACAGTGACGGCAGCCACGAGCAGTAGTACATCGCTCGCGGGACGGTCGATTCCATCGCCTTCTGCCAGAAGACTTCCGGGTCACGGGCTTCGACGTTGCCCAGCAGGACGTCCAGCACAGTTGGCGTGAAAGTGTACTTGACGACGCGGACTTTGCTCAGGTCCAGGTATTTCTGCAATTTCTCCACGACTTCATCATCAAAAGCGATCTCGTCGATCAAGCCGTTTTCCAATGCCTGGTTCGCTGTAAAAACCTGGCCAGTGGCTAGCTTCGTTCGGACAGTTTCTTCATCGAGCCCTTTACGGTTTTCGGCGACGATCTCCACGAAGCGGTCGAACGAGTCGTCCATGATCGCTCCCCACAACTCACGATCAGCCTCTGACAGCGGCTTGAACATATTGAGCGAATCTTTGAAAGGGCCCGTCGTCAGCGAGTCTGACTTCACTCCAAATTTCTCCGCCATCGCTGACAGGTCGTAACGTGGAATGATTACGCCGATCGACCCAGTCCACGTTGTTGGTTCGGCAAAGATCATTCCGTTCTCGCCAGCTCCCATCGCGATGTAGACGCCACCGGATGCTGCGATTCTTTTCATGGCGACGTAAACAGGTTTCTCTGCACTGAGCTGCTTCAGTCGGTGATAAATCTGATGGCTGTCCGCGACCAGTCCGCCGGGACTGTCAACAACCAGAACGACTCCTTTGACGTTGTCGTCGTCGCGAGCCTCTTCAACCATCCCGATGATCCGCTCGGTGAACGGAGGCATGATCGTTCCGTTAGCCTCGATGATCACGATTCGGTCCGTGGCCGCTTGGTCTCCTGAGACAAACTTTTCCTGTGTACCTGTGTCGATGTCCGCGTTGGAGGAAATCATCGCGAAGTTTACAAACGCGGAAATCAGTAGAAACGAGAATAGCAGCCTCGTGAACCATGCCTTAAAGAATCCGCCACCCTGCGGCGGGACGTTTACAATTATTTGAGGCTGATTCGGGTCGGTGTTCGGTTCGTCGGTGCTCATGGTTGATGCTTTGCCTGTTTCGCGATCGAATGCTTTACTCAAAGTCAGGATGGGCGTCGCCCACCGGTGTTACTGCCCGCTGGTAGGCGGTGCCCACGCGTAGGTTGAGTCCGCCGACAGAGTTTGAAACTATCTTAAGCCATGCCGCGGTTTTTCAATTCGGTCATGACCGACTGGACGATCTTTCCGATTTCCTGCGAGTTGAGACCACCGTCGGTGAGAGCATCGCCTGCTCGGCAACCTCCCACAGGTTCGTCGCTAAAGCCTTGTCCGGCCAGCATGCACTGCAGGCTGCGGCTGAGAAGTTCGAGATCCGTCACCTGGTTGTCAGACTGTGGCTGACGTCCAGGTCCCATGTTGAAGCCACGAAGTTCGACTGCCGCACGGAACCCGTTCGGGAATTCGGCCTGGTAAAGCATCGTGTCGAACAGTTGGACGAGGTCGTACTGAATCTGACGCGCATCGTCGATCTGGCCAGCGACGGTCAGGTCGTAGAGTTTTCGCGTGAGTTCGGGGACGACGCCCGAACTGGCATTTGTGCCACCGTCGCAGCCGACAAGAATCATCGGCATCAGGGCTGCGTCCCAACCAGTCAGAAATGAGAACTCCGGGCGGTTCGGCCGCACAGCCTGGATCATGCGGATCATGTGCGGGATCTCGCCGGACGAATCTTTGATGGCGACGATCTTTTCGCACTCTTCCGAAAGTCGCTGCACAGTCGGCAGGTCGATCGGCGATGCGAACATCGGGATATTATATAGCGTGACGTCGACCGGAGTATTTCGGCCGATCTCTCGGAAGTACGCGTAAACCGAATCCGGACTCAGCTTGTAGTAGAAGGGGGCGACGATTGCGACGGCCCGCACGCCGAGTTCGTGGTAATACTCGCACGCCTTAATCGTCTCTTTGACGTTGGCTTCGGCGGCTCCGGCCAGAACGGGCACTCGGCCACGGTTCTGGTCGCAGACGATCTCAATAATTCGGCGACGCTCTTCGACGGTGAAGCGAGTGAATTCGCCGGTCGAGCCGTTCGGGTAAAGACCGTGTACGCCGCGGTCGATCAGCCAGTCAACGTAACGGCGAAGTTCGGGCTCGTTGATTTCTCCGGCTGAGTCAATTGGGACGAGGTTCGGAGTGAAAATTCCCTGAAGGCGTTCCTGAGGCATGGCTGGCGATCACTAAAAGTAAAAGTAGAGGTCTGAATTCAGCAAGGCGAACGTCGGAGCGTCTTCGATCTGCCGGGGAACACTGGCAAAGTCGATAGATTGCACCGGTTAGGAAGACTACTTTTCTCAGCATACCACCTTCCGACCGAGCGTCCATTAACTGGCAGCGGATCAATACGAAGTGGCAGGTTACGCGGGCCGTTCGTATCGGCTGAGCCGCTTTCCACGAGCGAAGTCCGTCATTATTCAGCGTTGGTTGACGGTGTTCGGGCGGTTTTCGTACGATCCCGGCTTCGCTTTTCAGTGTATGGAATCTCTGTACGCGCAGGAATGCCGTAACTACACCAGCAGTGCTGGTTTACGACAGTTTCCGAGTCGTTTGATTGTCGAGCTGGCAACGGGCTGCAGACCCGGCTCTCTCGACGAGAGACTCTCACCCCGCAGATACTTCGAGTTAATCATGGCCGTTCCCAAGAGAAAAATCTCCAAATCACGCACTCGCAGCCGCAAGGCTCAGTGGAATCTGAAGGCTCCGCAACTCGGCAAATGCCAGAACTGCGGCAATCGCATGCCGACTCATGTCGTGTGCCCGCAATGTGGCCATTACATGGGACGTCCGCTTGTGGACGTCGGGGAATAACATCTGATGCGGATCGCTCTGGACGCGATGGGGGGCGACAATGGCCCCGCACCGAATGTAAAGGGAGCCATCGCCGCTCTGCAGGAACTCCCCGACATCGAGGTAGTTCTTGTCGGCGACGTGCCCCTGCTGGAGCAGCACGTTGCTGAGGAACATTTTTCCGACAACCGTCTGACGCTGGAACAGTCCGACGGTTTCGTCGAAATGCATGAAAAGCCGGCCGAGACGCTGAGATCCAAACCGAACTCGTCGATCGCTGTCTGCTGGAAAATGATGGCCGCACGCTCGGTCGACGCATTAGTCAGCGCAGGTAATACCGGAGCCGTGGTCGCCTCGGGCCTTCGCACTCGCCTGTTTCTGAAAGGTGTGAAGCGACCTGGCATCGCTGTCACACTGCCAACACTCAAAGGTCGCTCGATTCTGCTCGACGTTGGAGCGAACCCTGCAGCTCGCCCGGAACATCTTTATCAATACGGCGTAATGGGTTTAATTTATGCCAAGGAGATCCTTGGCATCGCCAATCCCAGCGTCGGACTAATGAACATCGGCAGCGAAGAGGGCAAGGGCAACGAACTTTACAAAGACACTCACACACTGCTTTCGAAAAGCCGACTGCAGAGTCGCTATGTTGGAAACATCGAAGGCCGAGGCCTTTATCAAGGCCAGGCGGACGTCCTTATCTGCGAAGGCTTTGTCGGCAACGTCGTGCTCAAGGTCAGCGAAGGCATGGCCGACTTTCTGTTCAAAGCGATCACGCCGGCCGTCGTCGGTGCGCTGGACAAAGAACGCGACGTTGCGAAGCGAGCATTCCAGCAAATCGGGCGGCAGTATCAATACAGCGAGCAAGGCGGTGCTCCGCTGCTGGGAATCGACGGAGCGTGCGTCATCTGTCATGGTTCGAGCGACGCTCGAGCGATACAGAACGCAATCAAATCGTCAACCAAGCTAATGAACCGCGATATTAACGGGCAGATCACGACTGACCTGTCCGAAAAAATGGTCGTCGCAGAAATCGGCTGACCGCGACCGGCGGATCAAGCAATTGCTGCTGGATCAGACCGCGATCCTCGAATTGTCTCCCCACGGACGGTGACGACGATTCTTCAAGTACTCTTCGACTGGCGACCGAAACACTCGAAGGTCAGTGCGAACTTCCGGAGCATCCCGCTACGGACAACTGGAGAAAACGATGACAACCGCATTTATTTTTCCTGGCCAGGGTGCTCAGCACGTCGGCATGGCAAAGACCATCGTCGAAAACCACTCGGCTGCCAAAGAACTCTTCGAACGAGCGAACGAAGTCCTCGGCCTGGACCTGGCAAAGCTTTGCTTCGAGGGTCCGCAAGACGAACTCGACAAAACAGATATCAGCCAACCAGCCCTCTTCGTGTGCAGCTTCGCCGCACTGGAGGTCCTGAAGGCAGAGCAACCGGATGTCGTCGAGCAATGCTCAATGGCCGCCGGCCTTAGCCTCGGCGAGTACACCGCTTTAACCTTCGCCGAAGCGATCTCGTTCGAAGACGGTCTGAAGCTCGTCCGCAAACGCGGACAGGCCATGCAGGCCGCGGCTGACGCCGCTCCTTCCGGTATGGTCAGTGCGTTGCTGCTTAGCGACGAGCAGGTTGACAACGTTGTTACCAAAGCGACAGAAGCTGGCGGCATCTGGGTTGCCAATCGGCTTTGCCCAGGAAACACCGTCTTGTCGGGTGACACTGCAGCCTGCGGGCGAGCGGGCATCCTGATCGAAGAAGCTGGCGGACGACCGATCCCGTTGTCAGTCGCTGGAGCGTTTCACACCGAATTCATGCAACCAGCCGTCGATCAGCTTGCCGAAGTGCTTGAAATGGTCGAAATCGCCGCTCCACGAATTCCGGTCATTTCAAACGTTGACGCCGAGCCGCACAGCGATCCGGCTGAAATCCGATCCATCCTCGTTCAACAGGTCGTCAACCCAGTCCTGTGGGAAAAATGCATCCGCCGCATGCTGGACGACGGAGCCGACCACTTCTACGAAATCGGTCCGGGCAAAGTACTGAAGGGTCTGATAAAACGAATCGCCCGCAAAGTCCCGTGCGACGTGATTAACGACTCACCGTAGGGTGACCCCGCCCACCAGATAATCGATTTGGTGGGCAATACCCACCCTGCAAACCAGACGTGAACTACAAACTCGGACTTCTGTCCTATCGCAGGCGGGACGTTCTTCCTGCTATGAAGATCGGCAACCTGCAATTACTTAGCTCTTAAAACTGAAGGTGAAGGCCGTGTTTGAGACAGTTGCCGTAATCGGTGCTACGGGTGCCGTTGGAAACATCATTCTTGATCTGCTGGAGAAGCGAGACTTCCCGGCAAAACAGTTTCGATTGCTCGCGTCAGCTAGAACGGCCGGCACGAAGATCGCACTTAAAGGTCAGGAGATCACGGTTGAAGAACTGACTCCCACGTCCTTCGAAGGCGTCGACCTGGTCATCGCCAGCACCCCCGACGACACCGCCGCCGAGTACCTTCCACACGCGATCAAAGCTGGTTGCAAGGTGATCGACGAATCCGGCTACTGGCGAATGAACCCGGAAGTCGCTCTGGTCGTGCCGGAGATCAATCCGGAAGACGCAATCAAGGCCAAAGGTATCATCGCCAGTCCGAACTGCTCGACGACTCAAATGGTGGTCGCTCTGAAGCCGCTACACGACGCGGCTAAAGTGAAACGGGTCATCGTCTCGACCTACCAGGCAACCAGCGGCGCAGGTCTGCAGGGCAATCGGGATCTGGAAGCAGGCTCGAAAGCGCATCTGTCCGGCGAAAAATATGACTACCAGGCATTCGCCTACCCGATCGCTTTCAACGCGATTCCGCAAATCGGCGGCCATAAAGAAGACGGCTACACCAGCGAAGAGATGAAGATGGTCTACGAGACTCGCAAGATCCTCGGCGACGAGTCTATCCTCGTTAATCCAACCTGCGTTCGCATTCCTGTCGCCAACTGCCACAGTGAAGTCATCACGGTCGAGACCGAACGACCAGTTTCTCCGGAAGAAGCCCGCGAGTTGTTTTCCAACTTCCCCGGCATCACTGTCGTCGACGACCTCAACGAGCAGCAGTACCCGATGCCCAGCACATGCGACGGCAGCGACGAAGTCTTCATTGGCCGAATCCGCAAAGACATCTCGAACCCGAACGGCTTGAACTTCTGGTGCGTAAGTGACAACCTGCGAAAAGGTGCGGCAACCAACGCCGTACAGATTGCAGAGCTGCTTTCCAGACAGCTGTCCTGATCGCTCAAACCAGCCACTTCCCTACTCCGGGAAATCGAAGTCGCCATGTGGAACATTATCATCGGAACCGTGTTCGTAGTCCGTGGCCTCAGCGGCCAGTTGGCTCTACGAGGTTTCGATAGCCCCGAAGGCATCGCCGCGTTTGGTGGGGCTCTGATCGGTTGGGGCTCCTACAGGCAGTACAAGCAAATCAAACTCAATAGTTCGTTAACAAACCGTTATTCCCGCGCAGGCTGGAAGTCTGCCTGAGTGCATGCAACTGGTAGCCGTCTTCGCGAGCATGACGTGATCTCTAATAACCAGAACAATGAGAATAGCAGGTAAAGCTATGAACGCATTTCAATACCGCGACGGAGAACTATTCTGTGAGGACGTCGCCGTTGCACCGTTGGCCGAAGAGTTTGGTACTCCGCTGTGGATTTACTCGAAGGCTCAGTTGCTGCATCAGCTTGGGCAGATTCAGGAAGCATTCGCCGACGTCGATCCGGTGATCTGCTACTCGGTTAAAGCCAACTCGAACCTGACGCTTCTGCAGACGATGAATGCAGCAGGTGCAAGCTTTGACGTCGTTTCCGGCGGAGAACTCTTTCGAGTCAAACAGGCCGGCGCTGACACGACGCGAGTCGTTTTCGCAGGGGTTGGCAAGACCGACGACGAAATCCAGTTCGCCCTTGAATGTGACATCCTGAAGTTTGACGTCGAGAGCGAAGCCGAACTAGATGCTATTTCAGCTGTCGCCTCGTCGATGGGCAAAGTCGGTCGAGTCGCCTTACGACTGAATCCTGACATTGACGCGAAGACTCACGAGAAAACCACAACCGGCAAGAAGGGCAACAAGTTCGGCATGGACATTGAACGTGCCGGACAGCTTGCAGACAAAGTTCTGGCAGATCCAAATCTGCAACTCAGCGGAATCCACATGCATCTTGGGTCGCCGATCCACTCGACAGAGCCTTACGAACGTGCCGCTCAGAAAGCGATCGAGATCGTTCGCGACTACCGATCCAAAGGCCACGACATCAGTTGGATCAATCTCGGCGGCGGATTCGCCATCAGCTACCGACACGCAGAAGGTTTGTCGGCCGCTGAATACGCAAAAGTCATCGTACCGGCCGTCAAAGAAGCCGAGTGTCGACTCGCTCTGGAGCCAGGCCGGTTCATTGCGGGCAACTCAGGCGTACTGATAAGTAAAGTTATCTTCACGAAGCGTGAGGGCGGCAAGCTGTTTTACATTCAGGACGGCGGCATGAACGACCTCGTCCGACCAGCCATGTACGACGGCTTTCACCGAGTGTGGCCAGTCAAGCCGGTCGTTGAAATTCCTGCCGACGCCGAGTCTCAACCCGAAGGCACTGAAGCGGCAGACGTCGTTGGTCCAATTTGTGAATCATGTGACTACCTTGCGAAAGACCGCTTCCTTCCGCCGATGGAACGCGGCGACTTACTCTGCACCTACAGCGCGGGGGCGTACGGCACGGTCATGAGCAGCAACTACAACTCGCGGCCACGTGGCACGGAGATCATGGTCGACGGCGACTCGTACCGCATCGTTCGTCGCAAGGAAAACTACGAGGATCTGGTCAGGCACGAACTGGTCGACTAAAGTCATTCCATTCTGTTGTTCTTTCAATGCCGAGCTCGTCGAAACTTTCTACGGTTTCCCGTCGGTTGCCACGAGTTTCCATGCACTCTGCTTTTTTTATTTCGTATCACACTTCAGAAATCAATCATGTCAACGACTGAGAATCCGACCTTTGAAGCACGAACGCCGATCGCTCGCGAAGACTTGAAAGCCGACGAAAATCTCTGCGAATACTGCACGGCAAAATGTTGTCGCTACTATGCCTTCCCGATTGACACTCCGAAAAAGTGGAAGGATTTTGACTATATGCGGTGGTACCTGCTGCACGGCAAAGCCGCGATTTTCGTCGAAGAAGGCACATGGTACATCATGGTCTACGCCGACTGTCAGCATCTGCTGCCGAATAATGGCTGCGGCACTTATGAGACACGGCCGCAAATTTGCCGCGAATACACGACCAAAGACTGCGAGTACGACAACGATTCTGGCTACGACCAACTCTTCGAATCCCCCGAGCAGATTGAAGAGTACGCCGAAGCGATGCTGCCTCTGAAGAAACGGTCTCCGTGGTCGCGTGAGCGGGCCATAAGCCTCAACCTTCCGGTTATCAGCGGGTAACGCCATGTGGTTCACCGAAGACGCCTGGTCGCCGATCATTCTCTGCACAGTTATCGCGGCAATCTTTTTCATCGCCTTCATGACCACTCAGCGAGCAAGATTCCTCATTGCGTTCCCATTGTTACTTCTTGCGGCGATCACAATTTACTTTTTCGAAATTGCCATCGTCACGGACGGAGAACAGGTCGAGAAGAACCTGCACGATCTTGTCGACACATTCGTTGAAGAGTCGCACCAGTTTGGCTCCGATTCGAGCGTGATCCCGGAGCAGGCTCGGTGCCAGTCGTTCTTTGCCGAAACCAACATCGATGACCGAACTCGCGTCGTGGCCGCTTTGATGTTCGTCCAGGTCGAAGGCAACATTCGTGTAACGGACGTTAAGATTCAATTGACGAATCAAGACACGATGGCGGTCACTCATTTTCGGGCGAACGCAACATTCTCGACAGATTCAAATTCTGGACATCATCCATCCCGCTGGGAGATGACCTGGCAGAAGCAGGCTGGCGAGTGGAAGATCACTCGCACAAAGATGCTGAACGTCGTCAATGGTCAGGAAATACAAGTACCCGGAGTCGACCGGTAAAATCGTACGGAGTGTTTGATGATGATCGACTTTCAAAAAGCAGAGATCCCTGCCGAAGCTGACTCCACTGGCGTGTCCCCCGTGACGGCCATCGCCTTTACAGAGGGGCCGGCGGCCGCCGCAGATGGAACGGTCTACTTCAGCGATATCGCTAACAACCGAATCATGAAATTTGATTCGGTCGCCGGCACGACCAGCGTCTTTCGAGAACCCAGCGGCCGGGCAAACGGCTTACTGTTTGATCCTCAGGGGCGACTTCTCGCGTGCGAAGGCAACGAGTTCGGCGACAACGATGGAAATCGAAGGATCACTCGTACTGACCTGATGACCGGAGAACTTGAAGTCCTGACCGACAATTTTGAAGGAAAGAAGTACAACGCCCCCAACGACATTGCCGCATGCAGCAACGGTCAGATTTTCTTCACCGATCCGTGCTACGGCGACCGCGCGACGATGGAATTGAAGCATGACTCGGTGTTCCGAATCGACATCGATGGCTCTGTTTCGAAAGTCATCACTCAACCAGCGATTCAGCGCCCCAACGGAATCGCTGTGAGCCCGGATGAGCGAACGCTTTACCTGGTCGATAGTTGCCCGATTGTCGGTGGCAATAGAAAGATCTGGAAGTTTGATCTGTCATCCGAGGGCGAAGTCAGCAACCAGCAGGTCGTCATTGACTTTGCGCCGGGGCGCGGCGGCGATGGAATGGCCATCGCTCAGAATGGAGATCTTTACATCGCCGCCGGAATCGCTCGACCGCGAGGTCCACACGAAGCGACAACCGTTCCAGCCGGTATTTGGATTGTCACACCCGATGGAGACGTCAAAGGACGGATCCCGGTCCCTGAAGATGTTCTGACCAACGTGACGTTTGGCGGCGACGACCTTCAGACTCTTTTCATCGCTGCCGGCAAGACACTGTTTTCAATCCGTGTCAATACGCCAGGCTTCGTCGTTCATCGCCGCAACTGACTTGGGGTCTACCACCTGCCATGCCAGCGTCAAAGAAGACTGTCCAGAAAAAAGCACGTTCAAAAAAGTCGGCAATCGTCCCGACAGAAAAGTCAGCGGCTGATTGCTTTACTGAAGAATGCTCCGAGTTGAATTGCGGGACTATTCTCGCCGATCCTCCGTGGCAGTTCACCAATCGAACCGGCAAAGTTGCTCCCGAACATGGCCGCCTGAATCGCTATCCGACGCTGAAGCTCGACGATGTAAAAGCGATTCCCGTGCACCTTGCCGCAGCAGCGAAGAGCCATCTTTACCTGTGGGTTCCAAATGCTCTGCTCGCGGAAGGCCTCGCCGTCATGGAAGCCTGGGGATTCACCTACAAGTCAAACCTCGTCTGGCACAAAGTTCGGAAAGACGGAGAACCAGACGGCCGCGGCGTCGGCTTCTACTTTCGTAATACGACCGAGCTTGTGCTGTTCGGTGTGCGAGGCTCAATGAGAACGCTCGCTCCCGGACGTCGCCAGGTAAACATCATCAAGTCGCGAAAACGCGAACACTCTCGAAAGCCCGACGAGCTCTATCAGGTTATCGAAGACTGCAGCCCCGGCCCCTACCTTGAACTCTTCGCCCGCGGCGCATTCAGCCCGAACTGGAATGTCTGGGGCAATCAGTCCGACGACTACGAACCCGACTGGCCCACCTATGCAAACCACAGCCAGTCCCGCAAAACCGCAACCGAATAGTCGCGCTGCGGCCACAAAGTCTACGGCTCACGTTCGTACCTTGGACCTGATCGGCGTTCTATAGGGATGCGATCGGTCCATATATGCCGTTAATAGCAGTGACATATCTGCTGTGTGAATCTGCGAATTTTAGCCTGACTTTTCGGATTTTGCCGATTTTCCGGCCTCAATTGCTCGGATTCGCTGCGGCAGTGGCCCCATCTTTGCCGAATTAACTGATCAGGACACGTAGCGGAATCGCTACAACCGGTCCGGTTACGCAGCATCCGAGAGAACTCGAAGTTCGGAAACAAGGCGATCTGCGATGTTGAACGCACGGCCGACAACTCGAACCAGTCTTCAGTGCCTGATCGTTAGCGCGTGTGTGACAGTCGGCCTGTCGCTCGAAGCTCGCGGTCAGGAACTTCTGGAATTCGTAGACAATGCGTCCATGTCCGGGGTTGCCTCCGGCTCTCCGTTGGATCGACTTCCAAATATGCTTGGAGACTTCTTCCAGTCTACGGGTCAGCAGAACGCAACGTTCCGTCCTGAAGCAACCGCTCCTGCAACTGCCTCGGGCGCCGGAGTTGGGTTGGGAGCTGGAACCAGCCCCGTCGTGCTCGATGCCGCCAGCAATCGATTCGTCTACATCGACGGAAGTAACAACCTGCTCGTACCGGGAAATGTCGGACTCGGGACAGAATTCGTTTTCTTCCGGGCGGTCGGTGGTGGCCTCTTATCTGAAACAACGACCGCCGACGGAGTTACTGGCTTCTTTGGACTCGAACGAGTTTCAATTGACAGCACATCCGGAGCTCAGACGGTCACCAGTTCGGTCGACATTCTCAGCGGAACAACACCAGCGACTGTCACGGACCCAGTCAGCGGCACACCGTTCTCGGCGACTCCGGCCAGCGCAACACTATCCGCTGCGTCAGGAACAACGACAACGCCATCGCTCGGCAACGTTGGGCTGCTGAAGATAGCATCTGGCGGCAGTCCGATTCCACGAGACCGCTTCTTCTTCAACTATAACTATTTCGAATCCGTTCCGCTGGCCAACACAGCGAGTGTCAACCAGTTCGTGCCAGGCTTCGAAAAGACATTCATGAGCGGTCTCATGTCCGTTGAAGCGAGGTTCCCGTTTGCGGCAACTCTCGACAACGACGTGACGGTCAATGGCTCAACTGGAACCAGCACCGGGCAGATTGGCGACATGTCGGTCGCACTGAAAAGCATCTTCTCCCATGGCGACAATTGGCTGGTAAGCGGCGGCCTTCAACTGGTCCTTCCAACCGCAGAAGATCTCTCGTACAGCGTCACCGACGGAGTCTCAACACGAGAGTTCATTCGCATCGAGAACGAAGCCGTCCACGTCATGCCATTCCTGGGAGCATCATACATCGCCGATGGCGGACTGTTCCTGCAGGGCTTCTTCCAGATCGACGTCGATGCGAACGGGATGCCAGTCTTCGCAAACTCAAGCCCGTTTGGCTCGGGAACGATGTCTCAGGTCGGCAGCCTGAACGCAGCCACCATGATGTACCTCGACATGAGCGCCGGCTATTGGCTCGTCCAGGAACCTGCTGATTCGACATCGACACTGACGGCCATTATGCCGCTGCTGGAACTTCACCTCAGTCGATCATTAAATGAGTCTGAATCAATCAACTTTTCACCACTCGGATCGGTTGGGCGTGAAGACGACTTTCAGCTGTTGAACACGAC
>Ga0315331_10002116_pt1 | contig 15044 bp, 7 predicted proteins | sample M160m34915metaG_FD_203456 | JGI IMG/M metagenome (GOLD analysis project Ga0315331, IMG submission 203456) | Ammonia-oxidizing marine archaeal communities from Monterey Bay, California, United States - M1 60m 34915 | ecosystem: Environmental > Aquatic > Marine > Intertidal zone | place: USA...
CTTTCCCCAGTTTGGTGATTGCTGAGGATGGAAATCGTTCTGCGACTGGTGCTGACGAAACCGACGCTGATACAGCGGGTTGGGATATCGAAGAAACACCCGGAAAGACGGTCGAGCAAGCTATCGATACGACTGAAGGCACTTGGATCACGGTTGATGTTAGCCCAGATGGCAAGAAGCTGGTATTTGATTTGCTCGGTGATTTGTATGAGATGCCGATTGAGGGCGCAGACGGTAAAGACGGACGCGGCTTGCCGAAAAAACTGACGTCGGGGATCGCATGGGACATGCAACCCGTTTACAGCCCAAGTGGTAAGGAAGTGGCCTTTACGAGTGACCGAACAGGCGCTGAAAAAAAAGCAGGGGATAACCTCTGGGTTCTTTCTCTTGACTCAGAAGTACCCATCCAAGTGACTCAGGAGTCGTATCGTCTGATTAATGGTGCTTCATGGTCGCCGGACGGGGACTATCTGGTGGGGCGAAAGCACTTTACAAGTCGCCGTTCCTTGGGGGCTGGCGAAATGTGGATGTACCACAAAGATTCCATGAATTTGAAATCGACGGCGGGAGTCCCGCTCACAAATCGTGTGAGCGATCAGAAGGACGTTAATGAGCCGGTGTTTTCGCCAGATGGTCGGTATCTTTACTACTCACAAGACGTGACGCCGGGTAGCGATTTTGAATACGACAAAGATTCGATCAAAGGAATTTACGCGATCAAGCGTCTTGATCTAGAGAGGGGGGAAACAGAGGTTCTGTTACGTGGACCTGGTGGCGCTTGTCGCCCGACACCCTCGCCCGACGGGAAGCAACTAGCTTTTGTCCGAAGGGTGGGCGCCAAGACCGGTTTGCATCTCTTTGACCTGCAATCGGGTGCTGTGCGACTAGTCTACGAACTTCTGGAACGGGACATGCAGGAGGCATGGGCAATTCATGGCGTCTATCCACATTTTGCATGGATGCCCGATGGGGATGCGATCGTGGCATGGGCAAAGGGAAAAATACGGAAGATTGATGTTGAGATGGGAACCGCTGAGGTGATTCCGTTTCACATTAAGGACAAGCGTGTGATTAAGCCTGCGGTTCGGTTTGCTCAGGAGATCGGACGTGATAGCTTCGACGTAAAGATGTTGCGTTGGGTGACCGTCTCACCAGAAGCTGACCGAGTGGCGTATCAGGCATTGGGGCATGTCTACATTCGTGATCTTCCGGACGGTGAACCAAAGCGACTTACCAATCAGGAAACTGAGTTTGAATTCTGTCCCAGCTTTTCTCGTGACGGCAAGTACGTTGTCTACACGACTTGGAATGACCGCTCTTTGGGAAGTGTGCGAATTGCATCAGTGGATCCAGCGCAAAACGAAAATTGGATCGTGACACCCGAACCCGGTCATTACACCGATCCAGTGTTTTCGCCAGATGGACAGCTGATCGTCTATCGAAAGCAAGCTGGTGGCGGCATCACAAGTCCCCTCTGGTCTCGGGATTCGGGCCTGTACGTAATACCAACACGGGATGGCGAGGGAATCAGAATCTCGAAAACCGGTGTTCGACCGCAGTTTGGCAAGCAGCAGGAGCGTGTCTTTTTCCAGAAGAAGAATTCTGAAAAGGAAGCTGACAATCTGGAATTGCGGTCAGTCGACCTCACAGGAAATGAGGAACGAACACACTACAGCAGCACCTGGGCAACTGATTTTCGTGTCTCGCAAGACTCCAACAGCATAGCGTTCATTGAACGTTTCCACGTTTACGTGGCACCGTTCGTCCAATCCGGTCGCAGCATCAAAGTGGGGCCCAATGGGAAAGGCCTGCCGACTCGACGCGTTAGTTCTGACGCCGGCGACTTTATCCACTTTTCGGGGGATTCCAAGGCAGTTCATTGGAGCTTGGGGGCTGAGCTCTTTACCAAGGACCTCAGCAAACCTGATGCTGAACCAGGAAGCGTTGGAATTGGTTTCACCGCACAACATGCTAAACCTGGTGGGAAAACAGCCATTCTGAATGCTCGAATCCTAACCATGGCGGCGGAAGGGGTGATAGAGTCGGGGACTGTGGTGGTTGATGGCAACCGTATCGTTGCCGTTGGGAAGTCCGGAGAGGTTCAAGTGCCAGAAGATGCTTACCGCGTCGATGCAAAGGGGCAGGTGGTGGCACCGGGGTTCATTGACACTCACGCCCATGGTGCGCAGGCCGCGAATGGGATGACACCGCAGCAGAACTGGGTCGATTTCGCGCGGCTGGCGTTTGGAGTGACCACCATCCACGATCCAAGCAATCAAACCCACAGTATCTTTGCTGCCAGTGAGATGACCAAGGCTGGTTTGATTTCTGCACCTCGCACATTCTCGACAGGCACCATTTTGTATGGAGCAACGAGCGCGACTAAAGCTGAAATTGATAGCCTTGAAGATGCAAGGTTTCATCTGAGGCGGATGAAAGCAGTCGGGGCGTTTACGGTCAAGAGTTACAACCAGCCACGTCGTGATCAGCGTCAGCAGGTGTTGCAGGCGGCGCGAGAGCTGGAAATGATGGTGGTACCGGAGGGCGGTTCCACTTTCATGCATAACATGACCATGATCGTCGACGGCCATACAGGAATTGAACACACCCTTCCGGTTCAAACCGCCTATGACGATGTGATGGATCTGTGGCGGGGAACCGGAGTTGGCTATACCCCGACACTGAATGTTGCTTATGGGGGGATTTCAGGGGAACAATACTGGTACCAGATTGCGGATCTCTGGCTTCACCCAAGACTGAGAACTTTCATTCCACCCCATGTCCTCAATCCGCGTGCTCGGCGGCGGCAGAAATCTCCCGACGAAGATTACAATCACATGAAGGTCGCTGAGATTGCCCGGCAAGTCGTTGAACAGGGTGGCTTGGTTCAGGCTGGTGGGCATGGCCAGTTGAACGGTATCTGTACTCACTGGGAAATGTGGAGCTTTGTTCAAGGTGGCATGACGCCCATGCAGGCGCTCATGTGCGGCACGATCAATGGAGCGCAATATCTGGGATTGGATGGTGACCTTGGTTCCGTCGAGGTTGGGAAACTCGCTGATTTGGTTATTTTCAAGAGCGGGGCAGATCCCGCGAAGAACATACGTGATACGGAACAGGTCCACTACGTTGTCGCCAATGGTGAAATCTACGAAGCTGACAGAATGAATCGTTTTGGAAGCCCCGAGCCAAGACGTCCTTTTTATTGGCAAAACAATGGGGCTGGAACCACTCTGCTGCAGAGCTCGATGGAGCATGGAGTCGGTTGCAGTTGTCTGCGAGGGCGGCAGTAACCAACCCAGAAAAGCGTGGTTTGGCTCAACAGAACGATTGCATGGCAACCGTCTGCTGAGTGGTTGTGCGTGCTGCTAGCGTTTGAGCTGGATGTCTCTCGCTTGGAAAAGACTGTCACCACACGCGATGACACCACATGAAGAGGTTGGTCGCCACTTCGCAAGCAATTCATGTTCTGCATGTAGCCTGAACGCAATTCACTTATGGTTCATTCATACGAATAAAGTTCTTTCGCCTCTCTCCAGACAACATCGTAGTCGCTGTCCGCTGTGCGGTTGGTATCACGGCCTCCCGCGAAAGCGTACGATTTTTGATGAGAGTTCAGGTTCTAGTGAGACCAGCGAATCCCGAAGAACACGTTGTTGGATTTGGTGGCGAAGTCACCGATTTTCAAAGAAGGCGGCGTTGACGTTTTCTGAATCTCAAGATCGGTGCTGCCGAGAAAACGATACTCTGCAAACAGGTCATTGAACGGGACATCTGCTTCGAAGCCCCTGCAATGAACTGGTATGCGAAGGCTTCGTCTTTGATGCTGAGGTCAATTGCAGGTGTGCTGAAGTCACCGTCGGCGATGACCACTCCAATACCGGTTCCAACGTAGGGGACAATGTTGTGGAAGTCCCGCTTCTGAAAGTCGTAGTACACGTTGGTCATGAATGCAGAAGTGTTGAGCGTGTCGGTCCAATCTGTTCCAGCTCCGTTCACCCACCAACGATCCGATGCGTTGCTGCGAAAAGAGTATTCCAACTCAGCGGGAAAATCAGTCGTGAAACTCGCGGCCTGTTGCGACGCCGAAGCCATCACTAAAACTGCCCCGTAACTGAGGAGGGGTGATGATTGGAGGGCTGGGGTGTTCGTCACTTATGCCGTTGTAATCATTCAATGTTGTTAAGCCACCGAACAGACTTAGGTAACATGTGTTCGCTGGTGCGCAAGCACAGCTATCGCATCCACCGTCACAACCTACAGTGCAGGGGTTGGCGTCACAGTCAGTCAAAGAGTCGCAATTGTTTGCAAAAGGTGACTTGAATAAGCGTCAGTCATGCTCAGCATGTGAGTTTTGAGCGGCGGAGGTTAACAGACTGAAGATGGCGAGGCGGTACGACATGTTCGTGCTGGTTGTTTTATGGTGGCAATTGATGATTGAGGCGTCATAGAGCCGTGACGCTGTCCGGTGAAAATTTCGCATATTGAAGCTGCGATTATTTCCCCGGAAGGTTTGTGATCGAATGTCACCAAACCTACGGCGTTGATCGGATATTGCCTGTGTCCCATGACATGGAATCCGCGTCAGGCTGTGCATCCTGCATCTTTGATCGGAAACGAACGATCAAACAGGAGTGGTGGGGATGATGGTGAGGCCAAAACGAATACGGCGGCCTGACGGGATGAAGAAGTTGTTTCGCGTGTGCGTGTCCTGCGAAAGAAATTGACGGTCGAATGCGTGTCATGACTGATGCAAGTCTTGTTTTTCGATTCGGAGAAGGAGACGGCAGTGATAATTTGCGGAACGAGTAGTTTTTTCTTCTCCAGTGCATGTCGGATCAGGTGTGAAGTGGTCGCTTTGATCGAGGTTTTACTCGCTCGGCTCGTGAGGTGCATTGACTGTGGATGCACAGATGTGGGGGTGCGACGTTGATTCGTTCGGTTGTGGCGGGTTAAGGTAACAGTGTCAGCAGCGTGAAGTTTGTCCGCAGTTGAGCCTTAGATAGGCGATGTTGACAATCAATGTGGCGATGTGCAAGAAAGAACCGACTACCCAGGGTTTTGGTCGTGATGAGAGTTTTAAGATGTTTAGCGATCGCGTGTCTGGCAGTCACTGGTGGCAATTCAATCGTTCACGGCGAACCAGTTCAAGGTTTCGCGGAGGAACGACCAGAGGGCTGCAAGCCGCTTCCGGAGACGATTTACGTCTCACAGCGTTTTAAGGGTCGTGCCCCGACGAATCAGTGGTTCAGCTCACTGGTTTGGGAGAAACATTCGCAGAATATGTTTCCTCACCCAATGGGGGTTGTGTTTGGGGATTCAGGATTGTCGCTTGCCTACCCCGGTGCTGCGATGGTCAGCAGCGCCGATTCCATCATGGGTGGCGGAGTCTCCAGCAATGGAGACATTGTGATTGGGCATAGTGAGATTGTGAGTGCTGACTCAACGCATTTAGATTCAAATTCGCAATGGTTTATCACCGGCGTGCAGGAGTCAGGAGACGCCGTTCTTCGGATGACGATTGGGCATGGTAGTCCGTTTGTGTTTTGCAGATATGCGGGAGGCACGCCACGACTAACGTTTGCACACGTCCCCACTGTGTTCATGAAACTAAGTGATTCGGTAATGGGAATTACTGTCCGGGGCAACCACTACGGGATTTTTGGGGCAGACGGGTCCTCATGGGATGGCTTAGGCAGCTCGACGTTCACCAATGAATCCACGAGAGATTACTTCAGCGTCGCGTTGTTGCCCGACGGTAGCGAGCGGACTCTGCGGATGTTCGCGGGTTACGCGCACAACCATGTGGTGGGTAGCGATGCACAATACAAAATTGCGGATGGGCACCTCGTCACGGAATATAATTTTGAAATCGAAACGTTGGGTGGGTCAGACACGTCGGGCACTCTGTTTGCTACCTATCCCCACCAGTGGAAGTACCTAACAACACCATTGACGGATCTTGTATACAAATCTGTTCGTGGGAACATGAAATTAGGAACGGGAGACCAATTCCGAACTCGTCTTCCGTTACAGGGAGTGTTGCCAATGCTGCCGGTGGCCGGGAGTGTTGATCGTCAACGTCTGCTTGGTTATCTCAAACAGGAAGTGAGTCGAGCAAAACCCAAAACAGCGGATACCTATTGGGAGGGAAAACACCTTGGAAGACTGGCTACGTTGGCAGGGATTGCTGAGGTGCTCGGCGAAGATCGCATCGAGGACCAGTTTGTTAACGAGATGCAACTTCGGTTGGAAGACTGGTTTGTTGCTTCGCCCAATGAAACGAATGGCTTGTTTTTCTACGATAAGAATTGGGGAACGTTGATAGGCAGTCCCGCGTCTTATGGCAGTGACGCTGAATTGAATGATCATCATTTTCACTACGGTTATTTCATTCGGGCAGCCGCTGAGGTGGCCAGGCGTAATCCAGAGTGGGGAGCACAATGGGGAAAAATGGTGGATCTGTTGGTTCGTGACATTGCCTCGGGCAGCGCAGAGGATGATCTATTCCCGAGACTGCGTTGCTTTGATGTTTATGCCGGGCATTCATGGGCGTCTGGTCACGCCAAATTCGGTGATGGGAATAACCAGGAGTCATCATCTGAGGCGATGAACGCCTGGTATGGAATGATGCTTTGGGGCGAGGTTACTGGCAATGATCTGATCCGGGATCGGGGTGTCTACCTTTACAACACAGAACGCGTGGCTATTGAGGAGTATTGGTTCGACGTTTCCTCCACCAATTTTCCTGCGAATTTTCCAGAAGTGGCGTTGGGGATGGTGTGGGGCGGGAAGGGGGCGTTTGCCACCTGGTTCTCTGCAGACATCGATTGCATTCATGGCATTAATTGGTTGCCGTTCACGCCAGCTTCCATTTACATGGGGCGGCACCCTGATTACATCAAGCGAAACTTTGACCGTATCACCGCAAAACGCAAGCAGGGATCTGACTACAACAATGGTTGGGGCGATTTAGTTGTCATGTTCGGTGCACTTCAAGACCCCGCAATAGGTTTGACCCACTTAGGCAAACATCCCCAGTGTAAGATAGAGGAAGGGAACACTCATGCGTTTATGTTCCACTGGCTGCAGGTACTTAACCGCTATGGGGTGAACCACGCTGAAGTTACCTCAAATCACCCGTTCGTGAACGTATTTGAAAAGAATGGAAAAAACACCTACGTTGCGTACAACTTTGACGATGCGCCGTTGAAGGTGACATTTTCAGACGGAACAACTTTGGTCGCAAATCCAGGTGTGCTGACCATCGCTGAATAGCATGGATTGGCATCCGCTCGCAAATATGCGACGGCAGGTCATCAAGGTTCAAGCTTCTCTTACAATTGTGGCGCAGCGAAAGGATGGAAGCGACGGCGGTAGAGATGTTTCCATGGCAGTAGAACAGGAACTGGGTGACACGTAGTTGTGCTGCGTGAGAAAACCTTTCTCATGATTCAGCATGGTGGTTTCATACGGGCCGGGCCACGTTTGAGTGCGTCCCCTGTCCCTATTGAAATTCGATGCGAGCCGTAAACAGTGATGCATCTTCGAAATGAAACTATTCGATTAGGTTGGAATTACAAGATGGTGAGAAAATTCGTGAGCGCAGCCGTTTTGCTTGCCAGTGTCTCATTTGGTGTGTCGTGTGCTGCATGCCTATGGGACCGGGATACTTTAGCGATGGAACGCCAGCGTTTTCCAACAGCTTTGGAGTTGATTGCCGGGAAGTTTCTCCGTCACTCTGCTGATTTCTACCGGTGGAGAATTGAGGATCGTGGGGAGCGAATCAAGGCCGAGCCCAGTGCTGATCTATATGATGATCTTGCCGTTGCCCATGAAAAATCCGGAGATACGGAAGAGGCAATCCGTGTCATTGAAGCGAAGGATGGGCTGTACCCCGGGCTTTACTCGACACATGCCAATCTTGGAACGTTCTACTTTCATTCTGGTCGCTTTGACTTAGGTTTAGCAGAAATTGATAAAGCACTTTTGATAAACCCGAACGCCCATTTTGGTCGAGAGATCTATCAAAAGCGACTGGTTGAATACCTGCTCAGTCATAGGCAGGAAGATCAACCGCTTCTGCCGCTCTCGGAAAACACCCCCAACGGAATGAGCCCCATAGGCTTCGGAGCATTTCTTGTCAGTAACGAGTCTGGGGAGGTTGTGGTTGAGGATCCTGCGAAGGTGGTCGACGAGGGAATCAAGGGTGTGCTTGGAATGATGAAATTCGGCAACCACGACTCCCCAGTGTTGCTAGAGGCGTTGGGGGATCTGCTTGTCAGTCGCGGATATGATTCCGATGCAAAGCAACTTGCTGCGAGGGCTTACCTGAAGGCCTCCTATGAAGTTGACGAATTACCCGTTCAGCAGTTGTATCGAGAGAAGGCGGAGAAGTGTCTTAAGTTTCAGACCAGGGAGGGTGCTTCTGAAGGTAGCTTGACTCTTGCCGAACTGGAATCTCAGTTCCAGTCGGAATTAAATGAAGCAAACCTATGGTATGAAACAATTGTAAACAAAGAACAGGGATGGATCACTGCTGGGGAAAACGTTGAACAGGCGTTTGAAAATGAGTATTACGAGTCGCCGGTGGTTGGGCCAAAGTTTGCAGCGGATGGCAAGTACCCGATGTGGGTGGCCATTGCCTCAGTCTCGGTGAGTTTGGCCTTGATCGCTGTCGTGATTCCGGTGGCGATTCACAGGCAGCGAAAGAAGGTATAGGGAGCAGCAATCCAATAACGCAGTCTAGCCATCACGTATCACTGTGCTGATTTGGTCATTCTACGATTTCGTGAGTTGATTCAGTCCGCAGCGTTGCAGGCGATAGCGTGATGCATTTCAATTGATGTTCGCCACGAATATACATTCGGTTCGCGTAGATTGCAGGGTGCGAATACAAGACCTGAGGGGCGTCAAACACCTTGCACCGTGCTAGGATTTCTTTTGTTCCGTCGGTTCGTAGCAGCAACAATTCACCTTTGCCAACAACCAGCAAATAGTTTTCCGTCGCAAAGGTCGCAGCATAATCGCCCAACGCGCGATCTCGCAGACGCCACTTCTCCGACAGATCCGAAGCATCGAGGCAATACAGAAAATTCTTGACGCAGTAGATGTGATTGCCGACCACGATAGGTGTGCTCATGTCGGTGCGCAGTTGCATTGATCTTGATACCGTTTTAGACGGGGTGCCGTCAGCACTGTCAAATGCGATGGAGCGGATACCATTATTCTCAGTAGCAATGAGAAGTACTTGTTGTCCTTGTTCGTTTGCATACAGGATAGGAGTCGGCACATTGAAGTCGCCGTCCGCATGCGGTTCGATCGTCCACAACCGCTTTCCGTTATCGAGGGCCCAGCCACCAAGAGTTTTTTGGTCATGGCCAATAATCTGTTTGACTCCTCCCAAATCGGCAACGATGAGTGATCCGTGCGAGGGTGGTAAACCTGCAACCTTCCACAGTAATGCTCCTGTGTCTGGATCGAGAGCAATCAAAGAGGCATCGGGGGCACCGGGCGCAACAATGAGTTTGCCATCAGCAAGAAGTGGTGATCCGCAATATCCCCACGGTAGTTCCGCGTCCAAGGGGAACTCATCACGGAAGTTTTTCTCCCAGAGCACGTTGCCGGTGTGTAAGTCAACGCACAGCAGGTTGCCCAACGCACCTTGGCAAATCACATGGGACTCAAGGATGAGGGGGGTGGCACGCGGCGAATTACCGTAGTCAAGTGCAGCAGCAGCAAGCCGCTCTACTCGCCAAATTGGCTCGCCGGTCTCTGCGTCCAGACAACGATAGACGTCTTGGAAGTCATCCTGGTCGCGATCCCCGAACACGACATATTTGTCGTTGGCAGCAATCCCACCCAAACCCGCATGCACTAAGGGAACGTCCCAAACCACATCAGGGGAGTCAGGGAGGAGGGAGGGCAGTTTGGCTAGGTGGCCATTGCGGGCTGGACCAAGCCAGCTACCCCATGAATTAATTCGCTGTGGTGTTAGTTTTTTTTTGCGACCGAAGTGCTCGCCGACAGTGGTACGAAGCCAGCAAGTGACTCAAGCGCCTGTAGCACTGTTGGTTGGATCGCAGCATCGCCCAATGCGGTGGCAATCTGTTGTCGGAGTTTAATGTCCAGCGAGTCAGCAACAAACACGGTTACGAACGGGACTGGAATCGTCTTTCCAACCACTCGTAAATCCCCCTTCTTGATGGTTCCGCAACCTTCCAGAAGTGGTTGTGCGTAACTGGAAATCACCGCAGCGGTTTTTGATTCAGGGCCAAGGTCAATGACTTTGCAGGCCCCATCGCTGCAAGCCTCATCAATTTTCTGCCGGTCTGTAGGAATGTGAACGTTAGCTGCTTTCAGCAATTGAAGCGCAGCGCTGTGCTTTTCTTCTGCTTCGGAGGGTCCGAAAATGATCGTATAGTCGTTCAGGTCAGCAACAGATTTTGCCGGATCTTCTTTATTAACGACGATCATGCCGTATTGCGTGGTATTACCATTTTGGTCGGTAAGCTCACTGATCGCTTTCATTGCCTTCTTTGCAAGCTTCGAATCCGCCCGCACGACTGATTGCTTCCCGATGATGATGTCCGATTTTCCACCAGTCTTTTTCAACGCTGACGGGAGAGATTCGCTGAATACGACTGTTAACTTGCAATTCATCGTCGTTTCAAGATGCTTTGCAAGAACTGTGTAGTCCCGCTGGGCATAGCCTTCAACGCAAGGGCAAGATAGCGGTGCCGCAAGTGGGTCCATCACCACCATGGTCAGTAACTTCGTCTGATCAGCTGCCTTGGAATTCTGGGATAGCGGTAAACAGCACAGCATCACCATGCAGCAGACGGAAAATAAGTATCGGCGTTTCATGAAGGTTTCAATCATTTGGATGCCTCGATGGTAAGTCGTGCGGTGACGCCTTGTCCGATGGTGGTCGGCTGAAGCTTTGCTTCTTTCTGATTTTCAACTTTGCTCTTTTTGTTGGCTTTCAGGCCAGCAGGCTTGGGCTCCATGACTTTGATGTGGTTGCGGGTCAGGTCCAGCATGTAGACCTTCGCGTTGACGTGGGATACCGCGATGGAGACGTTTTTGCAACCTGGAACGAGATCGACGTCACCGACGTATGATACCAAGGCTCCATTGGAGTCAAAACACTTGATACGGCCCGAGCCCGATTCAGCGGTATACACATATCCCTTTTTGTCGAAACAGACATTCATGGGATTGCAGCAACTGGTAAACCCATTGATTCCCGTTCGGTCCGATTTTCCCCATTTGTTGATTTCGGTACCGTTGATGTCGTAGTGCACCACTCGATCGCGTGAATTTTCGGCGACATAAATCCCGCTCTCGCAACATTGCACATCCATTTGCCCGCAACACCCGCTTAGACCGCTCACAATCACGGCAGCATCTTTGAATTGCAGATCCATTTTCCAAACGTCGTAGCCATAGCCGGTGGTGCCGCGAGTCGTAACGAACAGATGGTTTCCAGTGGAACTAATGGACGATACCCGCATTTTTGTGCGGATCATGCTGTCCACTAATGAATTGATTTGTGCTTCGGTGGGTTCCGTATCAGACTTCGTTTCGGGTTCGTCGCTGTCCAGTGCGGCGCGTTTCAGATCATCGACCTGCTTTTGATAACGTTCCATCAGGTCTGGTAACATTTTGATCAATCGTTCTTCGGATGCATTAAGCGTGCCGCTTTCTTTCCGCGTCTTGAGTTGGGTAAGCATGTTCTCATACGAGGTCACCCGACTCTCCGCCATTGCAAGTGGGTCTCTTGCAGTCATCGAGCGTTTCAAGCTTGCGAGGGCTTCAGAACGCAGCTGCGCTTTACTATCTCGCAGGCGAGCAGCATGCGGAGACGCAACTTTTGTTATCAACTTGCCATTGGGGGCAAAGCGGAACAGCTTGCCTTCACCGCCAACCAAGATCGTGTCATCTTCTGCTACGCCGACTGATTCTGGCTTTACATCGACCTTCCAGGAATTCAAAATCTTACCGTCATCGTTGGCCACTCGAATCTCACCAGGACCGTTCCCGCAGACCGCAACGATCTGTCCTTGGTTGTTCAGGCAAAATGCATTCATCTTGAGAACTGACGACGCACCCGTGAACTGAATGATCCCTGTTTGTGCATGCGTCGACTGGTTGTCAATGCTCTTAACCTCATCTGCCATCGCGAGGGAAGCCAGTACGACGCAGGGTAGTGCGAGAAATGCTGAGCGCATGATTACGTTTCCTTGATTTTGTTGTGAGACGTTTATCCTATCAGACCTGAAACTCGGTTTAAATCGAGAAACGGTGACCGAACTTCAGTTGGTCAGGTCCGCGGTTTTGACTGCACGCATCGATATCTAGATGAAACGTCATACATCAGTGCCCTTGTTGGCCCAGTTTGAGGCGGTGTTTTTGTGAAAATCGCGATTTTCGTTCGTGCGATGAGCAACGTGGGTCTGCGAAGCTGCAGGGTGGACACCTCACTTAAAACTGGTTTACCTCACCTAAAACTGACGCGATGGTTCGACCGTGGAGGAATTCCTCGAGAAAATTTGGTCTCGTCCTGCGAAATGCATGCAAACCGAGTGTGTGCCGCACGCAAGGGATGTTGTCGTAGCGTTCAGGTGGATCGCGATTGGAATGGGAGTTCAGGCCGTCGTTTCTGTCGCGCCTGCTTCATGGGCTGAGAGGATGCTGACATCGGGCTGCCTGCGGGTGCAGCGAGTCTACTTTGCGGGGGGGGCGCGAGAGCATGGGACGGATCAGAGAGATTGGTGACGTTCGGCTCGACGGGCATGCGAAGCGGCGTTTCACTTCAACTTGGGATTTGCGGAGGAACTTGGTGCATGAATGCCTGAGGTATCGATGGCTAAGAATCCAATCAACGCGGCTCCACCGATGCGTCCGCTGCGCTCAACGCCCACCGTTTCAATTTTTCCAATATTATCTCGGTTCGCTTGATAGAGATTGGTAAAGCGGTTGTTGGGCGATTTGTGATCAACGATGGTTGTTTTCAGGCGAAGTTTATTGTTTGCAGAGGGGGAAACTTCGATGCTCATCGTGTAAAGGTTTCCACCGATGGGCGTGAATGGCATGGTTTGATTTGTTATGAGATACTGTTGGTTGTCGACACGCTGCACCCGGAATCCTCCACCTATGTACCCAGGGTGGAACAGAATTCTGAGATTTCCGATGGACACGCCTACGTGGTATCCGCCAGCGCCTGCCTGTTCTCCCCCAATCTTGGCTACTACGGTGAACGCTTCCGTGAACGTCTTTTGGCCAACCACTTGAGCAGCCGACACCAGGAGTCGTTGCTCGCCCTCGTTGTGTCTGCCATCAAGTCTTGCGATCCCGTCCCTCACGGAGGCGGTTGCCCCGTCAACAGTGGTGACGTACTTCATCTTGCGGTAACTGGATTTTATTGAGTCAGTCGCGATGCTGAACTCTTCAAGAAAACCTGCCGCATATTTGTCTAGCCTATATCGGGCACTTCCAAGAACGTAGGCGGTGTCGGACGAACGATCTTGTGTAAACATTTGAGTCCATCTGGCAGCCTGTTCATTGAAACTGTATTTCGATTGTAAGACAGTGGTGTCTCCCATGGCTTTGGCGATCAACCAAGCAGCTTGTAGCTTGATCGACTGTTCATTCGCAACCAATAAATCGAGCAAAACTTCCATGCACTGTCGCGGCAGGTAGTCAAATAAGGCTCGAGCCGCCGATAGCCGAACCGCAGGAATGGGCGCGGCCAGCAGGGGGCGAAGTTCCTGAAGGCTTTTCTCTCCGTGGACGATTTCCCACGCGGGGATCGCAGCGATCCGAATTGCGGTAATTGGACTTTTTAATGCTTGTTCGAGTTGCATTACATCGTCACTCGAAACAGCGAACCATAGTGCAAGAGACGCATGCTTGTGAAGCAGTTTGCTTTGTAACTCGGGGAAGATGGAAAGAATCGTTGCGACTGCGTCGTCATGAGGTAATGCAGCTAACACTTGAAATGCGGCGAGCAAATGAGTTTCGCGCACTTCACGATCCGAATTGGATCTGATGGAGTTGAGGATAAGTTGCGATTGGAGGATGATCTCAAGGTCGAAACTGTTGGCAGACTTTGCAAGTTGGTTCTTGGCTGCATCGCCTATCGAAAGTAGCTCGACCTTGGCTTGGGCTCTTAAGTGAAATTGTTTGCTTCCAAGCTGGGAAATGAGATGTTCTATTTTTTCCGCAGGTGTAGTGCGTGGTTTGTAACGTTTGATAAGTTCGATTGCACCTGCCGCATTTGCGGGAACACCCGCATCGCGTAAAACCAGGTTGTAGGTTGCAAGTTGCAGCTTTTGTTCTGCATCAACAGCACGAGCTCGTTCGGCAATGGAACCCGTGATAATTCCCATCGAGCTCGTCAGCAACAGAAGTACCTTAAGCACGTGAGATGAGTGAGGTTTCATCGGTGGGCGATATGAAGTCATTTTGTCCCGCAGTGCACGGTGGTTCGGCACATGGTCCGACGTAAACGCAGTTCACGCTGCCTAGGAAGCAATTCCCCGCAAACAAGCATTGTCACAACATGCCTCGTTCAACGACACGCAGCCGTCGTGACTTTTGCGCTGCCTTGCTGCCGCAAAAGGCTTTTCAACTGCGATGCTCAATTGGTAGCGAAGTAGCGATACGACTGGAATTCAGGTTTGTATTGTATCAAACACTCAATTCTCAAGAGGGATCATTGTGGCGGAAAAGCGGGACAATGTTACGCTCACGACGCCCGCTTGGCCATCACACCAACGTCGGAGACAATTCGCATGTCGCCATTTAGTCAACGATCTTTTGCGTCGCGAGGATTCGACGTGCCTCACATTGATGGTGCTTCTGCATGCAACCGGTCAACGTACGATCCGAATTCAAACGCGGTCAATCGTGCCTGTGACGCCGGCAAACGTCTCAGTTTCCACTCCGAACCTCTGTAGGATCGTGGTGAACAATAAGGCAAGCGGTTCTTCTTCAGCAACAACTTTTCCCCGCCAGCCCGCATCACTGACGATTCCTGC
>Ga0315331_10002117_pt1 | contig 15041 bp, 9 predicted proteins | sample M160m34915metaG_FD_203456 | JGI IMG/M metagenome (GOLD analysis project Ga0315331, IMG submission 203456) | Ammonia-oxidizing marine archaeal communities from Monterey Bay, California, United States - M1 60m 34915 | ecosystem: Environmental > Aquatic > Marine > Intertidal zone | place: USA...
GAATGGTGTTTTTTCCGGCAGGCACTCCGACTTCAATATAGTCGGGCCATGAATTTGCGACGAAGGCGCGGCACGCCCGGCAATCACCACACACCTGCAGTTCGGAAAGCTCATGATTTCGGCAGAACACTGACTGCGCCAGCAGATGAGCGAATTGACGCTTGCCGATTCCTTCGGGACCGGCCAGCACGTAGGCGTGGGACAATCGTCCACGCTGCAGCGAGCGTCGAAACAGCTCGCGCTGTTCATCATGCCCTTTCAGTTGATCCCACGAATTTGTCATGAACTCAGTTCTGACAGCTGCGTTTCCGCGACATAGATCGCTTTCAGCATGGCCTTGGCTTTGTTCAGCGTTTCTTCGTACTCAAGTTGCGGTACACTGTCTGCCACGATGCCGGCACCGGCCTGAACATAAATAGTCCCGTCGTGAATCACGAGCGTCCGCAGGGCAATGCACGTATCCATGTTACCGGTGAAGTCGATGTAGCCGACAGCACCGCCGTAAGGGCCGCGTTTGTGTGGTTCAATTTCGTCAATGACCTCCATCGCTCGTACCTTGGGTGCGCCCGAAACTGTGCCCGCCGGCAATCCGGCTCGCAGCGCTTCCACGGCGGTCATGCCTTTCCGCAACTGGCCAACGACGTTTGATGTGATGTGCATAACGTGGCTGTAGCGTTCCACGACCATCACGTCGCTTAACTCAACTGAACCGAATTCCGCCACTCGACCCACGTCGTTGCGGGCGAGATCAATAAGCATCACGTGTTCTGCCCGTTCTTTCGGATCAGCCAGCAGTTCATCCGCCAGTTCTCTGTCTTCCTGTTCCGTACGTCCGCGACGCCTGGTCCCGGCCAGGGGGCGGATCGTAGTTTCGCCATCTTCCACACGAACCATGATTTCCGGAGAACTGCCGACCAGGTGCAGTTCAGGCGTCTGCAGCAGAAACATGAACGGACTGGGATTGACCATCCGCAACGAGCGATACACGTCCACGGGTTTCGCTTCGCTGGCTCGCTGCAGTCGCTGGCTGAAGACAACCTGAAAAATGTCTCCGGCCTTGATGTATTCCCGACACGTCTCTACGCACGTTTCAAAATGGTCCTGAGTGAAGTTGGATTCAATTGGCAGATTGGGTTCGACAGTCAGGTCAATATCCGTCAACTGCAAAGAATCGTTTCCAACGGCCAGCCGAGCACAAATCTGTTCCAGGCGTTCTTCCGCGACTGCTCGAGCAGCATCCGGATCGCAGGCTTTTGTATCAGCCAATGCCACTGCCAGCACAACCTTGCGAATGTGGTCGAAGACGACCATGCCGTCATACAGCGCAAAGCACATGTCGGGCAGACCGCGATCATCCTCGGGCACATTAGGCAGGTGTTCGCTGTAACGGATGATGTCATAGCCGGCAAACCCCACGGCTCCGCCGCAGAAACGGGGCAGACCAGGAACAGGCACACATTCGTATTCGGCCACTAGCGCATCAAGATCTTTCAGAGGATCTTCGCTGTCCCATTCCTTTGTTGCCCCGTCGGCACCACGAATCTGAACTCGCCTGCCCCATGCGGTGATTGACAAAAACGGGTTGCTGCCTACGAAACTGTACCGACCGATCTTCTCGCCCCCGACCACGCTTTCAAACAGAAACGACCACGGTCCGTCGCACAGTCTTTGGTATGCCGTAACAGGGGTCAGGGTGTCCGACGTCAACTGACGAAATACGGGCACAAATCGCGCCTGTTCAGCGTACGTACGGAACTCTTCGGGTGCAGGATGGCTGACGACGGGCATGTTATTGATGCGGGCTGTTCTTATTGAGTTCGATCACGTGTCATCGTTTGCTGTGGCCAGTACTGACAGCTGGCCTCCGCAGATCGTCCGCCGTGGAACGAAACAGAAACCCTTGAAACGCCATCCCTTTTCGACGCCAAAAGCTGCAGGACGACAACGGCATGATACTCCGACACTGGTGGTTCAGTCCATCAAGGCGGTCGCACGCACCGATTCCGTCATCTGGTCAAGAACAGGACGCAGTTCATCCAGTTCAGCACTGGTCGCCTGCCACCAGACCAACAGCGTGAAATCGGATGTTCGGACACTGCGCAGGGCGGCCGTGTTCAGCAGTTCCATGCAGAAGAACGATACGTCTCGGGAATAGGCCGGCATTTCAGCCAGTGCCGCGTTGACCTGCTCGACTTCCGCATCCTCATATTCTTCCTGAAATGCTGTGACACACGATTCCACGGCCTGCGGCGGCGCCGGGCTTGTCTGAATAATTCGCAGCGTCCAGAAACAGGTCCCGGTACTGGAGACGGTAATAATGACGTCTTCGCCGTCCGTTTCCTCCTCAACCTGCCAGATGTCCGGGTAAAGAAACACCACGCCATGCTTGTTGTAGGGAACGATGCAATCACTGAAGTCGAGGTTCATAATGACGATAAACTGTGTTGAGTCATGGGAAAATGGCTGTTCGAAGTAAACGCACTCTGTCGCTCAGTCAGCGGTCGCCGGCAGTGCCGGCCCAAGCCATGGAGTATATATGCGTGCTTGAGCCAATGGCATTCCAGAGTAAACTGTTTGCCTTGGTCGTGACAAACAATATGACCATACATCCAGAATCTCGTCTTCCTTCGTCAAGAGCATCGAAATGACCAGCACAACTGCCACTTTCACACGCACAGCAGTCCACGTGAAAGTGGCCCTCAATTCCTTTTCGGAATGCCACTCAACAGAACAGAAGCCCTGTACCACGCTTCGTGTGCGGACGCAGCCCGTTCGATCACTGAAGAAACGCGTTTCCGGTATCGCAACGGTTCTTTGTCTGCTGGTGTCCTGTTCGTTGTCTGCAACCCTGTCAGCTGCAGACAAACGTCCCAACATTCTATTCGTCTTTTCCGACGACCACGCCCTGCAGGCCATTGGTGCATACGGTTCGAAAATCAATAAGACACCACATCTGGACCGCATCGCCAGTGAAGGAGCCGTGTTCGGCAATTCGTTCTGTGCAAATTCCATTTGCGGACCTTCACGTGCGTGCATCCTGACCGGGAAGCACAGTCACGTGAACGGGTTTCTGCGGAATGGAAACAGGTTTGATGGTACGCAGACGACATTTCCCAGACTGATGCAGGACGTTGGCTATCAGACAGCGATTATCGGCAAGTGGCACCTGTCCACCGATCCCACGGGGTTTAATCACTGGGAGATACTGCCGGGGCAGGGCAATTATTACAACCCGGACTTCATTCAGATGGATCGTACACGGAAACGTCGCGAAGGTTACTGCACAGACATCATCACTGACCTGACACTCCAGTGGCTGAAGGAAGAACGCGACCCGGACAAACCATTCATCATGATGTGCCAGCACAAGGCGCCGCACAGAAACTGGTCACCGCCAGCTCGTCATTTTTCTCTGTACAAGAACGAAGACGTGCCTGAGCCAGCGTCGTTGTTTGACAACTACGAAGGTCGGACAAAACTGCTGCTGCAGAACGAAATGTCAATCAAGGATCATTTCCACTGGGCTCATGACATGAAATTTCACGGAGACGGGCAGTTTCCAGAGCACTTTCAGAGCCAGCATTCCAACCGCGAGTACGCTCGCATGACCGAACAGCAGAAGGCTGCCTGGGATGCTCAGTACGAACCCGAAAATGAAGCATTTATCGCGCAGATGAAGGCTGGCGGACTGAATGACAAACAGGTTGTCAGCTGGAAATATCAGCGATACATCAAGGACTACCTGCGGTGCGTGCAGGCCGTCGACGATGGCGTTGGTCAATTGCTGGACTATCTGGATGATGAGGGTCTGACAGACAATACGATCGTGATTTACAGCTCAGACCAGGGTTTCTATCTGGGCGAACATGGTTGGTACGACAAACGCTGGATGTTTGAAGAGTCGCTGCGAATGCCATTTCTGATTCGATGGCCTGGTGTTATTGAGCCAGGTTCGAAAGCATCTGCGCTGATTCAGAACATCGATTACGGTCCGACGTTTCTGGACGTCGCGGGAGCCGATGTGCCGAAAGAAATGCAGGGCCGTAGCATGGTACCGGTTCTCCAAAATGCGGGGCTGCCAACGGCGTCATGGCGCGACGCCATTTATTACGCGTACTACGAGAACGCAGCTGTGCACAATGTCCCCAGGCACGATGGCGTTCGTACCGATAGATACAAGCTGATGTTCTTTCCGCGGACTCGCGAATGGAATCTTTTTGACCTGCAATCTGATCCGGAAGAGATGACGAGTGTCCACGGCGATCCTGCGTACAGGTCAATTCTGGAGGGGCTGAAGAAACGTTACGTTGACCTGCAGGACTTCTATAATGTCAACCCGGCCGCACTTCCGGCGACTCGGGGTGACGAAGCTGGCTGGCGGGCGAGAGACGCTCAACTGACAGCCAACGCCAGAAAGGGAGATATTGAGCTTGCCTTTATCGGCGACTCCATCACTCAGGGCTGGGAAGGACGTGGCAGGAACGTGTGGCAGACGTACTACGGCGACCGCAAAGCTATCAATCTGGGAATCGGTGGCGACCGTACCGAGCATGTGATCTGGCGATTAACTCACGGCAACCTTGCCAGCATCAAGCCCAAGGTGGCGGTTGTGATGATCGGCACCAATAACACCGGCCATTTTCTGCAGAATCCTCAGCAGGTCGCAGAGGGCGTGGAACGTATTCTTGAAATCATTGCCGAAAGGTCACCGAACACAAAGGTGCTGCTGCAGGGCATCTTTCCCCGCGGGTCGTCGATGCTGGACGTCCGACGTCTGAACAACATTGCCATCAACCAGAGCATCCGACGTCTGGCAGACAATCAGCGAGTCCATTACCTGGACATTAGCGACGTGTTCTTGCAACCTGACGGTACGATATCCAAGGATATCATGCCAGATGCTCTGCACCTGAGCGAAGAAGGCTACGAACTCTGGGCGACAGCGATCGAGCCCTGGCTCAAGGACGCCGGCATTTAGTCTGTACTGTACGAACGCGCAGTGAGTGCGGAAACCAATTTCAATTTTCCGCGGCGCAACAACGCAAGGTCGCACTTCAGAGATGTACGACCTTGCGACTCCCTTTTCCTAAACTTCTTTTGAGTCGATCCACGTCATCATGCGGCGGAGATCCTTGCCGACCGCTTCGATCTGGTGCATGCGTTCACGACGGCGAGTTGCATAGAACGATGCCTGACCGGCTTTGTTTTCCAGCAACCAGTCACGAGCAAATCGGCCGGACTGAATATCGTCCAGCACGCGCTTCATCTCTGCCTTGGTTTCTTCGGTGACGATTCGCGGTCCACTGCTGTAGTCACCATATTCAGCAGTGTTAGACACGCTGTATCGCATATAATTCAGGCCGCCTTCGTAGAACAGATCCACGATCAGCTTGAGTTCGTGCATACATTCAAAGTATGCCATCTCTGGCTGGTATCCGGCCTCGACCAGTGTTTCAAAGCCAGCCTTGACCAGCGCGGAAACACCGCCACACAGCACGACCTGTTCACCAAACAGATCAGTTTCTGTTTCTTCGGCAAATGTGGTTTCAATGACGCCACCCCGAGTGCCGCCAATTCCCTTGGCATAAGACAGGGCCAGTTCCCGTGAGGTTTCGGAAGCTCCGTCGCTGAGTGCGATCAGGCTGGGGACTCCCCCCCCTTTTTCGTACTCACTGCGGACCAGATGTCCAGGGCCTTTAGGAGCAGCCAGGGCGCAGTCCACGCCCTCGGGAGGAACGATCTGGCCGAAGTGAACGTTGAATCCGTGTGAGCACATCAGCAGATTGCCTGAGCTCAGATTTGGGCGGATGTCGTTGCGATAGACGTCGCCCTGCACTTCGTCCGGCAGCAGAATGTTAACGAGGTCGCCCGCGGCCGTTGCGTCAGCCGCAGACATTGGCTCAAAACCATGGCTCTTGGCAAGATCATAGTTGGGGCCGCCAGGCCGCTGACCGACAATCACGTTACACCCACTGTCTCGCAGGTTCTGGGCCTGAGCATGTCCCTGGCTGCCGTAGCCGATGATGGCGATCGTTTTGTCTTTAAGCAGGCTCAGATCTGCGTCGTCGTCGTAATAAACTTTAGCTGCCATCGAATTGACCTCGTTGAGTGTAAGGTTCTTGGTATTGAAGATTGAAGTTAGAGACGTTTGAAGTTCCGGGTGCGTCGTGCGACGAGCAAAGCCAATACCGGCTGCCTGGGCCGCAACCGTCGGGAGGTCACCGCTGAACAGCCTGCAGACTGCAGACTGCCAGAACATGCGTCGCCGCACTGATTCCGGATGCCAGAATACAGCACGAACTCGGCAAGATCAGGTCAGGACGCGGATGCTTCTGAACATTCCGGAATTACGTCCGCAGGCAGATCCTGAGTGATCGTTTCGTCACGCAGCATCGCGACTCGACCGGTTCGAACCATCTCCAGAATGCCGAATTCACGCATTCTTCCGATAAATGCCTCGATTTTGGTCTCCTGGCCGGAGATCTCGATCATGACATGTTCTGACCCGACGTCCACAATTCGGCCACGAAAAATATCCGTCAACTCGCGAATTTCGGAACGTCGCCCGTTTGCCGTGCTGACTTTAATCAGCATCAGATCACGCTCAACAAATTCCCGTTCGACATAGTCCTGAACCTTGACTACGGTGACAATCTTCTCCAGCTGCTTGCGGACCTGTTCGAACTTCTTACGGTCCTCTCTCACTACGAAAGTGATGCGAGAAAACTCTTCATTTTCCGTGGCGCCGACAGCAAGACTGTCGATATTGAACGCTCGTGAAGCAAGCATTCCGGAAATGTGGGCCAGGACACCCGGCTGATTCACCACCAGCGCAGAAAGAACGTGTCTCATCTCACGGGACTTTGTCAGAAAACCAAGGAAATTGCGGCAAAAACGAATTCTCCGCAGCGAGCGACGGCGTTGCATCGGCCAGTCTACGGGCACCCGCCGCCTCGAACAACCAGACACTGCCAATACCAATGTGGTTACGACCTACTTTGTCGTTTCGGCGACAGTTGCAGATGCGACCTCGCTTGCCAGACCCCGCGGAATCGTCGAATTGGCAATTTCTCGCTCATTCTCAGCCGACTCAGGTGGCAGTGTTGTCCCACCACTCCGCGTCGATGCACTCCTGAGCGATGCGAGTGAGAATGTCGGACGGAAGGGCATTTGCTGCCGCATTTTCAATCATTAAGACAGCGGCATCAGCAACGGGTTCGGTTCCGGGACCGGGCTCCGGAATATCACCTTCGTAGGCTGATGGTTGTTGGGAGGGCAGGTCATCGGGGACCCATTGAGTGACGGAAGACATTTCCGTCTCAGTCAAACCCACTTTGACGCTGGCCAGTAACTTCGCCGGATACTGAGATTCCTGGTTGTCGAAAACGATACCGCCGACGAAGGTCACAGGATTGCTCCATGGGCCTGTCGTGTTGTCGGCAAAGATGGCCCGCACCCAGATTCGGTAGTCGCCATTGTTCAGGGGCTGTGCATTGGGGTCCTGCGGGTCGATGGCGGTGTAGCTGGTCCCGGTGATGCCGTCGACATTGATAAACGTGAAGTCGACTCCCATATGGGCGACCCAGATTTCGTACGAGGCTGCTCCATCGACAGCCACCCACGTAAAGACAGGAAAATCAACTACTTCCGATTCTGTCGGCGAAGTCACCACGGGGCGTCCACCTGTGGCTGTGATTGTGAATGGATCACTCCACGGAGAAAAGTCACCGCGCGTGTCGACAGCTCGCACCCAGATCGTGTACTGGCCCTGTGGCAGATCTTGAGTAAACGTATAGGACGTCGAAGTACTTGTTGCGTCAAGAAACGGCGGACGTGAATTGAATTTGTGAACAAGGATTTCGTACCGCGCCGAACCGTGAATTGACGTCCATTCAATAGTCGGCAGCGCTGCTGTTACAAATCCCTGATCGGATGTCGGTGCCGTGATGGTTGGGCCCACAAGTGTGCTGAAACTGGTTGTTGAACTCCAAACGCCGTACACCGTCGGCAAGCCTTCCCCCATGTTGACGGCTCGCACCCAGAAGTTGTAGTCGCCATTTTCAAGCAGATAGGGAATTGGGTTCCCGTCGGCGTCAAGGCTCGGGATTTCACCGGCCGTCAGCACACCGTCTCCGTTATCAACAACCGGTGTTCCTGCCTGAGACTGCAGAATTTGAGTTGAGTGCGTCGTGGCATTGGCTGTCGCCGGAAGCGTATACCGAAAGTACGGTCCGTCAGTACCGGGCCGGGAAACGTAGACTTCATAATGAGTCGCACGGTTTACCGAATTCCAACTGAGCGGCGGCGAGTCCCCAAACGAAGGAGCATTGGGCCACAGGTTCTGCGGCATTTCTCCGACGTCAAAAGAATAGGCCACACTCCAGGCGGAAATCCGACCGCTCAGGTCGACGGAACGGATCCAGATACGATACCGGCCTGTCGCCAATTCACGTTCTTCACTGGTCGGATCACTGGGATCCTGAGTCAGCACGAACGAACGAACTTCCTGATAAGTCGGGTCACCGTAGACATCCAGTACGGGATCTCCATTGGCGTCCAGGACCGGCGTCAGATTATCCACCGTATATTGTTGAGCATACGTCGACGGATCAACGGGTTCCGTCGAACCGGCCGCGGTCGCCGCTGCTTCCGCGACGGCCTTTGCAGTCAGGTCCGTGACCCAGATCTGAAAACGATCGGCAGCCGTACCAGATGTCCACGTAATTTCCGGAGTGCTGTCGGCTGTCAGATGCTGAGGTCCCTGACCAGCCGGACCTGTTACGACTGGTGCAGAGCGAATAATGGCTTCTTCAGCAGATGACCAGGCGGATGTCCCGCCGCCCGTCAAATTGGCCCGTGCCCAGATTCGGATCTCGCCCACGGACAAATCGGTTGTGGGAGTAAACGAAGTTCCCACAATGTCTCTCTCGACGATGACGGTTTCATACGTTTCCAGACTTGTCACCCACAAGTCATAGCTTTCGGCGTTGGTGACGGCTTGCCAGGTGAATTCGGGCGTTGCGTCCGTAATCGTTCCTGTGGGCGTCAGAATCTCCGGCGTCGTCAGCAACAGGCGTGCCTCAAGCATTTCGATTTCGGCAGGGCTGCCCACCTGTTGACGGCGTCGAGCTGCGGAACGAATTTTTGATCGCGATGTAAAGTTCATCGTTTTTCCAGTTATTGAAACCAGCGGGTAAAGGTGGTATCCCCCAATCCGTATCGCCTTCATGGCGACCGGAAGTAGACGGCGCCACCGGCCCACACGTTGAAACACCCGGATTTCCGAAGGGGGTGCTCGCCAGCTCGCAGCCAATTCGCTGAATTGCCCAGTCTGGACATCCGGAACGATCCGCATCGTTCCACCTTCAACTCCTTCTCCGGACAGCGCAACGGCAGCAACTGCCGAAGTAGGAGACGCAGTACGAACCGATTTCCAACACCGTCAACGCAGTGCAGATCACTGTCACAACCGTTGCAATCGTTATACAGCAGGACAGGAGTATGCGAAGCGACCCCGGGGATTCCGACATTCGATCATTTGAGTATTCGCCACATTCCAGTCAAGATAGGGTCGACGTGAGCCGTTCTTTGATGCGTTCAGCGCACCTGCGGGATAAAATCTGAATCGCCCTGTCACATCGACCTGACCGTTGACCACTGCAGTTCCTGGTCAATGCAGATCTCCCATCAAATGATCTGTCAGCTGCGTTTTCCGGAACACGTGCCCGGGCCTGTCAGCTTACTTTGGAAAGTTATTGTTATGGATTTGCCAACATGCCCTTCGTGCGGCCAGTCAGTACTGGATGACGACGCTCAGGACTGTCCATTCTGCGGTTCCGCGATGGATGGGTCTTCAAAGAAGGCGGGCAACCCAAAAGCAACCAAACCGGAGAGCAGGAAACCGACCGATCCCGCTGGCGACAGAAGGAAACCTGCGGCAAAGCCGGAAGCCCCTGCCAGCGACGACCCGTTTTCACTTGCTCAAAGTCCAACTGCGGCGAAGGCGATTCAATGTGCTCGCAGGCCGGTGAAGGGGCGTCTGCATCGTGTTGTCTGTCCCATGTGTGAGACACAGGGTTTCATCCCCAAGGCGGCCGTCGGCAGACAGGTCAAATGTGCAAATAAAGAATGCATGGTTCCCCTGTTTACCGCGACGGGTGAGGAAGCTGCGGTCAAGCCCCGAGCCCCTGCGCGAATCAGTGATGAAGCGCTGGCCACTGAGAAAAAATTAACAGAGCCCTCATCGGCGAAAAATCCGATGGTGATGTACGGGATTGTTGGTGCAGTTCTGCTGGTGGCAACCCTGGGGCTGGTGTTCGTTCTGAATCGTCCCTCCGATGACGACAAGAACCTGCAGCAGCCATACGACATGTCCAAATTTGATTCCGTCGACGTCGATGATGCCGAACCGTCTGACAACGGTAAGCCAGTTGTGGAAGATCCGGACGCACAGCAGGCGACGGACTACCGAAGCAAGGCGATCGAGCTTGTTCAGGCGATGGTCAGAACGTCGCGTGAAAACGGCAATCGCGACAAGGCGTATTGTCGACGACTGACAGGTGATGCGTGGCTTCGTCTGGGAATGCCGAATAAAGCGAACACAGAATTTGCACAGATGAAAGTTGTCGCGGGTCAAACTCGTCGGAACACCGCCTATTACCGCATCGGACCGTTGACGGCCGAATACTGGAAAAGTCGTCTGGCAGGCGACGAGACAGCCGCCAGCAGGTCTCTGAACGATGCAAAGTCACTGGTGGGCGGCATTCCGCAGTCCGGCGGCGTTGCCCTTGAATCGGCAATAGCTCTGGCCGCCGTGCTGGTCGATTCCGACGACACTGCCGGAGCTGCCGCACTGATCACCAGGCTGCAGCGTGACAAGTCGGTTTCTTCGCAGGTTGATGCAGTGCGACATGCGGCGTGGGCATCTACTGCGTCTGCTCTTTGTGATGTTGAACAGCTGCCCTTGCCGCCATTGGAGATTTTCTCATGGAACGAACCCATGATAACCGCGGTGGGTCTGCACCTTGCAACGCTCGGCCAATGGGAATCCGCAACTCGATGGGGCGCGTCTCAGAACGGGCTCACGGCCGGCGATACATTCGCAGCTGTTGCCCAACAGATGGTGGCTGTAAACGCAGACAATGCGACAAAAGAAGCTCTTGTCGCAGCGGCCGTGACCAGTGGTGCGGACCAGGCGTTCAGAACGAGAGCGGTACTGTCGATGGACGCCGCTGCCGACGCGTTCTGGGCGAAAGCGTCTGAGGCCGCATTCGCTGTCTCCGGCACGACGATGCCCATGCCTGATATGGCCGCAGTTATCGCCACAAAAACTCCGGATCTGTCCGCCGTATGGCTTCAAGCCGAGGGCGTGGCTGACTTCGCAGCAGCCTGTGTCAAGAGAGGCGATGAAGCTGCTGCCATAAAAAACATTCAGACGATCTACTACCTCGTGACCTCCACACTGCCGCCCACGGCTGACATCCGAAAGGCGTCAACAGAGATTGAAAAAAACGAAAGACGCGTGCAAGAGCAGATTGAACAGGAGCTTGGCCTGTCGGATGTTGGACAGGTGAAAACAAAATTCATTGCTTATCGCCGCGGTATTGACCGTTTTTCACGAGCTGCTGAAGAACGACGACTGCGTCTGATTGCGATGCTGGCACGCGTAGTCAGTCGTCAGGGAGCGGCGGCCGTCCAGCAGGCGATGGCGGCCAATGATGGTCTGCGGCAGGAAATCGGACTCGACGGACTCAGCGGCTTGTTATTTGTTGCTGCCGCCTGTTCCGGTCAGGACCTGCCTGAGGCATCGACTGTGGACCCCGCGATTGCCGTACTCATTTCCGGGCGGTCGGACGCGGTAGCGGAATTTGCCGCTGTAGATGGCCTGGTCGCTGCTGCCAGGACCTGGCACGATGACGGGACAGCGAAAGGTGTGGCTGCGCTGGAGAAGGGGACAAGCGTGCCGGGCCTGAGGGCCTCGACGGCTGTGTATATCGTAGCGTGCGCAGCCGAAAAGTCCGACACTCCCGAAGGCCTGCTGACGACGATCGGTGAGCTGAAAACGCCAACATGGCGAGAGTCCTGTTACGAGACCGTCACACGAAGAATGACTCGCCGAGGAATGCTGAGTGAGGTTCTGTCCGCCGTGAACGCAACAACTTCCACGCCCACACAGCGAGTGGTGGCCATGTACGGCACTGTCCGCGGCAGTCTTGACGTTCTTGCAGCAGCTGACCAGCCATAGCCCGAAAACGTCACAGATTATTCTGCCATCGCACGACAAACCCGCTGGCTGCACTGGTAACATTCAGAGTCCATAGACCAGACGATTTCAGATAGAATTCCTGCCGCTGCGACACCCCGCACGGTCTATTTCTCGAAAAGGCGACCTATGAATTTACCCATCGATCGACGTTCGCTTCTCGCATCTTCTGCAGGTGCTCTTGCGGCAGGTCTTGCGGGGCAGACTGCTTCGGCAACCACAGTCGTAAACAGACGCAGCAACTACAGAATCTCCCTCGCACAATGGTCGCTGCACAAGGAGCTGAACGCCGGCCGACTTGATAATCTTGACTTTGCCGCAACGACAAAGAACAGATTCGGAATCGAAGGGGTCGAATACGTCAATCAGTTCTTCAGGGACAAGGCCGAAGACAAGTCCTATCTTGCAGAAATGAATAAGCGAGCTGCCGACAACGGCGTCACGCAGCTGCTGATCATGATTGATGGAGAAGGGCAACTGGGGGCAGCCAGTCTGACACAGCGAGTCAAAGCGGTTGAGAATCATTACAAGTGGGTGGAAGCTGCCAGGACGCTCGGATGCCACGCCATCCGAGTGAACGCGGCCAGCTCAGGCAGTTATGAAGATCAGGTCCATCGAGCAGCCGACGGCCTGCGAACTCTCTCTGAATTTGGTGACCAGCATGGCATTGACGTGATTGTGGAGAATCATGGTGGCCTGTCATCCAACGGCAAATGGCTGACGTCAGTCATGCAGAAAGTCGACCACAAGCGATGCGGAACGCTGCCGGACTTTGGCAACTTCGGCATCGACCGAAGCAAGAACGAGTGGTACGACCGCTACGCGGGCACCAAAGAACTGCTGCCATATGCGAGAGCTGTGAGCGCCAAGACGTACGATTTTGACGAAGCACGCCCGTTCGTTACCGTTGACACCCGCTGGGGCAAGGAGACAGACTACAAGAGGATGATGAAAATCGTTGTCGAGTCCGACTACGAGGGCTGGATCGGTATCGAATACGAAGGCGGCAAGCTGGACGAGTACGCTGGTGTCAAGGCCAGCAAGGATCTGCTGGAACGTTCCCTGACGGAAGTTGGTTGATGTCTCCCGCGCGAATCTATCTGGACAACAATGCGACCACTCAGATTCTGCCTGAAGTAGCAGAGACGATGGCCATTACATGGCAGACGGCATTTGCCAATCCGGGAAGTCAACATAGCTTCGGCCGCGACGCACGGCCGGTACTGGACCGTTGTCGGGATTCGATCGCCGATATTCTTGGTGCGGAGCCGTCAGAAGTGATTTTCACGAGTGGCGGTACTGAGTCTATCAACGCAGCCATCTACGGACTGACGCTGGGACGAACGGGAGCAATAGCCCTCACGTCCGGCGAACACCCGGCCACGACGGCGGCGTGCGAGCGCGCTCGACAGACCGGACTGAAGCTGATCACGCTGAATGTTGATGCCGCCGGACGGTTACTGAACGACCAGTGTGATGACCTGCCATGGGACGAACTGAAGCTAGTAAACGTAATTCTGGCTCACAACGAGACTGGCGTTCTTCAGGACCTCTCGAAGCTGTCCACGCTGTGTGAAAAACATCAGGTGCCGCTGTTGATTGATGCAGTACAGGCGGTGGGCAAGATTCCTGTCAATTTTCGCGAACTGAACGTCACAGCTCTGGCATTCGGAGCTCATAAGTTTCACGGCCCTCGGGGCGTCGGTGGTCTGTTGCTGCGTCGAGGCGTGCAGCTGCCACCATTGCTGGATGGGGGTCATCAGGAAGCCGGTCGTCGCGCCGGTACGGAGCCTGTGCCCCTGATCGCAGGAATGGTCACAGCCCTTGAATCCTTTGCAGCCGATGCGACGACGCACATGAAACACGTTCAGACATTGCGCGATCAGTTGCAAAGGCACCTGCAGCAACACTGCAGCCCAACGGTCGTTCATGGTAGTGATGCACCACGACTGCCCAACACACTCAGCATCGCGTTTCCCGGGCTGAGCGGTGAAGCGATACTGGTGAATCTGGATCTGGAAGGGGTGGCGTGTTCCCTGGGAAGCACGTGCGCCAGCGGCTCTGCCGAACCGGCTCCCGCGCTGCTGGCCATGGGTTGCGCCGCTGACGTCTGTCTGAGTTCAGTGCGGTTTTCCGTCAGTCGCCAAACCACGTCAGAAGAGATTTCAGAAGCGGCTCGCCGAATTCAGGGCGTTGTTGAGCGACTGCGAAGTCTTTCACAGCAGAACAGACCGTAGCCGCTCAGAACGTGCCGTCTACAGTTAGCCACCTGACATGTCCGTCAATCCGCATGTCAAAGCCGAACTAATCGTCTCTGTCGCTTCCGTTGCCGGTTTCATCCCAGTTCGTTGTTTGAGGACGCGGCGAACTTGAGACGTTGCTTCGCAGCCCGTGGAATCGACAGACCAGCTGAACACCCTGCTCTGCGGGCATCGTGCAACCAATCTGCTGTCCCTCACCGGTATCCCGTCCCCATCGGAGACGTATGCTCAGCTGGAAAGACGAGTGCTGCCCCTCGGCAGTAGTCACGTGTTCCTTTCCATCTCCACGGGTTCTTCCATCACCAGCCGAAGTCCGCTAAACGACGAGTCGGCAATCCGTCTCTTGATATCATGTTCAGCGTCGACAGAAATCGTAGCGGGAAGACAGACAGGAAAGCGAATATCACTCCGTATGTCCGGGACAGTCCACCGCTGTTCGGCCTCGCCAGGTGATTCCAGGACGAATCCGGCGATCATTGGATTGCCAGTGATGATGCCTGCCGAGTGTAACACACACT
>Ga0315331_10002119_pt1 | contig 15036 bp, 13 predicted proteins | sample M160m34915metaG_FD_203456 | JGI IMG/M metagenome (GOLD analysis project Ga0315331, IMG submission 203456) | Ammonia-oxidizing marine archaeal communities from Monterey Bay, California, United States - M1 60m 34915 | ecosystem: Environmental > Aquatic > Marine > Intertidal zone | place: USA...
TGCTAGTTTTCTTCTGCCAGCAGGTTTCGCAAGACCGTCTGCAGGATTCCACCGTTGCGGTAGTAATCCATTTCCACCGGAGTATCGATTCGCACGCGGGCCTCGAACTCCGTGACCGTTCCATCGGTTCCCGTGGCAACCACGGTCAGCGTGGAAAGTGGCTTCAGCTGGTCATCCAACCCCTGAATATCGTACAGTTCCTCGCCGTTGAGCCCGAGTGAGGCAGCGGTTTGTCCAGCCACCATTTCCAGTGGCAACACGCCCATGCCAACGAGATTACTGCGATGAATCCGTTCGTAACTGGTGGCAATGACTGCCCGCACGCCCAACAGGTGGGTCCCCTTGGCTGCCCAGTCACGACTGCTGCCGGTACCGTACTCGGCACCAGCCAGGACCACCAATGGCACCTGCTCCTCCCGGTACCGCATGGCGGCATCGTAAATACTCATTTCTTCACCACTGGGCAAGTGGCGTGTCACTCCACCCTCGGTGCCAGGGGCCAGTTGATTGCGAATCCGGATATTGGCAAACGTTCCACGCAGCATGACACGGTCATTGCCTCGTCGCGAGCCAAAACTGTTGAAATGAGCCGGTTCAACACCCTGCTCCACCAGGTAACGTCCCGCGGGCCCTGTCTTGGCGATCGCACCGGCTGGTGAAATATGATCGGTCGTCACAGAATCCCCCAGCAGCGCCAGCACACGTGCTTGCTGGATGGGCTCCACGGGGCTCAGCTCTGCGGTCAGTTCGGTCAGGAAGGGTGGTTCCTGGATATAGGTACTGTCAGCATCCCAGGGATAAAGAGCGTCGCCACTGACCGCAATTTGATTCCAGGTCTCGTTGGAATCGACGGCATTCTGGTAGCGATCAACAAACATACCTGGCTCCACGGCCGTATCCAGTACTTCCTGGACCTGGTCCCGACTGGGCCAAATTTCTTTCAGGTAAACATCGGCTCCTTGTTCATCCTGTCCCAGCGGTTCGTTGTTCAAATCGATATCGGTTCGTCCGGCCAATGCATAGGCCACGACCAGCGGCGGACTGGCCAGGTAGTTTGCTTTCACCAGGGCGTTGACCCGTCCTTCAAAATTACGATTTCCACTCAGCACAGCAGAAGCGACCAGGTCGCCTTCCTGCACGGCCTCCGCCACCGGTGGCGGCAGGGGGCCACTGTTACCAATGCAACTGGTACAGCCATAGCCCACGGTATGAAAACCCAGTTGCTGCAAGGCATCGGTCAGCCCGGCCTTGTCCAGGTAATCGCTGACCACCCGCGATCCGGGTGCCAGGCTCGTTTTCACGAACGGTTTAACGCGTAGGCCTCGCTCGACTGCGTTTTGTGCGAGCATGCCGGCAGCCAGCATGACCGAGGGGTTACTGGTATTGGTGCAACTAGTAATGGCAGCAATCACGACGGCCCCGTGGCCGATTTCACTGGAGCTGCCATTATCAGACACGTTGGCGGTTCTGCTGACCGCCGTCTCATCGAGTCCGAAACCGCGTTCCGAAACGGGTGCCTGCAGCACGGTTTCGAAGGCACTTTTCATCTCGGCCAGGGGAATACGGTCCTGTGGGCGTTTGGGTCCGGCCAGTGACGGTACCACCTCTCCCATGTCCAATCCGACGGTTTGGGAATATTCCGGCGCTGTGGCGCCGTCGGTTCGAAAAAGGCCTTGTTCCTTGTAATATCGTTCCACCAGTTGCACTTGCGATTCGGCGCGACCGGTACGGCGCAGGTAACCGATCGCTTCCTCGTCGACCGGAAAGAAACCCATGGTCGCCCCGTATTCCGGGGCCATGTTGGCCAGCGTAGCTCGATCTGCCAGGCTCATCCTGGAAACGCCTTCCCCAAAGAACTCGACGAACTTGCCAACCACACCCACCTGCCGGAGTTGTTCGACGACCGTCAGCACCAGGTCCGTCGCTGTCGCTCCCGGAGCCAATTCACCGGTCAATTCAAAGCCCACGACTTCCGGCATCAACATGTAAAGCGGTTGGCCCAGCATGACGGCCTCGGCCTCGATGCCACCGACGCCCCAGCCCAGCACGCCCAGTCCATTGACCATGGTCGTGTGGCTATCCGTTCCGACCAGCGTATCCGGGAACGCAACGCGGCCACCGGCATCGTCACGGACGAAGACCAGTTCTGCCAGGTACTCCAGGTTAACCTGGTGGACGATCCCCACATTCGGCGGTACCACGCGAAAATTGTCGAAAGCCTTTTGTCCCCAACGGAGGAACTCATAGCGTTCACGGTTGCGTTGAAATTCAATTTCCACGTTGGCCTGCAAGGCATCATCAGATCCAAACTGGTCTACCTGCACGGAATGGTCGATCACCAGGTCAACAGGAATGAGCGGGTTAATACTATTGGGGTTTCCGCCCAGTCGCTGCATGGCACTGCGCATGGCAGCCAGGTCAACAACAGCGGGCACGCCGGTAAAATCCTGGAGGACGACGCGAGATGGTTTGAAGGGCACTTCCCGGGCCACGTGACTGGACGCACTCCAGGCAGCCAGGTTTCGTACATCTTCTTCCTCGACGATATAGCCATCGCAATTTCTCAGGACCGCTTCCAACAGGACCCGGATGCTATAGGGCAATCCGGAAATGGCTCCCAGGCCCTGGTCCTCGAGCCGACTTAGTCGAAACAGGTCGACCTTGCCATCACCGGTATCAAAACTGTCACGTGCACCGAACGGATCTTTTACATGGTCAGCGGCATTCATTAGTTGCAATCAACTCCCGGGAGGAAAGAACCTGGGTAGACGTGGCCGAGTCATTGGCGAGTCGGCCTGACACGCCTGGGTATGGTGGAATTCTAATCAATTCTGCCACCGTTGTCTGCCAGCCCCTGCTGGCTACCTGGCGAAGATTGCGAAACCTGATACCCCGTGCTATGCTGGCCGCACTATCCTGAAATCGACGTGGTTACGGAGCGATTCCCGCGCAAACACCGGAAGCAGGCTTATGCCCCATATTGACCAGTTCGAGAGTGTCTTCAAGGCCGCTGACAAGCCGCCCTTTGTTCGTGACTCGATCGAGATCCAGAAAGTCCTGGTAATCACGGACCTGAATGACGAGGCTGCTGACAAACATTGCGCCACGGTGCAGCACCTGCTAGGGTCACTCAACCAGGGTGCAAGTGCCGAGTACCAGGTCATCACGGGAGATCAGTTCACAACCGTGGCCAGCTTGATCCAGCAGGTGGAGGATAGCCAGCCGGACCTGATCTGCATGTACCGCAACCTGCACAGCCCGGCTTCTGACTTCCCCTACAGCCTGGGAATTTACGTGGACGTGATGGCCCAGGCCACGCAGGTCCCGGTGTTGATCCTGCCTCATCCGGAAAACCCGGTAGCAAACGAAGAACCCACCACGGTCATCGAGCGTGTCATGGCCATTACCGATCACCTGGCAGGAGATCATCGCCTGGTTAACTATGCCGCAGCAGTCACTCCTGCGGCAGGCTGCCTTTACCTGACACACGTCGAGGACAAGGGAGCGTTTCAACGTTACTGCAACACCATTGGTAAGATACCGGAGATTGAAACGGACAAGGCCCAGGACCAGATACTTAACCAGCTTCTCAAGGAACCCCGAGAATACATCGACTCCTGCCGCCAGGCATTCGCAGCGGGCCCCACGAAACTGGACATCGAGGATGTGGTCGTGCTGGGACATCGCATGCAGGATTACCGACGGCTCGTCGAAGAACACGGGATTGACCTGCTGATCATGAACACCAAGGATGACGATCAACTGGCCATGCACGGCCTGGCCTATCCCCTGGCAGTCGAACTGCGACACCTTCCGTTATTACTGGTCTAACCCCCTGACACCTCGTACCAAACACCCCTCACAAAGGATTGACCGAACGTGAACCCTGGCCTACTGGGATCTGTCGAAACGGGTGTTGCCACGGTGGACACCGTGGTCTTTGCCTGCCTCCTGGTGGGGCTCATTATCTGCCTGGCGATGGAAGAGAAGCTGCACGCCAAGAAGTCCGTGATTGCCGGAACGTTTGCCATTGTGTGCCTGTTACTGGGCACGATTCGTGGCGTCCTGCCCTTTGATGACGTGGTCGTGGGAAGTCACCAGGTCAGCACGCACCAGGGTATTGAAGGCACCTTCCAGGGGCACGATGAGAAGAAAGATTTCAAGCTTCCTCAAACCGACAAGGAATCGCATCTGCACTACGATGGGCATCGCCTGCGGATGCCCGTTTACATCCCGGGCATTGACTGGGGAGTGATCGCTATCATCCTGGGATCCAGCCTGTTCGTGGATGTCACAAGTCGTTCCGGGTTATTCACCTGGATCGCGATCAAGGTCACCAAGGCTTCCCGGGGAGATCCGCTGAAGCTGCTGTACTTTTACGGTTTCATGACGGTCATTTTCTCAGCAGTGCTGAACAACGTAACGGCAATGATCATCATTGGGTCCTTGACCGTGGTTTCCCTGGACAAGCTAAAGCTCCGGGAAAAACTGCTTGGATTCCTCTTAATCGAGGGCTTATTGACCAACATCGGTGGCTTGCTCACCTTGATCAGCTCGGTGCCCAATATCATCGTGGGCACGGCGGCCAACATCAGCTTCATGACATTCTTCATCAAGGCCTGCCCTTATGTGCTGGTGACCACGCTGATTACCCTGTGGATGGGTGCCCGCATCTTTGGGATTCAGCGTTTGCGTGACAGCATTGCCCAGAGCGAGGCAGAGCAGTTGGTCGCCAGTTTCGATGAAACCGATGGCATCGAGAGCTGGGGGTTTTTCTGGTTTGGCACAGGAATGTTGATTCTTTTCATCATCGTGATTGCCACTACCTCGGTTTTACCCTTCGTGCGTGACCTGGAAATGGGATTCGTGGCCCTGGCCTTTGCCGGCATCATGCTGATACGCTACCGCTCGGTGGCCGACGATTTTTACCGGGCCATTGACTGGGACCTGATCGGTTTCTTCATGGCCCTGTTCGTGGTGATCTATGTCATGGAACATGCGCACGTGCTGCATGCCATCGGCACGGGCCTGCGTTACGTGCTCCTGCATATCCAGGATGATCCTGCGCACTGGGTTGATTCCAGCGTCCTGTTACTAGGAGCTGCCGGGTTCAGCAGTGTGACGGACAACATCCCGCTGGCCGCCATGCTAGCCAACATCCTCAAGAACCTGGATGCCCAGATTGCCACGGCAACGGTCCAGGAAACCGGCCTCTGGTGGTCCGTCATTTTCGGAGCCAACCTCGGGGGCAACCTGACACCCATCGGTTCTGCCTCGACGCTGGTTGCTGTCACCATCATGCACAAGCACAAGCTTCACATCTCGTTTGCCCGGTTCGTGAAGGTGGCAATTCCCTTTGCCCTGGTACAGATCACGCTGGCCGTGATCTACGTGCTGCTCTTCCTACGTTAACCGGGCTACGTTAACCGGGACCGCCCGTAAAACTAGCGTGGCGGGGAGCCTCTAAAATCGAAGGTCAATTGAGGATCTTCTTTTTCGATCTCGGGGTTCAGTTCCTTGTAGAGCAGGCTGGGCTGGATGTCGTGATTGTGCTGGTACTTTTCGCTGGCATATTCCTCGATATCGCCGACCACCTCATGGTAGAACATCTGGCAAATGGAAACTCCCGGATAGATTCTCACGGGTTGAACGGCAAACAGTTCCAGGGTCCAGTATCCACAAAAGCCGACGTTACCAAAGCCCGCCGTGACATGCACGAACAGTCCCAGGCGTCCCACGGACGAACGTCCTTCCACCATCGGTACCAGGTTATGGGTTTCGGTCCGCTCCACGGTTCGCGCGAGGTAAAGCTGGTTAGGGCTGAGGACCATCCCATCGGGCGGAATCTGGATACGCCGCACCCGGTTCACCTGTCGCATGTCCAGCACGACTTCCTCGTAGATCAACAATTCATCATGAAGTGTCAGGTTGTAGCTGTTCGGATTCAGGTTTTCTTCCTGGAACGGATCGATAAAAATAGAATCACCAAGCCGACTGCGAATCTGTTCACCTGAAAGAATCATCGTTGCAGGCTCTCCTATGCGTCAGGACCGAACACCAATACGTGGACATATCGACTGCATGGAACATTCGTCACATAGAGGCCGCTGTGATTTACAGATAGCTCGTCCGTGATGAATCATGCGATGAGAATAAACAATCCATTCCTTGCGTGGCAAGACTGCCATCAAATCTCGTTCAATTCTGACCGCATCTTTCGATTTCGTCAAACCGACGCGACCACTAATTCGTCCCACATGGGTATCGACCACCACGCCGACTGCCTGGCCAAAGGCAGTTCCCAGGACGACGTTGGCCGTCTTGCGTCCCACGCCTGCCAGGGAGACCAATTGCTCCATCTCCTGGGGCACCTCACCTCCGTAGCGATCCACCAACTCCTTGCTACAGGCCCGAATATTCTTGGCTTTATTACGGAAAAAACCGGTGCTTTGAACGATCTTCTCAAGTTTTTTCTGCGAAATCGCCGCCAGGTCCTCGACCGTGGGATACTGCCTGAAGAGTTCGCGGGCCACGATATTGACCCGCTTGTCGGTACATTGCGCCGACAGGATGGTGGCAATCAGCAACTGGAAAGGCGTTTCAAAGACCAACGCACAATCGGCATCCGGATATTCCCGGGCCAACCGTCGTACGACTTTTCGGGCCTGGCTTTTTTCCGCCACGAGATTGGCCATGAACGTTGACCTGGTGAAAAGTAAAGAAGCAAGAAAAGGACAGAAACGCCACACACCTCCAACGGGCGGCAATTGTGAGTGGTTCCGGGGGGCGATGTCAAGTGTCCATCAGGACATTCTCCACGCGGCGAGGACGGTTCTCGGCAGAAAGGCGCCCGGAAATTTTTCGAGCCCATGGTTCTGAATTGACAGCCCTCGAGACAGTCCCTAGAGTACGGTCGTCAGGCCAATTTACGTGTCCTGACCGTTATCCTACCCTTTCCGGGAGAGCCAAGATGAGCTACCAGAACTCCAGTCCTTTCCAGTCTCAGCAAATCGCCAGTTCTCCCTGGGCCGTTGCCCATGCAGAAGAATCGGAACGTACTGCGTTTATTCGCCGTACCTATCTGCACCTGGCCGGTGCCGTGGGTGCATTTATCGGCCTCGAGGTGATTCTCTTCCAGGCCTTCCCGGATGCCGTTGACCAACTCATGGTGCAACTTTCGCGGAGCCCCTATAGCTGGCTGCTCGTGATGCTGGCCTTTATCGGCGTCAGCTGGATCGCGGAATCATGGGCCCGTTCCACGCAATCCCAGGGGACCCAGTACCTGGGCCTGGGGCTTTTCGTGGTAGCTGAAGCAATTATCTTCCTGCCCCTGCTCTGGTATGCACAACGTTTTTCGCCCCCGGATACCATCTCCACCGCAGCGATTTTAACCGGCGTGATCTTTGGTGGACTGACCGTCTACACGCTCACTACCCGGGCTGATTTCTCTGGCCTCGGTCGCTACCTGGCGCTGGGTATGTTTGCAGCCATGGGAGTCATCCTGTGCAGCATTGTTTTCGGCATGAACCTGTCAGGCAGCCTGTTTTCCTCCCTGATGATCCTGCTGGCCGCCGGCTACGTTCTTTACGAAACGTCCAACGTGATGCATCGCTATCGCACCAATCAGCACGTGGCGGCTGCCCTGGCACTCTTTGCCGCGGTCGCCCTGATGTTCTGGTACATCCTGCGACTACTGATCGCGATCTCCGGTCGTGACTGATCCAGGGGAAGCCAGGGTGACCGGTAACGACAGCTACGATCCACGTTTCCTCGCTGGCGTACGTTATTTTAACCAGCGCGATTTTTTCGAGGCCCACGAAAGCTGGGAGGAACTCTGGGTCGACTACCAGGGGCCACTACGGCGGTTCTACCAGGGACTGATCCAGGTGGCGGTCTGCCTGCACCATTTCGGCAACGGCAACATGCATGGAACTCGCAAACTGTACCACAGCAGTGTCGGCTACCTGCAAAACTACGGACCTCACCAGGACGGAGTCAACCTGGTCCGGTTCCTGGCCGAGTTCAAGGCCTGCTGCCAGTCGGTGATCGGCCAGGATGAACCGTTGACGCGGGTACCCATCCAATCGGAATTGATTCCCCAGATTCAACTGGATCCTCCTGCCACGGTCGACACGGAGGGTGAGGCGGACACGCCCGAAGACTGAGTTCTCCTCTCCCTGCTTCCCGGCTACCCGTGGCGTCCTTGACCACGCTATGCCCTCCCTTTACGATGAATCGAATGAAGCTTCCGGCACCCCAGGTGCCTCTTGGGCAGAAGGTCTGCACAAGGCATGATTTCGATCCAACCCCACGAACAGGCAACTCATGGCCGATCCAGCCCCCTCCCAGGACCCAACCAGCACGGTGGACCACGAACGCATTGAAAGCGCGGTTCGCGAGATTCTTTCCGCCGTGGGAGAAGACCCGGACCGTGAAGGGCTGCTCGAAACACCTGCCCGCGTCGCTCGCATGTACGCGGAGATGTTCCAGGGCTTACGAGCGGACCCCCGGAAGCACCTGCGAAAGTGTTTCACGGAAGAATACGATGAGGTGGTGCTGGTCCGGGACATTAGTTTCTGCAGCATGTGTGAACACCACCTGCTGCCCTTCATGGGCAAGGCACATATCGGCTACATGCCCAATGGCAAGGTACTGGGCCTCAGCAAGCTGGCTCGCGTGGTGGACGACGTTTCACGCCGTCCCCAGGTCCAGGAGCGCATGACTGAAGAAGTCGCTAACCTGCTACTGGAAGAACTGGATGCCAAGGGAGTTGCCGTGGTCGTCGAGGCAACGCATAGCTGCATGACGATTCGTGGCGTGCGCAAGCCGGGCAGCCTCTGCGTGACCTCGGCCATGAAAGGTATCTTCCGTTCCAACCTGTCGACACGTTCTGAAATCATGCAGCTGATTTACGGACAACAGCGCCGGTAATCATAACTATGCTGTGGCAAATTCTACTGCAATTCATTCTCCGCCTGACCTTTGGTGTCGCCCTGGCGATGACCATTACCCCTTCTCGGCTCGTGACCAGCGGTTTCTACCGGGTCCATCTCTGGGTACTCATGGGTGTCAATGTCTTCGGCTCCCTGATCCTGTTCTCAGGGGATTCAACGAGTTCCGATCCCTGGGTGCTCTCTCTGCTGGTCCCTGGACTGGCCCTGCTTAGCTACCTGGGCTCCGTCACCTGGCTTTACGAAGCACCGCGCGCCGGCTGGGCCTTCCTCGTCATGATTACGATCACTGGCTTGTGTGCAACCGTCTGCCAGCAACCCTGGGAAGCGGGTCCGTGGAATGGACATACGCTGCTGACTGCCGCCAACCTGGCCACTTCGGGCCTGCTGCTGGGCAGCGTGTTAACTGCCATGCTCCTGGGGCACTGGTACCTCAATACACCGACCATGCAACTGGCCCCCCTAAAACGCCTACTCTTGCTGTTATTTGCAGCCCTGGTCCTGCGCATGCTGACTTGTGGAGCCGGCCTGGTCTTGGAATGGAGCCAGTCACCGGCGTGGGGAGTACGCAGCTGGCTGATGATCGGCTTCCGCTGGTTAGCTGGACTGGCAGGAACCCTGGGTTTTTCCCTGATGGCATGGCAGACACTCAAGATTCCCAATACCCAGAGTGCCACGGGAATCCTGTATGCGGCGGTGATCCTTACCTTCCTGGGTGAATTGGTGGCCCTGCTACTGGGCGTCGACATGCGTTATCCCTTATGATAACAGGCTGTTACACGGTGGCGTTGGAACTTGCAACCGTGGTGCCACGAAGAAGCTATTTCGAGTCCATGCGAGCGTTCATGAACGTTACCTACCTATGTCCCCAGTGCGAGCGGGCAACACGCTGCGAGTTGTCGCTGGAAACATCGACGCTCACGTGCCATAGTTGCCAGCACCAACCACCAGTAGCGAACCAGGCACTGCAAGCCGGAGCGACGTCGGACCAGCCGCAGTTGCAGCACTGTTTGATCTGCGGAAATGAAGAGCTGTTCATTCGCAAGGACTTTTCCCAACGACTGGGTATACTCATCATCACCATCGGTTTTATCGCCAGCAGCATTGCCTGGTATTACTACTGGACCTACACCTCTTACCTGATCCTGTTTTGCAGCGCATTGCTGGACCTGGTGCTTTATTCCATCGTGGGCAACCTGTTGCGATGTTATCGTTGCAACAGTGAGTTTCGCGGACTCGACAATGAGAATCATTCGTATTTTGACCTGGAAGTCCATGAGCGACACCGCCAGCAGGCGGCGCGGCTGGCGGAACTCCAGGCGATTCCTGGTGAACCACCAGGATCGTCACAAGAAACTTAAGCGTTTGGGTGGTTGCCAGTTTTCGACTGTCGTCGCGACCTGGCAATGGATGGTTATTCCATGGATCAAGAACGAGAACGGATCCAAGCTGACCTGCGAGGGTTGCTTGACGGGAACGTCTATTGCGACGATCTCCACGTCCAGCTGTATGCCAGCGATGCCAGCATTTACGAGATCCCACCGCTGGGAGTCGTCCAGCCGCGGGGTTTATCGGACGTAGTAGCGTGCGTGCAATATGCGACGGAAAACGATCTGTCCATTCATGCCCGGGGAGCAGGAACCGGCCTGGCGGGTGAATCCCTGGGCCCCGGCCTGGTGCTGGATTTCTCGCAATCGATGCGGAAGATCCTGCAATGGGACGGTGAGCGAATTCGCATTCAGCCGGGCGTGATTCACGGTCAGCTAAACCGTTTCCTGGGACGTTTTGGTCGCATTTTTGGCCCCGACCCGGCCACGGGCGTCGTTTCCACGATGGGGAGCGTTCTCTCACTGGACGGCGCCGGCAGTCGCTGGCTGAAGTATGGTTCCGCACGTGGGCTGGTCGAATCGCTGCAAGTCGTGCTGGCCGACGGAACGGTTATCCAGGCCGAGGCTCAACCGGTTCCCGAGGAGGCGGAACTGGCTCGACTCTCACGGGAAACGGAGAGCACGGCGGACTCCAGCTACCGCGGCAAGGAACTGGTGCACCGGCTGGCCCGGTTAATTGAACGTGAACAGTCAACGATTGAAACGCATCAACCGGCGTCACTGGTCCATCGTTGCGGCTATCACCTGCAGGGGGTTTTACAGGACGGCAAACTGGACCTGGCCAAGGTGCTGGTCGGATCCGAGGGCACACTCGGTTTGATTACTGAGGCGACGCTCAAGACCCAACTATTGCCAACTCACCAGGGCCTGGCCTTACTGTTCTTTGATCGACTTGAATACTCGGTCCAGGCGGCGCTGCTGGCCAAGGAATTCGCAGCCACGGCCTGCGACTTGATGGATCGTCGGCTCCTGTCGATTGCCCGTGACTACAGCGATCAATACGCCAGGCTGATCCCCCCCGAGGCGGAAGCCATGTTACTGGTCGAGGTGGAGGGAGACAGTCCCCAGGAAGTTCGCGACCGATTAGGTGAGGTCACCAGCCAGATACATCGCAAAAAGAAACTGGCTTTTGCCAGTCGCACGGCAACCGAGCGGCTTGAAATGGAAGCTTACTGGAATCTCTCGCGCAGCGTGATTCCAACCCTCTATCGCCTGGAGGGGTCCCTGCGTGCCCTACCGTTCGTGGAGGACGTGGCGGTTCCTCCCGAGTCGCTGCCTGATTTCCTGGTGGCCATGCAGAACGTACTCAAATCACACCAGGTGACCGCCTCGCTGTTTGGCCATGTGGGCCATGGCCAACTTCACATCCGTCCTTTCCTGAACCTGGCGGATCCGCAGGACGTGATGAAAATGCAGGGACTGGCAACGGACCTGTACCAGGCTGTCCTGGAAGTCCGGGGAACGGTCAGTGGCGAACATGGGGCGGGCTTGAGTCGCAGCTGGTTCCTGCGACGTCAATTCGGTCCTCTTTACGATGTCTTCCGCGAGGTCAAGCAACTGTTTGACCCCCAGAACATACTGAACCCGGGAAAAGTGGTTACCGAGTTACCGCAACCACTTACCAAGAATTTACGTCCGGTCATCGACAGCCGGTCCCTGCAACCTGCTCCCGAGCTCACCGCGACACCCACGCTACCCAGCGAACCGATTGCACTGCAGCTACCCTGGGAAGACCAGGAAATTGCCTACACGGCTCGTACCTGCAACGGCTGCGGACGCTGCCGGGTAGAAAACACGGGAGAACGGATGTGCCCGATCTTTCACTTCGCTCCCCGCGAGGAGGCTGCGCCTCGTGCCAAGGCGAACCTGATGCGAGCCGTTGCTACCGGACGACTGGATGCTACCGCCATTACCGATGACAGCTTCAAATCAATCGTGGACCTCTGTGTGAACTGTCACCAGTGCCGCCTGGAATGTCCGGCCAGTGTCGACATCCCCAAGCTGGTCCTGGAAGCGAAGGCTCAATACCTGGCCACCAACGGCCAGCGGTTATCTGACTCTTGCCTGACACGCCCCCAGCGATTGATCGGTATGGCCAGTCTTTTCAGCCGTCTCTACAACCGGCTGATCCGCAATCGCCAGGCTCGCTGGATGCTGGAAAAGATTCTGGGAATTGCCCAGGGGCGCAAGTTGCCGCGTGTGGCATCTCGTAGTTTCATTCGCAGTTGTTACCGACGTGGCCTGACACGGCCAGCTCGCACCGGGGGACGAAAGGTCGTTTACTTTACAGACATCTATGCCAACTGGTTCGACACGCAACTGGCGGATTCCCTGGTCGCCGTCCTGCAGCACAACGGAATCTCGGTCTACGTTCCACCACGACAGCAACCAGCGGGTATGGCAGCTATTTCCGAGGGAGCCGTTGAACATGCCCGGCGATTGGCCGTGGCCAATGTCAGCTTACTGGCTGAGGCGGTTCGCCAGGGCTACCAGGTGGTCACTACCGAACCGTCTGCGGCTCTTTGCCTGACGCACGAGTATCTCAATCTCCTGGACGACGACGATGCACGGCTGGTTGCCGAGAACACCAGCGACATCTGTTCCTACCTGTGGCGCATGCACCAGTCCGGCCAACTGGAACTGGACTGGAAGCCGGTCAATGGAATCATTGGATACCATCTTCCCTGCCACCAGCGAGCGTTGCCCAATCACACTCCCGGTGAGATGTTGTTACAGCTGATCCCCGGGCTCACTGTTCATCGCATTGACCAGGGTTGTTCGGGCATGGCTGGAACCTTCGGGCTGAAGCAGAAAAATTACCGCAACAGCCTGCGGGCTGGATGGGGGCTGATTACCGCTTTACGGGATCCGTTAATCCAGGCGGGCACCACCGAGTGCAGCACCTGCAAGATCCAGATGGAACAGGGAACCACGAAACCGACGATCCATCCGTTAAAAATTTTGGCACTGGCCTATAACCTGATGCCTGAACTGGAAAACCTGCTGCAGACTCGCGGCGAGGAGTTGGTCGTTACATGAATATCGAAGTCAAGCTGTTTGCCGCAGCTCGCCAGGCGGCTAACCAGGAAACCCTGTCCATAGAAATCGCCGAGGGAGCCACCGTCCAGCAACTGAAGGCCGAGCTGGGTCAGCAATTCCCTGGCTTAAAAACCATGCTGGACCATTTGCTCGTGGCCATTGATACCGAGTATGCTGGAGAAGATCAGGTCCTGCAGGCGGGACAGGATATCGCACTCATTCCGCCAGTGAGCGGAGGTTAACACGTGATTGAACTGACCCAAGATACCATTAACACCGACGCGGTACTCGACTCGGTTGCTTCCACCGAGGCCGGAGCGGTCGTCCTGTTCCTGGGAACCACCCGCGAGTTTACCGCCGGCCGACAGACTGCCTCGCTGGATTACGAGTCTTATGGTGAAATGGCTCAACGCAAGATGGAAGAACTGGAAGCAGAAGCTCGCCGGCGTTGGTCCTTGATCGAGGTCACGCTGGTCCATCGCCTGGGGCACGTGGGACTGGGAGAAGCCAGTGTCGCCATTGCGGTCAGTTCCCCGCATCGCGGGGACGCCTTTACCGCTGGACAATGGCTAATCGACACTCTAAAAGAAATAGTGCCTATCTGGAAGAAAGAAAACTGGGCTGATGGCACGAGCGAGTGGGTTCACCCGGGAATGCCCACAACGACCTGCCCGGAAACCGACCCCAAGTAATACGGACCTCGTGGCCTTGCCCCTGGCATCGCAAACCGACACAAGAAACCATGACTGATAACACACCACTCATCGATTCATACGACCGGTTGCACCAAAATCTTCGGATCAGTGTCACCGACCGCTGCAACATCCGCTGCTTCTATTGCATGCCGGATGAATCGATCGTCTTCAAACCCAAGGATGAAATCCTGACGTTCGAAGAGATTGAACGATTTGTGCGTGTGGTGGCCGAGGCCGGGGTCAACAAGTTGCGACTCACGGGTGGTGAGCCACTGGTGCGTGCTCACCTTGCCGATTTAATCACCCGCCTGGCAGCCGTACCTGGCATTGAAGACCTGGCCTTAACAACCAATGGCATCCTGCTGGCGGACCAGGCACAGGAACTGCGGGATGCCGGACTGCAGAGAATTAATATCAGCCTGGATACGCTCTCGGAAGAGACTTTTCAACGGATTACCCGGCGCAGCGGCCTGGACCGGGTACTGGCAGGAATCCAGGCAGCACAGGAAGTAGGCTTCGAGAAAATCCGACTCAACGCCATTGCCATCCGGGGACTTACTGAAGAAGACGTGATCCCGCTGGGACACTTCTCCAGGGAACACAACCTGGAGCTAAGATTCATCGAGTTCATGCCACTGGACGCAGAGAACAATTGGCAAAGCGACCAGGTTCTTTCTGGCGAAGCGATTCGCCGGCAACTGGAAAGCGAGTTTGGGCCGCTGGATCCGGTCGAGCGATTCGATACTGCGCAACCGGCCGTGGACTACCGGTTTACCGATGGGGTCGGAGATATCGGGTTCATCAACCCGGTGACGCAACCCTTCTGTTCCGACTGTAATCGACTCCGCTTGACCGCCGAAGGCCAGGTACGGAATTGCCTCTTCTCCACGACCGAATGGGATGCCCGCCAGTTGCTGCGAGATGGCAGCTCAAACCAGCAATTGCTGGACCTCGTTCGAGATT
>Ga0315331_10002122_pt1 | contig 15029 bp, 14 predicted proteins | sample M160m34915metaG_FD_203456 | JGI IMG/M metagenome (GOLD analysis project Ga0315331, IMG submission 203456) | Ammonia-oxidizing marine archaeal communities from Monterey Bay, California, United States - M1 60m 34915 | ecosystem: Environmental > Aquatic > Marine > Intertidal zone | place: USA...
AAAGACGCTTCGCCGTCGCGTCTCGGACAGGAGGTGCGTTGGCGTTTGGCCGCGCACGGCGGCTTCGATGTCGGCCCGGTGCGAATCGTCGCCCGCGATCCAGTTCAGGCGCATTGGCTTCACGACCCGTCGGCTAGCTGGCGGTAGAGCACGCGAAGGCGCTCGGTCTGGTGCTGCCAGGAGTGTGCGGTCGCGACCGCGTGGCCGCGCTGTGCGAGCGAAGCCCGCGTCTGCGGGTCGCAGAGGCTGTCGAGCGCTTTGGCGAAGCCGCGGTGGTCCTCCGGGTTCGAGACGATCAGCGCTGACTCGGCGAACAGCTCGGCGGCGCCTGCCGTCGCGCTCAGGAGGCAAGGACGCCCGGCGGCGGCGGCCTCGAGGCAGACCATGCCAAAGGCGTCGTACCGGGTGGGCAGGAAGAGGGCATCGCAGGCGGTGTAGACCCGCTCCAGGTCTCCGCGCGGCCCGAGGAAGACGACGCGCTCTGCGACCCCGAGTCGTTCGGCCAGCTGCTGCCAGGGGCGGACGCGGTCGTTGCCGGCCACCCAGAGTCGCGCGTCGCGACCGCGCATTTCCGCGAGCGCGCGCAAGGCGGTGTCCAGGCCCTTGCGCCGCCAGCCAGAGCCGGCCAGCAGGAAGCAGGGGGTGTCTCGCCTAGCGCCAGGGTCGATCTGGCTTCGTAGCGCTTCCGGCGGGATGTCCTCCGTGGCGGCGAATCGCTCGAGGTCGACGCCATAGCCGACCTGGTGTTGGTGGCTCTGCGCGATCTCGAAGCGCGCGGAGAGCTCTCGCGCGACGAGTCCCGAGACGTGTTGCAGGTGGAGCCCGGGTGTCGAGAGGACTTGCTGTTCTAGCCGCAGCAGCGCGGTGTGCCGCGGGGAGATCCGCCGGAGCCGCTCGCCGCGCGCGGTATAGCTGCGCAGCATGTAGTCGCGGTGGCTGCCCTCTCCCGTGTGGAAGAGGTGTGCGCCCGGGACGCGGCTCCATGCGTGGGTGCAGTCGACGCGCTTCTCGCGTCGCGCCTGCGCGATCCAGACGCGTGCGCGCCGTGCAAAGGCGCGCACGCGGAGCGGTTGCCAGGCGCTCGGGACGGAGAGCTCCACGGTCTCGATCGCTCGGCTCGGCTCGCACCGACGAGCGACCACGGTGACCTCGTCGCCGGCGTCCGCCAGCGTGTGGGCGGTCTGCCAGGCGGCTGACTCGAGCCCACCGCCGCCGGACTCGAAGCGCTCGATGATCAGCGCGACGCGCATGACGATGGCCTGGGCAGATGGCGCGAGAGGGCTCGCGAGGTCGGCCGGGGTTCGGGTGTTGCTTGGGCTGGGCGACGAACGAGCATCTGCGACGAGTGTATCTCGCGGCCCCTGATTACAGCTACGGAACCCGTCGACGCGTACGGTGTCCAACGCCGCGGCGGGCGCCAGCGCGGCCGGGCCCTGAATCTTGACGCTCAGGGGGGCCTGCGTATATTGCGCAGATCGGCGCGAGAGCGGCAGGCGATGGCCGAGACCGTCTGAGGCGCGAGGTCGATCCGGGGGGGGCGACAGGGTGATGGGTCTACATGAGTGAGCCGGCCAGCGCGGTCGACGCGCAGCACCTCTCGAAGCGTTACGGGGATGTCGTCGCGGTCGATGACCTCTCCTTTCGCATCGGGAGGGGCGAAGTCGTCGGGTTCCTGGGCCCCAACGGCGCGGGCAAGACGACCACCCTGCGGATGCTCACCGGGTTCTTGCCCCCGAGTGACGGGACCGCGGCGATCGCCGGCCATGACATCTTTCGGGCGCCGCTGCCGGCGCGCCGCGCGATCGGTTACCTGCCGGAGAACCCGCCGCTGTATCCGGAGATGACCGTCCAGTCCTACGTGGACTACGTCGCCCGGTTGAAGGACGTCCCGCGTGCGGACCGGGGGGACGCCGTGGCGCGCGCGCTCGAGCGGTGCGGGTTGGCGGAGGTGCGCCGCCGGGTGATTCGCGATCTGTCGAAGGGGTTTCGCCAGCGGGTCGGGTTGGCGCAGGCGATCGTCCACGATCCGCCTGTGCTCGTGCTCGATGAGCCGACGGTAGGGCTCGACCCGATCCAGATTCGGGAGATTCGGAGCCTGATCGCCGAGCTGGCGGCGCCAGCGCACGGTGATCAGCGGCAGACGGTCCTGCTGTCGACACACATCCTGCCCGAGGTCGCTGCGATCTGCAGTCGCGTCATCATGATTCAGCGGGGTCGAAAGGCCATCGATCGTCCATTGGTCGATCTCCTCGATGAGGAGGGGAGCCTGGAGGCGGTCTTCGGTCGCGTGACATCGGGTGAATTCGCCGCCCAGGCGCGTCGCGTATGAGTCACGTCTCCCAGATCGCAGCGCGTGAACTCAGGGCGTTCTTCGTGTCGCCCGTGGCGTACGTCGTCCTGGCCCTTTGGGCGCTGCTGGCTGCGACCTTCTTCCTCGCGAGTGTCATCACCTTTGACTCGGAGATCGCGCGGCTCCAGCAGTTCGGCGCCTTCGAGCAGCTCGAGCTGCTCAATCTCAACGATCACTTGATCGCCTCGTTCCTGTTTTCGATGTGGTTCGTTTCGATTTTTGCGTTCCCCGCGATCACGATGGGGTTGTTTGCGGCAGAGAAGGCCAACGGGACCGAGGAACTCTTGCTGACGAGTCCCCTGACGATCTGGGAGATCGTGCTCGGGAAATTCCTTGCGGGGGGAGCGTTCGCGGCGATTCTGACGGGGGTGGCCGCCTTCTTTCCGGCGATGTTGTTCGCCTACGGTGACCCCGAACTAGGCAAGACGATGTCGGGGTTGATGGCGCTGTTTCTCGTGAGTCTCACCTATGTCGCGATCGGCGGCTTCGCGTCTTCGCTCACGCAGAACCAGCTGGTGGCCTTCCTCGTCACGTTGGCTTTGCTCTTCCTGGTGGGGTTGCTGATCCCGCAGCTGGTGGTCTTTGGGCTCGCGAGCGACGCGCTGCACGCGCAGTCGGCCCTGATCGAGGTGATGCGTTGGGCGGGGACGGGGGCGCACTTCGAGCGCATGGTGATGGGGCTCGTGGAGACGCGCGACCTCGCTTATTTCGCGGTTTTGATCGCGGCCTTCCTGCTCCTGACCAAGACGTCGGTCGAATCCGTGAGGTGGCGTTAGGTGTCGAACTTCGCGGCGCTCCTCGGGGGGCTTGGTGCGGTCTTCCTGGGGTTTGGGCTGGTCCAACTGGTGATCTGGATGTTCCAGCCGATCACGCACCCGGGCGTCCTCTGGGCGCACATGGGGCTGGGCTGCGTCCTGCTGCTCGTGTCGGTGGGGATGAGCCTCGACTCGCTGCGGGACCGAGTGCGCTCGGGCGAGGGCCAGCGCGCGACCCGCTACGGGGCGAGCGCGTTGCTGAGCGCTGTCCTGGGGCTGGGGGTTCTTGCAGGGCTGGCGTTCCTCGCTGAGCGGTACTCCACCCGTTTCGACTGGAGCGAGGACCGCGTTCACACGCTCTCGGACCAGACACATCGGGTGCTCGGGACGCTGGAGGGGCCGCTGAGGCTGACCGCGCTGTCCGACACTTTCGAGGAATCGGGTTTTCGCGGGTTGCTCGAGAGGTATGCGTACGCGAGTGACCGCGTCGCGCTGGAGTTCGCGGACCCGAACTCGCGCCCAGACCTCGTCGAGGCCTTCGGCCTGCAGGAAGCGGACCTCCGGCGGGGGGTCATCCGTGTCGCGTATGGAGAAGGCGTCGTCGACGTCATGGACTTGGGCGAAGAGGGTGTCACCAACGCGATCGTCAAGCTGACGCGCAGCGGAGAGAATACGGTCTGCTTCTCTCGCGGCCACAACGAACGGGTCGTGGCGGGGGAGGGGGCAGAGGGCCCGTTGGGGATGGCGCGCGCAGCCTCCGCGCTCCGCAACGAAACTTATTCCGTCGAGGAGGTCCTCCTGGCCCAGACGGGCATGGTGCCGTCGCGTTGCGACGCGTTGGTCGTGGCTGGGCCGACCCGGCCGCTACTCGATATCGAGCACGAGGCCCTCAACGGGTTTCTGGAAGCCGGGGGCCGGCTGATGGTGTTGCTCGACCCGCGCGCAAACACGGACCTGGCTGGAGACCTCGCGAGTTGGGGGGTCAACGTAGGGCAAGACGTGGTGTTCGACCGCTCGCTCGCGCTGTTTGGCCGAGCGACGAGCCCCTTCGCGGCGGAGTACGCGTTGGATCACCCCATCACGGCCGAGTTTGCCGAGACGACGCTGTTCCATATGGCACGGAGCCTCACTCCCAACGCGCGTCTGGCCGACGCCACGCGGCTCGTCGAGACGGGCGAGGCGTCGTGGGCGGAGACGGACCTCGCGGGTTGGGCCGAAGGGGGGCAGGCGGCCTATGACGTCGACGTTGACCGGCTCGGGCCGGTCGCGCTGGGCGTTGCGGGGAGCCCCGTCATGGGCGCCGCTCCCGCGGGCGAGGCCTCGGCCCGTATGGTCGTTTTTGGTGACTCCGACTTTGCGACGAACGAGCTCTTTGACGGGTTTCTCAACCGCGACCTCTTCGTTAACTCGGTCGCCTGGTTGTTGGGCGAGACCGAACACATCGGCGTGAGGCCCCATCGCGCGCGCGCCTCCCGCTTCCAACTCTCGGGTGCCGAGTTCGCGTGGCTACGCACGCTCTCCCTCTTCGTTCTCCCCGAATCGATCGCGATCCTCGGCGTGCTCGCCTGGTGGTCGCGTCGCAACGCGAGCGGTTGAGCGGTGAACCCGAAGGGGACGCTGGCTATGGCGTTGGTCGCGGGTGCGCTCGCGTCCTTCATCTGGTTCTACGAGCTGGAGGGTGAGGCGGGGCGGGAGGGCGCCTCGCGGAGTGCGGCGAAGGTGTTCCCGGAGCTGGCCGCGTCGGACATCGAGTGGCTCGAGTTCACGACGGCGGAGGGCGTCATGGTGCGTGCAGAGCGGTCCGAAGGACGCTGGACAATCGTGGCGCCGCGGGTCTTCCCAGCCGATGCGGTGACGCTCGACGCGATGGCTGGCGCGCTGGCAGACCTCGCTCGAGAGCAGCGGGTCGACGTTGGTCAGCCTCTCGAGATCTACGGGCTCGGAGAGTCGGAGCGTCGCGTCAGGTTTTGGGCGGCCGGGCGTGAACACACGCTGCGGGTCGGTGACAGGACGCCGCTCGGTTCCAACACGTACGTCGCGACCGCTGATGGGGGAGGCGCGTCCGCGGTGCCGACTTGGCGGATCAACGCGCTTTCGAAGCCGCTGCTCGATGTGCGGGATCGCCGGGTGTTGCCGTTCGATGAGTCAAGCGTCGCGCGCATCGACCTGCGGTGGCCGGGGGGAGCCCCCGTCTCGATTGTGCGGGACGTCGAGCGCTGGCGGCTCGTCGCGCCGGTTGAGGCGCCGGCCGACTCCGCGCGTGTCGACCAACTGCTCTCGGACCTCGCCTACTTGCGCGCGGAGGGCTTCGTCGATGAACCGTTGTCGAGCCAAGACTCCGGGCTCGACCCGCCCGATTTCGAAGTGGCGTTGACGCTCGGTTCGGCTCCCGCCGGCGAGGGAGGGCGGGTGGTCCGCTTCGCGTTGGGTCGTGTCGACGCGGCGGGTCAAAGGCTCGCCCGCGGGCGCCACAAGACGCTCTATGTGCTCGGCGAGGGGCAACTCGAGGATTTTCCGCGGGATCTCAACGCGTACCGCGCGCGTCGCGTTGCGGGCTTCGTGCCCGCTGAGGCCGTGCGGGTTGAGGTGTCTTTTTCGCGCGAGGGGACCGAGGAACCACCGGGAGGCGCGAGTGAGCCGTTCGCGCTGGTGCGCAGAGACGGGGCCTGGACGTCACGGCCCGCGTTGCGCAACGGGCGTGCCGAGGACTGGCTCACGACGCTCTCCAACCTGCAGGCGATCGTCGTGCTGGCCGAGTCGGTTGGGGCCGACGAGCGTGCGGGGCTCGGCTTGCGGCCGCCGCGGGCTCGGTTTCGTGTGCTGGGTCGAAGCCCTGAGGGGGAAGGCCGGGCGCGGGTGCTGGCGGAGGTCTGGATCGGCAAAGTCGACCCCGCCCGGGGAGTCATCGCCATGCGGCCTGATCGCGAGGAGGTCTTCGCCCTCGCGCCTACCCTCCTCGACCACCTCCCGGTGAATTACACGTCCTTCGAGGAACAGCTCGAGGGGGCCGGCGCGGGAGTGGATGACGCCTCTCGCGACCAGTCGCGCTCTGGGACGTGAAACTTATTCAGCGGAAGCTGGACGCTGCGTTTCGAGCAGCGCGAGGATGGCGTCGTGCAGGACGCCGTTGCTCGCGATCGTCTCGGCTCCCGAGCGTGGTGGTGGATCGCCCGCCATGTTGGTGCAGCGCCCGCCGGCTTCTTCGACGAGGAGCAAGCCTGCCGCGATGTCCCACGCGTTGAGCTTGAACTCCCAGAAGGCGTCGAGACGACCCGCCGCGACATAACAGAGGTCGAGCGCCGCGCTGCCGTCTCGTCGAACCGCGCGCGTGGATTTGATCATCCGTCCGAAGTTCGCGAGGTTGTCGTCGGGGCTCTTGTGGACGTCGTAGGCGAAGCCCGTGGCCGCGAGGGAGTGTTCGAGGCGATCTTCCGAGGAGACCTGGATGCGGCGGCCGTTCAGGGAGGCCCCCCCTCCGCGGACGGCGCGATAGCACTCATCGAGGAGCGGGTCGTAGACGACGCCGACCTCTCGTACGCCACCGCGCTCGACCCCGATCGAGACGCAAAAGCGCGGATAGCCGTGCGCGTAGTTCGTGGTCCCGTCGAGCGGGTCGATGACCCAGCGCCACTCGGCAGAGGGGTCGTCTTGTCCGCTCCCTTCTTCGGCGAGGACGGAATCGTTTGGACGCTCTTGCTCCAAGCCTCCGACGATGAGCGCCTCGCACTGGTGGTCGACTTCGGTGACCAGGTTGGTCGGGGTCCCCTTCGTGGAAATGCGGATTTCGGTTTCGAAGCGCTCGCGCTGGATGGCACCGGCTTCCCGCGCGAGTCGCTCGGCGAGGTCGGCAACGGTTTCGGTCTCGGTCATAGGACCTCCGGGAGGCGGTACAGGTCTCGGGCGTTGCGTGTCGTTTGCTCCGCGATCTCCTCGAGTGGCCGGTCGTGGAGGCGGGCGAGGGTCTCGCCGACGACTCCGACCCAGGCCGGTTCGTTGCGTCGGCCGCGGTGGCCCTCGGGCGCGAGGAAGGGCGCGTCCGTCTCGACCATCAGCCGGTCGAGGGGCAGCCCCCGCGCGACGTCACGCAGGTCCTCGCTTCGCTTGAAGGTCACGATCCCAGAGAACGAGACGTAGAAGCCGTGCTCAAGCGCGCGCCGGGCGAAGGGGAGCGAGCCGGTATAACAGTGGAGCACGCCGGTGAGCGTATCGTGTCCCTCGGAGAGCCAGATCTCGAGCAGCTCTTCGTAGGCGCTCTCGTCCTCGCTGCGAACGTGGATCGAGACGGGCAGGTCGAGCTCTCGCGCGAGCGCGACTTGCTCGGCGAACACGCGCCGCTGCGCCTCGCGCGGCGAGTTCATGTAGTGGTAGTCGAGACCGCACTCGCCGACGGCGACGACGGATTCGGCGGCGAGCCAGCCGCGGAGTGCCTTTCGTGCGTCATCGTCGAAATCAGCGGCCTCATGGGGGTGGACGCCCGCCGTCGCGAAGATCGCCGGGTCGTTGGCCGCGAGCGCGATGGCCGCCGCGTTGCCCGCGATGCCATACCCAGAGCCGATCACGACGAGGGTCTCCACGCCGGCCTCTCGCGCGCGGGCGATTGTTGACGCTTGATCTTCGGCGAACTTGTCGGCAGTGAGGTGGCAGTGGGAGTCGAGCCAGCGAAGGGGTGCGGAGGGCATCGGGTCAGGCGTCCTCGGTGGCGATGCGCGGGAAGAGCGGTTTGCCCTTGGTCGTCGAGGCGCCCACCAGGACCCCTCCCCACCGCGCGGCCTCGGGGAGTCGCTGCTCTGCGAGGCTGCCGGGTTGCCCGAGGCGAGACCAGAGCTCGTCACACTTCGCCGGGATACAGGGCGAGAGCAGCACGGTGGCGATACGCAAGGCTTCGCAGGCGGTATAGAGCGTGGTGCCGACCTGATGGGCGCGGTCGGGGTCCTTCGCGGCCTTCCAGGGCTCACGATGTTCCAGGTAGCGATTGCCGGCGTCGATCGCGCGCTGGACGGCCTCGAGCGCTCGGTGGATCTCCATCGCGTCGAAGTGTTCGTCGACTTCTCGCGCCGCGCTGGCGAACGCTTCCCGGAGCTCTTCCTCGGGCGCTTCGCCAGGGCCAGGGTTGGGGATCTGTGCATCGGCGAAGCGCGCGGTCATGTTCAGCGTTCGGCTGGCGAAGTTCCCGAGGTTGTTCGCGAGGTCGGAGTTGATCCGCGCGATCAAGGTCTCCTCGCTGAAGTTGGCGTCGAGACCCCAGCTCATCTCACGTGAGAGGAAGTAGCGGAAGGCCTCGAAGCCGTACTTCTCGTCCATCGCCGCGGGAGAGACCATGTTGCCAAGGGATTTCGAGACCTTGCGCTCGTCCACGTTCCAGTAGCCGTGGACGTTGAGGTGGCGCGGTGGCTCGAGCCCGATGGTGTGGAGCATGATCGGCCAGAACACGCCGTGTGGCTTCAGGATGTCCTTCCCGATCAGGTGCTCGGCGTTCGCCCAACGCGCGCTGAAGTCGGGGGCGTCGGGCCAGCCGATGCCGCTGAGGTAGTTGACGAGCGCGTCGAACCAGACATAGCAAACATAGTTGGAGTCGAAGGGGAGCTCGATGCCCCAGTCGAGTCGGGATTTGGGGCGCGAGATGCAGAGATCGCCGAGTCCTGCGTCCTCGCGGAGCATTCCGAGCACTTCATTGCGATACCGCTCGGGGCGAATGAAGTCGGGGTGGTCTTGCAGGTACTGCTCGAGCCAGCCAAACGATTCGCTCATCTTGAAGAAGTAGTTGGCTTCCGATCGCGGCTCGGGTGCGCGCTCGTGGTCCCGGCAGAGCCCGTCTTCCATGTCGCGTTCGGCGAGGAAACGCTCACAGCCGACGCAGTAGTTGCCCTCGTATTCACGGAACTCGATCGCGCCTGCGTCGTGGACGCGTTGCAAGAAGTGCTGGACCGCTCGAACGTGATCCTCGTCGGTCGTGCGGATGAAACGGTCGAACTGGATATCGTGCTGGGCCCAGGTCTCGCGGAAGAGAGCCGAGTAGCGGTCGGTGAGCTGTTGCGGCGTGCAACCCTCGCGATCGGCGGTCTCGAAGATCTTCTCGCCGTGTTCGTCACTGCCCGTCAGGAAGAAAACATCTTCTCCACGAAGTCGGTGGTAGCGCGTGAGCGTGTCTGCGATGCAGTTCGTGTACGTATGGCCGATGTGGGGAGCGCCGTTCATGTAGTAGATCGGCGTCGTGACGTAGAAAAGGTCGTCACTCATTGGCGTCCTCCAGTCGCGGCTTGCAGCGTCATGAGGGCTCGCTCCGCGACCATTTGTGGGTTCGCGTTGCGAGTCACCAGGTCCGAGCGGCAACGCTGTAGCGTCCGGAAGGCTTCCAGGGGGCCATGCAGGTGTTGTTGGCCCGCGCGTGACGCCCCGACGGTTTTCTCGCGAAGCCACTCCGAGCTGGTCGTCAGGAGCACCTCGACGGCTGCGGCCATCACGGCCCGCTCCCCCCGGAACTCTTCGGCCCAGTTGAGCAGATCGGTCGTGGCGATGGCAGTAAGCTGGTCGAGCCGCGCCGTGAGGGCGGCGATCTCCTGGGGGGCGTTGTCGCCGCGGATGGTCTCGAGGAGCGGACGGGGGAAGTGCGCGCGGACGCACCGCGACCGGATCGTCGCCAGGAGCTGGACCGCGCTTGGGATCAGGATGATGAGGGTGGCCCCGGGCGGCGGCTCCTCGAGGATCCGGAGGAGGGCGTTTTGCTGCTCGCGCTGCATGGACTCGGCGTCGGAGATGACCGCGACCTTGCGTCCCCCTTCACTCGAACTCAGCCGGAGCTTGGCTTGCATCGCGCGGATTTGTCCGATCGTGACCCGTGCGTCCGCGGGGCCGCGCTCCAGCCAGCGAAGGTCGGGGTGCCCGCCGATGTGTCGGAAGAAGGGGCCGCTCTTCTCCTTCCCGCGGATCACGGTGGGTTCGGTGTCTTTGCTGAGGGGCGAGGAGAGCTCGCAGTCGTGACAGCGGTCACAAGGACGTTTCCCTTCGCCCGTGCAGACCAGTGCGCGGGCGAAGGTCACGGCGGCCTCGGCGGCCGCTCGCGCGTCGCCAGAGAGCAAGTAGGCACCGTGAACCCGGTCGTTTTCGACGGCCCGGCTTAGCAGGGACATGGGATCGAGAGAGACCTGCGCCATCGCGAGGCGCAAGGTAGCAGTTTGGCCGGAGAAGAGGTCCGGTCGGGAGCCTGCCGCCACGAGAAGTTGCGTGAAGACTGCCGGCTCAAGATTTTGCCAGAACTGCCGAACGAGCAAGGGATCACGCGCGGACGTGTGTCTCGCGCGAGGAGGAGAAACGAAATGGCATTCGGACGCAAGGACAGCTCGTCGGATTTCGCAGGGACCAAGGCGTCCTCTGGCGATGGCAAGGGCTTCAGCAACCTCACGGCTTTCATCGACCAGGGTTCTGAGTTCGAGGGCAAACTCTCGTTCAAGGACACCGTCCGGATCGACGGGCGCTTCCTCGGCGAGATCAGCAGCGAGAACACGCTCGTGGTCGGTGAGACCGGCGAGATCGAGGCGGAGATCCACTCGCCCACGGTCGTCATCAGCGGGTCGGTCTTCGGCGACGTCCACGCGTCTTGTCAGCTGGTGATGCACAAGTCGGCACGTCTCAAGGGGAACGTGAAGACGACCAGTCTCGTGATCGAAGAGGGCGCGACGCTGAACGGCTCCATCGAGATGCTGTCGACGCCTACGTCCGCGGTGGCTGAGACCCCGGCGACGTCGCCTGCGAAGACGCCCGGCGGGGTGAAGTCGTCGGCGCCGACCCCGTAGGGCGCGCGCGGAGACTTCTCGAGGCCCCGTGCTGCGGATGCGGCGCGGGGCCTCTTGTGTTTGAAATCCTGCTAGCGTGCGTACGGCATGGATGTTGTCGTCAAACTCTTTGGTTCAGTCCGTGACGCGGTTGGCGCGAAGGAGCTCCCCATGGCGCTCGATGAGGGCGCGACCGTGGGAGAGCTTCGGCTCGTGCTCGCCGCAGAGCACGCCATCTTCGATCAATTGGGAGAGCGGCTCGCGGTCTCCGTCAATCTCGAGCTTGCCAGCCTCGAGACAACCCTCCAGCCTGGGGACGAGGTGGCGTTCCTCCCTCCAGTCGCAGGGGGTGTGGGGCTCTGCACGATCTCGGATCGTCCGCTGATCGAAGCGGAGGTCGCCGCGCGCGTTCGCGGACGGGACGCGGGCGGGGTGGTCACGTTCGTGGGCGCTGTCCGGGACCGGGCCCGGGGGCGTGACATCGAGTACCTCGAGTATGAGGCCTACCCCGAGATGGCGGAGCGGGAGATGCAACGGATCAGCGACGCCTGTGCGGAGCGCTGGCCAGGGACGCGTGTCGCGATCGCGCATCGGACCGGCCACCTCGACATCGGCGACCTCGCGGTCATCATCGTTGCTGCGGCGCCGCATCGGGCGGAAGCGTTCGACGCGTGTCGCTACGCGATCGACACGCTGAAGGAGACGGTCCCGATCTGGAAGAAGGAGGTCGCGAGTGATGGGCAGTATTGGGTGGACGATCACGCATGAGTGGCTCCCACGCGCCGTCCTCGCCGCATCACCATCATCGCCAGGACGCGGTCGCCGATGTGCCGACCCTGGTGGTTACCGTCAGCGACACACGGACCCTCGAGACCGATAAGGGAGGGGCGTTGGTCGCCGAGCGGTTGCGCGAGGCGGGACACTCGGTCGTCGACCGCAAGATCGTACCGGACGAGCCCGATCGGATCCGCGAAGTGGTCGCTGAGGCGCTCGGCGCCGACGGTGTCCGCGCGGTCGTCCTCACGGGGGGCACGGGCGTCGCGCCGCGTGACCGCACGCCGGAGACGGTCCAGCCGCTGCTCGAACGGGAGATCCCAGGTTTTGGCGAGCTCTTCCGGATGCTCTCGTACGAGGAGATCGGCTCCGCCGCGCTCCTGTCCCGCGCGGTCGCCGGCCTGTCGTCCGGCCGCGTCGTCTTCGTGATCCCCGGCTCGTCTGGCGCCGTCCGTCTGGCCCTCGAGAAGCTGATTGTGCCCGAGCTCGGCCACCTGGCGGCAGAGGCCATCAAGACACGCTGAGCGGCGACCGAAGAGGCCCACATGGGCCTCTGCGGGTGTCGAATCGTGGTGTGCGTGTTGCTGTCCCTCGTGACCGGGGTGGGCGCTGCCTTCGCAAGGGAGCGAGAGGAGCGCGGGGACCCGCCGAGCTTCGTCTGGGTCGATGACGAGGGCATCACGCACCTGACCGATGGCCGGGGCAAGGTGCCCCCCGCGTCCCGGGACACGCTGGCCAGCCCCGACCGTCTCCAGGCGCTTTGGGAGGGTTCGTTTGTCGGGCCGCCGCTGGCGACCCCGCTCGGAGGCTCGGGCTCCTCCAACGACCGCGTGGAGCGGTTGCTCGAGGGGGTCCGTTCGGACCTCGAGAGGGGCGAGCGCTCGCGCGCCGCGGCGACGCTGCGCAGCGTGTTGCGGCTCGATCCAGCCCGCCCCGAACCGCACTGGTACCTCGCCCATCTCGACCTTCGCCGAGGTCGCTTCGGGAGCGCTCGCGATCATCTCCGCGAGTTCCTGAGCCGAGCTTCAACGGAGCGCGACCGCGCGTGGCGCGAGGAGGCGCTCGAGAAGCTGCGGCAACTCGACGTCGAAGAAGCGCTCGCGGACCGCGATCGCGACCGCGCTCCGCTTCGGCTGGTGTCCCGAGACGGGGAGCACTTCCGCATTCAACTCGACGCAGAGCTCGGTCAGCGCCCAGAGTACGCCGACGTCGTCCTGGGTTATCTCGAGAGCGCCTATGAGGACGTGGCGAAGCAGCTCGGCGTGCACCCGCAAGAGCCGCTGGGCGTCGTTTTCTACGGCCGTGCCGCGTACCAGCGTGCGCACGAGCACCGCTTCTCGTTCCAGACGGTTGGGTTCTTCGATGGGCAGATCCACGTGTCCTCACCCGGAGAGCCCGGCGACTCGTTGCGCGTGTTGCTCTATCACGAATACGCACACGCGCTTTTTCGCGAGCAGACGGGCGGCGATCGCCCGTACTGGTTGAATGAGGGTCTCGCCGAGCTGATCGAGCGCCGGGCCAACGACACGCCGACGTCGACCCGGAGCGAGCGCAGCGCCCTGCGGACGCGGATCGAGGGCGATGACTGGTTGCCCTTGCGAAGCATCGCCCCGAGCTTTGGCGGCCTCGAGGGCGCCGACGCGCGCGCGGCCTATCTCGAATCGATCGTCGTCGCGGAGTGGATCGAAGACCGGACGGACCGGGACCAACGCGCGCAGCTCTTGCGGCGGCTGGGGCAGGGCTGGTCGATCGATCAGGCGTTGTTCGAGGCGGTCGGAATGGACACCGACCGGGTCGACGCGGCCATTCGGCAGCATCTCCTGGACGAGTTCCCTTCGATGCGGCCCTAGCGGTCAGCCGGAGGGAACACCGCGCCCTCCGAGAGCTCCACGCGGTCTCCGCGTCGCCAGCCGTGCGCTTCTGCGAAGCCCGCGGGCACCTCGAGCACAGTGTCGACCAACTCGGAGGGGCGGTAGTGGCGGAGCTCGTGCCGTGGTGTTCCCGGTGGGGGAGGGGGGACGCGTTGGGCGACGCCGACCAGGCGGCCGTCTCGGATCCACACGATGTCGATCGGGAAGTGCATGCGGAGCATCCAGAACGAAACCGGCCGCGCGTCCGGGTATTGGAAGAGCATCCCCTGGTCCCAGCCGAGGGACTTGCGGTCCGAGAGGCCTTGGGTCTGCTTGGCGTCGCTTCGCGCCAACTCGACCGTGACCCGTGTGCCGCGGACGCGGACCCAGGGGGGGGCCTCGCCGGGGGCTTCGGCGGTGTCACCGCCGCAGGACGCGATCGCCAGGCATGCGATCCCGAGCAGCCGTCTGAGTGTGCCGCTCATTCGCTCTGGTCGGGTGCGTAGTACTCGAAGTCGACCAACTGGGCCTTCATGTGATCGCGGAGCCGTGCGATCAGCCGGGCTTCGAGTTGCCGTACGCGCTCGCGCGTCACTCCGAACTCCTCACCCATCTCGGCCAGTGTCCTGGGGGTTTCGGCCAGAATGCGCTCTTCGAGGATCTGGAGGTCGCGCGCTTCGAGCTGCTCCTTGAAGGCCTCGATCTGTTCGAGGAAGACGTTGCGCAGCTCGTTGGAGCCGACGGTTTCCTCGGCGCTCTGGCCGTCGCCCGTCATGAAGTCGCCGTACGTGGCGGCGCCGTCTTCATCGTGTACGGGCGCGTCCATCGAGAGGTCCGGCCGGGACAGCCGCTGCTGCATGTCGACGACGTCGTCTTCGCTGACCTCGAGGCGCTCTGCGATCAGCTTGGGCGTGACCTCGTATCCCTGTCGTTCCAGCTCTCGTCGTTCCTTGTTGAGTCGGTAGAAGAGCTTTCTCTGCGCACGGGTCGTGCCCATCCGCACGCTCCGCATGTTGTCGAGGATGTATTTTAGGATGTAGGCGCGGATCCAGTAGACTGCATAGGTCGAGAGCTTGACGCCCTGGTAGGGGTCGAAGCGTTGTACCGCCTCCATCAAGCCGACGTTGCCCTCTTGGATCAGGTCGAGCGTGTTCGTCCACGCGCGGCGGTATTCCATCGCGATTTTTACGACGAGGCGGAGGTTCGAGACGACGAGCGTACGCGCGGCCTCGACGTCACCGTCCTCTACCCAGCGCCGGGCCAGGACTTGCTCCTCCTCGCGGCTAATTGGGGGGTAGGAACGCAGCTGGGCCGTATAGCGGGTAAACGCGTCCCCCGAGACGAGCTCGTCGTTGGCAACCCCGAGCGGCGTCGGGACCGGAGCGGTCTCCGGGTCGAGCAGGATCGGAAGCTCGGTGCCGAACGCCGCGTCCTCGACCTCGGTCGGCGGCCCTTCGTCGGGGTCAGGACTCATCAGGATTTCGTCGGGCTTGCGGCTCACGCTCGATCCTCGGCTGGTGTGGATCCAGGC
>Ga0315331_10002126_pt1 | contig 15017 bp, 16 predicted proteins | sample M160m34915metaG_FD_203456 | JGI IMG/M metagenome (GOLD analysis project Ga0315331, IMG submission 203456) | Ammonia-oxidizing marine archaeal communities from Monterey Bay, California, United States - M1 60m 34915 | ecosystem: Environmental > Aquatic > Marine > Intertidal zone | place: USA...
CACCACCGAACCAGACAGGAATTGTATCTTGAATGGGTAACGGATTAACACCGGCGTGAGTGATTCGATCAAATTCTCCTTGAAAATTCACAGATCGTTCTGTCCATAGTTTTTTTAATAACTCAATCTGTTCTGATTGCCGCTTTCCTCTTTTTGTCCAGTCTTGGCCTAAAGCTTCGTATTCAACAGGGTTCCAGCCCACGCCAACGCCTAACCTAAGTCTTCCATTACTCAAAACGTCGACCTGGGCTGCCTGCTTTGCAACAAGTGCAGTTTGCCGTTGAGGAAGTATTAACACACCACTGACTAGTCCGATATTCTTGGTTACAGCAGCCATAAAACTTAAAGTGCAAAAAGTCTCATGAAAGCTATCATCAACATCGTAGGGGCCTTCAAAATTTTTATGCTCGGCTCTATTGGCGCCTAGAACATGATCGGAAACCTCGATGTAATCATAGCCTATTTCTTCAGCTGCTTGTGTCCAGTCCTTAATCAAAGCTTGATCGGCTGGGACATCTCGCGTTGGAAAGAAAGCACCGGTTTTTATACTCATAAATTTTCCTCTATAGGGCTGATCCTAATTTAAGAATTACGCCGAAGGGATGCATCATTGCCAGCTAATCGACCTGTAACTGCGCCTCGCATAACAGATGTTGCTCCTGTATACGTCCTGTAATATATGCCAGCCACTTCACCTGCTGCATATAATCCGGGAATAACGTCCCCCTCGGTATTTATTACTCTCGCACGTTCATCTATTTTTATTCCGCCAAAGGTGAAGCAGTTTGAACAAATGATAGGCCACGCTCGGAATGGTGCCTCTGTCAAAGGACGTGACCAATTCGATTTCTGAAGCGTTAGACCATGTGTTTTTAGTCCATCCGGCCTGAGTGGATCAAAATCGCCTTGATTTTCAGGGCATGCTTTATTGAAATCGTTAACTGTCCGTAAAAATTCTTCCGATGGGATTTTAATTAATGAAGCTAACTCTTCGAGCGTGTTAGCTTGATAGGGGGCCACCCGCGTTCTTACAGTAGCATTCCAATTATCAATATCATCCAGCTTATTATCAAAAACAGCGAAGCCAATTCCATTTTTTTGCTGCATAATTATTCTAGTGACTGCTTCATATGTCGAATCTACAAGGGCAGGTGCCTCGTCAGTAAACCTTCTACCAGTCTCATTTATCAACAGACCGTATGAGTAATTAAGAACGACAGGCTCCATATCTTTTGAACGTGGATCTACGGGTTGGGCGTGAAAGCTACTAAAATCCCCACAAGAAGCTGCTCCAGCCTCGAGTGCCATTTGGATGCCTTCGCCACGATTGTAGTGTCCACCTCTTGAAACAGGTCTTATAAACTGTGCCTGGGGTCCTACGTAATGACTTAACATCTCCGAATTTCCCTCAAATCCTCCACTTGCCAGTACCACATTCGGAGCAAAGAGATTAATCTTTTTATTACCTTTAGAAATTCCACTTACACCAATCAGATTACCTTCATCATCAGAAATTAATTTTTTTGCAGCCGTTTCGTAAAAAAACCTGATGTCATCTGCATTGCTATCTGCATAACTGCCAAGCGCGTCTACAAGCGCTAATCCACCGCCAATCGGACCCATGCGCGTCGTAGATTGACTTAAAAAATAAAGTGGCAGGAAATCAAATTTGACACCAAACTCTTTTAACCATTTTAATGCATTTGGTGCCTCCGCTGCCAAGGTGGCTATTAAACTAGGATCAACAATCCCAAGCGATTTTAATACTGCAGGCTGATTTTCTCTATCTCGAACTAAATCTTCAAGGATTCCCGGATCCGGCCATCCGCCTGAATTTTTAGCAAATTGATCTTCAAAATCTTCTGAAACTTCATCTTCGTTTTTCATACGCCAAAAGCTCTCGGTATAGCGAGTATTACCACCTCTTTCCTCGCGAGGTGCCCTTTCTAGTATTGCTACCTTTGAACCATTTTGCTGTGCGGATACTGCTGCGGATAAACCTGCAATACCGCACCCAATCACAATAATATCAAAATTCGTATTTTTGTATTCGTTCATAACCTTGTTAATTCCACCCGTTAATATATTCATTTTAAAGATATGTTGTTAGCATGAGGAATGGTACTTTGAAAGTTACCCCCTACATAAGTTCTAGCAGATACTTAGAGTCTGTTTTTTGAGTTTAAATTGTGCTCTTTTCTATGTCCTGAGGGGTTGGCATTGTTTCTATGAAGGATTGTCTAGCTGATTGTCTCGCGACAAATTTACTAATGCGCGTGAACTTATTTCGCCATTCATATGTCTTGAACCTCAGCGAGAGATAATCAACAGCGGATACAACTGAGATATCAGCAATACCAAAGGTATTATCAACACAGAATTCGTCGTTCGATATCTGTTGTTCTAACGCTTGAAGACCATTGCTTATCTTTTTTATCTGCCGTTCTGACCATGGTTTGCTTTGTTGTGGATCTGGTCGTATATTTTCAAAAAATAATAAAATTACGGCCTCACATATACCATCGGCAATGACTTGTATTTGCTGCGCCTTAAATTTCGTTTTTGCATCAGTCGGGAACACTGCGGGGTCAGGATAATTGTGCTCTATCCATTCTATAATAAATTTGGAATCATAAATAGTCTCGTTGTTTGCGGTTATTAAGACCGGTATTTTCCCAAGTGGATTAAAACGTTCGATATCAGCGTTCATATTCCAGGGATTAATTGTTTTTAACTCAAACGGAATATTTTTTTCTAATAGTACTACGCGTACCTTTCTTGCGAAAGGGCTGGGGGTAGCGCTCAATAATTTTAGCATTTTCTATTAATCCTAATTAGTATAATTTTATATTGTTTAAAAAACTCAAATTCAAAGCTGTATTTTCAAACGTTTCCATTTAATTTAACTTTATGAATAAAAATCCATCTTGGGCGAGGGCATTATGACCATAGATTCTAAATTTACGGCAAGAAGAAGTTTTATTTTTTCCCCTGGTTTGAAACCAGATATGTTTCCAAAAGCACTCGCATGCGGCGCAGATATCGTTTGTGTGGAACTTGAGGATGGGATAGCCCCTAAAGATAAAGCGGAAGCACAGAGGCTGACGATTAAAATGTTTGAGGAGCCACAAGCCAAGGATCAAGTTGAGCGGATTGTCAGGATTAATTCTTTAAGGGACCCGTATGGTCTTGCAGATGTACAAGCTATATTAGCCACCAACTCACCCCCACCAGCATTGATGCTTCCCAAGGTGAAAACGGCAGATGAGGTGGTTTGGCTGGATGATTTGCTTACTGAACGTGGCCACGCTGTAAGGCTTCACGTAATAATCGAAACAAATGAAGGTTTGCAATCTGTGCATGAGATAGCAAAGTCAAGTGATCGTATCGACACTCTTTTTTTTGGCGGGGTAGATATGGCCGCCGAGCTAGGGTGCAAAAATAGTTGGGAACCGTTGTTATATGCAAGATCTAGAATTGTTCATGCAGCTGCCAGCAATGGTCTCGATGCGATAGATGTTCCATACTTAGACCTTGAAGACATGGATGGCATGATAAAAGAGGCAGAATTAGTCCGTGATTTGGGTTTTAGCGGAAAAGGATCTATCCACCCAAAGCAAATACCCCCATTAAATGAGGTCTTCACGCCGGATGAGGAAACTATTAGCTATGCAAAAACGGTTGTAGATGCATTTAAAGAGGCTGATACAGGTTTAGTTGTCTTAGATGGAAAACTCATCGAGAAACCGGTTATAAGGCATATGGAGCGTGTTTTAGCAATAAGCACAAAGCTATCGAAAAACAACACTTGAGAATGACGCTCGAACCAAGTGTTGGTTTTGGTGTTTCGAAATAGAATTTATCATTTATTATCAGCTGTCAGTTGGGCTATATTGATCTGTTAATTGAGAAATTTTCTATATGCTCCGTTATTAGTTTCTTCGATGTACCTGTAACCTATAGTGTCCAAAAATTCGGAGAAGGTGGCTTTTTCATTATTAGGTACTTGGAAACCGCATAAAACCCGACCGAATGCCGAACCATGATTTCTATAATGAAATAGTGAAATATTCCAACGGTTCCCCATCTTGTTCAGGAACCCCATCAATGCCCCCGGACGTTCTGGAAATTCAAATCTATATACCAGCTCACTTTGATTTCCATTCAAATGCCCGCCGACTAAATGTCTGGTATGAAGTTTAGCCATATCGTTGTCGGTTAAATCTTCCACGGCATAATTATTCTCTTTCAACAAACGAATAATCTGTAAACGTTCGTTGTCACGTCCGGTTAACGCTACCCCAACAAAAATCTGGGCTTCTTTTTCGTCCGAGTATCTATAATTAAATTCAGTTACATTTCGTTTACCTAATGTTTTACAAAACACTTTGAACGAACCGGCCTTTTCAGGGATAGAGACCGCAAAAAGTGCCTCTTTTGCTTCCGAATAGTTGGCTCTTTCCGCTATGTGCCTAAGCCGATCAAAATTGACGTTGGCTCCACAATTAATAGCGATCAAGTTCCTATTTTTTATATTATGTTTTTTTATATAATTCTTCATCCCTGCAAGGGCGAGGGCCCCGGAAGGTTCGGCGATTGCTCTAGTATCTTCAAACAGATCTTTGATCGCTGCGCATATTTGATCTACATCTGCTAAAATAACCTCATCGACAACTTTCTTAGCAAGACGAAAAGGTTCCTTTCCCACTTTTGCAACGGCAACGCCATCAGCAAAAATTCCAACATTTTCTAATGTTACACGACGTCCTTTTTTTAATGAAATGTGCATTGATGCAGATTCATCAGACTCCACTCCGATAACCTTAATATCGGGTCGTACCATTTTTATATATGCGCCTATACCTGATACAAGTCCACCACCACCAATAGGGATGAAAATAGCATGTATTTTTTCCCGGCATTGTCTGAGAAGTTCAATCCCTATAGTTCCTTGACCAGCAATAACTAATGGATCATCGAAAGGTGGAATAAATACAAGAGAATTTTGGGTGGCTATTTCGTTAGCTTTGGCAAATGCGGCTGAAAAGTCATCCCCAAATAATATAACATCGGCCCCGAATTTTCGAACACCGTCAACTTTTATTTCTGGCGTTGTTTCGGGCATCACAATAGTTGCCTTTATTTTCAGTTTAGAGGCAGCTAGAGCCACTCCTTGTGCGTGATTACCTGCTGAAGCTGCAATCACACCCATAGCTCGTTGTGCTTCGGTTAAATGAAAAAGTTTATTATATGCGCCCCGCAACTTGAAGGAGAAAACAGGCTGCAAGTCTTCGCGTTTAATTAGAATGTTATTACTCAACTTCTGACTTAGACGTGGTGCGGGGTCCAATGGTGTTTCAGAAGCCACGTCATATACAGGCGCATTTAATATCATATTAAGGTATTTTTTGGGCACAACTATAACCTAGGATTAAACACAGTTTATGAAGAAGCATGGTCGTTTATCACTACCTGCCATCATTTATACCCTCAGTACACTCAATACCAGAGAAAATCTGCTTAAACTGTTTGTGATCCTAAAATATAAAACACCAACCGAAACTGCTCGTTATCTTTAACGCAACATCGCAGCTATATTGTGGGTGTTGCATTTATAGTCTGCACTTATTGACACATTCATTTGTGGGAACGCGGGAAAATTTATTGTAGGCAATAACTTTGAAAACAAATGTATTAAATAAATTGAACGCGATTTGTGTGCTCCTGCCAAAATAGCATCTAAACTGCTGATATTAGAGCGTTCATTAATATTGTTGTTTGCCATTTTCATTTTTTTCATAGTTTGGACAGTTCAAATAGAGTAGAATTTAACGTCATATCTCATAGTACCAATATTTAAATAAGCGTTATTTTGTTGATCCTGGTATGATCTAATTGCATATCAAATTAAACTGAAAAAAACTTCTTATTGAGGGTTAACAAAGTACGGTTGCGATAAGTTGTTAACATTCGAACCAAAACGTTTGGGAAAAAATTTTATGAAACAACGTTTATTGCTATTGATAATATTGGCAATTTTTCTAGGCGCTAGTCTCTGGGGTGCAGGAAGAGTTTGGATTAATAGTGAAGAAGTTGAATTAGGCTTCCACGGTTATACCGCTCTATTATTGGGTGGGTTGGCTAGTTTATTGCTTGGGGGCGGATTGATGGCTCTTCTTTTTTTTAGCGCAAGAAAAGGGTTTGATGATAAAGTGTTTTCCGCTGATGATGATGATGAATAATTTCCAAGTGAGTAACGTTAAATTTAAAATAATATCATAGGATGAGGGAATAATGGATAACTATATACCCCCAACTTTGGATTGGGTAAGAGAGCAGGTTGAATTATATGAAAGCAGCGGGGGAACAAAAGGTACAACGCTCCGCGATACAGGACTCCCATGTATTATAATAACGCATAAAGGTGGGCAAACGGGGGCAATGCGAAAAATACCTGTTATGAAAGTTAAACATGGGAATAGCTATGTCTTGATTGGTTCGTATGGAGGCAGACCCAAAAATCCAGTTTGGGTCTATAATTTACGAAAACATCCCGATGTCGAGATTAGAGATCATACTGAAGTGATCTCTATGAATGTACGTGAGGTGCATGATGACCCAGAGCGTTCAAAACTTTGGGAATTGAGCGCGATGGCTTACCCTCCCTACATCGAATACCAAGAAAAAACGTCGAGAAAAATTCCAGTATTTATCGCTGAACCTGTATAAAGATGAATATTGAGCATCTTGTGTTCAGTGATGGCCCTAAAAGAGTGGGGCCATTTAGTCATGCCGTTAAAGCAGGTGGTTTTTTATTTGTAACAGGCCAGATGCCCACTTTGCCAGATGATCCTACAGTGCTTGTAACTGGTGGCATTACTGAGCAAACGCACCAAGTTATGCAAAACTTAAGACAGGTATTAACATCATCGGGCTGCCAATTCTCTAATGTTGTATTTGTTAGAGTCTATCTGGTTAATTTTCAGGACTTTGACAAGATGAATGACGTATACAAGACCTACTTTGACACTGAAAAACTCCCTGCGAGAACATGCATAGGGGTTACAGGATTGGCTGTTGGCGCTTCCGTTGAAATTGATTTAACAGCGAAATTATAAGTGCTAAAACTCTAGTCAGACTTAGACTTCATTCTTGTGTGATCGGTTAAAATGTTGCTCTTGTACAAGTGCTGTATTTCTTCTTTTTTAAAACCATACTGAAGGAGTATTTCCTCATTATGTTCACCTATTTTGGGCGGTTGTAATCGAACCTTTGGTCTTTTGCGTTCTGCTCCAAACTCGACGGGAAGCGCGGGTAATCCGGTCATTTTTCCAATATCTTCGCCAAATTTGGAAATAAAGACGTCTACTAGCCCACCAGTTGCTAATAGATGCGGATCCTCAAATAAATCTTTAGGCTGTCCTACAGGAGCCCATGAAATATTACAATGTTCACACCGTTCTTCTAATTCTTTTTGAGTGTATTTTATTAAACTGTCCTGAAGGGCAGGCAGTAACCATGTTCTCTCGGCCAGCCGCTTGACATTTGTATCTAGCCTTGGATCAGCGGCCAATCCCTGTAAATTAAACTCAAGAACAAATCGTTCCCATTGTTGATCAGAGGTTACTCCTATAAATAACTGACCATCATCGCGAGTATTAAAAACATCATATACAGCCCATGCTCCTCTTCGTGCAGGCATAGGGCGAGCATCAAGGCCTGTGGCTACCATGCCTGCCATGTGTGATCCCATTAAAAACACGGCACTCTCAAATAAAGAACTCGATACTCGTTGTCCTTTACCCGTATTATCACGTTCCCTCAAAGCACTTTGAACAGCAATAACACCGAACATCGCTCCTAAGATATCAATTACTGAAGCGCCAGCACGGAGAGGTTGTCCAGGGGGGCCAGTCATCCACGCTAAGCCTGACTGAAACTGGACAACTTCATCCAATGCGGGTCTATTCTCATATGGACCAGCCAAATACCCTTTAAGCGCCAGAAAGATTAAACGACTATTCAACGGCGCCAATTGTTCATAACCACACCCCAGACGCTCCATAGTACCCGGACCAAAATTTTCTAAAACAATATCAGCATGCGGTATCATCCGGTGAACAGTTGCTCGTCCCTCATTTGTTTTTAGATTAACTGCCAAGCTTCGTTTGTTCCGGTTGAAACCTGAAAAAAACCCTGCGCCAAATCCGCCTAGTTTTCGCGTTTTATCCCCATCGGGAGCTGGCTCTATTTTGATTACATCAGCCCCTAGCTCTGCGAATAGTAATCCTGCCGTAGGCCCCATAATAGTATGGGTAAATTCTAGGACTTTCAGTCCCTTAAGTGGCATTTCTGACATTATTGTTCAATATTACGGCGAAAAGCGTCTAAGCTGCCAGCATGAATTAATTCCCCCGGAAGCTGATGTCCTACAATATCCTCTGCTAATCTTCCAACTTCTATTAGAGCATCTAAGTCTACACCGGTTTCAATCCCGAGTTCCTCGCATAGTAGAACAAGTTCCTCGGTGCAAATATTACCAGCTGCTTTTGGCTGTCCAGCAAATGGGCACCCGCCTAAACCTCCCACTGTGGTATCAAAACTCCGAATTCCCATTTTTAAACCGGCATATGCATTTGCAACTGCCAAACCGCGAGTGTCATGAAGGTGGAGAGATATTTCCATCTCGGGCCATTGGCTGCGCACTTCACCTATCACTCTTTCAATTCTGTGCGGCGCGGCCCACCCCATTGTATCAGCTAATGAGAAAACCGTTATTTCGGATCCAGTTTCCTCTGCTATCGTCATTCCGTCCTTTAAGGTATTAATGACGACCTCGGGAGTAATATCACCTTGGTAATTGCATCCAAAAGCGGCCATGATACCTATGCGATTTACGTTAATCTTATTGTCAAGATGCAAAGAGGCTTGGCGTTTCATGGCTGCTACATTCTCAGCATGTGATCGGTTGAGATTCTTCTTCGTGAAGCCTTCAGATGCTGTAAGTGAAATCGAACCAGATAGCGTTAATTTCCCTTGATATTTCATGGCTCTATCTAAACCGTTGCCATTAAAATAAAGGCCGGTGTACTTTATACCTTCAGCCGCTGTAAAACCCTCTACAACGGCTTCTGCATCAGCCCACCCCGGGACTAATCTTGGATTAACAAAAGAGCACGCTTGAATATTTTTCAAACCGGTTTCCGATAATGCATTTATTAGCTTTATTTTATCGGCTGTAGATATCGGACCAGGTTCAATTTGAAATCCTTCTCTCGGTCCTTCTTCGTTGATTGAAACAAAATTTGGTAAATCCGACATAAATGAGCCTCTTCCATTTTTACATCATTAAGTATTTTATGTCTTAGCTTATGTTAAATTATCAAGTACCGCGCTATTAGTCATCCCTATATGGGAAATATTAAACGCATTTAACGTTCTTGGAGAAGAAAAATAATGTCAGATCAATTTGAACCAAATGCTATGGAATTTTCCAAAATCAATAAAATAGCAGTAAGTGCGGAGGATAAGGCAGTATTAATGCTAAATCTGAACCGATATGTTCCAAAAGCTGCCTATCCTAATGGTGAGTTGTATATAAATTATATGAGGGCATTAAACCAATTATTAGAACAACTTGGTGGCCGTATTTTATGGCAAATGCCTTCATTTGGACAACCACTGGGCGGTGAAAAACTTCATGAAATTATTGCTATTTGGTATCCGTCTCATAAGGCTTTTTTAAACCTTAGGGAAATGCCCGGTTCAGCTGAAAATTTCAAATTAAGAGGCATGTGTGTTGAATATGCTGTCCTTCACCGATGTCCAGGAGATATGTTTCTTTAAATAACAGTATCTTGTGATCTGATTATTATAATTCATTTAGAGCCTGAATAGTCACGTAAGTTAATCTTGTTTAGTTTTTCCGCTTAGCCCCCTTACGATCCACGTGACATATTTAATGATACTAAAAAAGACAAAAGGTGGTGCGATCAACCAAAAAATAGCCGCCCCTATGTATCCAAGATCAATCACTTCGGGTTGATTCTGAATAAGCGCGGTTACGACTATGACAATCCATACCAACAAAATAAAACCGAAAAACTTAAATGAAATGGTCATTCCCCCGCTCAATATTAGCAAATTCCATTACTCATTACACCAAGATGAAGGGCTATTATCGTGGCCCACGAATTAATCTACCCGGCAAGGCTTCAGTGGGCTTTCCCATTTTTGAAACGACTTCACCGGAAACAATAGTCGCATCGTATCCGTCTATCCGCTGCACCATTCTTCTGCCTCCAGACGGAAGATCGTATAAAACTTCTGGCGCATTAATTTTTAATTTAGAAAAATTAATGACATTTATATCTGCCTTTTTTCCAACCTTCAAAATGCCCCTATCTCCTAAACCTATGGCATTTGCATTGTCAGATGTTAAACGTTTTATTGCATCTGAAATGTTGAACCTGGCGCCTCGCGACCGGTCACGTGCCCAGTGTGTGAGCATGTAGGTGACAGCGCTAGCGTCAGTTAAAACGCCAACATGGGCACCTCCATCCCCAAGCCCAACTAGTGTATTTGGGTCGGTCATCATATCAAATACACTATCTAAGTTACCGTATGCATAATTGGAAAGCGGACGATAAAGGATAGCAGTGGCATCATTTTCCATTAACATATCGTAGGCTAATTCTTCTGGCGTACACCCGAGAGTACTTGCTTTATGAGCTATAGACGTCTCGGGAAATGGCTCATATTCTGGTGGATCACCTAACGGAAAAATTTTATCCCATTCTGTGACCCGTGTTCTCATCACATGTTTCCCCTGCGGTTCGGTCAACAATCGTCTTTTAAATTCAGGTTCTTTGAGGTGTTTGACTTTCTCTTTATGAGGCAGTTCTTCAATTTCCCGCCATGCATCACAGGCCATAAAGGGATTGAGCGATATTTGAAAACCTAGCATGACACCCGTAGGGCGTGTGAGGACTTGTCCAAAAATTTTAGCCCCATTTGCATTGGCATTGGCAATATTAGACATGGTTTCTCGCCATAATTCCGGTCTATCATTGCGCTGTAGGACTGTAATTGTCATAGGTCTGCCCGATGTTTTTGCTAATCCTTTTAATAGACCCATCTCTTCATCGGGATCATCAAAGTCAGATATGACTTGCAACCAACCGCTATTAAGATTTTGAAGCGCTTTTGCTATGTCCATCAATTCCTGTTCTGCCGCCCCTAATGTTGGGGTGAAAGCGCCTGCGACCGTTCGATGGTTTATTGTCCTACTCGTCGAAAAGCCAAGCGCTCCTGCACGGATCCCGTCTGCTACCAATTTTGCCATTTCAGCACGTTCGACCTCTGTTGCATCTTCTCTCGCCACCCCTCGGTCCCCCATCACATAAACTCTAATAGCCGCATGAGGGACTTGGGCAACGACATCCAAATCGAAGGATTTTTTATCAAGTGAATCAAGATATTCCTCAAAAGTTTCCCAATTCCAGGGTAATCCTTCTGTAAGAACGGGTTCTGGGATATCTTCAACGCCTTCCATTAATTCAACAAGTTTTTCTCTATCATCTGGTTTACAGGGTGCAAATCCAACACCACAGTTTCCTATCATGACGGTTGTCACACCATTCCATGAGGAAGGGGTTATTCTACTCGACCAAGTCACTTGTGCATCGTAATGCGTATGAACATCGATAAAGCCGGGAGTTACTAGTTTTCCTGTGGCATCAATTTCTTCGGTGCCGGTAGGGAGATCTGCTCCTATAGCGCTTATTATGCCATCAGTGATTCCTAGGTCAGAAATAAACCCCGGTTTACCAGTTCCATCTATGATGGTGCCGTTCCTAATAACTAAATCTGATTTTTTTACAATCATGATGACCTTCTAGAAAACATATTTTGAAAAAACTAATTCAAACTTGCATCAAAATAGTCATGATTTCAATTTTTTAGATTAAATTGCCATGGTTAGTTAGTAAAAACCATTAGTAAATTGTTTTAATTATAGTTTTATTAATTGTTTAAAATATTTATTTACCGTATTGTACCCAATTTTAAGCAAAATGAGACCAATTTTATGAATCAGTTCTACAATCCTAACTTAGAGATAGATCTCGATAGTCCATTTGCCCGTGATGAAAGTAATAAACTCATCCGGAGAAGTTACTGGATGGATAAAAGCGATACATCGTTGATGATGCTCATGAATAAAGGTATCGGAGCAAAACTTACCAATGATGAAAAACGAGCTCATTTAGTTGATATTAAAAGAGAGCATTTGATTAAAGAATTATTCGAGCCGGAAATACTCCCTCCAGAATAATCGCAATCAACCTGCAGAAATCATTACCCCTTAGAGTGGCGCCATTTAAGACATCTATTAAAAACTCCACTATTAGGAGACAATCGAGATCAAGTGCGCAGTAATGCACTGTGTTAAAGGATCTTAATCTCGCGGTTCTGAACTCCTCTAACCCAACCAGTGTTCAATGCGAACTCGACCTTTGTCCTGGAAACATTATTTTCCAAAGCTGATTTTCCAGCTTGGTATATATAATTATAAAAAGCATTAACCGATCTGCTGCGGGCATGCTTGTGTCCCAAAATGAATTGCCTGTCGATGTGGTCTATCCATGCGACCGATGGCTGCATTCATACGGTCCTCATTTGAAATCACTAATAACGTCAAGAATCTTCACCATAATGTGATTCGGATAATTCAGTATCGGCAAGATCATCAATATCTCGGTCAATCAGTAGTCAGGTTTTAATAATGTATCGTTCATTGAGCATAAGAACTGCTTTCAAACTTGGATCTTTTGTAACAACCTTAGAATTTCTATCTACTGAAAAATTTCGTTAAGTGGAAAAGCTCTCTAGGACATTCTTAACATTCTCTGCATCGTATTCATGCTCCGTTAAATCCTCCGGATCCCATTCGCTTCGGTTTTCAACATGAAAGAAATCTCCACCATAGACGTGAATTGCTCCGGAGTTTCTGGGGATCGGGTTATTAACTGAATGGATAATATCAGGTCCTAGCGGCGTGACATCTCCAAGACATAGCGATCTTGCACCAGCGGCTTCAATACGTCCCTGTTTATCTTCATCTATTCGACGCCAAAATATGTTGTCTTCTCTGCCAGAATATATTCCAATAACCGCCCAAATATTATGATTGTGTGGGTATATTGTCACCCAGGGTGCCCATACAACATTCACAATAGTAAGATTGCTGGAACTAAAAATTGGACTGGCACCAGCCTTAACCGGTTCACCAACGGCTTTCATTAAACTGCCAGGATCAGAAACAGCCTTTTTTACTATTTCCTTGATCTCCAAATGTGTTCCATCATTTGTAACGGCGGATTTACAACTTTCTATAAAATCATCTAGATTAAACATTACAATACACCCTTAATACGTCGTTGGGAGATGCGGTTGTTGTATATTATTATCTAATTGACAAATAATTGCGACAAATTTTGATTCTCAGGTAGTTCTTAACAACCTCACTGAAGAAAAGTTAAACATTTTTTCCTTTTCTAGCTTGGAGCCATTTGGCACTAAGAGAAGGACTAGTGCTAGGATTATAAGAAGGCAATTGAGTTAACTGTTACAGTGTTCTATTTGTTCCATTGAGTGGGTTTGAAGTTAAAAGAGGTCTTTATGCAAAAAGCTTTTGAAGCCTTATCAAGTTTTCTACTGTTTGGTTCTGCTGCAACTGGATTAATTATGATTTGGGTTTTAGTGGCAGAGTATAAACTTGACAGTTGGGGGATAATGCCTTCGGTCATCTTAACGATATGTTTAGTGACGTTTTTACTATCATGGGCTTGGTTCAAGAAATTAAAAAAATAGCCATTTTTAATGTTCGTATATAATTAGGGTTCGTGGGGGTGCCGATGACCGAATTATCAGCAGAAAAAGAAGCCATTAAAGCTGTTCATAAATACATAGAGGGGTTAAATGATAAAGACCCAACAAAACTTGCTGATAGTCTTCACTTTCCTCATATACGGAGCATGAAAGACGGTACGTTTTTTGAATGGCATTCGCCTAAAGAATACATGGAGGCCTTTAAAAACCGATTAAAATCATCGGGGTGGGATCATACAAAACTAATTAAGACTTCAACCGAAAAACTTTCTGCCTCAAAAGTGCATGTCTCGATAGAATTCGGTCGTTATACAAAAACAGGGGTACTGATCAATAACTATAAATCATTATATGTTGTCATACACGACCAAGGATATTGGGGGATAAAATTCGGCTCAGGAACCGGTTAATCCCCGCTTTAACATCCCAGAAAAAAAACTATTTGTAATAACAACATGCGATATTATTTAAGTGCTCCATTAGCATATGTCGGTTGCACCTGAATAGCTTTGTCGTTGTCACTATCAACTTTCTTTTCATATAAAGCATTGATAAATGTCATGAAGGCGCGGGCTCTCAGTTTTTTTGCGCGGTTCTGAGAAATTTCAATCTCTTTTAGTGTTAAATCAGCTGTTGGATACAATGGGTCTTTTCTGTAAGAGTACATCAATTTTTCCTAATAAGTTGTTAATGATGAGTTTGAGATAATCTTGTCCGGGCTGTAAAACCACCCTTTACTTAACAATCCAGCTATGAGTTTATGACATACCTGGAGAAATATTTGGCGACCATAATTTCTTATTGAGCAAAGGTGGCCCTCAATAGTGACGAGAAAGTTGAGTTTATATGACATCCCCACTTGAGAAATTGTTAGGAGAGCGGGATTGGCTGCTTGCTGATGGAGCTACGGGAACCAATTTATTTCAGGCCGGACTGCAATCTGGGGATTGCCCAGAACTCTGGAATGAAATATTTCCTGATAGAGTATTGAACCTCTATCAAAATGCCGTTGACAGTGGATCGGATGTTTTTTTAACCAACACTTTTGGGTGCAACGCCGCACGACTAAAACTTCATGATGCCGAAAAAAAGGTTTTTGAGCTGAATAAAATCTCCGCTGAACTTGG
>Ga0315331_10002127_pt1 | contig 15006 bp, 15 predicted proteins | sample M160m34915metaG_FD_203456 | JGI IMG/M metagenome (GOLD analysis project Ga0315331, IMG submission 203456) | Ammonia-oxidizing marine archaeal communities from Monterey Bay, California, United States - M1 60m 34915 | ecosystem: Environmental > Aquatic > Marine > Intertidal zone | place: USA...
GACCGTCCGACGGCCGGTAGTCGTCGGTCAATCCACGAACGTATTCGGTTTACTTGGCCGCTGCTGCATGTACATCACGCAGTAATCCATGCAGGTCGAAGCCGCCGTTCTTGGTGCAGCCGAGTCGCACGACGATCAACTCTGCCGTTGGAGAGATTGCGCAGTGCTGGCCTTCGTGGCCATTCATGCTGAAGAGGTCCGCTGGTAGATCTGGCCATTTACGATCATCTCGACCGTTATCACCGGGGTCTGCATTGAGCCAGATTTGGTAGCCGTAGCGGCCATTGCTGGCGCGCACCGGCGTCGTTGATTGTTCGACCCATCCCTCTGGTAGTAGGCGTTCTCCGAAGAAGACCCCGTCTTGTTGAAACAGTAAGCTGAGACGCGCCCAGTCTCGCGCTGAGGCGTAGCAATAAGAACTGCCGACGAAGGTGCCGCTTGGATCCGTCTCTAAGATGGCCGTGCTCATGCCCAACGCCCGGAATAAGCGCGATGGATATCGCCAGTAATCTGAGTCTTTGTCGAACGAATCGCGTAGCAACTTGCACAGCAGGTTGCTTGAGCCGCTGGCATATTGGAAGCGTTTGCCGGCGCTAATGGTCTGCGGGAGATTGGCGTAGACCGCGGCGTGATCGGCAGAGCCGAATAGCATCTTCAGGGCATTGCTGTTGGGGTCGTCGTAATCTTCATCCCATTCAATGCCCGCCGTCATGCTCATTAAATGACGAACAGTGGGCGGCTGCATTGACTCGTTGTCTTGAAGTGTCTCACGCGCTCGTGCGTCGAGATCAAATTTGCCGTCGTGAACACGCATGCCGATGAGCGCGTTGGTTAGTGATTTGCTCATCGACCATCCGGGTAGCGGCATCGCATGACCGAATCCTTCTGCATAGCGCTCGGCCACGAGTTGGCCCTGGTGCACAACAACCACTGCACGTGTATTGACCGGTTGTTTAGGGTTGGGCTCTGCGAACGCACGATCGATGGCTGCCGTGAGCTTTGCCTGGTCGATCCCGGTCGTCGGCTTATTGCTGACGGTCTCGTTATATGGCCAAGTCGCATCTTCTGCGTGGCTCCTGAATGGAGCTTCCGTCATTTCGAAGTTGCGGCGCAATTTGCTGGGTGCCGTGTCGGAGATCAGCAGAGTGCACCCGAGTGCTGGCATTCGCTGTGCCGTTGCGGTTGTCGAGCCAATCCGGCACGTGACTTGAAGGGCGCCTCGATCGATATCGAACTTCAGTAGTGGTTTGATCAGCCTTTCGAGTGGGCGGGTCGGGGCTAGTTCTTGTTCTAGAACGGACTCGAGTGTGCGTCCGCTGACGAAGATAGCCGACGCAGTGATTTTGGCTGCGTAGGCGACTGTTGCCTGGGCCATCTCCTTGTTCGGCATCTGTGCTGAGCTTGAGGCCGATGCCAAGCTGATTGCCAGAGGGATGGTGGTGCATATCCAGAGTTGGCGCATGAGTGAATTGTAGCCAATGCGCGATGATGGTTTACGATCATCGTTGATGCGCATCTGGATCTTGGTGGTGGCTTGGCTGTTCGGGGCGTGTAGCGCTTCGGCTGCCTTGGTCGTCCCAGTGACGATTGTTGGAGATGGCGAGTCAGATGTCTTGCTAGCTCATGAGATTTATCCCGCGTCCAACGGCGCGCTTGCCCGTAGTGCTGAGGCCTGCAAGCGTGCGAGTGAGGTCGAACATTGGGCTGAGCTGAGCGACCTCATGGGTGGTGCTTTGGCCGCGCGTAGTCCGGATGAGATGGGCTTTGAGGATCGGCAGTTCGTGGCTGTTGCATTGCCGACCTGTGCCGAGTTGGTTGGAATCGTCGTCAGCAGCGAGGAGGGCGTCGATGTCATCACACTCGACGTCACGGCTGGCGATGTTCCTGGTTCGGTCTGCTTGCTACAGATGAGTCGCAGGATGTGTCAGATGGCCATAATCTTGCGTGATCAACAGCTGGGGAAGGAACACACTGTCGCTGTGTATTCTGGCTTATAGCCGCGAAGCTGGGCGCTACCGGCACATCGAGATGAGCTGGGCGAACGGGTCAAAACTGCCGTCAGGCCACTCCAGCGTGCCGATGCCGCTGCCGTGTTCATGCGCTGCTAGGATGGTGACAACTGCGCGCATGATGGCTGGTTTGCCAGCTGCTGGTTCCAGCATCGTGTTCACGACGCCGGCCACGGCATATTCTACATCACCACAATCTAGCATGCGTAAGGACTCGCGAAGGCTCTCTCCGGCGAGGGTTGGGTCTTGCTCGATGCCTATCGAATCATCCCGGACAGACATGCTCATTGTTGGGCCGCGCAGCTCGTAGCGCAGCGCTAATTCGCCAAGGCTCGTGCTCGTTAGCGAGTAAGGAAAAATACTAGCGTGCACGCATTCGTCGCTGAGCGAAGCTGCGAAATCGATGTCCGTGGCGAGCGCTCCGAGATCTGTTTCGATACATACCGCCGTTTCTTGACGTTGTTCGACGGAGAGTGCGTTTTCTAGGTCTGCGGCTTCGCATGCAAGCACGAGGGCGCGTGCTAGCAAGTCGATGCGGCGAAAGGTCGGGTCTTTCTTGCCGAACACGGTGCGCATTGTTTTGGCTGTGCCGGGAGCAATCATCTGGAGGTCACTCCAGTTGGCTGTGATGCCGCGTGTGCCGGCGATGCCTGTCTCGTCGACGATGCCGCAACCGAGTATCGTTGCCGATTTCATGCTGAGAACACTGCGGCGCCTTGAACACCGCCGAAGCCAGAGGCGATCTTGAGCGCGTGGTTGGCGCGCGTTAGTTTGCGAATAGTGGTGGGGAGATCTAGGCGTTTGTCACAGCCCAGTGTTTCGAGCCCGATGTTCTTAGGTACGCAGCTGCGTTCAAGTCCAGCGATCGTCAATAGAGATTCGATGCCGCCAGCAGCACCGAGTGTGTGGCCAGTCTGACTTTTGCTGCCGAATGCTGGCGGTGTTTTGTCGGCGACATGCGACCAAGCATTGCCTAGTCCAATCGCTTCGCTCTTGTCGTTGGCTTGCGTGCCTGTGGCGTGCAAGTGAATGAGATCGATGTCTGTCAGCTGTAAGCCGGCGTGCGCGATTGCGCGCGTGGCGGCGAGACCAAGGCCCAGGCCCTCATAGTCTGGGCCAGTCACGTGGCACGCGTCGTTAGCTCCAGCGTAGCCTGCGACGCGGATGCCTATGGAGTCACGTTCGTGTGCTGTTAGAACGATAGCAGCCGCACCGTCTCCGAGTGACACGCCTCGGCGCTGGCGATCAAACGGACGGCAACGTTCAGGGTCGAGTGCGCCCATGCCGCCAAATCCCTTGAGGATGAACTCGTTGATGATATCGACAGATAGCACCAGCATCGTGTCGCATTCGCCGGTAGCGATTCGACGTGCAGCTGTCGCTACGGCAATGATGCCGGAGGCGCAGGCCGCTGATAACGCCGATGGTGGTAGGCCTAGTTCGAGGTCCTGGCTGAGTTGCCGTGCCAGGAACATTGGCGATCCGAGCCCTTGACCTTGGCCGCAGATGCCAGACATGTTGGCCTTGGTCGTGGCGAGCACAAGTCCCACACGTTGTCGGCTGTGGTTGCCGGCCTCGGCGAACGCTTCTTGAGCCGCGATCCAGGACGAGTGTCGAGGCAGGTCGTTCTCGTTGATGGGTTGATCAAATGTGCCGGCTGGGATCTCGCCAACGAATTTGGTCGCGACGCCGTGCTGGCTCGTGCGTGTAAGTGGCCGTAGTGCGGTTTGTCCGGAGAATACACCGTCACACAACGCTTTGACGCCGAGGCCGAATCCAGAAACGGCGCCGCGGCCTGCGACAAAGACTGGGCGCTTATCTTTGCGTGAACTCGTCACCGAATGCTCTCTGATCTCGTCGTTGCATGTTGTGCAGCATTAATGCGTGTCTCACTATGCGTGACAATGGTCAGTTGGTATCCGAACCATGCGTTATCGAGGATCGTTCGGGTCGGCAATGCCCAGTCGGGATTACCCCAGGTGTAGGTGATCGTGATCGTCCCTTCGGGGCGTTGATCAAGCCGTGTAAATGTGCGTTTCGTTAGTTTGCTGTTACGCCAGACTTCGGTGATCAACTCATCGTTTTGTTGTTCACTGCGTTCGCCATTTTGAAGCGGGGTATCGTTCCATGGGAAGAACGCACGTTGCACGTCAAGCAGGATGAACCTTGGTGGGATCACCATCTGTTCCGCCATATTGTTGACGACGTCGATCGTTGTTGGCGTTTGTTGGATGGAAAATCCAACGGATCCCATTGGTGACAGCCCTACGACTGTCAGGGAGTTGCCGCTGCGCTGAAGTGCAGCGTCAAACCCTCGCTCTTGTCGGTCTTCGCCAGGCGCTTGCCACGAAGCGGTGACACGTTGCTGCCAGACGGCCTCGGTAGCCATGCGTGCGGGGTCTTGCAGCGCGCCTGGGTAGGAGAGGGTGTCTAGGGCGTGTCGTGTGGTGCTGTGGCAACTTGCCAGCGTGACGGCTAGCAGGGTGCAGGCAGTTGAATGGAGGGTAGTCACTTGGCTGCGACGGGATCAATTAGGTGGCGATTGCTCGTCTTGAGTTGATAGTGCGCAAACGGTTGGCGCGAGCAGTAGACACAGTAGCACGCCGACTGCCGAAGTCAGTCCGATGTGATAGAGGGGCGGTTGGGAAGATAACGCCAGCAAGCCGAAGCCGAGCATTGTTGAAGCACCGGCTAATACGACAGCAAGCAGGGTTGCGTCACGAGCGTTGGGGTTACGGCGGTGTTCCGCTAGGAAAACCCCGTAGTCGACGCCCATGCTGACCACCATTAGTAGTGCTACTAGCGACAGCATGTTCAGCTGTAGACCACACAGTGTCAGGATGCTGGCTGTGCCGGTTGCGCCAAGAATTGCTGGTATGTAGGCGATTAGGGTTGGGCGGACTGCGCGGTGACGAAGGGCGACAATTAACAGGACTGCGCCAAGCCCAACGAGCCACAGTTGTAGTAGGCGTTCGCGGTAGTTGCCGTAAGCACCACTGAGTGCGCCAGCGATGTCGATTAGGTCTGCGCCGGGGATCTCGCCTAACGCTTGTCGTAAGGCTGGCTCGTCGGTTAGTTCATTTAGGAAGCTGACGAAGCCAACACCACCACTCCATGTGAATCGGAATGGTTGCACCAATGAGCTGAGAGGGCTGGCCGCGAGCTCGTCGAATGTAAGGGGGCTCGGTGCGGGCCTGGCGATGAGATCTCGCCATGGTTCGAATGCTGCTGCGACGAATTGTTCTGACACGAATGCGCGTTCAAGCCGGGGCCACAATTCGCTGTCGTTGCGAATGGTGCTGTCGACTTCGCGCTGGGTTTTCTTGCTCGGCAGCAACGGTGCGAGGCTCCGGAAGCCGGTGACGCCGCCGTCGTCGCGCAGTCGCGAGAGCGCCCGTAGGATCTGGTCGTTGGCTTGTAGCGCTTGCTCCTCATCAACGCCGGTCGCAACGACTAGCCGCCGCTGCTCGAATCGCACGACACGGCTTCGCACAGCTGCATCGTTGGCTTCGAGTTCTGGATTGGCGCGGTTCAGGTCGGCCAGGCCATCGTTCCACTGTAGTTGCGGTAGGCCAATCGCGGACACGACCACGACAGCCGCAACTGGCAGGCTCAGAGCGAGGCGGCTGCGCCCGGGAGCGAACCAGACATGCCGTAGCAGTGACACGAATGCCTTGGCGGTTTTAGTCGTTGTGCGTGCATGGCTGGCGAGCGCGGGCAAGAACAACTGCGTCGAGAGCGCTGCCGCGGCAATGCCGAATACAGCGAATACGGCCAGCTCCCGCAGGCCCGGGAAGCTCGATGCGATTAACGCAAGAAAGCCGGTGATCGTAGTGGTGGCACCGAGCGAGAGGCCGGGCCAGATGCTGCGTAGGGATTGGCGCGGATTGCCAGCGATACCGGCGTGCAGGTGATGGCAGTGGAAGTGCACGCCGTAGTCGACGCTGACGCCGATCAACGCGGCGCCGAAGGCCAATGTCAGGCCGTGCACCTGTCCGAACAGCAACAGGCACGCGCTGGTGCCCGTTAGGAATCCTGCGCCGAGGATTGGTAGCACCATCAGCATCAAGCGCAGTGACCGGAACATCACCAAGAATAGGGTGATCAAGCCGATGATGGAACCAATGCTGACGCGCTGGATGTCGGACTTGATGCTGCTCTCTGCGTGCAGTGCGAAAAGGTGGGTGCTGCTTTGGTGTAGCGCTAGTTTGCCGTCGAACTGTTCGTTGACCTGTGCGAAAGCGGACTCGATCCCAGTCACCAGAGGGCGAATGGCGGTTGCGTCGGACGACGAGGTTGCCGTGGTCAGAAACATCACCGCGCCGTCTTCTTTTTCGGTCAGAAAGCGCCCGTCGAGTAGCTTGAGGCCACCGCTTCGTGCGCCCATGAAGCGCTTGAACAGCTGCGGTAGGATAAGAAGTGGGTCGCTCGGTACGGCCTTGATTAAGAACGTCGACATCGCTGTGCCGAGTTGTCGCTTGAGTTCCTTGGCACTGTTCTGCAGTTGCTCGTCGCTCAACAACTCGCGGGCGCTATCGGCATCGGAGGCAAGGAATGCACAGCGATGGTTGGCATAGATTTGCCACATGGCATCTTCTATGCCTTCGCCGGATCCCGCGACCAGGCGCGCGGTGCCGTTGGCGACATCGGGAGTAGCTAGCAGCGCAGCTTCGAAAGCGATGCTTGCCTGCACGGCGGCTTCGCTACTTGCGGCGTCGATGATCAAGACCATCGTGCGGCTGAGTTCGCCAGACGCCAATTCGCGCGCAAGATGGACTTCGTCTGCGTTTTCGCCAGCCGGTAGGAAGTGTGTGATGTCGGTTGCCACGCTCATGCGCAGCCCCAGGAACACACCCATGGCAAGCAGCAGGAATGTGCCTGCAAACAGATATCGACGTTCGGCGGTCACCTAGGTGCGCCCGCCTTGTTCGTTTTCGCCCCTGTTCCCTTGGGCTTCGGTTGCTTGTCGCTGCCGGACTTTGATTTCGCCGTGATGCCGAAGATGTCCTTCTGCTCTTCAACGGTGAAGATGCGCTTTGGATTCGCTTTGAAGATTTTGGTGATCGTTCGGTCGCCGTTTGGCTCGTGTAGTTCGATGCGAGTCACGGCCTTGCCTTGCCCGACCAGCAGCAGCTTTTTCATGATCTGAGTCAGCGGCTTTTTGATCGGATTCAACTCTAGTTGCCACGTGTGGTGATCGACGGCACTGAGTGTGTAGCGAATACGATAGTGTTGCGTCAGTGACTTCTCGTCACCTTGAAATACTTGCACGAGCGATGTTACGAACAGGCGCACACGATCGCTTTGGCGTAGGTCGATGACCTCTTCCTTGTCCTTACCCGCTATGCGAAGCTCGGATTTGGTGATGGTTAGCTTTGATCGCTCGGGTGACGCAACGATCCGTGATAGGTATCCTGGCTGCATGTAGTGCAGCTTGCCCTTGCTCTTCAGAGGTACTGCGAGCAGCGATAGATACTTGTTCTCGGTGTAGTCAGCGGAGAGGCTCTGGATCGCGGCGAACACACGGAACAGTGACTCTTTCGTCGCTGGGCGAGCGTTTGCTCCGTCTAAATCATGTTTGCCCGAGACTCCTTCTGGGTCGGCCTGGATCGCCGGTTCAGTCCCAGCCTTCTTAGGCTTTGGCGGTTGCTGTTCCTCCTGGGCTACCCCGAAGCTCAAGAGTAGGCTGGTTGCGAGTAGGCTACGAGATAGGTAGGCGTTCAAGGATTCCCTCTGGCGTCAAGGTGTGCAGTTTGCCGCTGCCATCTGTTGTTGCTAGCGCCGTGGTGGCCCGAGCAGCCCACCGATCGGTGTCCAGGTTGTGCACATCATAGGCGACGCGGATCAGTGGAGAGCCTGACAAGAACCACGCCGTAACTGATAGCTCATGGTCATAGAGTAACGGCGCCATGTAGCGGCAGTTTGCGTCTACTACGAACATTTTGACGCCGAGTGCCTTCAGTTGAGGGACAGCCAAGTCGACGCTCCGGAATAGTTCGGTGCGGGCCTGTTCTAACCACTCGAAGTAACGGCCGTGCCAGACGACAGCGAGTGGATCACAGTGGTGAAGTCCCGCCCGAAACTTAACGGTGATGGCGTGCTCTGGACGCTTCGGGCGTCCGCTCGTTGTTCCAGAAGTCATAGAAGTTGAACCAGTTTTCGGGTGCAAGGCGTGCGTGGTGTTCAAGTCGATCAGCGAAGCGTTGGACGATATCCTGGAGCCCGGCTTCGCGATCTTTGCGTGGGATGTGGAGCTTCTCGGCGAACGGCTCACAAGAAAGATCGTACTGGTTGGGCCGACGATATAGGCCAAACGTTAGGTAGACCGGGCACTTCATTAGCGACGCTAGCAAGAATGGGCCTGCCGGGAAGTGCGCTGTTTCGCCAAAGAACGTCACTTCGACGGTGCGTTCGTTGAGTCCGGTGCGATCACCAAGCAAGGCAACGAAATCACCTGCTTCGATGCGATCATGCACACGCGCCATCTGGCCGACGGGGTCATCGCCGATGTGGATGACAGTGGCAGCTCGCTCTGGGTCGAGTCTCGTCAGCAACTCGTTGATCATCTTGGCGTTCTCGAAGTGGCCGAGGATGTTGATCTTGATGTTGTCGTCGTTACCGCCGTTACGCATTGCCTCGAAGCTGCCAATGTGGCCGCCGAGTAGGACTGCGCCGCGCCCGGTCGCGTATTGTGCTGCTAGGTGGTGATCGCCATTGCGTGTGAACTTCAACCCACGCGTCTTGCCGCCGACCAAGAAGATGCGATCGACAGTTACCTGTGCGAAGGTGTAGATGTGGCGGTAGGTCTTCCAGAAGCCGGGGGGCGTTCCGTGAACTTTGGTTAGCCATGAGCGTGATGCGTGTACAGCTTTTCGGTCGGTTAAGCGGTAGTACATCGCGATCATCATGACCAGCGGCTTGATTGGCGTGCGGCCCAGGAGTTGAGCCATTCGGAACATGAGATAGATCAACCAGACCTTGCCGCGTTCTCGCTGCGATAGCCAGTCGCCGGTCCTGGACGTAGTCGGTGCTTCTTCAGCGTCGCGGTTGGTTGGCGTTGACGGCTCGATCATTGCGGCGTTGCCTTGCGACGTCCGAATGGCCAGAGTCTGCGGTAGGTCCAGTGCATGCAACCGGTCGTGCACAGTTTGCTGTGCAACCACGCGAATCGTAGGTTGTCGTGTAGTGGCCGGAAGTGAGAGATGCCGCCCTCAGACGCGTCGGGGTAGCGTACCTTCACGGGCAAGTTCACCGTGTTGCAACCGTTGCGTACGAGTCGTACCGCGATCTCAATGTCGAACTCCATACGATCGCCGATTGTGTCCAGCTGCGCGATTGCGGCTAGCGGATAGATTCGGAAGCCGATCATGGCGTCACGAATCTTTTGGCGACCACCAACTTCAACTGCTACCCAGAAGTTCGTGATCCTGCGTGCCATCTTACGGGAGCGCGGTGCGGTCTCGTCGTAGATTGGGTATCCGAGGATTAGAGCTGTCGGATTTTGGTGGGCTGTTGTGACAAACAGTGGCACTTGATCTTGGTCGTGTTGGCCGTCCGCGTCGACCTGCAGCACATGACTGAATCCTAGTTCGCGCGCTTTGGTGAAGCCGGCCTTGCAGGCTGCACCCTTGCCTTTGTTTTTGTCCAGTCGAACCACGGTGGCTAGCCCGTGGGCTTGCAGTTGCTGGCAGGCGCGTTCACCGTCCGGGCCACTACCATCATCAATGATGATTACTTCTAGGTCGTGACTACGCAGGCTTTCGACAACACCTCGTACGGTGAGCGGGTTGTCGTAGGTAGGAACGATGGCGCAGACCCGAATCACGATGACGTTGTGGAGAGGCCTGGGTTGTGGAGGTCCGGTAGTTCGGAGGCAAATTGTAGGCGGCCGGAAGTGCACTTGGTTTCCTGCTTACGCACTTCAAAGGTGAGTTTGCTTGGGTCACTTGAGCGTTGCAGTGCGACGTCAATCGTGTCGCCAGGACCGATGCGTGCCAAGAATTTGATGCTGTCGAGTTTGTTGAGAGCGGGCGTTTTGCTGCAAAGCTTGCGCAGGCTCGGCATGACCAGTTCGTGAAGCTGTACGCCGCCTGCCAGCACGGCATAGCCTTCGAAGTGACCCTCGTAGAAGTGGTAGTTGCTTGGGATCGTTGTGCGCAGTGTCGCAGTGTCGGCTTCACACACCGTTACCTGCCAAGTGAGTTCGCGAGTGATTCTGTTGCCTCGGCGGCCCAGTCCGAAGGCTAGAAAGATCTCGGCGATCTTTGGTTGGCCATTTGGGTCGCGTGGTATCTGTTCGAATGCTCGTGCATCAGTTCGCTCGGCGACTACACGTGCCGCTCCGCTGCCAGCTACTCCTAGCAAAATACGGTTGTCGCTAGTGCAGGCGACCGCTGCATCCGTGATGTCATCGTTGGCGAGGACTTCATCCAGGAGCTTTTGATGGGCTGTCGTGGTGCTTGGCACGCCAGGAATGCTGATGTGCCGGGCGTTGATCAGCGCGTGTGACTCTAAGCTCGTGCCCTGTCGCAGCGGAATTAGCGTGTTGGCGAACATCGATGAGACGATGCCCGGCGTTTGCGTGCACGGTGCGGGTGCTTGCGCGTTTGCTGTTTGGGTGGCGCACTCGTCGATCGCGAGTGCTAGTTCCTTGGCATTCCACGAACACCAATGAAGCTCTCCGTCATCCGTCTGTACGTGGATCGTCAATAGCGGCGATGCCGTTAGGTCCGGTAGGCTTGCGAGGCCTTCTTGAGTCGGTTGACTGGCCAGGAATCGGGGCACTTGCAGAGTGCGTGCTGATTCTGTGTCATGCAGGAGCATTGCGACCGCTGGGCGATCGAGCACCGGCATGATGCGTTCACGTAGTGAGTTCTCGACGATCGCCGCTCCATGACCCTTGAGCCATGTGCCGATCAGAGCCGCTGCAAACGCCTGTCTGTCTTGCCCGAAGGCAATCGCAATTTGGGATCCAGGGGTCGCTGGCGGCAGGCAATCGCAGATCTGTTGAGCGTTCTGTAGCAGTTGCTGGACCGATTCGTTGGCGGTTCCATCAGGGAATAACAGGGCTGCTAAGTTCATTGCTGAACACCTTCGGACGGCTCACCCTTGCCCGGTGTTTGTTTCTGCGTGAGATGTGGAAAGCGTCGGTGTCGCAGGAACCATTCGATCGCGACGAGCATGCCAATCAGCACGTAGCAGATCAGGCCGTTGTAGAGTGCCCACCATTTTAAGGTGCCCCATGCGGCGAAGATCATTGCGCTGGTCCCGTTAGCAACAAAGAACAAGCACCAGATCCATGTCCATAGGCGGCACCAAGCCTGTTCATCGGTATTCAAGTTCGGTTCTTGCAGTCGTGCGAAGCGTTCGATCATAGGCATTACTTTGCCACGACTGCGTAACGTGCAGCCGAACGCGAGTAGTAACACGACGTTCGCGGCTACGGGTGTTGCACGGATAAAGTCTGGGTGATCGAGGATCGCAGCTAACGACAAGATGCTGATGGTCGTTACGGGCACGATGGCGAGGCTGCGCACCGCTTGTGTCGCACTGTTGCGGAGTCGCATTATGAGCATCGGCGACATCGCGAGCAGTAGCACTAGCGATACTTGCCTTGGTGAACTCGACGACATGCCGAAGTAGACGAGTGCAGGGTATGCACACAGGACGACTGCGGCGAGCGAACGTAGGATTTTTGGCCAGACGTTCACGAGCGCAATGGAATAGGTCTACGGGTTAGTCGGTGGCAGCCGTTGACCCGCCGAACAAGGTGGGTGTTTGGCAGCTACACGGGGAACAGCTAGCTAGCCGAGGAGGCGTTTTCAGCTTGCTTCTCAGTGATGAACTTCACGAGCGAGGCAACCGACTTGTAGTAGTCGCGGTTGTTCTCGTCGTTTTCTTGCGTTCGTACGCCGAACTCTTTGTGGAATGCGAGCGCCAATTCGAGAGCGTCGATGGAGTCGAGTCCGAGTCCTTCGCCGAACAGTGGCGCGTCGGTTTCGATCGTGGTTGGGTCAACATCCTCAAGGGCGAGGGTCTCGACAATGATCTCTTTGATGCGGTCTGCTAGCTGGTCTGACATTCGGAATCCTCTGGCCCAGAATCGTAGGACCGCGTTGTCTCACCCGCAACCTTGCGCAACCAAGCGCGGTAGCGCTGTTCGGCTCTTTTGCATAAAGCTCGACTGTCGGAGCCCAGTGAATCCGGTTGGTCTACGGCCAGCACCTCAATCTTCATGTGGGGAGTGCGTGGTGGTGGCCGGAACAAGGTCACCTGCTTGGATAGATACAGCGGGTCACACGTGATCGTCAGGGACACCAGTGGGACCTTTGCCCGGCAGGCAATTTCGAATGCCACGCGACCAAAGCGCTCAAGGCCTCCGTGCGGCGAGCGTGTGCCTTCGGGGAAGATCACGACCGGCAGGCCCCAGGCTAGGCGGTCCACGCAATCGTCGACGACTCTGCCGATACGGATTAGGTCCGGGCCTGGTCCTTCTACGTTGCCGAGTCCGACCATTAGCGGCTTGATCATGGTCCGTTGGTAGAGTGCCGGTTTGACGATCGAGCAGGCACCGCCGATCAGCCCGGTGACTGCCGTTACGTCCATTAGCGTAGGGTGGTTGGCGATGACGACGAATGGGCCGGTCGGCAGATCTGGCAGTGCCTTCTGGTGGTCTAAGACCGTGATCCGGGTCCACCCGAGCCATTGGTGCATGAAGCGGTAGGCGCGCGAGGTAATGGACTGCAGGCGCTTAGCTCGTCGTGTCGGGTGTTTACGCCAGAAAAAGCACAGTGTTGCCAGGATCGCATAGCCGACTGGGGCAATTACGGAGTAAGTGCCAACCGTGATCACGACGTTCACTCGTCGGATCCAATGTATTGATGAGTCGATCACGCTAGCTTGGCACGCATTCTCTCAGGCGTTAGCATTCGCAGTGTGCGGGCGCATGCTTGCCTCTTCATTTATCACACCATATGTCCGACCAGCCTTCGCCGTCTATGCAAGACGTCGTCATCTGTGGCGGAGGCCTTGCTGGCCTCCTTTTGGCCCGCCAGATTCGCCGTGAACTTCCCGATCTGTCGGTGACGTTGATCGACCGCATGGCGCGGCCGCTCCCCGATGCTGCGCACAAGGTCGGCGAGTCATCGGTTGAGCTGGGGTGCCAGTATTTGGAAAGCCTCGATCTGGCCGATTACTTGCTCGAAGAGCATTTGGTGAAGTTTGGACTGCGCTTCTTCCCCGGCGGTGGCAAGTTGCCACTCGGCGAGCGAACGGAGGTCGGGCCGTGCGCCGAGCCGCGAGTGCGTTCGTATCAGATGGATCGTGGCAAGATCGAAAACGATCTGCGTGAGATGAACGAAGCCGATGGCGTGACGATGATCGAAGGTGCCAAGGTCACCGCCATTGATCTCTCTACCGATGGTTCGGAGCACCGCGTCGCGTGGCAAGGCAATGAAGAACTCGGCATGCCATCAGGCGAGGTCAAGGCGCGTTGGGTTGTCGATGCGACTGGTCGTCAAGCCCTGCTTCGTAAGCGTATGAAAACTACGCGTGGTTCGCCCCATAAGGCGCATGCCGGGTGGTTCCGCGTAAAGGGCAAGGTCGATCTGGAGGATATGGTGCCGGCGACTAACGCCGAGTGGCACCAGCGTGAAGGCAGTCAAGATCGTTGGCGTTCAACCAATCACTTCATGGGCGTTGGTTATTGGGCGTGGTTGATCCCGTTGTCGACTGGTCGCACTAGTGTCGGCTTGGTTATTCACGAAGAATCGCATGACTTCACCAACATCGCGGGGCTCGATAACTGTATGGCGTTCTTGCGCGAGCATGAGCCGCATCTAGCTGCGTTGGTTGAGCCGTACGAAGTTGAAGATTTTCTGTGTTTGAAGGGATACAGCCACAACGTGTCTCGTTGCTGGTCGGCGGATCGGTGGGCTTTGGTTGGTGAGGCGGGAGCGTTTGTTGATCCGCTCTATAGCCCTGGTACTGATTTTATCGCAGCTGCTAACAAGTACACCGTCGAGATGATTCGCACTGATTACGCGTTGCGTAGCGGTGATCTGAAGGCTGGCCTCAACGAGGGCCTTGGCTTTGAAACGCTCGCTGACAAGGCGAACCATCTCAATGTGCTCTATCGCTCGATGTGGGGCGGATGCATCGATCTGTTCCGTCGGGCTGCGCCGGTTTACGGTCATCCATCAGCGATGAGTGCGAAGGTGTTTATCGACAACTTCCTCTACTGGTCGTTCACTTGTCACCTGATCCACCAGGGTGTTTATCGCTTGTCTGCCAAGGACTACGAGCCCTACGGAAAGGTCGGAATTCGGTTCCTTGAACTCGGTAACTTCATGCAGGGTTTCTTCCGTGAGTGGGCTTTGCTTGCACCAGAAGAACAGCGCGCGGAGTTCGTGGGGGCGCCGCATTTTCCATCGATCCTCGTCGATGCGCACGTTGCTACAGGTGAACGTTGGGATTTGGACAAAACGCTCGAATACATGCAGATGCGTGCGCCGCAGGCTGAAGACGCTGTTGGCGAGATGGTGCTTCGGGTGGTGCAGCAACTCGGTCCAGATCTTGGTGCAGTGCTGCTTGAGAGAAGCGAGTTCCAGAATCTCGGCCTACAAATTTCGGCGCATCGACTCGAAGGTGAGACCAAGATCGGTAAGGCCCGCCGTGATCATATGAGCCAGATGCACCGTGATGTTGAGCGCACGCTCGGTCGCATTGTCTATCACCCAGAGGCTGCGAAGGCGCGCGAGTTGTTGAGCTCATTCTCGCCGGTCTGAAGGTCTCGATCGCTAGGCGTGTGATCGTCAACGGATGACACGCTAATCGACTATGTGGATTTACACGGTTGCACACGGGGCGCAGCTGTTTTGCGACCGAGGCGTCATCCAAGCAGTGACCTGAATCTGTCGACTACTTTGGTGGCTTCTCGCCGTGCACTAGCGTCATGGTGCAGGTTGCGACGAGCTCCCCGTCACTCGATCGGATTTCG
>Ga0315331_10002129_pt1 | contig 15000 bp, 12 predicted proteins | sample M160m34915metaG_FD_203456 | JGI IMG/M metagenome (GOLD analysis project Ga0315331, IMG submission 203456) | Ammonia-oxidizing marine archaeal communities from Monterey Bay, California, United States - M1 60m 34915 | ecosystem: Environmental > Aquatic > Marine > Intertidal zone | place: USA...
TTGATGACACTGTTTTAAAATGGATGAATAGAGCCCACACAAGTGACAAAGCAATTGCTTGTATTGAGTTGGCTCAAAAGGTTGGTTTTAATAACATAAGTATTGATTTAATTTATGGTGTTCCTTTATTTTTAAATAGAAACTGGAAAAGAGATATAGAAAAAGCAATTCAATCAAATGTACAACACATTTCAGCCTATAATTTAACAAAAGAGAAACACACTAGCTTGTATAATGATGTTTCAAAAGGGAAGTATTCAATGCCTAATCAAGAAGTTTGTTCAGACCAATACCAGCAGCTCATAGAGAATTTAGCTAAATCAGGATTTAATCAATATGAGGTTTCAAATTTTTCTTCAAAAGCCTTTGAATCTAAGCACAACTCTTCTTACTGGTCATCTATTGCTTATTTAGGAGTTGGCCCCTCAGCACATTCTTATGATGGAAAAAACAATAGAAGATGGAATGTTTCTAACAATAAAAAATATATTGAGGGCCTAGTTACCAATGGAGATTATTTTGAAATAGAGACATTGTCTGAATTTGAAATTGCAAATGAAATTATTTTACTTGGTTTGCGATCAGATTTAGGAGTTTCTATGAAAAAAATAAAAAAATTGTTAAATGATAATCAGTTTCAAGTTTTTAATAAACAGGTCGATTTATTTAAGAAACAGGATTTAATAAAACAAACTGAAAACAAGCTATTGGTCGATGCTAAAAGTAGAATTTTAGCAGATTATATTGCTAGAGAATTGTTTATCTTGCCAGAATGAAAACTACAGTTAAGTTTAATGAAGAAGAATTAATTGCTGACTTGTCTATGCCAATTGATATTTCAATTCCAACCAATACTGAAAACTCTGCTGTTGCTTGGTTTGTTTCTAAAATGAAAATCTCACCAGTCATTAATGACCGATTTATTGGAAGTGTTAAAGATGGTGGAGACGTGAATTTTAGAAATATTTTTTTTAATCCTCACGGAAATTGCACACACACCGAAAGTGTGGGACACATAAGTGAAAAAGTATATTCCGTTAATAATGTGCTTGATAAAAATCATTTTATAGCACAACTAATTACTGTAAATCCAATACTATTAAAAGAAGAATTATCTGATTGGGAAAAAAAAGGCGATTATCAAATTACAATAGCTGAGCTAGAGGGTGAAATTTTAAAAGGTGTTGAAGCTCTTATAATAAGAACCCTTCCTAATGAGCAAAAGCAAACCAAAGATTACAATAATACAAATTGGCCATACCTCTCTAAATCTGCAGCAAAACACATTAGAAACAGGGGAATTAAACATTTATTAATAGACCTACCTTCTGTAGATAGAGAAGAAGATGGTGGGGCACTTGTTTCTCATCGTGCTTTTTGGAATTACCCTCAAGAAATAGACCTTAAAAGAACAATTACAGAGTTAATTTCAGTAGGTGATTCAATTAATGATGGCCTCTTTTTGCTAAACCTTAGTGTTGCCAATATTGTTAATGATGCAAGTCCTTCACGACCAATTTTATATAAATTATCAAAATAAAATTTTATATTTAATTAAAAAAGTATAAATTTATTCCAAATTAACAGTTAAAAAATAAACATTTCAATATGAAGCTCGATGTTATTGATTTAAAGATACTTAAGGTATTGCAGGAGAATAGTAAAATCACCAATATTGAATTGAGTAAAAAAATAGGACTCTCTGCAGCTCCGACATTAGGTAGGGTTCAAAAGTTAGAAAAGCAAGGTTTTATTTCTAGTTACCACGCTAAAGTAGATACTTCTAAAGTTGGCTTAGGTTTTATGGCCCTTGTACAGGTTTCAATGCTAAGGCAAAGTAGCGGATCTGTTAAAAACTTTTTGGATGAAATTTTAGCAATTGATGAAATTGTTGAATGTTTACAGCTAACAGGTAATTTTGATTATCAATTAAGAATTGTGGTTAAGGACATACCTGCATTTGATAGAATTATTGCACAAAAACTGGGTTCAATTGAAGAAATTGGACAGATGCAAACTACAGTTGTTTTATCTACTCAAAAAGATTCCCCAGTTATGCCTTTAGACTACAATGTTGGCTTGAAGATTAGTTAAAACACTGATCTAATTGAAATCATAAAGCTTCTTCCAGGAGCGCTAATTCCAGATGAAAAACTTTTATAGTGAACATCCATTAAATTGTATGCCCCTAATTGAATTTGAGCAAGTTGATGCAATTCAATGCCCATTCTTAAATTTAAAGTGTACCAAGGAGGAGTGCCATCAATGGTAGCTTCGATTAAGTTGTCAACACTTCCAGAGCTGTAATCAGCAACATTTTTCCACCCGTTATATTCTGAGAAAAATGCTAGATCCCATTTTTTTCTTTCAAAAACCAACTTACTTCTACCAAACAGAGGAGGAATGTGTCCAAAAGATTCATTAGCGTTTTGAATTTCTCCTAAAGTGTAATTAAGAGAAGAAGAAAAAGAAAGAAATTTGTTGAAGTGTACTTTAAGCTCACCGGTTGCTCCATATATAAATGCACTCTCTGCATTTATATTCGTGCGGATTTTACAAACTAATCCATCAAAAAGGATGGAATCATTTCCATTTAGACTATAATCTGCCCTAACAATTGCATTGTCTAAGTAGGCGCCATAGATGACGCTTTTTATAACCAATAGTTTAGTAGCTTTTTTGTTATTAATAACTTGAACAAAACCAATTTCAGCATTGTATACTTGCTCGGGGTTCAATTTACTATTTGGCACAATAACAAACCTGTCTTTTTTAAAAATTTTTCCAAAGTCATCGATATTTGGCGACCTAAATCCGCTGCTTAATGAGGCGTGAATGTTCGTTTGCTTAGATGGGGTATATGATAGACTCAGACTCCCGTTTAACGAACCGTTGTCACTATTTATAGTTTTAAAAGGTAATTGAATAAATGAGGTGTCTTTGAATTTGGCATTTAATAAAACGTAATTATACCTTAACCCAGCTTGCAGAAGAAAGGAGTTCAATTTTTTTTGATAATTAATATATACTGCTCCACTTGTCATGCTGCTTCCACCGTCTGGATACCTTGTTGATTCTAAGCTTTTTTGAAAAGAAATTATATTTTCTTTATAAGCATTGCTAATGACATTATTGTGAGTGAATTCCCCACCATAAAACAGCCTACTTGAAGAATCAATAGCCTTTACGAAATCAAAATTTAAAGCATAAATAAAAACATCTTCCTTGCGAACACTTCTTTCAAAAGAAGAAAAAGGACGAGAAAATCTGTCTTCATCTATCTTTTGATAAGAACCAATTATTATTGCACGATCATAAAACACATTGTAATTAGAGAGTTCAGTAGTAAAAGAAGTTAGAAACCTGTTTTGAGGACCATAATTCCACTCACTGTATTCAGCTATTCCTATATCATTAATGTTATTAAGCCGGTCATAGCGGTTAATATCTGATGAGCTACTATATTGAGTATTTAATTTAAATAATACATTTTCATTTAGCTTGAAAACAAATTTTTGCAACAGATGATATTGACTAAATCCAGTACCAACCTGTAAAGAGGAATCTGTATTTACCATCATTGAATCATAGCCATTATTATCAGTATTCACATAAAAATTTCTATATCCCCAGTCATTGTAACCATGAAGCCTGTTTTCACCCATTTTTAAGTCGCTAAAATGGCTATAAGAAAAAGAGCTAAGGCTTCCAAATTTTTTATTCCCAAATGAAAAATCAACATGGTTAGTAAACTCATTGTTTGATGAATTGATTCTTGCAAGGAAAGAGCCATTAAAAGACATTGAATCTGCATTAGTAACAAGCGGGTCTTTAGTTTGATAATGAATAACCCCACCAATTGCATCACTTCCATAAATGACTGAGCTCGGCCCGTATTTAATATCTACTTGACTTAGAATATTATTATCAAGTGTAATGCTGTTTTGAAGATGACCGCTTCTGTAAATAGCATTGTTCATTCTAACGCCATCAACAACCAATAAAACTCTGTTTGCTTCAAAACCCCTAATAATTGGACTGCCGCCACCCCCCTGACTTTTTTGTATAGTTATTCCAGAAGATTGTTTTAAAACATCTGCACTAGTTTGAGCATTACTTTCAATTAGAACCTCTTCTGAAATAGTTTCTTTATTTAAAGCCTGATCGGAAAGAAGAATTTTTTTTTCTCTTAAAGTTGATGCGACAAAAGAGGGGAGTGTGTAATCAGAAAGCGATAGTGTAACCCAATAGCCATTAATTAATAAATCATTTAAATTGGTGGTATAGAAATTATACCCCGCTTTAAAAAACACAATAGTATCTTTTGATGTGAATTTCTCTAGAGAAGCCACACCTTTATATGAAGTTTTAGTGGAGTTTGATTTGTTTGGAGAATAAATTTCAACGCCTTCTAATGGTTCATAATATTCATTAACAACCTTTATTTCTTGACTATAAAAAATAAAAGGCGCAAGCAATATAAATATGCTAAAAATAGATCTTACCATTTCTTAAGAAAAGATAGTTTTAAAAATTTTATGTGAAGATATTTGTTTGGATTTAAATGGGAAATGATATTCAAAATATTCAAATAAGACTTCAATCAACACATTTCTTTTTTCTTTGTTTAACCTTAATGTTTCATATTTATCAATAGTCGTGCCCAAAAGTATAGAGAAGTCAAAAGAAACAGATTGGTCAATCGTATAGTTTTCTTTTAAACCTACAAACTTGGCAAGTTTTATATTGAAATATATATTTTTTTCTGAAAAATTATTTTCAGGCTCAACCCCTAAAAACGAGAGTAATTGGATTAAGAAAACAAGGTGGAAATCTGGGTTAAAAGGATGTATTTCAAATAGTAAAAATGAATTTTTAATAAAATGGTATAGCTCTTTTGAATAATCACCTTCTTTTAATAGTGCGTTTAATATTTCTGTTAAAAAAAAAGCAATGCTCGTTTTTCTAATATCGCTTGTTATTTGGTGACAAGGAAACGACAACTGTTGATTAGAGGCGTTATTTATAGACTTTTCATGTTTAAAAGAGGAACTAAACTCAATAAAATGTAGTGGTTGGAAAAGATAAGGACTATTCTTTTTTTTAGCACCTTTAAAGATGAATGATCTTCTACCGTATTTATCGGTAAACAACTGAACGATTACAGCAGTATCTGTATACGAATGAGCACTAAGAAAAAGACCTTCAAGCTGTTCCTTCATCTTCTGGAATTGGAAATTCAATATAAAAGGTAGTTCCTTTTTTTAAGGAGGATTTAAAATAAATTACTCCCATGTGAGAATCTACAATTTGTTTTACCATAGCTAGACCTAAGCCAGTTCCCGTTGTTTTGGTTGTGAAATTGGGTTGAAATATTTTTTCTTTCAGCTCATTTTCTATTCCACAACCATTATCACTAATAGTTACTACATAGGCGCCTTTTTGTTGTGTTAATTCTAATGTGATTTCTCCTTCCTTTTCATCTGAAAGCGCTTGTATAGCATTATTAATAATATTATTAAAAACTCTTATTAATTGATCTAAATCACCTTGAATAAAGACGTTTTCCAATGAATTATCTACTATTTTAAAACGAATAGCATCTTCATTTTTAAAGAAATCTATTGTTGAATATAGAATGTCTTTAAGGTCTATTTGTTTTAATTCAAGCTTAGGCATTTTTGCAAATCTCGAAAACTCATTGGCAATACTTGTAAGTGTATCAATTTGTTGCACGATTTTTTTAGAGAAGTTCGCTAATAATTCTTTGAAATTAGCAGCATTTGGATCTAAAGAGCGCTCTAAATGTTGAACACTTAGCTTCATTGGTGTTAATGGGTTTTTAATTTCATGTGCCACTTGTTTTGCCATTTCTCGCCACGCACTTTCCCTTTCGCTTTTAGCTAATTTTAACGCACTTTCCTCCAATTGAGCGATCATACTATTGTATTCTTTAACAAGCGTTCCAATCTCATCTTTGCTTTCCCAGTTTATTTTCTCATTTGCTTTATTAATTCTTACGTTTTTTAATTTTTCACCAACAACTCTAATTGATTTGGTAATGTAATTTGATAAGAAATATGCTATTAGGCTTGCCCCTAATAAAAGAAAAATATAAACTTCAAGAAGGGTGGTTAAGAATAAACGAAGCTCATTTTTATTGGGAGAGAGTTGCGTATCATATGGTATATTGATAATAACAATGTTTTCTCCAGATTTGTTTTTTACAAAAGTATAAGTACTAATGCTTGATTTGTTTATGCTTTCCACTTGTCTTTTATCCTCTAATTTTAGTTTATTTAAAATAGAAGGGTTCATTTTAAATGTATAAAAATCGGGATTAGTATAATCATATTTACTAGACATTAAGATGTCACCATTTAAATTGAATACGTTAATTTCTATTTTATTGACATCTGAAAGTTCCTTTATTTTGTAGTCAAAGTCTTTAAGAACAAAATCCATGTTTTCCATGTGATTTAGATCTTTAAAGAAATATTGTAAGGACATGATAATGGTTTTTTCTTTTCTTATTAACCTTTCAGCATGGTAGTTTTCATTTTGATTATTAAAGAAAACAATTGTAGTAACGCCAATAATTAGTAAGGACACTAGGATTAGCGCCAACATAGAAATATATATTATTCTTCTTAAGCTTAGTCGGTAAAACTTCATTGTGAAGTAAAAATAAAAAATCCCACTAGTAGAAACTAATGGGATTAAATAAATAAAATAATCTTCTTAACCATTTAAAGCCTCTGCACCACCAACAATTTCTAAAATTTCGTTAGTAATTGCTGCCTGTCTAGCTTTATTGTAAGTCAATTTAAGCTCTTTAATTAACTCAGATGCGTTATCGGTAGCTTTGTGCATAGCCGTCATTCTTGCGCCATGTTCTGAAGCCAATGAATCAAGCATAGCCTTGTAAAAAGTAACTTTTAAAGAATTGGGAATTAAATCTACAATTATTTCTTCTTGTGAGGGTTCGAAAATATAATCTGTATTATCTGTGTTTTCAGAATCACTATCTGCCTTAACTATTGGAAGAAGTTGCTCTGACTTAATGATTTGTACGGCTGCATTTTTAAAGGAATTATATACAACAATTATTTTGTCAAAATCTCCATTTTTATAAGAAGACATTAGTTCTTCAGTAAGAGAATTAACATTTTCAAAATTCAAATCGTCCCATAAACTTGCACTGTTTTGAGGTAAATTGTCTGTTGCTAAATAAGTAGAATTTTTGAATGCGTCATTTGCTTTTTTTCCAACAGGGAAAACAGCTACAGAAGATTCTCCATATTCACTTACTAGCTTTTTGGTTTTTTTAATAACATTGTTATTAAAGCCACCACAAAGACCTCTATTTGAAGTAAGCGCAACCAGAAGAACATTGTTTTCTTCTCTAACCCTAACAAAAGGATTATCTGCTGTATCTATAGAACTTGAAACATTTGATAATATCTCTTGTAATTTCTCGGCATAAGGGCGCATTTGAACCACAGCATTCTGCGCTCTTTTAAGTTTAGCAGCAGAAACCATCTTCATGGCAGAAGTAATCTGCATAGTTGAATTAACTGATGTAATTCTGGTTCTTATTTCTTTTAAGTTCGCCATGTGCTATAGTTTAAAAAGAAGCTAAAATTCTCTTTTAATTTACATATTTACTGCTCAATTCTTCAACTACATTTCTAATCACTGTAGTTATTTCAGCTGTTAATTTCCCTGACTTAAGATCATCTAACTCTGCTCTGTGTTTAGCTCTTAAATAGGTTAACAATTCTGTTTCAAACTCTTGAACTTTGTTAACAGGAACATTAGATAAAATTCCAGTAGAGCCACAGTATATTATTGCAACTTGTTCTTCAACAGGCAAAGGAGCACCTTCATTTTGTTTAAGAATTTCCACATTTCTTTCTCCTTTTCCAAGAACAGCCATAGTGGCAGCGTCTAAATCAGAACCAAACTTAGCAAAAGCTTCTAGCTCTCTATATTGAGCTTGATCAAGTTTAAGTGTACCAGCAACTTTTTTCATTGACTTAATTTGAGCTGAACCTCCTACTCTAGAAACTGAGATACCAACATTAATTGCCGGTCTTACACCAGCGTTGAATAGATTAGCTTCTAAGAAAATTTGTCCATCAGTAATTGAAATAACATTTGTAGGAATATATGCAGAAACATCTCCAGCTTGTGTTTCAATAATTGGTAAAGCAGTTAATGAACCACCGCCTTTTACTTTGCCCTTAAGTGACTTTGGTAAATCATTCATTTGAGATGCAATCTCATCTGATGAGTTAATTTTAGCAGCTCTTTCTAATAACCTTGAATGTAAATAGAATACATCACCTGGGTAAGCTTCTCTACCTGGAGGTCTTCTTAAGAGAAGAGACACCTCACGATATGCAACAGCTTGTTTAGATAAATCATCAAAAACGATTAATGCTGGTCTTCCAGTATCTCTAAAATATTCACCAATTGCAGCCCCTGTAAATGGTGCATAAAATTGCATTGGGGCAGGATCAGATGCGTTAGATGCAACTACCACTGTATAAGCCATTGCACCCGCTTCTTCAAGTTTGTTTACAATACCAGCAACAGTAGAACCTTTTTGGCCTATAGCTACATAGATACAATATACAGGCTCTCCCCTGTCATAAAACTCTTTTTGATTAATAATAGTATCAATACAAACCGTTGTTTTACCTGTTTGACGATCACCAATTACTAATTCTCTTTGCCCTCTTCCTATTGGAATCATAGCATCAATTGCTTTAACTCCTGTTTGTAGTGGTTCATTTACAGGTTGTCTAAAAATAACACCAGGCGCTTTTCTTTCGATTGGCATTTCAAAAAGTTCACCTTCAATTGGTCCTTTTCCATCAATTGGTTCTCCAAGAGTATTTACAACTCTACCCAACATCTTTTCTCCAACATTTATTGATGCAATACGATTAGTTCTTTTAACAGTATCTCCTTCTTTTATGTCATTCGATGCTCCCAAAAGAACAGCTCCAACATTGTCTTCTTCAAGATTTAAAGCAATACCCTGTAGTCCATTGTCAAATTCGATAAGCTCTCCATATTGAACTCCCCCAAGACCATATATTCTTGCAATACCATCTCCTACTTGAAGAACAGTACCTACTTCTTCTAATTCTGTTCCAGATTTAAATCCTGAGAGTTGTTCTCTTAAAATTGCTGAAACTTCAGCTGGTTTAATTTCTGCCATTGTTTTTTATTTTAATTCTATATTTCTGCTATGTAAGGGTTTTCATTAAAAGCTTTTTTAAGCTCTCTAATTTCTTTACTAATTGATGTGTCTATTTGATGATCACCAACTCTTAAAATGAAACCACCAATAATTTCTGGGTCAACTTTTTCAATTATTTCAAATCTGCTGTCTTCTTTTTGATTGTAAAGAGAAACAATGTTGTTTATTTGTTTTTTATCAAGGCTAATAGCACTTGTTACTTCAGCAGTAATAATATTATTTAATTCTTTGTATTGATTTATAAATGAATCAGCTATGCTTTGAACAAGCGATTCTCTTTTCTTGCTTGAAATTAAATTTAGAAAAAGAAAGGATAGGTCAGTTAAGCTTTCCTTGAAAACAGCAGTCAAAATTTGCTGTTTTTTATCTGTATTAACTACAGGGCTATTAAGAAGCAGTTGTAAGTCTTTATTAGCAGAAACAGTAGCGCTAATTAAAGACATGTCTGTATAAATATCTTTAAGAATGTTTTTTTCTTTGGCAAGACCAATTAAGGACTTAGCATATCTTCTAGCCGCTAGTGATTGCTGCATTACAATTAATTTAAGTTAACGTCTTTAATCATAGAATCAACTAATGCTTTTTGTTTGTCATCAGATGATAATTGATCCTTTACAATTTTCTCAGCTATTTCTAAAGAAAGAACAGCAACTTGGTTTTTAAGCTCAGTTATTGCAGCTAATTTTTCAGTTTTAATAACTTCTCTTGCGCTGTTAAGAATTTTATCTGTTTCTTCCTTAGCTTTAGTTTTAGCTTCTGCAATTATCTGGTTTTTTGTTTCAGCAGCATCTTTAAGTAAAGCATCTCTATCTGCTAAAGATTCCTTTTTAATTTTTGCCCTCTCTTCGTTTAATTGTGCTAAAGAAGACTTCGCTTCATCTGCAGCATTAATTGCGTCTTCAATACTTTTAGACCTTTTGTCTACTGCATCTAAAATAGGCTTCCAAGCGTATTTTTTTAGAATCAAAACCAATAAAAGAAAGACAATAGACGTCCAAAATATTAAACCGATTCCTGGTGTTACTAAATCTAATGGATTCATTTTTTTTGTTTTTTAAAACTGCTTGTAACCAACCGTTACAAGCAGTTTTGGTTCATTTTGTTTTGGGTGAATTAACCTTGTAATAAAGCTACTACAACACCAAACAACGCAACACCTTCAACAAGTGCTGCTGCAATAATCATGTTCGTTTGAATCATTCCAGAATGTTCTGGTTGTCTTGCCATTGATTCCAATGCCGATCCACCGATTCTACCGATTCCAATTCCTGCTCCAATTGCTGCTAATCCTGCTCCAATTGCTGCTATTCCTGTTACCATGTTAATTGTTTTTTTAAGTTAAACATATATATAATTAGTTAGTGGTCTTCCACTATAGCTAATCCGATAAATAAAGAGGTTAATAATGTAAAGATGTATGCCTGTAGAAAAGCAACTAGCAATTCTATAAGGTACATAAACAATACAAACGCTACTGATACTGGCGCGACCCCAAAAGCACCTCCAGTACCTAAACCACTTTGAGCCATAAGAATCAAAGAAAGTAAGCTTAAAATAACAATATGACCAGCGGTCATGTTTGCAAAAAGTCTTATCATTAAAGCCACAGGCTTTATGAAAATACCAAGAACTTCTATTGGAAGAAGTATTAAATACAATGGAGCTTTAGCAGCCCAACCCATACTGCTTCCAAGAGGATTAAAAATATGTCCCCAGTAATTTTTGTTTCCACTGAAATTGGTGATAAGCATTGTAAATACTGAAAGCACAAGTGTTAAAGCAATGTTCCCAGTTACATTTGCAGCTCCTGGAAGTAAGCCAAGTAAATTGTTTATTAAAATAAAGAAGAAAAGAGTTAATAAGTAGGGTAAATATTTTTTGTAATTATGCCCAATATTAGGCTTAGCTACATCATCTCTCACAAAAAGAATTAATGGCTCAATAAAAGCTTGAACCCCTTTAGGAACACCATTGTTTTTACGGTAACTTTTTGCAACTTTTCTAAGTATTAAGAATAAAATAAGCACCGCCAATAGCATTGATGCCACATTTTTAGTAATGGAGAAGTTTAAAATACTTTTATCAGAAACTTCAGAAATGTGTCCGTGCTCATCTATAGAATAAACTCTATCTCCTTTAGTTACAGTTTCGTGACCGTGATGAAAAGCACTAGATAAAAACACATCTAAGTTGCCTTCTGTTATTAAAATAACAGGCAACGGAATAGAAAAATGCCATTCATCTGCAGTACCTTTTCTAAAAGTGAAAAAATGCCAATCATGTGCATCAGAAATGTGATGCATAACATCTGGAACGGGGTTATATAATTCAGCAGTTTCTTTAGAACTAGAACCTGTACTATCATTAGCACTAGTACTTGCTAATAGTCCAAATGATAGAAAGATAAAAAAGGAGATGCTAAAGACTTTAAATAAACGCTCCATGTATTCCAATTTGCTGTTAATAATTTCGGCAAAAGTAGATAAATATTTTAGTTAAGAAAATGTATATTAAAAGAAAATGATGAGTTATTGAAAACAAATAAAAAAAAATACTATTTCATATCTGATAACCCCCATTTGTTAGGAAATATAAAAAACTTAGATAATGGTTGTTTTATGCGTGTTTTTTTTCAAAAAATAAATACTTTTAGCAAAATAAAAAGGTAGATAATGAATGTAAGAATAAAGATATTTTTAAAAGCATCCCTGCTTCTTATCTTGTGGACTATTGTTCTTTCTCCATTTATTGCACTTTATTTTTTTTTAAACATTGCGAGTGATTCTTCTCTTCCAGGGTTTGAGGAATTAGAGAATCCAGAAACTAATTTAGCTTCAGTTATTTACACAGCTGATATTGAGTTAATCGGCAAATACTATCAAGAAAACAGAACAAACTCTAAGTATAACGATCTATCCCAATGGCTAATCAAAGCATTGGTTTCTACAGAAGATGAACGCTATTATGAGCATTCAGGAATTGATGTAAGGGCACTAGCGAGAGTTGCAAAAGGTGTTTTAACTGGAAACACCAGTCAGGGCGGAGGCTCAACTATTTCACAACAACTTTCTAAACTTCTTTTTCCTAGAGAAAAATTATCTAAACTAGAGTTAGTAGTTAGAAAGTTTAAAGAATGGATTATTGCAGCAAGATTAGAAAAAAACTATACAAAGGCAGAAATTATTTGTATGTATCTGAATAAGTTTGATTTCTTAAATAACGCAGTCGGAATTAACAGTGCGGCATCTGTTTATTTTGGCAAACAACCTTCTCAACTTAACATTCAGGAATCGGCAATGTTAATTGGAATGGCTAAAAACCCATCACTTTTTAATCCGCTTAGATTTCCGGAAAAAGTGATTAAAAGAAGAGAAGTTGTTCTTTTTCAGATGAAGAAAAACGATCATTTAACTGAACTTGAATATGATTCTATTAGACAACTTCCTTTGGGGTTGAACTATACTCGAGTAGATCACCAAACAGGTTTAGCTCCTTACTTTAGAGAAACATTAAGAGCAGAACTCACTAAGATATTTAGAGCAAAAAATGAAAATGGGGAATTAAAGCTTAAAAAATCAAACGGAGATTCTTATGACCTTTATGCTGACGGTCTTAAAGTATATACTACAATAGACTCTAGAATTCAAAAGCATGCTGAGTATGCTGTCTCACAGCATTTAAAATACGAACTGCAAGAAGACTTTAATAACAATAATAAGAAGTGGAAAAGAACACCTTTTTCTAATGATCTTCAGAAAAGTCAAGTAGACACAATAATTTCTAGGGCCTTAAGACGATCTAAAACGTATAAAAAGTTCAGTGGTAAAATTTGTGGATATTGTGAAAGGCCTAAAAAGTACATTCAAAGAACTGACTCTGGATTTGTTTGCTCCTATTGTAACCACATGACTACTTTTTTGACAAAAAAACAAATAGATAGTGTTTTAACAACTAAAAGAATCATAAAGGTTTTTGACTGGGAATCTCCAAATTATGAGAAAGATACTTTAATGTCATCTAGGGATTCTGTTTTTTATTATAAAGGTTTGTTAAGAGCCAGTTTGGTTTCTATGGACCCCAAAAATGGACATGTTAAGGCTTGGGTTGGAGGCCCATATTTTAAGCATTTCAAATATGACATGGTTAAAAACGGTAGAAGGCAAGTGGGCTCAACGTTTAAACCTTTTGTTTATGCAACAGCAATAGAAATAGGCGCCTTACATCCTTGCGATCAAATACCAGATATTAAGCATTGTGTTGAGGTTCCCTATAATGAATACAGAAATAAGCTTTGGTGTCCTTCCAATGCAGACCAAGCATATTCTGGCGCATTAACGCCTGTTTTTTTCGCTTTAGCATCCTCTATGAACAACATTACTGCCAGTATTATCAAAAAGAACAGTATGATGAATGAGGTTTTTGACAGAGTTGCTCAGTTAGGTCTAGACACCTCTAAATTCATACCAGTTCCATCTATGGCTTTGGGAGTTTTTGATCTTTCTGTTTATGAAATGGTAGGAGCAATCTCTTCGTTTGCTAATGGGGGCGTTTACATTGAGCCTACTTTCATTTCAAAAATTGAGGATAAATATGGAAACATCATATATGAACCAGAAAGAAACGCTAAACAAGTTTGGAATGCTGAAACTGCATATACAATGCTTGAAATGATGAAGCTTGTTACTTCAGGAGTTAAGCACCCTACATTGAAGAACAAGTTTAAAAGGCCACTAGTTGGAGGAACAGCCATAAGAATTAGATCAAGAGATACAACAAAACGGCCATATGTAGGAATTACTCAACCAGTTGCTGGTAAAACAGGGACAACACAAAACCAATCCGATGGTTGGTTTATGGGTTTAACACCAGATTTAGTTACTGGTGTATGGGTAGGCGCTGAAGATAGATCTGTCAGGTTTAGAACGGTAAGCATGGGCATGGGAACCAACACGGCTCTTCCTATTTGGGCTTACATGACTAAAGAAATAAATAAAGATTCAACATTGTTGATTTCTCAAGAAGATTTTGATAAACCTTTAAATATTCGTAATTCGCCTTTAGACTGTGAAAGCTATAAGGCAGAAAAAAGTGTATTTGATAATTTACAACAACAAGACGGATTAGAGATTTGGGGAAAAGAAGATGAAGATATTTGGTAATATTGTAATAAAAAAAGAATGATAAATAAAGTAGTTGCATCTGCAGAAGAAGCCTGCAAGGAAATTCAAAGTGGAATGACAATAATGCTTGGAGGGTTTGGTCTTTGTGGAATTCCAGAAAATTGTATTTCTGAATTAGTGAAATTGAAAGTCAATAACCTAACATGCATTTCAAATAATGCAGGCGTTGATGATTTTGGTTTAGGATTTTTATTACAACATAGGCAAATAAAAAAAATGGTGTCATCTTATGTTGGAGAAAATGATGAGTTTGAAAGACAAATGCTAAGCGGTGAATTAGAAGTTGATTTAATTCCACAAGGAAGTTTAGCTGAAAGATGCAGAGCAGCTGGAGCTGGAATACCCGCATTTTATACTCCAGCAGGATACGGAACTGAAGTTGGAGAAGGAAAAGAAGTTCGTGTTTTTGACGGAAAACCACATATTTTAGAAGAAGCTTTAACTGCTGATTATGCAATTGTAAAGGCATGGAAGGGAGATAAAACAGGAAATCTTATTTTTAAAGGAACAGCAAGAAATTTCAATCCAGCGATGGCAATGGCAGGT
>Ga0315331_10002133_pt1 | contig 14993 bp, 13 predicted proteins | sample M160m34915metaG_FD_203456 | JGI IMG/M metagenome (GOLD analysis project Ga0315331, IMG submission 203456) | Ammonia-oxidizing marine archaeal communities from Monterey Bay, California, United States - M1 60m 34915 | ecosystem: Environmental > Aquatic > Marine > Intertidal zone | place: USA...
CATCAGGACCTTCGGCGATTTCAACCTTCGCTTCCTCGACACTCAAATACTCACCATCGACAGGCTCAGAGCCCTGCTTCACGATCGAATCGGACGGCGTCTTCTGCTCTTGCGCATCGATTTCTAAAAGTTCAATCGTCAGAATCGAAGCTGGTCCTTGATTGATCAAGGAGGATTCCATGCGCCGCACTTCTTGACGACGCCAATCAGCAACAACGACCATGAGCGCAAGCGCATTAACGACAATTAACCCAGTCCAAAACCATTTTCGGTGCATCATTTTTTAGAGACTCTGATCATGGCGACTCCGGAATTCGGACACTGACCTCACCTGCATTGAAATAGCGAAGCTTTTCACCGCAGTTGAGCACTAGCTGGCCTTGAAGGTCAATGCCCTGATTCAGGCCTTCTATTTCTTGATCATCTTGCGCCACCGAAATCGTTCTACCGTGATAAAGATCCAGCTCAGTCCAGCGTTGCTGAATTTCATGCATTTGCTCGCCATCAAAATGATCCACCAGTTGTTTCAACTCCTCGATCAAGACAATAATCAGCGACGTTCGATCCCACTGTCCAAAATCTGCCAGACACGTCGCCGAGCGACCAATGTCCTGACTCTTTGGCGCCTTAAAGACGTTCAGACCCATTCCGATACAGATTCGGGTTCGATTTTGTGTCACCGGCTCTAGTTCGATCAGTATCCCTCCAAGTTTCCCTGCCTCGGTCATGAGGTCATTAGGCCATTTCAATCCGACTTGAGGGCAGCCAAGTCGTCTCAACAACGCCGCAACCCTAACCCCTACAGCCAAACTCAGTCCAGTCATCTCCCGCATCGGCAGCTCGAGCGTGCTCAGCCAGGATAGGTAGATATTTTTACCGAATGGACTGACCCAAGATCGGCCCCGCCGACCGCGCCCAGAAGTTTGCATTTCTGCAGTGCAAACACGGGTTTCATCCTGGTGGGGGCGGGCCGTTAGGTACTTGTTGGTCGAGTCAATCACCCAATGATGCTCGTAAGCAATTCCCACCGGTAGCGCAGCGTTAATCAAATCGGTGGAGACCAAAGTAATGCTATCGGATAACAACACTTCGGCATCGTTGGAGGTAAGCTCATAGGATAGGTCTAAAGCTGTCAGCAGCGTCAATAGATCAGATGAGGCCTTCAGAATGCGTCCATGGAATAAATCCGCAAGACTTTTCCTATGAACTGTGATCATCTGATCCAACATAAAACGATCCACCTGATTCGATTGTAAAAACAGTCGGCCTGCGTATAATACGCCGCCTCAGAGTCACTCTTCTGATAATCGGGTCTGTAGCTCAGTTGGTTAGAGCGCACCCCTGATAAGGGTGAGGTCGGTGGTTCAAATCCACCCAGACCCACCAGATTACAGAACCTTTTTATTGTGTCACTACCGACCCGATAAAAACGCAGACAAACTCGACGGGCCCCGATAAACTGGTGCCCTGATTGGGGCCATAGCTCAGCTGGGAGAGCGCCTGCCTTGCACGCAGGAGGTCGGCGGTTCGATCCCGCCTGGCTCCACCAATCTTTTCCTAGATTCATACCCACGCGGCATCGTCACAAACCTCGATGCTACCGAACGTCAACCGCTCTGCACCGCCGGACGCCGAAACTGTGATCGTCCAACGTTCACGCCTCGGATCTCTCCCTGCCCTCTTTATCATGAAAACGCTCAGCCGCTCCCACCCGTCTCACCGAAACTCAGCCGAGCCATCCCTCGGTCTTTCAAAGATCAAGCTTATTCGATCACCGATGCACCATTAAAAAGTGCTGCTTCTTACCTTTTTGAATCAGATGGAACTGCCCAAACAAAGCATTTTTTTGGTCTAGAGCAAAGTCGGTTGATGTCTGCTTATGCCCATTGACCGATATTGCATTTCCGAGAACAAGCTTTTTGGCTTGCCCTCGAGTGACCTCGCCTTTTGGCGTGACCGACAAGCCGCTCTCGAAAAGCGCCTCAGTCAACAGCATCTCTGCATCCGATATTTGGAAAGTCGGTAACCCATCTTGAGCGAGTTGCTCAAAATCACTCAAAGACAATCCAATAATTTGATTCGAGAATATTGCTTGGGTGATCCGCTGCGCCGCAGCAAGCGCTTCGTCGCCATGGACCAACAAGGTAACCGCATCAGCCAATTGCTGATGTGCGCGCCGACGCTCGGGTTGTGCCTCATGATCCTCAGCAATCGCCATAATTTGATCAAAGGATATGAACGTAAAAATTTTAATAAAACGAATCACGTCTGCATCGGCGGTATTCATCCAAAACTGATAAAACTTGTAGGGCGACGTTTTATCCGGGTCCAGCCAAACAGCTCCGTCTGCACTCTTTCCAAATTTGGTGCCATCAGCCTTTGTCACCAACGGATAGGTAATCGCATGCGCTTGACCGCCCTCCATTCGCCTGATCAGATCAATCCCAGAAGTAATATTGCCCCACTGATCACTACCGCCCATCTGAATCGTGCATTGATGGTCTCGGTAGAGCACCGCAAAGTCATAGGACTGCAACACCATGTAGCTGAATTCGGTATAACTGATCCCCGAGCCGTCATCTTCTAGCCGGCGACGGATTGTTTCTTTCTGAATCATGCTGTTGACGCTGAAATGTTTCCCGATGTCTCTCAGAAAAGTGATGACATCCACCTCGTTGGTCCAGTCCGCGTTGTCCACAACAAGCGCCGCATTACTGCCGCCTTCGAAGTTCAAATAACGACTGGCTTGATCCCGAATTTTATCGACAAACTGACTGACCTCAGCTTTTGACTTTAGTTCTCGTTCTGTAGTTCTTCCTCCGGGATCACCGATCATACCCGTGGCACCTCCCACTAAAAGAATGGGCCTGTGACCATAGTTTTGAAATCTGCGGAGCGCGAGCAAAGGGACTAGGTTACCAATGTGAAGACTGTCGGCGGTCGGATCAAAACCGCAATACACGGTCCGGGAACCTTCAGAGAGATGCGCACGTAAAGCCTCTTCATTGCTCAACTGCGCAATCAACTCGAGGTTTTGGAGGTCATCGACAAGATTATCCTCTACAGTTTCCAATCGATTTTCCATTAACCTGCCTATTTTTCCGCTTTAATCCGGAGGTGGGCGAGCGCTAAACGCTTCTGCACTGACCCGCAAACCCCGATAGCATTGAACGCTCCGACACCACATTATCGCACGATTTCATAATCCCCTGGACTGCCCATCCGGGAATCCTTCGAGACTCTGCAATCTTGTCGACAAACAGCATTGATTTTAACCGGAAGCGTTTTTAACATCAGCGTGCTGAACTCATGGTGCTTGAACTCAACAATGCGCGACTTCCCGATCACCCATTTGAAACTAGTGGCAGGCTTGGCTGCCATCGTTGTAATGCTATGGCTCCTCGATCTAGCCACCGGCAGCAACAATATTCCTGCAGGACAGTCTCAACGGCAAAGTCTAAGTGTCCCGATTCCTCAGGCCGAAAACAATCCACCCGCCACTACGACTTCTACAAACCCTGAAAAAAACGCGATCGAATCCGATCAGCACATGCCGCCGCCACTTAGAATCAAAATCAGGTCGGGCGATAATCTCTCGAGTATTTTCGCACGAAACAAGCTCTCTGCTGGAGATCTCCAAAGAATACTCTCGACCGAGCCTGCAAAAATACTGGCAGAACTGACTCCTGGGCAATTGATTGAGGTTCAAAGTGCCGCCTCCGGCGCCATCAAGTCGCTGCACTACCAAATTGACCCCGCACGAACCCTTGTCGCACAACGGACTCAGACTGGGTTTTCAGCAACACTGGTCGAGGAATCCCCGGAGATTCGGCTCGAGAGCCTTAGCGGGACAATTACTAAGAAAAATCCATCGCTCTATCACGCTGGGAAAGCGGCCGGCCTAAGTGACAGCTTAATTATGGAATTAGCGAGTCTCTTCCAGTGGGATATTAGTTTCGCCCTTGACCTCCGAGAAGGCGATCGCTTTAGCCTGATTTACGAAGCCCTGTCGATCAAAGGTGAAGACATTGGAACGGGAAAACTCTTGGGCGCTAAGTTCATTAATCTCAAGGAAACTCACACAGCACTGTTCTTTCAAAATCAGGTAGGCGCGGAAGGTTATTTTGACCCCTCAGGACAGAGTCTACGCAAAGCGTTTATCCGGGACCCAGTCCACTTCTCTTATGTCAGCTCGTCGTTCAATCTAAATCGCAAGCACCCGATTCACAACAAGACAATGCCGCATCGTGGGATTGATTATGCAGCAAACCGGGGCACCCCAGTGCTTGCCGCCGGCGATGGCCGAGTGATTAAAGCTGAAAGAAACGAAGCCTCAGGGAAATTTATTGTGCTTCAACACGGGGAGCAATACGTCACGAAGTATCTCCACCTTTCAAAATTTCGTCGCGGCTTGAAAGTGGGGAGTCGGGTTGAACAGGGTCAGATCATTGGCTACGTTGGCGCAACCGGCTGGGCCACTGGCCCCCACCTTCACTACGAATTCCTTGTCCACGGCGTTCACCGCAATCCAAGGACCGTTCGCTTGCCCAACGCCGAACCGATTCCAGCGGGCGAGCTTGGTGCCTTCCAGATTGCTACCCAATCGATCTTAGCTTCTCTCAATGCGACCTAAACGAATGCCTTCAGCAGCCTTGTTAGAGCCCGGGCACTGAATAATTCAATGGCTTTTAACCTTCTTAAGCGATCGCAAAGGAGTTGCCACAACCGCAGGTGACGCTTGCATTTGGATTATTGACCACAAAGCGCGAACCTTGGAGGTCTTCTCTGAAATCCACTTCGGCACCCGCAAGATACTGATAACTTAATGGATCGATCACCAGACGGATCCCTGATTGCTCAATAGCAGTGTCATCTTCTTCAAGATCTTCATCGAAAGTAAATCCGTACTCAAAACCTGAGCAGCCTCCTCCGGTTACGAATACTCGCAAATTAAGCGATGCGTTGGCTTCTTCTTCAATTAATTGTCGCGCTTTTTTCGCAGCGGCTTCACTGAATCCGATTAAGGTTTCTATTGAGCTATCCATGTTAATCCTATGTTCATTTCAATGCTGAAATAACAATACCGAGGTGCCTCAGTCTTTTCCCTGCTTTTCGTTAACCGATTGCAAACGCCCGGCCGAAGTACTTCGAGAGACCTGAGCTCCTTCTGCAATGAGCGTCTTGATTTCCAAAGGTTGTAACTGCCGCAGACTACCCGTGCATCGACTTCCCCGTGCCATCTGCAAAGAGTGGTAAAACAGATTACCCGAGACTCTCGCTGTTTCGGTTAATTCGATGTGTTCAGTCGCATACACATCGCCTTTGACCAAACCGCTGATCGTAATGTTAGGCGCTTGAATATTACCCACGACCTCTCCTCGCGCCCCTACCGTCAAACAACTCCCCGTAGCCTCAGCAGATACCAAACCCGACAGGCGCCCATTCACAATCAGTTGAGCACTGAAGGTCACTTCCCCTTGAAACTGACAGTTCTCCGCAATCAAAGACACCTGGTCTGAGTCCTGACCTTTTACCCTGTCCAACATTTTCATTTATACGTCCTCCATCTGAACATCAACCTCTTGCTGTTCTAGCAACTTACCTGCTAGCGATGTGACTTCAAGCTGAAGGGACGACGGTCTAAACCCCTCAGGTAGTTTAAAGGCGCCTTTAAAGTTCTGAAAATACCGGAACTCATAATCTAAAGCGCTATGATCCACTAGGCCCGCGTCAACCACATCGATCAACGTCTCGCCTTCTGCCACCATGCCCGCCAATTTTAATCCTAGCCTACCCGCTGTCTTACCGCCATCGGGGTCCGCGTGCGTGAGTAAGATTTGATAGTTTAACGTCTCTCCCTGATGTCCTGGCGCTACCTCAATACGATGCACAAACACTTCCCGCGCGCCCGCGCCTGGCGACATTAGATTTCGGTAATAAATTGCCTCATTCTCAAGCCGGGCAATTTTACTTTGTTGGTTTATCACAACATCCTGAAGGTCCGCTGCTGCTAGTTCAGAGACACTTTCGCTTAAATTGAGTTCCGCGACCTGAAACTCTAATCTTCGTATTGTTCTACGCTGTCGTTCAAATTGGTCTTCAAAAGCAACTTGATTGTTTTCAAGCTGCGCAATTTGAGCATCGAGCCCGGATCGCCCAAAAAAATATACACCCATCAGCAGCGCACTCAACAGGAGGAACGCGCCAGCTCCCAAGGCCTGTATTCGGCCATCGCGGAAGACTCTGATTTCTATATTTCCTGCCATTGTGCTCGCCGCTTTGCTCGCCATTCTGGTTTGCAGATTTAATGTTCGCCTGGGATATCAGTATCCCGAGGCGCAACAGTCTACCAAATCACCTTGTGGCCACCAACATTATGCCGCTAAAGAGATCGTGGCAGAGCGGTTGATCGGCTAGACTGCAGACTTAACGCTATCGACCACTCAGCAATCCGTTGACCTATGATCAAAAAACTGCAACACCGACTTAAACGTCTTACGGCAATTTTTCGAATTCGTGCTTTTCGAACGGCTGTTTCATCCCTTGAAGCTGCACCTCAGTTCGCGCTCTTGGGCATCCTATCTGGATTATTAACCGGAGTGATCATCATCTTGTTTCGGGTGCTGATTGAATCCTCATTGGAATTCTTACTCCCTCGGGGTTCAGAGAGCTTCGAATTATTACCCACTTTAGAGCGCTTTTTGCTGCCGATTTCAGGCGCGTTGGTACTTGCGGCGGGCTTTTCTTTGCTCAAAGCGGAAGATCGCGGGGTTGGTGTGACCCATGTTCTCGAACGCTTGCATCGCCACCAGGGCTATATGTCTGTTAAAAACCTCTTCGTCCAATTTTTCGCGGGAGCCGTTGCGCTCATTTCCGGTCAGACAGGAGGGCGGGAAGGGCCTGCCATTCACTTGGGCGCCGCAACCAGCAGCATTTTGGGACAAGTGTTGAAATTACCCAATAACTCCGTTCGGGTGCTGATAGGCTGCGGAAGCGCGGCTGCGATCGGAGCTTCCTTTAACACCCCCATCGCCGGTGTGATCTTTTCTATGGAGGTGATCGTGATGGAATACACGATCGCAGGTTTTATGCCGGTTATTCTTGCAGCAGTGACAGGGACTTTGATCGTACAGCAGTTCTTCGGTAATGACCCGGTATTCGATGTTCCAGGCGTTGGCCTCAATTCCTACTGGGAGCTTCCTTGGGTTGTTATAGAGGGCGTTGTCATCGCATTATTAGCGGTCGCGCTGATCAAAACGATGACGCTCTCAAATCGAAAAGCCCCAAAATCTTTGGGGTTGAGGCTCGCTCTAGCGGGCCTGGTCACGGCCTCGATTGGTTTTATGGTGCCGCAAATATTGGGGATCGGATACGACTCTGTCGATCAAGCCCTGACGGGTTCAATTCCCTTCCTCTTACTGATCACGATTTGCATCGCGAAAACCATTTCCACTGGGACTAATTTGGGCCTTGGAATGCCAATCGGCTTAATTGGTCCCACCCTTTTTATTGGCGCCATGGCAGGCGGCAGCTTCTGGCAATTAGCGGCCCTCGCTAATCAAGAGGTTGCTGAACCTGCTTTTTACGTTTTGCTAGGCATGGGCGCAATGATGGGAGCAGCGCTTCAAGCACCACTCGCAGCGCTAATGGCGCTCCTGGAACTGACCCAAAACCCAGAAATCGTTTTACCCGCAATGTTATGCATTGTGGTTGCGAGTATTACCGCGAGTCATGGCTTTGGCATCCGTTCCATCTTTACGACCCAGGCTACGCTACATGGCATCAATCTCGATCGCAATCCTCTCAGCATTGCGCTAAGCCGCGCCTCCGTTGAGAGCCTGATGTCCAAAGAGTTTGTCCGCTCAGGCCCCATTATAGAGCGCAGCGCCGTCGCACAACTGCTTCAGTCCCAACCGCTGTGGATTTTGGTCGAACCCGATACCCAAGATCGCTTTTTATTGAGAGCCGCCGATTTACAAGCGGCGATGGTCGGCAGCGATGTGGCGTCCCTTGACCTGCGCAATATTCCAGCGGAACGAAAGGACACTGCTCGCATCACCTGGCAAGCCACTTTAGACGAAGCTTTTGATATAATCTCCGGTGCCGGCGTCCAGTCCTTGTATGTGGTCCGGGTCACAGCACCCTTACTAGAGCAACCCGTCGGCATTTTGATGCCCGAGGATATCGAGCGCTATTACCGCAATTAATCGGCGTTCCTCCGCCAGCTAAGCTACTGTTAATGAACCACGAGTTTTCACATGCAACGATCTCAACAACTCTTTGATGATGCCAAGGGATTGTTCCCTGGGGGCGTCAATTCTCCGGTCAGGGCCTTCGGCAAAGTCGGCGGCGTACCGCCTTACTTTAAACGAGGGCAGGGCCCTTACCTGTTTGACGAGGACGACCACCGTTACATCGATTACGTTGGCTCCTGGGGGCCCATGATTCTTGGACACGCCCACCCTTCGGTCATTGCCGCCGTGAAAAGCGCGGCAGAGTCAGGGCTCAGCTTTGGGGCACCCACCGAGATTGAATCGACGCTCGCGCACGCCATTCGTGATGCGCTGCCCAGCATGGAAATGATGCGCATGGTCAGCTCGGGGACTGAAGCGACCATGAGTGCCATTCGATTGGCAAGAGGCTTCACAAGTCGAGACAAGATCGTCAAATTTGAGGGGTGTTATCACGGCCACGTTGACAGCCTATTGGTCAAAGCCGGCAGTGGCGCTCTAACTTTTGGAGAACCCGACTCCGCGGGAGTGCCAAGCGCCCTGGCAAGCCTTACTTTAACGGTTCCGTTCAACGATCTAGATGCCGTTCAAGACCTTTTCTCTTCGGAGGGCGATGCCATTGCCGCCATCATTGTTGAACCCATCGCTGGCAACATGGGCATGGTCTGCCCAACCGATGGATTTCTCCAGGGGTTGCGAGACGTCTGCGACCACTACGGCAGCTTATTGATCTTCGATGAGGTGATGACAGGGTTCAGGGTACATCCAAGTAGCGCACAAGGGCTTTTTGATGTGTCTCCTGATCTGACGACATTGGGCAAAGTTATCGGCGGCGGTCTTCCAGTGGGCGCCTTTGGCGGACGAGCAGACATTATGCAGTGTATCGCGCCTCTTGGGCCGGTCTATCAGGCGGGCACATTATCAGGAAACCCAATCGCCATGGCCTCGGGACTCGCTACGCTCAAAGAACTGAAACGGCCGAATTTTTTCGCTGACCTCGCGGCAACAGCCGAGCACCTTACTGGCGGACTCAAAGCATCCGCTGAAGCAGCAGGCGTTGCGCTTGCGACCAGTCACCAAGGCGGTATGTTTGGTTTTTTCTTTTCAGAGTCTGATCCAGTCACTGATTTCTCAGCGGTGATGGCTTGCGATGGCGACCGCTTCAATCAGTTTTTTCATCGAATGCTCGTTGCCGGGGTTTACTTTGCACCATCACCTTATGAATGTGGCTTCGTCTCAGCCGCCCATTCGCAAGCTGATATTGCGGAAACCCTCAAAGCAGCGGAGATCGCCTTTGGCGAACTGTCCGAGAGCGCATAAAATACACAGATGCGTGTAAACATCTCAATAAAAACATCAAAAGGACTCAGCCCATGACCTGTCAACTCTATGGTATCGGTAACGCGCTCGTCGACTCCGAATATTTGGTCAGCGAGGCCGTGCTCGATCAGTCCGGCTTTACCAAGGGAACGATGACCTTGGTCGATGCCGACGAGCGTAGCAGCTTGATCACATTGCTGGAAGACACTGCGGGCATCAGCCTTTCACAGCTGGCAGGCGGCGGCTCCGCCGCCAATACCATCGTAACCGCCGCACTTCTTGGGACGGAGACTTTTTACAGCTGTAAAGTCGCATCGGATCGAACCGGGGATTTTTTTGTCGATGACCTCATTGGCCTCGGTATCCAGACCAGCATGTCCGGCCAGCGCCCGGATGGGGTGACCGGCGAATGTATATCAATGATCACCCCAGATGGTGAACGGACGCTTGTGACCCATTTGGGGATCAGTGGTTCAATGTCATCGAGTGAAATCGATGCCAAAACGCTCTCCGCTGCCCAGTTTCTTTACATCGAGGGCTACCTCGTGAGCTCAGAAGCCGCCTTTGAAGCGGTCTTAGAAGCACAACGCATCGCTGTGGACAATCAGGTCGCTGTTAGTCTCACGCTTTCAGACGTGGGGATGGTCGAAAATTTTAGAACGCAGTTTGACGAGCTTGTGAGTCATGGCGTGGATTTTATTTTTTGTAACGAAGAAGAAGCCAAGCTCTGGACAAAAACTGATAGTCGTCTTGATGCGGCCAATGCTCTGGCCAAACAGAGTGGTCGCTTCGCAATGACGCTCAGCGGAGACGGGGCTTACGTTAGCGGCGAGGACGGACAACCTTGTTTCGTGCCCGCAGACAAGGTTCAGGCGCTCGATACGACTGGAGCCGGCGATACCTTCGCGGGGGCTGTGCTTTCTGGCCTGATTGCTGGCGAATCATTATCGAGCGCCACGGTAAGAGCTCATGAATTAGCAAGAACTGTGGTCAGCCGCTTTGGCGCTCGACTCTCGTCTGGCGAAATGTAGTTTGATGTCCCTTGTGTCTAAAAGCCTCTAGTTCAAGGGGCTCATTTCCACGCTTCTAGTGCAAAGCTTTCAATGCAAAGCTCTTAGTATGAGCGTTTATACAGGGCTTTTAGTGAACGCTTTCAGTGAGGCCTTTTAATACAAAGCGCTTACTAAAAGCGCTCCCTTCAAAGCGCTGAACCCGGCGCCTTGCTTTCGGGCTTGAGACTCAACCTTTGAATGTCGAGGCTCGCTTTCGCTCAAGGGGGATTCAGGTGCAGCGGCCCATTAGGCCAGCTCCCGTTAGAGTCGGCATATCAGGCCTGACTGGCACATCCCAGTGGGGCGACCGGGCCCGTACCCGCCCAGCACTCGACTTTGCGGCAACAACCCCGCAACCCCTTTTGATCAGGCTTAACACATCGTTCAGGAAAAAACCCCTCGTGACGCGGCCATCGGCCCGGATGAGGCTCTCTCACCCCATGCTCACCCGGAACCCTTTGGGCCTGCCTTCACGATCAAACACAGCCTCGATCGCGCTCGAATAGAGCGCTGTGAGAGAGGCGGGCGTTAAGACATCAAGTGGCGGGCCAAATGCTTTTTGAACACCGTCGCGACTAATCAGCAACACCTTGTCAAAATCCTCTGCGGCTTGACTCAAATCATGGATCACAGAAATCACCGACAATGGCAACTGGCCCAGCAATCGCTTTAACAAATTTCGAACCAAAACCTGATGGGCTACATCCAAACTCGACAGCGGCTCGTCAAGCAGCAGCAAACTGGGCCCAGTGGCCGACCACACTTGGGTCAAGGCACGCGCTAAGTGAACCCGCTGTATTTCACCGCCCGACAGACTGAGAATAGAACGGTCCTTTAATGCTGCAAGCTCAAGCGCCTCTAAAACCTCGTCCACAATCCTCAACGTTTGTGTCTGATCGGTGAAAGGGAAACGGCCCATTGCCACCAGCTCCCAAACTTTAAACGGAAACCTGATCAGCGGTTGCTGACTCAAGACAGCCAAGCGCGCAGATCGGATGGATACCGGAATCTGATCGAGCTCCTGTTGAAGAAATTGCAGTGTCCCCGAGCTGGGTTGCTCATCTGCGCTCAATAACCCAAGTAAGGAACTTTTTCCTGCCCCATTCGGGCCTAACACCGCCAAATGCTCTCCAACATTCAGCTCAAAGCTAACGCCCCTTAAAATCTCGACTTGCCCCAGCTGCCAGCAAACACGATCCGCCAAGAGCATCAAAGCGTTATCCCCCGAGTCCACTTCGCGATGAGAGCAACAAACAGAGGCGCCCCTAGCAGGGTCATCACAATGCCTACCGGGATTTCAATCGGCGCAAAAACCCACCGGCTAAACCAGTCCGCGATCAGTAGTAAAATGGCACCGCAAATCATTGAACACGGCAATACCGCGTTATGCCGTGAACCGATGGTCATCCTTACGAGGTGCGGCACAATCAGTCCGACGAAGGCAATAATTCCTGTGAGACTGACAGCAATCCCTGTGATGAAGGCTGACCCGATAATGATCTCCAGACGCCGCTTCGAGACGGCAATGCCGAGGTGCGCTGCCTCAAGATCACCCAAAGTCAGAACATCCAGCACGCTCGCGAGCATCAATAACCGCAGCGCTACCGGAATCATCATCAAGGCAACGCCAGCATCTATCAGGCTCGCGTGATTAAAACTGCCCAAGGCCCAAAACGACACCGACCTAAAGCTTTGATCAGGCGCAAGATAAGACAGTAGGCCGACGCCTGCTAAACAGATGGCGTTGATGGCGATTCCTGCGAGCAGGACCGTGGACAGGTCCCCTCGGCGGCCTCCAATCAGAAGAACCAGCGCCGTTGCTAGAACGCCCCCTAAAAATGCGCTGGCGGAAAGCCCAATGAAGTGAGCGCCCGCAGACGATACAACCACCAAATACAATGCGGCAAATAGCGCAGCACCGCCAGAGATCCCAATCAGAGCGGGGTCCGCCAAGGGATTTCTAAAGACTCCTTGGATACTCGCCCCTGCAAGGCCCAGCCCAGCGCCGACTAAGGAGGCCAACAGTGCTCTCGGTAACCGAACGGCTTCAATAATCTGGCGCGTCGAGGAATTGGGCTCCCAAAGCCCTGCCCAACTCAGGTTGCCATGGCCCAGGACTAAACTTAAGCCAAAAGCCAAAAGCCAGAGGAGCATCAACCAAAGCATCGGCGCGAGTTTCACGCTAGAGGCTCACAGTGGGTTCGAGCGCGACGGGTAATACCCCGCTCACCCAAGCGAAAGGCGGCCGAAAAGAAATCCCAACGCCGACAACTGATACGCCGGCTTGAATCGCCCTACCCAACAGTTGTGCATACTCTGGATCAACAGCCCCAGCCGGAGCGATTCGTTTGATCCCTGAATGCTGCGCGCAAAAGATCAGTGCAGCTCTGAAACCCTGCTGCTGCGCCTCAATCAAGGTTTGGAGGTGCTTGCTGGCCCGGGCCGACGGGGCATCGGGAAACAGTCCCCAATCGTTGTCGCTTTTATAGGTCACACTTTTGACCTCGACGAACTGGCTAGCGCCCCTGGAGTCGCTCAGCTTGAAATCAAAGCGACTATCTTGGAACGCCGATTCACGCTCAATACGCTCAAAACCTGAAAACCCCTCGAGCTTATCGTGCTTGAAGGCGTCAAATATCAAGTCATTGGCTTTTGCACTATTAACGCCAATGAACCGCCCCTGGTGTCGAATAATTTCCAATGTGTGTTGGGTCTTTCTACGAGGATCCTTCGAGGCGGACAAATAGACCGTGTCTCCTTTGGCCCAACAGTTGGTCATAGCGCCAGTATTTGGGCAATGCGCAGTGATCACCCGCTCGTCAGCCAACGCGACGTCAGCCAAAAATCGCTTATAACGACGGATTAATGTTCCCGTCGTCCACTGTGCACCCAGCAACCTCATGGTCTGAATTCGCCGATGCGAGACACCGCCTGTTCGAGCCTAGATTGCTCTTGGGCATAGCTGATGCGCACGTATCGATTGGTTTCGAAATCACCAAAATCCGAACCCGGGGTGACCGCCACACCCGTTTGACGAAGCAACAGATCACAAAATGTATCGGCATCCGGGAAACCCTCAGGCAATCTTGCGTAAACATAGAAGGCGCCATCGGGCGCTACGGGGATTTCAAGTCCGGCTTCCGGCAAACACTCCATCATGTAATCACGACGCTGGGCGAGCACGTCACGCTGCTCATCTAATAATTGGAGCACTTCGGGCTCAAAAGCAGCGAGCGCCGCATACTGCGCTGGCACTGATGGGCAAATAAAGAGGTTCTGAGCGATTCGGATGAGCGACTCAACCGCGTTTTCAGGCGCTACGACCCAGCCCAGTCGCCAACCCGTCATCCCAAAATATTTTGAAAAACTGTTAACGACAAACACATCGTCACCGTGGTGTAGAGCAGAATTTCGCTGATCAGGGCCATACTCCAAACCCTGATAAATTTCATCTGAGATCAAAAACCCTTGGTGCCTTTTTACAACCTCATAAATGTCATCAAGATCAGATGGAGACAAACTGTTGCCCGTCGGGTTCGAGGGCGATGCTGTGAGCAGTCCTGCGGTGTTTTGGCGCCAGGCGGCAGCGACTTTATCCCCAGTCAACTGAAACCGAGACTGGGGACCCACTTGGATGAGCTGCGGCTCTCCTGAAAACGCTTCGATAAAATGTCGATTTGAGGGGTATCCCGGGTCGGTAATCAGGCAGCCATCTCCAGGGTCTAACAATAACGTCATTAAAAGCGCGAGGCCCCCTGAAGCTCCCGATGTCAAAATAACGCGCTCAGGAGCAATACTGAGGCCGTAAGCCTCCGCATAAAAATCGCTGATTTTTGTCCGCAAGGCCTCTAAGCCGTTGGCATTGGTGTATCCGGTGTGATCTCGGTCAATTGCAGCGATCCCCGCGAGCTTAATTCGTTCTGGAACAGGAAAATCTGGCTGTCCAACTTCAAGATGAATGATATCGAGTCCCAACGCTGCCAATTCATTCGCCCTGGCTAACACCGCCATTGCTTTAAAAGCCTGGATGGATTGGCTCCTCTTTGAAAAAGGTCGCATCTTCATGAAACCACAACAACCCGATTTGACGTGCCGATATAGTAGCACCTCGGTCAAGAGGCTTCGAAAGGCATAACGCCAGAAATTTACGCTTGGCCCCGACGGACCATTCTGTTAATGTTCGGCGCTGATTTTCTGAGATTGAGCGATTAACACAACGAGGAGCCACCATGATTGCCAAGCGCAAATCTTCTCCAGCAGTTAAAAAGTCATCAAAAAAAGTTGTTGCGCCAGCCAAAAAGTCTGCTGGGGCATCAAAAGCCGTCTCGGGAGCCGTGAAAAAAAAGGGTCTCGCTTCGTCGAAAGCGAAGAGCCCAAAACCCAAGCAGAA
>Ga0315331_10002134_pt1 | contig 14993 bp, 13 predicted proteins | sample M160m34915metaG_FD_203456 | JGI IMG/M metagenome (GOLD analysis project Ga0315331, IMG submission 203456) | Ammonia-oxidizing marine archaeal communities from Monterey Bay, California, United States - M1 60m 34915 | ecosystem: Environmental > Aquatic > Marine > Intertidal zone | place: USA...
CCATTGCTGGTTGATATTACCCGCGATGGCAAGAAAATTCCTGTTGTCGTGGTGCTCACAAAGATCGGCGTGGTATTTATTTTTCATCGTGAGACCGGCGAGCCATTCTTTGAAATTGAAGAGCGTCCAGTGCCTACTGATGGGGTAGAGGGTGATATCTTGTCTCCGACCCAACCTTTCCCTGTTAAACCGCCGCCGCTAATGAAAGTGGGAATTACACCGGAAGATGCGTGGGGGTTTACTGAGTTTGATAGAAATGCATGCCGAGACAAGATTGCATCAATGCGCTATGGCGGTTACTACACCCCCCCAAGTGAAGAAGGTACCGTGATGTATCCGATGATTGGTGGTGGCAACAATTGGGGTGGTGGTGCGTTTGACCCCACGCGCAATATTTTGGTTGCTCCTGTCGGTCAGGTGCCGTTTTTCGTGAAGTTGATTAAGAATGATGAAGTCGACCCGGTTGCTGCGAAAGAGCCGATGGCTGGAATGCCAATGGGGTCTGCAGACTACATTTCTGGCAGTCCTTATGGTTTGCAACAGGGCCCATTGATGTCACCGAGTTTCTCACCCTGTTCAGAGCCGCCTTGGTCTCTATTGGTAGGCGTAGATCTTGATAAAGGCGAGATCATCTGGTCAAGATCTCTGGGTGTGCTCGACAAGTTGATGCCTGTACCCGTGCCGCTGGAATTTGGCACACCGTATTCCGGAGGTGCGATTGTGACCTCAACCGGCTTGGTGTTTATCGGAGCCTCTTATGACGAGCGCTTCCGCGCATTTGATGTGAATACCGGCGAAATTCTTTGGGAGACTAGCGTTCCGTTTTCAGCGAATGCCACGCCAATGACCTATACCTATGACGGTGAGCAGTATGTTGTTACCTCTGCGGGTGGTCATGCCTGGTCGCCGCTGCCTAAGGGCGACTATGTGGTGGCTTGGAAGCTACCGAAGAAGTAATCGACCGAATAAACGAGTGGAGTTCCAAATTAACTAAGGGCAAGTCGGTTTTCGGCTTGCCCTTAGTAGTTGAACAATCCCTTGCAGTACCTCCCGGTAGACTTAAGTTGAGGGCTTCGCGGTCAGCTTTTCTGGAAAGTACTTCTCCATGCGATCCAGTAATTGTCGGGGGTACTCTGTTACATTTTTCAGCTTGTGTGCTGGGCCGGCCCACACGCTGTGACCTTTTACCTCATTCATGTCCATCCACGATAACCACGGTGCCACATAGGTGGGTGAGGCGGTAGTCGGAACACTGAGAAGATCGGGGTTAAACAGATCCGCAGTTAAGCCCTGCACACTTTGATCTTCCCCAAAGGGTGAATTTGCGGGGTATGCGCGCCGCATGTTCAGCCAGATATATGGATTTGATTCACGCCACTTTAATTTTTCTTGAATGATAGGTGTGGTTGATAGTGCTCTTTCATCATCGGAGCGTTTCGAGCCATAGATCGAGTAAATGTAGTGGGCCTTAACGCTTATAGAGTTTGGCTTTACCTCAACCGTGCGACCTGTAATCGGGTTTTTGAAGGTTTCTAGAAACTCCCCAGTTTGTGTGTCTTTGAAAAAGCTGACGGTAGCGCCATAGGCTTTATAAGAGCCATCGGCTTGCTTCGCGTAGTAGTCGATTTCGGAGCCTTCAAAATCAATGAGTGCCAACGGCGATTTGCCCGGCAGTACCGCGTATATCGTGCCGCAGTACCAATGCGGGCAATCAACGGCTTCCAGGCTGCCGCGCATTTTAATCATTGCGGTAAGCGCATCGGCTGGATCCTGTAGGTCGAGGTAACGTGAAGAACTCTGGCCGAAAGCAGGCAGACTGGCGGTCGACGCAAAACCAGCAGTAGCGTAGGCAGAAGTAAGTAAAAAGTTGCGGCGTGATAAAGCATTCATATTCTATACCTGTCTTGATCGAAGCTATCTTAGGGCAATAATTGAGTGTATAAACTTGTTGTGTGGCTTGAGCATACCTAACCTCAAAGACAAAGTAAGGCACTTCAAACCATGAGAGGAGCAATATGAAGCTAGGATTAGTGGCTGGTTCACTGGCTGAACTCTATTTGCCGTTAGACGTTGTACAGCAGGCCGAGTTGTTGGGTTTTGAATCGGTATGGACTGCAGAGGCGTACGGCTCTGATGCGGTTTCTCCGGCGGCTTGGTTGCTGGCAAAAACCAGCAAAATCAAGGTGGGTACTGCAATTATGCAGATGCCTGCGCGCACGCCGACTATGGCGGCGATGACCGCGCTGACACTCAATGAGTTGTCGGAAGGGCGTTTTATGCTGGGCCTCGGTCCATCCGGTCCTGGGGTGGTGGAAGGTTGGTACGGAGTGCCTTACGGCCGTTCGCTCACCCGCACCCGCGAATATATTTCTATTATCAGGCAGGTGTTAGCTCGGAGAGCACCACTGACCCATGAAGGTTTTCATTATCAGATTCCGAATACCGGTGAAGGCACTACCGGTTTGGGTAGGCCGTTAAAGAGTATTGTTAAAAGTCAGTACGAGTTGCCCATATTCACTGCTGCAGTAACCCCAAAAGGCTTAGCCTGTGCTGCGGAAGTGGCCGATGGCGTATTTCCGATTTGGATGGACCCAGAGCGCTTTGGTTTGCTCGAGCCCAATCTCAATAAAGGCTTCTCGGTATCAGGCAATACCCTCGATAACTTTGAGATATCGCCATTCGTGCAAATGGTTATCAATGATGACCTCAATGCTGCCCGCAAACCAGTAAAGCAACATATGGCCTTGTACATTGGCGGCATGGGTCCGCGCGGCAAAAACTTTTATAACGACTACGCCAGTCGGATGGGCTATGCCGATGAGGCAAAACAAATTCAGGATCTTTATTTGGCCGGGGATAAGGCTAAAGCCGCAGCGCTGGTGCCGGATGCTTTGATTGATGCAGTGGCGCTGGTTGGCCCTGCAGCAAGAATTCGCGAGCGTTTGCAGGTATGGAAGCAGGCCGGTATGGCAAGGCATGTGGGTCGAATGATGATCGCGGGTGCTGATGCACAGGGGCTGGATCTCCTTGCTAAGGAGTTGCTGTAATGGCGATACGTTTCGGTATGGCTATTCCGCAGGTATTTTTGGATGGTCATGCCGATATGCCTTTAGTCGCGCAAACCTTGCAGCGAGCCGAGCATCTCGGCTACGAAAGTGCTTGGGTACAAGACCAGATTATTGGTGATACGGCATTAATGGAATCCGTAAGCTTACTTTGTTATGCCGCTGCAGTTACTGAGCGAATTAAATTGGGTGTATCGGTTATTGTTTTTCCAACCCGTAATGCTGTGCAGTTGGCCAAGAGCGTGAGTACACTCGATCACTTAAGCGGCGGCCGCGCAATTCTTGGCATCGGTCTTGGGCCGCCAGCAACAGCAGACAATTTTTATAAGGCTTTTGGGATAGAGTACCAGCAACGACTGAGGCGTTTTACCGAGGGCCTGGAAGTTATGCGTTCATTATGGGAAAACCAAGCTGCCTCGTTTGATGGCGAATTTTACGGCTTGAATAACACTCGTATGGAGCCTAAGCCTCTGCAAACTCCTTTGCCGGTGTGGTTTGGTGGGCAGCATCCCGATGCCATTAAGCGGGCAGCAAAACAGGCGAATGGCTATATGGGTGCCGGACCTACGCCAACATGGCAGTTCGAGCAGCATGTGCAACAGCTGCACGCCGTAATGGACGAGTCGGGTCGGAATCGCAGCGAATGTCCGGTATCGAAGCGTGTATATCTGGCGCTGGATGATAATGCAGAAAAAGCCAAGGCTCGTCTTGATGAATTCTTTGAGGCTCGTTATCCGTGGCAGATCAAAGACGACCCGAATTTTGTTGCCAACATTTGTTGCTGGGGCTCGGCAGAGCAAGTAGCCACTGGCTTGCGCGAGGTGAGCGATGCCGGCGCCGAAATGATTGTGCTGAACCCGTTATGGAATTACGTTGAGCAATACGAAAAGCTGGCGGAAGAGGTACTACCGTTAGTAAAAGGTTAGGGCTGTCGCTTAGCTGAGTAACTGAGCCTAAAGTTGTGCCAGTTTCATGAGCGTTGTAACGCCGGCATAACATGTTCGCCGATCAACCGGATGGCAGCATCAGGCTCGTCGTGTATGCGCAACGCAATTTCTGTGAGCCCCATTTTTTCGAAGTCGTGCAGCGTCTGAATAGCCTTGTCGATGGCATCCATGCCGCCCACAAACGAAATATTCTCGAGCATTTTGGCGACTAGGCTATCAGGCACATTGGCAATCTGATCACTGCCCTTCCGCCAGGCCTGAAGAAAGTCATCGAAGTGGTCGCGCATGAATTTGAGTTCGTCCGGATCCAGAAACGGCGCGAAATATTGCTCGCCAAGGTAGCCGCGTAACAGTAATTCGCGTTTTGCTTCAAACCATGAGGCATCCGCATCTTCTTTAATATGCCAAGCCCAGAAGTTACTGATTTTGAAGCTGTCGCGCGGGCGTTCAAGTGTATCCAGTTCAGCGTGGATTTCTTTAATGCGTTGCGCCATTAACGCCGGGCAAAAGTCACTGGTCATGAGACCATCAGCCATCTTAGTGGCCAGTCGCATGGTCTGAGGCCAGTTTGATGCCACATAGATTTGTGGGCGTGTTTGATTCGTCCACGCCAAGCGGTAGTTCCACGCTTTGTACAGTTCGCCTTTGTAATTCAGTGTTTTTTCTGCCGAGACACCGTTCATGATTTCGAGGCATTCGCGAAGATGCGCAATGATCCGGTCGCGTTTCATGCCCATATGCTGAATTACACCACCGCCACCGCCAATGCAGATCATTGCCCGACCATCGGACATCTGATTTAGCGAGTGCAGGGCATTTGTAATTTTGAGCGGGTGCAGTTCGTAAGGGCTCATGGCCAGAGGCCCCAGCTGGATGCTGCTGGTTTGATCGGCAGCCAATGCGAGCGTCATGAACGGATCCCATCCGTCGCCATAACTGCTCGACCAGACGCCACGCATGCCGTAGCTTTCAGCCAGTTTTGTTAATTCCGCCGCATCCTGCGGCGACGCAAATTCATTTAGAATAATGTCTATGTCCATAATAATTAGCCTACCGCATTATTGGTAGGCTGGAGGTGACCGGTGACGTACGCCCCGCCTGTTGGTTTCGTCAAAAGGCATTAAGGTGGTTTGGGCTGAAACTTCAGTAGGGCTTATTTTTTGAGGTGTTTTGGTCATGAAGGGTCACTACAATCTTTCTCTTCAGGTAGGGTTGGGGCCAGCAGATTACGGTCATTTTTGGATACACTTCACCCCATAAGATGCTTAATCATCGGGTGGATCGTTAACAGAACTGAGGATAAGGTTGGACAATGAAGCTTGATGTCATTCTGGATGCGCGGGCATCCGCAAATGAAATAGCTAAACTGGGCTTGCTGGCAGAGCGGTATGGTTTTGATGGCGTGTGGGTTTCAAGCTTGCTGGATTCCCGTGACCCGTTTGCCAATTTGACCACGCTTGCACAGCAGTCCTCCAGTATTAAGCTCGGCCCGATTGCGATTAATCCCTGGGATAGTCATCCGGTGAGGATCGCGGCATCGCTGTATACGCTGAATGAGTTTGCCGATGGTCGCGCTCGCATAGTTATCGGCGGCGGTGGCGAAGCGCTGCAGGCTATTAATTTAGAGCCGAAGCGACGTGTCCGGGCGGTTCATGAATGCGTTGAGATTCTTAAACTGGCCGGCAGTGGTGAACGAAGCGATTACATCGGTCAGTTGTATCAGGTAAAAGGGTATGAGCTGAGTTGGCTTACCGCGCCAACGCCGCAGCTGTATGTGGGCGCCAATATGCCGCAAATGCTGCGCATGGCGGCCAGAGTCGCCGACGGTGTAATGATGTCTGATATGCCTCCGGCACTTGCAGAAGTGGCGCTTAAACAATTATCTGAAAACCTGATGGATAAGTCGCGGAGCCTGAATAGTTTCTGGAGCGGTTCCTTTGCTGCATGGCATGTTTATGCAAATAAAGAACAGGCATGGCGTGAAGCCTGTCAGTGGATGCTGTTGCGCGGTATATTTCGGCCTTGGATTCTAAGCAGCTTCTTATCAGCAGCTGAAGTTAAGTTGGTAATGGCTAATGCACAATCGTTTGTTGATGCGTTTGTTAACCGAACTCATGTGATTGAAAACATCCCAGAAAAGTTATTGGATAAGTTGGTTAAGAATCTGACTCTCACCGGGAGTCTCGATGATCTTGATGCGCTAGTAGCGCATCTTCGTGAGTATGAGGCTATAGGAATGCAGTCGGTCAGCTTGCGTATTTACACTGATCCGGCATCATCCATTAAACTGATCGGCGAGCAGTTGATTCCTGCTCTTAACTAATTGATAAGGCAACCGGATGGCGACTCTTGAAAGTCTATTGGAGCAAAAACGTGATCTCGAAGAGAGATTGTCGAATGGCGATGTCTCGGCTGAGGCTTCACTGGATCGCATCGATCGGGCCATAATGGCCCGTAAGAAGAAGATTTCGCACAGTCAACAGCGATTAGTCGCGGTAAAGGAGGCAGTAGCAGCCGGTGTGCCGAAAGAACAGGCGAAAAAAGGCAAGGCGAAGAAGTTGGCCAGATCCAGTGATCCGACGATTAATCGCTTTGATTAAAAGGATCTCTGCGCACTATTGCTGTAGTCGGTTCCAGTGGTCTGTGGGACGTTATGAGGCGCGGGGAAGTTTTCGGGCGTATTCGCGGGCGTGCCGGTTTATGACATCAGTGATAGGCGCAGCGTTATAAGAGGCGATGGTTCTCTCTTTGGGCACTTCCCCGTACAGCGTGGTGCGCTGACAAGGCGAGCGATTAATGCGGTTAATGAGTGCATCCATTTGTTTGGGGGCAAACTCTTCGCCATGTGCTGAGCCCGCCGCGCGGGAAATGGACTCGTTCATTAGCGTGCCGCCTAAATCATTCGCACCGGCATTCAATGCCGCGGCGGCGCCTTCCGGACCGAGCTTGGTCCACGATACTTGAATATTCGGAATTATCGGATTTAGTACTAATCGCGATACCGCATGCATTAGCAATGCTTCACGCCAAGTTGGGCCCTTACGAGCCAGGCCACGAATGTACATGGGTGCTTCCATGTGCACGAACGGCAGAGGCACAAACTCGGTAATACCTTTGGTGGCTTCCTGTTGCTTGCGCAATTCCAGTAAATGAATTGCCCAATGTTCAGGAGTTTCCAAATGTCCGAACATGATAGTGGATGTGGTTTTTAATCCAATGCCATGTGCAGTGCCAATCACATTCAGCCATTCAGCGGTGTTTATTTTATCGGGGCAAATAATATCGCGAATACGATCATCCAGAATTTCAGCAGCAGTCCCCGGCAGCGTGCCAAGCCCGGCGTCTTTCAATTTAATGAGAAATGCTTCTATAGAAAGCCCCGAAGTTTGTGCGCCATGGGTTACTTCCAGTGGTGAAAACGCATGCACATGAATACCTGGTGCAGCTTCTTTTACCGTGTGACATATATCAAGATAGGTCTGCCCTGTGAATGCCGGATGAATGCCGCCTTGCAGGCAGATTTCAGTAGCCCCGCGCTGCCAGGCTTCCTCAGTCCGCCGTGCAATTTCCTCCAAATCAATGAGATAAGGCTGTCCACGGAGGTTCTCACTGGTTTTGCCTTTAGAGAACGCACAGAACTTGCACTTATAGGTGCAGACGTTGGTGTAATTAATATTGCGGTTCACAACGTAACGGACGACATCCCCACTGACCGCCTGACGCAGTTCATTTGCTGCCTCAGTGACTTGATGCAGGTCGTCGCCCTGAGCCCTAAACAACCGCACAATGTCATTTTGGGATAATGCATCACCGGTGGTGGCTTTTTCAATGAGCGTTCCCAGTTGGGGTTTGTTGTGGCGCATTGGCATAGGTGGAATTACGCTGGTGTGATCACCGGTGCACCATGTGTCATTGCGGGCGAGTCCGGAGGAGTCGGCCAGTTTTAGTACGGCGCGTTCAAGGCTCGGGTGCAACCACTCTGCACGGTTGGCAATATAGGCAGGGTATGCAGTGAGCCGTTCGATGAGTAAGCCCCCGGCATCACGGGTTTCTGTTTTCAGGCGATCCAGTTCGGGCCATGGGGATTCAGGGTTTACATGATCAGGGGTAACCGGTGATACGCCGCCCCAGTCGTTAATGCCAGCAGCTACCAAATCAGCTAAGCGGCCATCGTTCAAATTGGGGGGCGCTTGAATGCTCATTTTAGCACCGAATAAATGGCGCGTGATGGCGATGGTCCATAGCAATTCATCAAAGTGAGGTGCCGATGCATTGTGCATTTTTGTGCCTTGCTTGGGCACAAAGTTCTGCACGATAATTTCTTGTATGTGACCGAACTCATCGTGCAGATCTTTAATGTCCTGAAGACTTTCTAAGCGCTCTTCCCGAGTTTCACCAATGCCAATAAGAATACCGGTGGTGAGCGGTACTTTGGCTCGGCCCGCATCGCGAATGCTTTCGATGCGAACCGCGGGGTCTTTGTCGGGTGAGCCGAAGTGCGGCATATCCCTTTCGCTGAGTCGCGGTGAGGACGACTCCAGCATTATTCCCATGCTCGGCGCGAACTCACGCAGGCGGGTGTAGTCGTCAAAGCTCAGTACACCAGGATTCAAGTGCGGCAGCAGTCCGGTTTCTTCTAAAACGAGTTTTGCCATCGCAGCAACATAATCAATAGTGGTTGCATAGCCTAATTCAGCAAGCGCTTCGCGTGCTGCCTTATAGCGCAGCTCAGGTTTGTCGCCAAGCGTAAACAACGCTTCCTTACAGCCCTGTTTGGCACCAGCACGGGCAATGTTCAGCACTTGCTCGGGTGAGAGATATATATTTTCAAGTCGCTTCGGTGTTTTTGCATAGGTGCAGTAATGACAGACATCTCTGCACAGCTCGGTAAGTGGAATAAACACCTTGCGCGAGTAGCTCACATGAGAACCCCAGCCGGCATCACGTAAGCTGGCGGCAGTGTTCATGAGTTCGCTTAGTGGGCGCTGCAGAAGATCACTCATTTTAAATTACCGCCCGGGCCTTTGATTTTTTTACCACCCGTTCGGCAATGCCTGAAACGGCAAGATACTGACTTGTATGAACACCTGCTTTTTCTTTTAGGCTTTGGTTGACCAGCCAGCGCAGATCATCGGGTTCATCGATATCGGTCTCGAAATCACTGAGAAACTGCTGCTGACACTTTACGCCATTGTTCTTGGCTTCTGCTAAATGCAGTTTGGCGCTGTCTTTGCCGTAATGAAAATGGATTGCTGCAGGCGGTGTACAGAGCAGGGCATTGGTGCCGCCATCTTTCTCTGCAGCACACAGGCTAATGCCAGTGCCATGACTCTTTATTAAATCGTCAATCGTGGCCGGCGATAGCATCGGCAGGTCGCTGGGCACAATTAAAACGCCGTCAATCATCTTTTCCTGCAGTTCCTGCGCTACCACCATGAGGTTTTCATTCAATCCATTGGTGGTTTCGAGCATGATCAGGCAGCCTTGCTCACGAGCCAGCGTTGCAACCTCATTATCATCGGTAACTACAGCAACTTGATCGATACGTTTAGATGCTTTTAGTGAGTCTATTACATCAAGCATCATCGCCAGCGCCAACGCCGCACATTCGTCGTCGCTCAATAGCGAAGCCAGTCGGGTCTTCGCTAGTGCAGTGGCTTTAACTGGAAGGATTGCCCAGATTCTATTCACGTCGATTCAGGTCTTTCTCAGGCGTTGAGTTCAAAGCTAGCAGCAAAATCTGTAATTGCTGCAGCAAGATCTTTCTTGCTGGTGAGGTCGGTCATGACAGTATTGCTTACGTACACTTTAATTCCTAGGGCTTCAATACGGCTCTGCAATGCGCTATCGGCAGTGTCAATGACCAGTCCGTCAATGGTGCCATGATAATGTTTTGCAATTGTTAATGCCGAACTTTTCAGCCCGAGTTCATTCATGATTTTGGCGGTAGGTCCTTTTAATGCCTGCCCTCCGACTATTGGTGATACAGCAATAACGGGAACTCTTGACGCACATAGAGCCTCTCGAAAGCCAGCAATTGATAGTATAGGGTCGATGCTTAAATAGGGGTTAGACGGCGTGATTACAACGGCTTTTAGGCTATCGCGTGAGAGTGCATCACGTGCACTTGGAGCAATGGCTGCGGTGTCCGAACCTGCATACACCAATTCTCTGACCACGGGTTTGGCCTGACGACGCACAAAATAGTCCTGAAAATCGAGCACGCCGTCATCGGTGTGCACTCGTGTAGCCACCAAATTATTCGTCATTGGAATAATGGGCATTTGTACATCAAGCGCCGCACACAGTGCAGTAGTGACGTCACTAAGGGATTTGCCTTTCTGCAGCATTGTGGTGCGGTAAAGATGGGTGGCAAGATCTTTGTCGCCGAGACGGAACCATGTAGCACCATCGAGTTCATCAAGAGCGCTCATGCAGGAGAAGGTTTCGTCGATGATGCCCCAGCCAGTTTGCGGGTTTGCGATACCCGCTAGTGTGTACATCAGCGTGTCTATATCGGGTGAAATGTTAAGCCCTAAATGCACGAAGTCATCAGCTGTGTTGGCAATGACCCGTGCTTCGCTGGAGTTGATTAATGCGCTAAAGCCTGCAACCAGTTTTGCACCACCGACACCGCCTGAGAGTATTGTGTAGCTCATTATTAGATTCTAAAGGTTAGCATCGCTTCGGGGCTATTTACGGAACAGGTCTTCGTGGGAGGGGCGGAGTATGTCGTCGGCAGTTTGCGTTGAAGTGCCCTGGTCAAGCCCGGTTAGCAGCACCACGGGAATAGCCTCATCGCCTTCACCCATAAGCAGTTCAGCGGTAGCAGCAATAGCATCGGCTATGGCGTGTTCGGCGACCATCAGCTCCCGGCCAAACATATCGCGGTTGCCGCGCAGATTCTGCAGTGCCTCGACACCTGCGCTTCCAATGGCTATGCCTGTCGTGCCGAGCCTGAATGGGCGGCCGATGCTGTCAGTAATGACAATACCCAGCTGAATGCCAAAATGAGTATTTAGAGTCCGCTGCAGTTTTGCTGCAGAGGCATTAGCATCCTCGGGCAATAGCAGTGCATGATTTTCGCTGTCTTCAATATTAGACCTGTCGATGCCAGCATTGGCTAGAATAAACCCGCGTTTATCTTCGACAATAAGCACATTGTTGCCGGTGGCAATAATGGCTTGGGATTCACTCAGGACCAGCTCAACCATCGTCGGATCTTTATTGATTTCTGCTGCAATCTTTAGCGCGCGTTCTGATGGCTTGATCGAGTTCATCTTAACGATACGATTTTCTGCTTTGGACACAATCTTTTGTGCCACAACCACCACATCACCCTGGGCGGGCGTGAGACGGTTCTGTTCAATGGCGGTGATGATTAGTGCGCCGAGATCGTCACCGGGTTGCACCAGCGGAATGCCGTCGACAGCCAATGCTTCCAGACGCTTGCTACCCATGGTACGTAATTCCTCAATCCGGGTTGCGGGGTTTAATCGGGAATACCGGTGATTTTGATGCCGGTGTGCGCACCGGGGAACTGCTTGTTTAGGTGAATTAACAAAGATGTCATCGCTTCTGCAGCAACCGAGTTTGCTAATGGACCGGCATGCCAGGCACGCATGCCGCTAGCGCGGGCGATTTGAATGACAGCTTCACGGGCATCTTTACTGTCGCCTGTAACCAGCACATCACAGGTTATTGGCGCATCACCTGGCAATGAATCGGCTGCGATGTTCTGGAACGCAGAGACCACTCGGACGTTTTCGCCTAAAAGCTTTTGGGTAATAAGCCCGGCAGAGCCTTCCGGAGGCAACTGCACGCGGGCCACTTTGGGCGGCATCAGTGGCACTGTGGTGTCCACTACAATTTTGCCCTGAACGGCATCATGCAGCTGAGCGAGCGTTGATTTCTGATGATTGAATTTAATGGTAAGCACAATAATGTCGCCGGACGCTGCAGCTGCATCGTTATTCATGCCCTGTGCGAGGTCTTTGCCCAGCTTCCGATTGATAGCGGTTGCGGTTTCAGCTGCGCGATCTGCGTCTCGTGAACCGATAATAACCTTGTTGCCAGCGTGCGCGAAACGCCAGGCCAGACCGCCACCCAGTGAGCCGGTGCCGCCGATAATGCTGATGGTTTGCATAGTAATTGCTTCTTTTTGCTGTGTTCTTGGCTGAATTCCGCCATGCGCAGGGCATTGGCGAGCAGAATCGCGCAATTCTACGTCATTTTGCCGGTAAAAATCGCCCCCCTAAGGATTTTGGCGAAGCCTCTTGATATGTGACAATAGAGCCTATTAAAGCCCCTCGCAGTTTCAGCGTCTGTCAATCATTTGGTTGCAGCTCAGATTGCACATTAGAAGGCTGTATTACATTCACTCGAAGAGCTGATGCCTGCCCTCAATGATGTATTGGGCAGCGGCGCAGCGGAGAATATAAATTGTCTGTGCATGAAGAGCATATGCAGGCTGCATTGGAGATCGCCCGCCGCGGTCTCGCAGCTGGCGAGCCGCCCATTGGTGCCGTGGTGGTGCGCGATAATGTGCCGGTGGCCAGAGCGCATAACTCTGTGATATCGCTTCTGGATGCTACCGCTCATGCCGAGATTGTGGCAATTCGTGAAAGTTGCCAGCAGTTACGCGCATTGCAATTGGAGGGCTGTGATCTGTATTCCACAGTTGAGCCTTGCCCGATGTGCTTGGCCGCATGTCATTACGCGGGTATTCGCCATGTCTACTTTGGTGCCACGCTTGTCGACATGCAGAAGGTTACCGGCAGTGAACTAATGAATTGTCTAATGGCCGGTGTGGCAGTTGAGAAAACCGGAGGCGTGCTTGCAGAAGAATGTCTGCAGTTGCTGCATGACTGGATGGGCCTTTCCGGTAACAGGCCCGGTTAGTAAGCATATGATGCAATACGATTCCATAGCGCAGGCTTACAGTGACGGAAAGTTGTCGCCGCTGCGTCGTTACGTAGAGGCTTACAGTCTGTTCCAACTGCTCGGCGACGTATCGGGGCTGCGCGTGCTTGATTTGGCCTGCGGCGATGGTATTTATTCGCGTCGCCTCAAGGAGGCGGGCGCCGCTGAAGTGGTGGGGGTCGATATCTCGCAGGGCATGATCGATATCGCGGTAGCGCAGGAGCAGCGCGAACAACTGGGTATTGAGTATCTGCGTTGTGATGCCAAAGATCTCATTGCATTACCGAGTTTTGCCGAACGCTTTGATCTGATTGTCGGTGCTTATTTACTGCACTATTCGCCGGATGAGAATGCGCTTACAGACATGTGCATCGCGGTTCGTCGATGCTTAGCGCCGGATGGGCGCTTTGTTGGCATCAATGAAAACCCCGATCAGTCACTTGCCGATTTTTCAGGCTATGCGCAGTACGGTTTTAATAAAGCGGCCTGTGCGCCATTGCTGGATGCTACCCCCGTGAATTATTCAATGGTGTCGGGGCGCGAGCTTATTAACTTCACGGTGTATTACTTTGGTCGTTCGGCTTATGCGCGCGCATTTTCGACTGCGGGTTTTGTTACGGCCAATTGGCTGCCGTTGCAGTTCGATCCGCTGGGTCTCGAAGAATGTGGGACGGAATATTGGGATGAATACCTGAGCAATCCACCTGTTGCGTGTCTGGAGCTATTGCCGTGACTTCCTTAGCTGGGGTTGCGGCGATTAGCTCAGCAAAAGGTGTGCTGTTAGTTGACCGGTTCCGGCAACTTGCTGCTATACAGCCTAATCGGCCCGCATTGCGGTTTACCGGTGAAAGGGGCGAGCGTGAGTTGAGCTACGCCGAGTTGGATGCGCGCTCTAGCAGTCTCGCCCACAAGATTCTGGCGGTGTTGCCGACAGTGGATAGCGGGGCGCCTCTGGTTGCTATACGTTTGCCGGCAGGGGTTGACCAGGTCGTGGCACTGCTTGCTGTGTGGAAAGCAGGTGCTGCCTATCTGCCTCTAGACAGTTCTTTGGAGCGCGAAGAGCAGATTCTTAGTGCTACAGCGCCAGCATTGCTTGTTGATACGACGTTTATAGACGGTGCTGATGCAGCCGTTGTGCCGCTGCCTGTGCTTGATCCGAGTCATTCTGCCTATGTGATATTTACCTCCGGTTCCACCGGTACTCCGAAAGGTGTAGTGGTAACTCATGCAAATATTGCTGATTTGCTGGCGCCTTTAGCCGATGAGCTTGCGGCTGATTCGAATGATATCTGGTCACAAACCCACTCCTTTGCTTTTGGTTATTCGCTCTGGGAAATCTGGGGTGCTTTAGCCACTGGTGCTTGTGTCGCCATTGTTGATGAGGCTGTGCGTAAAGATCCTCGTCAGGTAATCGCTGCGCTTAATCAATCTCAGGTCTCGGTGTTGAGTTTAACGCCGTCCGGTTTTGCTCAATGGCTTGCGCTGGGTGAGGTGCAGCTGCCCATTAGTCTGCGGCTGCTTGTATTAAGCGGCGAGGCTGCAGTGCCTGCACATATAGCTCAGTGGTTTGCCCGATTCGGTGATGCTGTTCGGCTTGTAAATACCTATGCAGTAACTGAAGCAGCGGGGCGGGTGTGTCTCACTGAATACTTCCAGGATGAATCTGCGACAACCGCAGTTGTTGGTAAACCGGTAGCCGGTTGTGAATTGTACCTACTTGATGCTGAAGGCGGTTCGGTAGAGTTCGGTAAAGTCGGTGAATTGTATATCGCCGGCACGGGTGTTGCTGCGGGCTATTTTGCCGATCCAAAACTCAGCACCGAAAAGTTTGTCCAGGTGAATGGTGTGCGTTGTTATCGCAGCGGTGATCTAATGCGACAGCTTGCTGATGGCCGTTATGAATTTATTGGCCGCAGTGATCAACAAATCAAGTTGCGCGGCTATCGAGTTGAGCCTGCAGAAATTGAAGCTGTTATTCGCAGTCACCCTGATGTGCACGATGTCGCTGTCGGCATGGTTGATCGTCATGGCGGTGAGTCGCGGCTTGCAGCTTGGTATC
>Ga0315331_10002135_pt1 | contig 14993 bp, 34 predicted proteins | sample M160m34915metaG_FD_203456 | JGI IMG/M metagenome (GOLD analysis project Ga0315331, IMG submission 203456) | Ammonia-oxidizing marine archaeal communities from Monterey Bay, California, United States - M1 60m 34915 | ecosystem: Environmental > Aquatic > Marine > Intertidal zone | place: USA...
CATTAGACGTATTTGCGGAGTAACCAGCCAACATCTTAGCGGCGGTAATGTCACCACCTGCTTCGTCCATAAGAACCGCTAGAAACTTTTGTTGACGTTCCGTTAACTCACGTGGCATAGTACTTCCTTTACATCAATTCAAAGTGTGGACCGTCAATAAAGGGTCTACGGCCTTGTGACCTACGTAAATCTACATATGCCATCATTGCATCTTCCGCTGTACCTTCGTATGTACGAATGTCACCCTCTGACCAAGCTGCACCCCACTTGATTGCTACACCAAGTTCCTTAGCTGCCTCTTTCATTGCGTCACAAAGATCATCATAGACATTTAGTTCCCATACACCCTTGCCATGTACGTAGGCCATAAGGTCTACTGCACGGCCCTCTAGGTGCTTAGACTTCATAGTCTGGGACTTACCTGCCGCTACAAGTTTCTCTTGCTCTTCTACGGTACGTAGGCCATAGATTACACCAAAGTCTACCTTAGTCAACTCAATAGCACGTTTAACTACGGCTACTAGGTTTTCATCTACTCCATCCATCTTGGATAGGCTGCGACTTGAAAGGTTAAATGTCATTTTTGTGGCCTCGCTTTAGGGCGTGATGATTTTTTTGGTGCTTGTGCTGTAGGTTTTGCTTTTTGTTCTTCTAGCATAATTTTAGCTAATGTTTTTTCAATAGCAGTTTGTGTTTTAGCACGCTCCATTTCAGTCTTTGCTAATTTAAGCTTAGACCTCATGTCTTTTACTTTATTCTTCATGGCTACTACACCACTTGTAGCACCTGCAGCGGCCCCTACACCTGCGGCAACACGAGTACCAGAGCGATATGCACGTTGCCCTTTCGTAGCGGCTTTAACTTGGGTTTGACCTGCGTTAGGTTTAGTGACCATATCCTTGGCGTGTTTTTTACCTTCAGCTATAGCCTTTTTAGTAAACTTTTTTCCGGCAGCTTTTAGTCCTTTTTTAGCAATATAACGTGCTACGACAGACGCTGCTGCTGCAATTAATGGTGCTGGCATATTTTATTTCTTCCCTGTGAAAAACTTAGATACTGATCTCATACCAATGCTGGCACTTACAATACCACCTAACGAATACTGATACCAAGTAGGCATAGCTTCAAGTGAAGTAAAACCTGCTTGTACAATCTGGTTGCCCCAGTCACCACAGAATGCAAGAATGAGTGGGATACTAAATAACAAAGTAATCCACTCATCTTTCCAACTGTTCTGGGTAGCGTTAATTGCAGCTAAGTCCCAATCAAGTTCACCTGTAGCTTGCTTAACACGTATCTCTGCATTGGCTTTTTGTATAGCTACCTTACCGTCAAGATAAGATGAAGCTAGACCACCTACTGCGCCTATGATTTGACCAATCATTTATTTGTAGCCTTCTTAGCTAAGTTAGTTACACCCATAAAAACGGATACTACACCAGCTACAGATACAAAATATACTGAAGCCATGCTACCGATAATAGTTGAGGCATTGTCTAAGCCCATTAAGCCCGTAAGAACTACGCCCGAAGGATACAAAAGCATACCCCACAAAGCAAACCAAGCCATTTTCCTAGTCTGATCTCTGTGGGCATCCTCATCCTCAATACGCCTACGCTTATCATCTAAGGCTAACTTGTCCCACTCACCTTGATCAATACAGCCACTACCGTCTGCATCAACCTTATCAAACTCAGTCATTACGTTCTCCGAAAACGTTTAGCCGTTTTAGCTGCAGCTTTAGGTTGTTTAGAAAATTGTTTACCAGCCTTAGTATCTTTTCTTTTTTTGGCTGTACTTGCTGCATACTCTCCACTAGACATAGCTTTAATAGCACCAGCTGGAAGATAACGTTCTCCAGTAGCTTTTGACCCTTGCGTAGAAGGTTTACCACTTTTGGTTCTCCAATCTTGCTTTGTCCACTTGTTAAGACTTTTCTGGGATTTGGAGAGGGCCATTATTTGTAGCCCCCACCCTTTGCTTTGTACTGCTTTGCGACCATTTGAGCCTTCCTTGCGCTCCACTGTCCGGGCTTTCCACCTTTGCCACCTGCCTTAACGGAGGCAACAAGACGCTTACGCATAGTAGGCTTAGTATAATTACCAGCCGCATTAACCGTTGAAGATTTTTTGGTTGATTTCACCACGTGTAATTCCAATATCTTTTAGTTCTTTGTCGGACATATTACGAAGAAGCCAGTAATCTGCACGTTTTTGTTGTGCTACTGCGATTGCTTCAAACCAATTAATTAACCATTTCATGTTTATAACTCCTTGTTCATGAACATATGTACACGGATTATCCAATGTACATAGGAGTTATACCATACTTAGTTATATCATACTACAGACAATAATGCAACCCCGCTATTACCCTACCGGGATGAAGGTTTCAGTTACGGTAATAATAGTATCTAGGTGACCTGCACTAGAGGGCTGAACTTGTATCTTATCACCCGGTTGTAGCACTAGATCAATATTAGAAAAAGTTATGTAATCACTATGTCCTATGCTTTTACCATGTAGGAAATGTGATGTATAAGAGTCTGCCGCTACGTACCATTCTACGTCTACGTTAGTACTGCCACTTGTTGCGCCATTAACCAGCTGAATAAACGTAACTTCCGCTGTACAATTAGCAGGGCAAGTGTATACAACCTCAAGGCTAGTGCCTGTGTTATGACCGTATACAGAACGCATACGTGAAGGTTTGCCTTGGTTGAATACTGACATGTAGTCTATTTATTCCCGTTAAGTTCGTTCATATATACTTCAAAGGCTGCTTTAGTTTTACCCATACCTACTGGTAATCCAGTCTTTTTCTTTTCTGCGTCCGTCATCTTGCTCCACTTAGCATACGTAAGGTAAGGACTATTTCCTTTAAATGGCCCTGTACCTTTTTTACTTGCTATATAGGCTTTGGCTTTAGCAAGATTGTCTAGTCTGCGTTTAGCTGCTGCAGCTTTAATCTTAGCGTTAGCTGCATCTACTTCTTTTTTCTCAGCTACGGTCATATCTCCATAGCCTTTGCCTGCACGAGTTACTGTATCAGGACGTGCTTTGGGGCGAGTATTTTTAGTAGGTCTGGCTTTAGGTCTAAGAGAAGTCTTTACGGCGGATGCAGATTCAGGCTTCTTAGCGGTCTTAGGTTTCTTCCAATCGTTAGCCCATTGAGTAAGTGTCTTACCGGACTTCTTGAGTTCTTCTGCAGTTACCGCAAGTTTCTTTGTACCCTTCTTATCAAAAAAGAATTTAGAACCTGCCTTCTTTGCAGCTGACACTGTACGAGGTTTACCCTCTAGCTTATCCTTCGCCATAGTATATCCCCTAAGTTACTCTGTAGTCCACGCTTCATTCTCTGGTGTGTCGGGGTCATCCTTTACAAAGTGACCCTTAGCTGTACGAGCACGAACCTTTTTACCAGTATTACTTTTTTTAGGATTAGTACTTAGTAACTCTTGGACCTTACCATCACAGCACCAGTAATCTCCGTATGGGTCGAAAGCTGCAAGTACATCACCTAAGCGTGTAGTTACAGCGTCTTCCGTTACAAGATACCCGTGCTCTTCAAGAACATCCTTGTAGTCTAGGAATTTCATTTCTTCTTCTTTCCCATACATTTTCCTACTGCCTTACATTTAAGTGGGGTAGGGCAACCCTTACATGTTTTAAATTTAACTGCCATTATTTCTTACCTTGTGTACCAGATACAGAAGCACCACAGTTAGCGTACCCGCCCTTGTTATACGCTTTACGTTTAGACATGCCACCTTTAGAAAAATTCATACCGGGAGCTAGGGAAACATTTTCTTTTTTGTTTTTACTACGGTCACGATTTGATTGTGCCGCACGGTTTTCCATACGTTGTACATCACCCTCTTGACCTTTATTTACTTCGCCCTTTTGCCCCCTTGCAAATACACGTTTTTGCTTATTCAACATTTTTTGAAGCATGTCTTTTTTGGCGCTAGGTTCCATATTATCTAATCGTCGTTGCATTGCATCAAAAGAGTTTGCCGTCTTAGCCTCTTTAATTGCTGTAGCTGTAACTGGGGTTTTAGTTGCAATAGAGCCTTTTTGCTCTGCAAACCGTGCTCCTTCTTTTCTAGCACGTTCCTTAGCACGGTCACCCGCTACACCCGGAGCAGGGGCTTTCTTAGCACTTGCCGCTGCATCTCGCAAATCTTCTTTACGTGCTTTTGCTGCGTCAATAACCTCTGCGTTGTTTGTATTTTTCTGTGCTTTTAGTTTACTAGCAAGAGCGTCAACCTCTGCTTTACTTTTTGCACCAGTAAACATTTCGTATAGTTGACGAAGTGTTTTCATTTTACCTGCCATTGTATTATTCCTTTACCATTTTACTTTATCTGCCCAGTAAGCTGCACTCAACTTACCACGCTTAATGTTCTTTGCATGACGTGCCTTAAAACTTGCACGTTTCTTTTTCATCTTATCTGATTCACCGGACTTTGGTTTACCGGCAGTGCTTGCACCTTGCTCACCAAAGCGAATAAGCTTAATGGTAGTACCTTCTTTAGCAAGTACTGCATGGGATTTCTTAGGGTGCTTAGGTGTACGCTTGGGTTTGTTATACCCACTGAATGTTTCACCTCTGTATTCAACCGTCATGTCCGTCCGTCCAACCTTCCATACGCATAGCCCACTCTACGTGCTCTAACGTAAATGATTTACCGTAGTGGGCATCCACTGCAGTCTTTACATAAAATACATCACTATGAGGAATGTGCAACTTATCTAAGTTACCATCTAATACATGTTTATAGAACTCTTCTAAAACATTATCTGTATATAGTTTTACTGATTTCTTTGCCATTGTCAATACTTATTTGTACAAAGTCCTCGCCTAAAGGCAGATTTCACTTATTAGTGTATACATTGTACGTGGTTACTTACATGTTTATATAGTTAAGTATAATATATAGATAAGTATATAATCATTTAACTGTTACAGTGTACGTGTATCACTGTAAGTGACCCTACCCTAACACCTAACATATATAGTTTTACACATTCTGTAAAACATGTCAACCCCAAATCGTACTAGTGTCTAATAATAGGGAGATTCTTCCACGTATCGTGATTATACGGAACAATATCCCACATATAATAGGTCCACATCGGCCCTACATACATGTAAAGCACTATATCTGTAATGTGGTTAACAGTGATATTTCCTAATCTGTGTGTTTCTGTGTATATACTAACGCACTACCCCCCTATGGCCCCTGCCCACCCCAGCCTCATGTGCGCAATTGCCTGCATAATGCAAGGTCATGACGTGGGTGAGAGCCGATTGTGCCTCACATTCCACCGACATACCGAAGGTATACATAGTTTCAAGCACTTACTTGTCTACGACAACTGTTATGCAATCAGTTGCCACCATTTATGGTGAAATAATAGGGGGAGTTTTCACACCAAAGGTGTGTTACAAAGCCGATGCTCATTTACCCTACCCCTCCATCGGAGATGGTCATGTCACATATCCACAAGCCGTGTACAGCTCTGCCAATGGTCAATTGAAGTGTCCAACATTGGACGATACCATATACAAAGTATATGACAAATATGCAACACAAATGGTGACCTAATCCAAGCTGGAGCCTCGCATGAGTTTAGCGCACCAGTTTCGTATTTTGTTAAAAATACTGCAACGGCATGGGAAACGACAGGCGCAGAGGATCACGTCATGAGAAACCGACTTGACAACTTATACTATACTCTACTAGTTTATAAAGAGAACTATATCTCACTATTTGTGAGAGATATAGGTTCTCTCATATAAACAGAGTATAGATAAAGGAAGCTCGACAATGGAAAATTCAACAACAGTTCAAACTACCGAAGGTACTACAATCTCAGTTCTCGTAAAGGAAGGCAAAGCCTTAGCATCAATCTGGAAACAGACTAACAGTCTGAAACATACCATCAAAGCCTCTGGCTTCGACACAAGACTTGGCAAACTCTTACAAGAGTTGAAAGCTCAATCCACTTTGGATTCTGGTCAGATCAGTCGTCAAACTCTGACGATGTACGGCATCAATATCATTGATCGTCGTCGTCGTTCTGAAGCTCTGTGGTTCGTTGAAAACGAAGTAGAGTGCCGCAAGTTCATCGAAGATGGTAAGTTCAAAGGTACTTCACTTACTGCTTTGCAGAAAGCAATGCGGGATGCTGCTAAAGCAGAAGAACAAACCACCGAAGGTGAAACGTCCAATGTTGGACAGTCTGATGCAGAACAGCCAAAGGCTGATGCAACTAAGCCTCGTATCTCTCACAAAGTGATGGTCAATACCATCATTGCTCAAGCCGAATTGAATGAGCTTGATCTCGAAGAGATCATCACTGATCTGATGGCTGTACTTGAAAAGCGTCAAGCTGCATGAGATACAAAGTATCTTCATACAAAGCTAGTGTTGAGCAGTCTATGCTTGACACAGCTATGGCACAGTTCTGTGATCTCGCAGAGGAAATGAACCGTCCAACATTGGACACTTTGATTGCCAACACGGTTACTCCAGAGGAGTTAAAACGCCGTGTTCCCACATTAGTCCACGATAGTGGATGGAAGGATGTTGAAAATGACTAGAATTGAACTTCGCCTTGTACTTGCTACCTACATATTGGTCAGCATATCCCTTGCCTACCTGTTACTTGCTGCATTTGGCTATGCCAATGCCAATGAGTTCGGTGTCTTTGTTCCACAAGTCGGTGGATTTCATGTAACATTGGAGCCGTACCATCTTGACAAGTAGTATTACATAGTTATATAACACTGATACTTTAGTGAAAGTGTTATATAACATATGTTTAATACTAACACTGAAACAAACCGTCCAATGTTGGACACTTTAAAAGGAAGTTACAATGCAAATGCTTTATCCTCATGGTTACGATGCTGGTGTTGTTTGGGTAACCAAAACATCATCCATGTCAGGCGAAGAAAACTGTCTCCTGATGAACTTCACCTATCGCCAGTATGACAACTGGAAGTTCGGTGGTATGTGCATTCAAGATGCTATGCCACAATTGTCTGCCGAAGAACGTGAGTTCTTAATGACAGGTATAACACCTGCCGAATGGAATGAGGCGTTTGCCTAATTGAAACCGTCCAATGTTGGACACTTTAGAAAGGATACATACAATGTATCAACGTGATGTAAATGAGATCAAAGGCTTTGTCAGATGGCGTGGCCCAGATGCTCTTGTAAACACTGGCCTGTTCGTACTGCTTACGATACAAGCTGGCCTGTCCACCGTCCGTGGTAGCATGGTCAAGGTTGAACGTGACTGCTATCAAGCTGACTGCCTATGGGGCAAGAAAGCCGATGGGTATCAGTACCTAGTAGACAATGCCGATTACCTGTATGGTAAGGTATATCACATTGCCGACACCTATGGTTACGACACACCTATGGGGTGTCAGGAGATCATACGATTGTTTGCCGATGTACCTAACTTGGGTATGGTCAAGGCTGCATTCTTTGCCCAATGTTTAGGGTTCAACACTGCCTGTCTGGACAGCCACAATCTCAAGAGATTTGGTATACCTGACGGTGCCGTAAAACTAAACCTCAAAGCTAAGGAAAGTACCATACGCCGTAAGATTGCAGAGTATGTGCAATTGTGCCATGACTTACGTCAGAAGACTGCAGCACCTGACCATGTGTCTACGGCAGAGTATTGGTGGGACAGCTGGTGCCATCATGTAGCTGGCAATCGTGCCAACCGTGCCTTGGATACTGGTGACGTAGTGTCTAGGTTCCACGTTGAATGTATAACATATGGATTTGAACATGGTTAAAAAAGTATCTGTGGGGATTGTAAATCCTGTGGCAAAGGCTATGCTGCAAGAGCGCAAAGCCCCACAGGTAGTGCCACCTAAGAAAGGTAGCAAAGCTAAGCGTAACCGCAAACAGGAGAAGCACGATGCAATACGAGATGAAAAATTTCATCAAAACGACTAAACGAAAACCGTCCAATGTTGGACAGTCCAAATACAATGACGATTGGAAACGTGATCGTGACATGGCACGAAAGAAAAAAGTGCAGATGCAACGAGGCGTAACGGATTACAAAAGCAAAAGGATAGCATAGCTATGTCAGTATACATGATTTACCAACGTACAAACGTAGACAGTGACCGCATCAATAATATGCCCAATTCAGTGTACGCTGTAGCATACTTTGCCTTGGGTATGCCAACACGAGAAAACGTAGAGGTCGCAGTTCATGACGGTTTGTTTCACAACATGTATGAACCTACCATGATTATGCACGACACAGAAACACGAGAACGTACCCCATTTGAGGCCATCTTTGATGAAGGCAATGGGTATGGGGACGGTAGTATTACGACAGCTAACATTCGTAACCGTCCCAGTATGTCCGTAGGAGATATACTTATGGACTTGACAACTGGCTATGCCCATATATGTATGCCAATAGGCTGGCATAGCCTTGACCTAACACTTGATCTTACAACAACAGCTTAAGGAGCTATCACATGACAAACCCAACACAAACCAACCGCCCAGTAGTTAAAGCAACTAACCCAGAGTTGTATGTACAACATACATTCCACATGCAGAAAGCACGTAAGTACACATACAACTATTCATCTCTGGACGATTACATCGTGGAAAATTGGGACACCAAATCAATCCAGCAGATTGCAGATGAAACAAATGAGTACTTCAATCGTGTAGTGTACCGTGTACAAATCTTGCAGTCACTCAAGCTGTTGAAGAACAAGCGTAACATGGAGCGTGGTAAGCTGATGCGTCAGCGTAAGCACCTCATTACATGGCTCAAAGAAGTAGATGCAAAGCTAGAAGGAGTAGCATAAATGTTTGTAATTGTAGCAACAAAACCATTGGACGATGGATCACAAGGCTTTCGTTTCAACCTGTTCGGCAAGAAAGGTTTGATGCGTAAACGTAAATCAATCTCACGGGGTTGGTTTAAACGACAGCGTATGGCTACATCCGTAGCGTACCACTTTGGCAAGCGTACCGTGTACCTGTTTGGTAATGGTATGAAGCCACGTAAACTATCACACTTTGCAGGTTAGGAGATACAACCATGCCATATATTCCAGATGAAGAAGAACAAGCCCGTATAGATGCATACAAAGCGGAACGTGCCGAAAGGGAAAGTCCCATGCGTGAAGCATTCGACAACCTAACGTCAGAGCAACAGAATGTCGTGCGCTTTGTGGTAGCCACCTTAATTGACTTCGATGATGAGATGCGAGACTTGGAGGGTGACTGTTACCACAGTACAATGCAGAAGGTGCGTACCGTAGGGTACAAACTACGCAGTGCCTTCCCTAGCCTAAGAGGAGAGGACTAACTATGGTTACTATGGCATACGATGTAACGCTTGAGATCGACGGTATAGCATCCGTGGTCAAGCTAGACACTACCTATCCCGCTGTAAATAGCTGGAATAGTGCAGTTGAATTTGCAATTCATATGGCTATCCACGATCATCCCGGCACAAAGATTGAGTTTATTGACTGTGCCGAATACGTACACGCTGAGTACACAAACTATGGATACATCCATGATGCACCTATGGTGCTCCAATGATTAGCGCAGCGTTAATGTGCTTGGCCCTCAATGTATATCACGAAGCACGAAGTGAACCATTGCAGGGTCAAGCCGCTGTGGCTCATGTTGTACTCAACAGAGTTGCAAGTGGTAGGTGGCCTGACGATGTGTGTTCCGTAGTACATCAGGGGTACGAGAAGGGCAGGTTCAAGTGCCAGTTCACATGGTACTGTGACGGTAAGCCCGATGAACCCAAAGAGATACTGGCATGGGCAAAGTCCGTGATGGTTGCCAACCAAGTTCTCACAGGTGTAGTTCCAGACGTTACGAATGGTGCTACACACTACCATGCAAGGTACGTTAACCCGTACTGGAGTGCATCCCTATCCAAGACTGTGACATATGGATCACACCTATTCTATAGATAGCTTATCGTTACTAGTATAGGGGTGGACAGGGAGTATACAACTATGGCACAGTTGCCATCTAACCAATCACAGGAGAGTGAAATGCCTTTTGATATTCCAGAATATTTAGACTTTGATGTAGCTTTTGAGGACACACGTATGCCCGATAAGAAGTACGTCATTAATCAGACTACAGGTCAACCGCTTGGTATCGTTGGGAAATCCTTCCAATGTGCCTCACATGGTGACTTCTTTCGTGGTGTAGTTGAGACAGCTACGGAGACACTGTCTGAGCATGACTTGGAGGATGCCAAGTACAGCTTCCGCACTGCACGTAATGGTGCATGGGCTATGCTTGACATCACCTTGCCTAACGTAACGATGGACATCAGTACAGATAAATTCGAGACAGAGATCGGCAATCGTATCATCAGCCTTCACGGCATTGATGGTTCGTGCAGCAACCAAGTATACTTTGGTGCAATTGATTACTTCTGTACCAATGGCATGATCACAGGAGATCACGACAAGGTGCGTAAGAAGAACACATCTAACTTCTCTATGGAGAGCTTCATCTATGAGCTTAACCGTGCTCGTACTGACTTCTACACACAGGCACAACAGATGCAGGTGTGGGCGCACACTGACCTCAAGTATGTAGACGTAAGCTCTTTGCTTGATGACATGCTTGGGTCTAAGCGCAAGTCCGAGAAGATGTACAGCTTGTACATGCAAGAGGCATCGACACGTGGTCACAACAAGTTCGCACTGTATAGTGCTATGACTAACTACGCCACCTATGCAGATGAGCGCAACGGGTTCAACCTCAAGAACACTGGCAACGACACACAGGCAATCAGCATGTGGTCACGTGAGCAAGAGGTAAGCAAGTGGATCAGTGACGATAGGTTCCGTATGCTGGAGGCAGCGTAATGAACAGATACGTAGCAGACTTACGCAAGGGGTTGTCAGGAGAGACACAAGAGGTCTACTTGTATGCCTACTCTAAAGATCATGTAACACAAATACTGAAGGACTACTTCATAGTAGAACTGAGGAGAGTATATGCCTAAGCTACCACGCTACGTACAAGAACGAGTGTCACCCTCTGGGGTGATCTCATACCGCTTCAACCCACCACAGTCCCTTGTGGATGAAGGTGTAGTGCAACGTGAAGAGTATCGCAGTGACATCAAGGAGGTGCGCAAGATTGTGAAGGAACACAACGCAGCCATTGATGCGTGGAGGCATGAGCAGTCTCTTGTTATACAAGTAAAGCCCAACAGTAAGGTGACGGACTTGATAAACTTCTACTATCAATCTAATGATTACAATATGTTACGTCCCAACACTAAGGTGGATTACAGATACTTCTTGACGGTGCTGCATCAGACAATGGGTACACGTAAGTATGCACTTGTGACACCTAAGATTGCCAAGGCTGCATATGAGGAGTGGGTGAAGCGTGGCATTAGTTTTGCTAACCATGCTGCAACCTGTGCCAGTAGGGTATACAACTACGCCATACAGATGGGACACACTACACAGAACCCTTGGGCTAACATCAAGCGTAAGTCTACACCACAACGCAAGGTAGTGTGGACACATGCCGATGTTATCAAGTTCCTTGATGTAGCGTACAGTGACTACGAGTATCGTAACCTTGGTCTCATTGTGCAGATGGCATACGAGTGGTGCCAGCGACTAGGTGACATGCGTAACCTCAAGTGGGAGAACATTAGCTTGTCTAAACAAGTACTTAACCTTGAGCAAAGTAAGCGTAGGGCTGACGTTACACTTCCTATATCGGATGAACTGTGCACTATGCTCAATGACCAGCGCAATGACTTTGGTTTTCAAGTGTACGTAGCGCCACATCCTCGGCCTGTAAACGGTGAGTATACTCCGTATGCAATGGAGCGTCTGTCTAAGGTAGGCCGTAGGGTAATGAGACTTGCTGGACTGCCAGAGGAATTACGCATGATGGACTTACGTAGGACAGGTGTAACACAGATGGTGGATGCAGGTGTTCCACTACCCCAAGTCATGTCAGTGACGGGTCATGCACATGTGTCATCTGTGAAACCCTATTTAAAAAATACGTACCACTCTGCAAATAGTGCATTGACACAAAGAAATGTATGTGTACAATCGAGTGGTAGCGAGTAACACAGAAAGAGAATAGTACCTATGAATATAAATAACATCATAAGTGATCTATCATTAGTAAATGGTGAGACACGTCGCATGACATGTCCATCATGTAATACTAAGAACACGTTCACCGTTACGAATAACATGGGTTCTATTGTGTGGAATTGTTACAAGGCAAGTTGCTCTGTCTCTGGTGGTACACGTACAACACTGACCGCTGAAGACATTCGTAAGTCGCTAGGCTTTGTTGCCGAAGAGACACACGTTGCAACTTTCTCAAGACCGGAGTGGTTCGTGAGAGACTACACAAAACTGTCAGGCTTCTGTGATCAATGGGAGCTTGACGCACAACAACTAGGGCTTATGTACGATGTGAAGGAACATCGTGTGGTGTTCCCTGTTGTACATGATGGAGTTACTGTAGATGCTACGGGCAGATCATTGGGTAATCGCATACCCAAGTGGAAACGGTATGGAAAAAGTGTATTGCCATACAGTTCTGGACGTGGTAGAACTGCAGTAGTCGTTGAAGACTGCATAAGTGCTGCCGTTATAGGTGATGGTGGTGTATATGTTGGGGTAGCAGTGTTGGGTACATCGTTGTCTAATGGACACAAGGAGTACTTATCGCAGTTTTCAACGGCAATAATTGCACTAGACCCCGACGCACTACCCAAGACACTGCAATTTGCCAAGGAATTACGTGGCTATGTTGACACCGTGAAGGTGCTACGGCTACAAGACGATATCAAATACCGAATGCCAACCGACATGGCAAACCTTTCAGCACTAGGAGACTAACCCAATGGAACTATCCCTTATCCGAAGCCTGATGGACAAAACTTTCTACGACGATCACCGTGGCGCACGTTGCCCCGACCGATTGTTCAGCAAGGATGTCCGTAAGATCAAGCAAGCAATCGACACAGCAATGGATCGCTATGAGCGTACCGTTACACCAGCAGAGATTGAGGCTCTGTTCATGGCTAACAACCCTACCCTCACAACGGCACAGAGACAGGCATACAGCCACCTGTTCGTACAAGTGAGTAAGGAACAGCCAATGGGCAGTGACGTAGCACAGGAGGTGCTCTCCAAGCTGTTTCAACAGGTAGTAGGCGAAGACATTGCCAACCTTGGCTTCGACTATGTAAACGGTAGCAAGTCCAGCCTTGATCCACTACGCCAGATGCTTGAGCAATACGGAGATGACTTCACCCCCAACCTCAAGGTTGAGTGGGAGGACATTGACCTAGACACAATCATTGCCATGACTGACCTTGAATCACAGTGGACGTTCAACATTCCTACGTTGACACGTAAGGTTGAGGGCATCAATGCTGGTCACCTCATTGAGGTAGGTGCCAGACCTAACACAGGTAAGACATCCTTTCATGCGTCACTTGTCGCTGGCCCCAATGGCTTTGCATGGCAGGGTGCTAAGGTAGTTGTACTGTGTAACGAGGAGGGCTATCACCGTGTAGCTCACCGCTACATTACCGCCGCAACTGGTATGGACAAGCACGAGATCGTAACTAACAAAGCGCAGGCTATGTCCGTCTTTGGTAAGATACGTGATAAGATCATGTTCAAGGATGCCACAGGCCGTGACATGAATTGGGTTGAGTCAGTGTGCAAGTCATACAAACCTGACGTAGTTATACTGGACATGGGTGACAAGTTTGCACGTACTGCAGGGTTCTCACGTCCAGATGAGGCACTAAAGGCTAACGCCATACATGCTCGTCAGATTGCGAAGCAACAGGACTGTGCGGTATTCTACATGTCTCAGCTATCTGCAGAGGCAGAGGGTAAGGTTGTACTCAACCAAGCCATGATGGAAGGGTCACGTACAGGTAAGGCTGCAGAGGCAGACCTAATGATCATGATCTCTAAGAACCCTACGGTTGAGGGACAAGAAGAAGAAGACAACCAGCGCCACATCAACGTAGTCAAGAACAAGTTGTCTGGCTGGCACGGTATTGTACACACCGACTTGGAGTACAAGATTGCACGGTATGTATCATGATTGACATATCAGTATTGATAGAGATAGGCTTCAGTATATGCATCGGTCTTGTACTGTGGGATCAGCACAAGCAACGAGAGAGCATGGCGGCAATTCATGTGGCATTACTTGAGATGATCGACAAACACAATCAACTTGCAGAGGTAGTAGTGGAGATTGACGAAGCACTTGAGGAAGTAGAGGAGGCGATACAGTGATTACACAAGAAGACATAGATGCCTTTCGTGATATGACAGAAGACGGAGCGCAGGAGGGTTATGTATACGTAATTACAAACAAGGCTTGGCCTGAGTGGGTCAAGATAGGTAGGGCCATTGATGCAAACGATAGGTTGCGTAGTTATCAAACCAACTCACCCCTTCGTGATTACTGGATTGTGTACTCTCAGTACTTTGATGATGTCAATGCAGCTGAACGCAAAGCACACTTGATTGCGGCACGAATGACTGGTAAACCGTGGAACAAGGTTGATAATGGTGAGTGGTTCAGGCTTACAGAACAACAGGCTAAAGATGTATTGAAGGAGGTGTCCCGTGACTAAGGTTATATTTATATTGATATGGTTCGTTGTTGTACCAGAGCAAGGAGTTAGGTACTACCATCTAGGTACATATGAGAATGAAACATTCTGCAAGACTGCATTGAGAGATGCATCCGTTATGGTGAACGACAAGAACGAGACAGTAGAATGTATAGGGGTACAAGTAGATGATTAAAGCAACATACATTGACCACATGGGTACAGACTTGACGGTAGCTAACGCTGCACGGGTATCGTTTGGTAAGGTGAGTCAGATGGAAGACGATCCTTGGGGGCCACCTAAGCTCA
>Ga0315331_10002140_pt1 | contig 14981 bp, 10 predicted proteins | sample M160m34915metaG_FD_203456 | JGI IMG/M metagenome (GOLD analysis project Ga0315331, IMG submission 203456) | Ammonia-oxidizing marine archaeal communities from Monterey Bay, California, United States - M1 60m 34915 | ecosystem: Environmental > Aquatic > Marine > Intertidal zone | place: USA...
GAGACCGCCACCATCTCGCACAACATCGCGGGCGAGATTCAACACCCTAAATCCATGTTTCTGGTCGGCGGACGCCAGGGACAAGTCTCCCATCTCTGGGACGGACAGGTCGGATGGCTCGCCGTTTCAAATCAATCCTCCACTCTCGATCAACTGCTCGTAACCGCGCCACAAAGCCAAGATCGTTACGCGGTGCATATTTCTCTCAATGCGGATCAGAATGGCGAAGCTCCCCTAACCGGATCAAGCTGGCTCAGAAAACCAGCTCCCGTCCACCCCAAGACCGAACCCGCTCGCGACGCTTTTGTCGACTTCTGCCACGCACTGTTGAGCTCAAACGAATTTCTCTACCTTCACTAATGTCCTGCGGAAACGTCATCCTCCCCCAGAACCGGCGCGAGTTCCTCAGTATCGCCGGCGCGGGATTTGGTGCGCTCGCCTACACTGCACTGAGTGGAGAGCAACTCGTGGCGGCGCCCGCGGAGCTCAATCCCACCGTGGCCAAAATTCCGCACCGTCTCGCCCAAGCCAAAAATGTCATCTTTCTCTTCATGGAAGGCGGTCCGAGCCACCTCGACCTCTTCGACCGCAAACCGCTCCTCAATGAGTTGGCGGGACAACGGCTTCCAGAAAGTTTCGAACGGCCTGTCACAGCGATGGGTGAAGTAAATTCGCCCATCCTCGAGTCCAAGCGCACGTGGACCCGTCATGGTCAAAGTGGACTCGAGATCTCCGATTGGTTGCCACATCACGGGAATATCGCCGACGAGCTTTGCGTCATCCGCTCATGCGTTTCGGATGGCATCAATCACGCCGGTGGCGTTTGCCAGATGAACACCGGATCGGTCTTCGGAGGGCGGCCTTCGCTCGGGTCGTGGGTCAATTACGGACTGGGTACTGCCAACCGCAACCTCCCCGGCTTTGTCGTTATTAAGGACACCAGCGCAATGGTCGTGAACGGAGCGCGCTCTTGGGGATCAGGATTCATGCCCGCAAGCTACCAAGGCGTCCTCTTCGAAGCTGGCTCCCAGCCGATCGCCAACCTAAACCTCCCAAAAAACAGTTCGCCTTCCTTACAGGCACGCCAACTCGGTTTCCTCGGTGAGCTTAATAAGCAACATCTCGCCGGCCGGGCATCGAACACTGAACTCGAAGCGCGCATTCAAAGCTACGAGCTCGCCTACCGCATGCAAGCTGCCGCTCCCGAGGCCATCGATCTCGCCAAGGAGCCCAAACACGTTCAGGAACTCTATGGCATTACCTCTGACAAGACGCGCACCTTCGGACGGCAGTGCCTCATGGCGCGCCGCCTCGTCGAACGCGGAGTGCGGTTCGTCCAGTTGTATCACGGTGCCGGCAGCAAGTGGGACAGCCACATCAAGATGGAGCAAAACCACAGCAGACTGTGCGCAGCAGTCGACCAGCCCATCGTCGGACTCCTCACCGATCTCAAACAGCGCGGCTTGCTCGACGAGACACTCGTGCTCTGGGGAGGCGAGTTTGGGCGCACGCCGATGAGCGAAAAGGGCGATGGGCGCGATCACAACCCCACTGGGTTCACGATGTGGATGGCCGGCGGAGGAGTGAAAGGCGGGCAAGTCATCGGCGCCACCGACGATCTCGGGCTCTACGCCGTCGAAGACAAGCTGCACGTCCACGATCTTCACGCCACCATTCTCGCTCTCCTTGGACTCGACCACACCGAGGTGATTTACATGCACAAGGGACGCCCCGAGCGGGTCGATCTCAACGAGGGCCACATCGCCCGCCAGATTGCGGACTGATTTGCGGACATATCCGAACACCACCACCCCACAGTGCACAAGCGCACAAGGGCTGGTGGCAGGATCTCTGCTGTCTCTCCAGGCGGAAGTAGAGTTCCTTATTCTGATACCCGGATCCGGAAAAATGCCGTGTTGGGAGTGTTCAAAGGCGGAAAAGTAAAGGACGTGGTTTCTCCGGTCGCCTGAATGCTGTCGTCTATCTCAAGATCCCAGTTAGCGAAATCCGAAGACTGGTCGACGGCATAGAAAGTATTGGGTATCGAGTTCCAAGTCAGCGTGACCATGCCATCGGCGGGCGCATAATCGATCACTGTGATGGCAAACGCCGGAGCACCAGGAACACCGCCTCCGATCACGTCATTGAAGTCCGTGCCGATGCGAATCTCGTCGACGAAGAACTTGAGACCCATAAACGCTATGGTATCGAACTGGCTCTGGTCGAGATCTGGCTTGTTGGAAGCGTCCCAGTTGGCGCTGGAGAGATTAGGTTGGGCGGCAACCAAGGCCTCGAATCCCACCTCCTCAAGGGTCTCGTCTTCCAGGAAACGAACAACCGAGATGATATCCTGCCCACCGGCCTCGGCGTCCCACTGGATCTTGCCGATCACAATATTGGGCGCGCCAAAATTTACGTCACTATCGTTTTCCTGCCAAACCAAACTATCGGCTACACTTACTTCGAAAGCGGCTTGATTATACGCATTGCCCGGAATTGCACCGTTCACATTAGAATACTGGCCGGCATCGTAAAACATTGGGTAGATTCTGGTCCGATTGTTGCGAGTCGGACCGCCACCAGTTCCAAATCCGCTGAATCCATTCCCAATACCACCATAATTGTCTCCACGGGATCCGGCTGGAGCCGGGTCCGTTCCGATTACCAAATTCGGAGTTTCCTCGTTGCGGTCCCAGGCCTGCACCGCCAGATAACTGAACCAGGTCGTGGTTCCGGATTGGAAGGTTGCGGTCACGCTTGGGTCCAGCGCGATGCTCGCATCCATGTTGCGGCCGATCTCAAAATCCTCATCCGGACCGCGGCCCACATCCGTCGGGCCGGGAAGGCCCACATAACTGCCCGACGTCGGCAAGTTGCTAACAATCCCGTCGAAGTGGTTGAGGACCGGACCGGGGGCGACGACGATATCCGCACTGATACCTTCCCCGTGGACATACCAATCACCGTTGTGAGTTTCATGAGCCGTCCATGTGCCTGTCGTGCCTAAGGCGCCACCCTGCCCGGTGAGGGTTGACCCGTCCGCATAGTCGAAGGGTTCATAGACGAGCAGATCGGCATTGGCCGATGGGACCATGGCAACAATCGTGATAATACAGCCCACAAAGAATGCGGCGAACCATGCTGATTTGTCAGAGGGTTGCTTTTTCATGACGCCATTATCAAGTTACGAAAAGTAAAAGTAAAGTGATCTATACACTGCACAGCGAATGATTACTCACCCCCCAAGAAGCAGGGGCAGTGACAAGAGAACAACGAACTGAGTGAAGGCATGCAGCGTCTTCATCCCTCAACCCTAACACCACCACCCCACAGCGCACAAGGGCACATGGGCGGGTGGCTATTTGTTAGGTGGGCTACTCACTCCCCACGATGCAGGTCGATTGATTGGGGGGATCAAGCCTCTCGATCCCCAAACAACTGACCATGAATCAGGGGACAGGGGGTATTATTTCGCTTCGTCCACAGTAGCAACAGGCTCGCCTTTGCTGTTCCACCACTTTCCAGAAATCAGTTCATCATTCTTAAAATTTGCTTCACCTTTTTTCTGTCCGTTTTCATGCCACTGCACTGCTAGACCATCCCTTTTCCCATTCTTGAAGTTTTCTTCAAATTCCTTCTTTCCGTTTTCATACCACTCAGACACTAGACCATCCTCCTTGCCGTCCTTGTAGTTTACTTCCACCTTCTTCTGCCCGTTTTCATGCCAACCAATTTCTAGACCATCATTCTTGCCGTCCTTATAGTTTACTTCATAACGCTTCTGCCCGTTTTCATGCCAACCAGTCACAAGGCCATCCTTTTTGTCGTCCTTGAAATTTCCTTCACTTAGCTTCTGCCCGTTATCATACCACCGAGTAAAAAGCCCCATTGCCTTACCGTCATTAAAGTTTGCTTCACTTAGCTTCTGCCCGTTTTTATGCCACTGCAACGCTAAACTATCGGGCTTGCCGTCCTTTAAGTTTCCTTCGAACTTTTTTTTCCCAGTTGTATAGAGACTGAAAACTTTACCTGTGTAAGGAGTATCTGAACCTTTCAAATACATGATACCTTCACGTCCTTCTAATTCATTCTTATTAACGCCCTCAGGGTTAGCCAAAGAACTAATGAACTCGTTATCTTCCTTGGATAATTTGTTAGCAGGAACCTCAAAGACTTTGCCCGACTTCAGCTTAAGTTTAACAATACCTTTTTCGTTAGAAACAAACTCAGCTTCTACCTCTTTGCCATTAACGGCAGTCCACGTTCGCAACTCTGGCTTTGCATCCTGAGCAACGCTGAAAGACATGCCCAGGACAATGAGCAGTGGAAGTAGAACAAAAATCCTCATGCCGTTGAGCTTACCACTCACACCCCGCCCGCCCATTACAAAATCACACCAACTTTACACCACCCCACAGCGCACAAGGGCACAAGGGCGGGTGGCTGTTGGTTAAGTGGGCTACTCAACCCCCACGATGCAGGTCGCTTGATTGGGGATCAGTGAGCAAGTTAGCCGCGCGCAGGAATCATGAGCCAGAGTGCGGGGTTTATGGGTTATTTTACTTCAGCTTGCCAAGTCCATTCCAATTCGACTTTAGCTTTGGCTCCCTTTGCAAAATCCTTAAACTCTGCAGGCTCCACCTTCTTGATCACAGCAAGAACAAAACGACCACTGGTTGTCTTTATCCAAAACCCCAAGCCCTCATCCTCTTTAGTGATTGGGAGGAATCCAACCTTTGTTTTAGATTCATTCGTTGGAATTTTATCTAATGATACTTCAGATAAATTTTTATTCTCAACAGGAAATAGATATCCCTTTTCGTCGTCATGACCAAATATAGACCCTCTGGAACAGTCATCATTGTCAAAATAGAAAACTAAGTCTGCGTCCCTTTTCTTTGTGATAAAAGATTCTTTAGTAAATGAATAGCCAGCGTTCTTAACAAGTTTACTCCATTCGAGTGAAACCGATTTTACTTTATCTTGATCCAGAGAATCAAAAAACTGTTCCATCACAGACTTATTCAAATTAAATTCTATAATCTTGGCTTTAAGATCTTTACTGATTTGCTCACCTATTTGTTTTACACTCGGTTTGGTTTCCTCGTTAACTGCAAAGAGAGGAGCAGTGAAAATACAAATGAGGGCAATGAGGGCATGGGGTAATTTCATGCGCATGCCCTACCATAGAAGAACACAGCGCACAAGCGCACAAGGGCGGGTGGCTTACTGGTTCATGGGGCTACTCCCCCCCCCACGATGCAGGTCGCTTGATTGGGGATCCCTAAGGCTTCTCGCTGATCAATTTGACCGGTCTGCCCGCGAAATAGTTACCCCAGCCCTTTGTATTAGGTTTGCGGTAGATAGTTGGGTTGGATTTTATGAAAACTGCGTTCCCTGCTTTAGGAGCATCCCCAAGAAAAGTTACTGCGGTCAGATTATTGCATCCATTGAAGGCAGAATCCTCGATGCAGGTAGCACTGGCTGGAGTAGTGTCATTTCCTTTATGGTTTTTCCAATTGGTTTCCTATTGCCTTAACTGTGGTGCCGCTGGCTTCAATAACTTTGGCCTCGGGGTCGGCGGAAAAGGCGCGGTTGCCCATGGCTGTCACGAAAAGTTGGGCGTCACGGATAATCAAGGCGGTTCCTAGGAATGCACGGACTTGATTGTCGTTGACCGTGACCTGTTTCGCTTTCGAGGCGAAGAGTGCGTGTCGCCAACCTTTCACTTGGTTGCCGGAAAAAGTGATTTCGGAGCCTTCCCTCACCCAGATCGCAAAGTTGGGAGGGCCGCCTTTGCGCGGGCCGTTGCCGTTAAAGATGTTCTTCTCGATCCTGGCGACTCCCTGAAGCAGCACGCTCGCCACACCGCCTCCACTGAAGTCGTTGTCGATGAGAGTGGCTTGAGAGTTTTCGAGGATCGCGACCAAAGGAGACATGCCGCCCGTGCGGGATAGAGTGTTCTTTTCCGCAATGATCTTGGAACCATTCCTTACCCCAATGGCGACGAGCGCATTGTCGAGGAGGCGATTGTTGGTTAGGGCGGCCTGCCCGTGCAGGCGAACCCCGATGCCCGCTGCCTTGTTGTTCTTGCAGAGATTTCCTTCGATTTTCGCGACCGCTCCATGCTCCACCCCGATGCCTGCGGCGCCGTTTGCGATGCATGTGTTTCCCGTTATTTCGGGGCGGGTGCCGTGGCGGCACCCAATGCCTGCCAGTTTGTTGTCGCGGCAACGATTACCACGAATGAAGGGTCGAGCTTCCTCTTCGGTCCCGATTCCCGCCATGTGGTTGCCGAAGCAATCGTTGTCCTCAACCACCGGGCGGGTGTCCTCTCCTGTGCGAATGCCGATGCCTGCACGCCGGTTGTAATGGCACCGATTCTTGGTGACGGCGGGGCGACTGCCCTCGCTTATGCCGATTCCCGCCCGTATATTTCGGTAACAATCATTGGCGCGTACCGCCGGACTTGCCCCACTGTTCCCGATGCCTGCGTAAAAGTTTTCGAAGCAGACATTGTTCTCGATGAGGGCGGTGGAACCTGCCATGGAGCCTATGCCTCCGCCCATGTTACGGTAGCAGACGTTGCCGATGATGCGGGGCGATACCTTACGGCCCTTGGCTCCCGTGATGCCTATGCCGGTGTAGCCGACGTGGTGGACGATGTTATTAATCACTTCGCAGGTGTGCCGCACTTCGATTCCCGCCGTTCCGGGTTGCCCGATGTGGTCGTGTTTCTGCATGTTGCCCTGAGTGGCATAGTGCTTTTTCCATTCGTCATCGTCGTAATGGCCAACACCAGTGATGGTAAACCCATTGAGGATTGAGCCTTCCGCCATGGTCACCCCGGGGCCTTCGCCCCCGGGATGGTCGAGTATGGTGGCCTCGACCCTCTTGAGGCCCAACTTACCCTTGGCGTCGCCGCCGACGCTCCTAACCGTGATCTTCTTCTTTAAGCGGATGCGCTCCTTGTAGATGCCTGCCGCAACGACTATGATGTCGCCCGGAGCCGAGGCATCGATGGCTGATTGTATGGTCTTGCGCTCACTTGGCACGCGTAGGGTGCGTCCCAAGACGGGCGCGTTGACCATCACGAGGGCCGTAAAGAGAAGTGGCCTCAAGCAAGTGATTAAAAAACACCAATTACTTAAACAGGACGAAAGATTAATTCTCATGGGAGAGATCTTGCAGGTGAGAATCACTATAGCTCGAGGCTTTACGTCAAACAACGGTGATCCTTGCGTCGAGCGTCTTCATCCCGCAACCCTAACACCACCACCCCACAGCGCACAAGGGCGGGTGACTATTTGTTAGTTGCACTACTCACTCCTCGCTGGGTGGCGATGCACGGTCCTGTCGACGGACAAGAATGCGGAGTCGTGGTGATGAATCACCCCGATAACTTCCGCTATCCCCAATGGGGCCGCCTTCACCCCTCCATGCCCTACTTCGTCTACGCGCCCATGGTCGAGGGAGCCATTTCCATCGAGCCGGGCAAGCCCTATGTCTCGAAGTTCCGCTACCTGACCTTCGACGGCGAACCCGACCTCAAACTAGTCGAGAAAGCATGGGCGGATTGGGCCGGAAAAAGGTAGTCCAAGCTAGAAAAAAACTTGGCTAGGGCGGATCTTCCTCACATTGTAAGAGCCAATCCCCTCTTATTCCAAGTCGATGAAATCAGCTAAGATTGCACATTTATTTCTGAGCCAAGTCATGATGGTTCAATTGTGCTTTGCCGGCAAAGACTCGGAATTCTCCAAGGCCATCACCGAAACCAATCCCGAGCGCCACTGGTCCTTTGATTCCTTTGCCCCCGCCAAGAATGTCCAGGCCACGAACGGTCCGACTTCTCCCGAATACCCGTTCTTCGAGAAAGTCAATCCCGCCGTAAAAATGAAGAACGGAGGACGCATACCCATCAGTGATCCAGGGGATGATTCGGCATTCGACTTTGACAACGGGGACGAAATCACGGTGGAAGCCATGGTCAGCCTGGATCAGTTACGCGACCAAGCCGCCATTCTCACCAAGGGGAGGACAAGCAATGCCGGATTCCCGGCACACAACCAAAACTGGGCTTTCCGATTAAAAAGCACAAACGGCGGACAAGCCGGGGTCAATTTTCTCTTTCGCAGCAAGGGGACGAAAGATCAACCTGCTGACTGGCATCGTTGGACCAGCAACCAGGGTTTCACGGTCGGTGACGGGTGGCATCACATCGCGATTAGCTACCGATTCGGCGACCCGGGATCGATTAGAGGCTACTTGGATGGCAAACCGGTCAAGGGCAAGTGGGACATGGGCGGACCGACTGAAAGTCCACCAATTGTCGACGACGACGAAGTCTGGATCGGTTCCTCCCTGGGAGGCAACCTGAACAATTCCCTTTTTGGTTCGGTCGATGAGATCGCCCTTTACCGTCGCATCGTTCCTGCTGAAGTTTTTGCCAAGCGTTATCATAGAATCGAGCCAGAAAGGATTCTTCCCGAGCCCAAACCCGGGGCCCTTGTTCTCACTCTGCACCCTTGGAACAACCGTTCGAAATTACCCATTAACCCAAAACCTGCAATCGGACAGTGGAAACAAAGCTCCCTCGGATTCGTCCGCTTGCCAAGGAATTACGATGACTGGGGGGTCCGAGAAGACTGGGGAGAAGGGGTGATCGTCCGGGCAGTGACGGAAATCGACTTGGAGCCCGGTGAATACGAGTTTCTCGGACGAAGTCGGGGAATCGCCCGTCTCTACGTCGATGGAGAGCAAATCCTCACCTTTCCTCCCCCCAAGCGTGGAAGTGGTGCCCACAATCAGGTTCAGCCTGTCCCAACCGTCCCGCGCAAGGGAATGAGGCCGCGCTTTCTCGATGACGTTGAGAAGATCGTGACCTTCAGTAGTCCCGGAGGAAAACATCGTGTCGTCTTCGATGTCATGGTGGGTGGGCCAAAACTACGGTTGGAATTCGGGGAAGGCTGCTTGGCCATTGCGAGGAAAGGGAAAATGTTCCGCTTGCTTGGACCAAAACCTGGCCCCGAACTGACGGACCGAGGATGGGAGGATTTCGTAGCCCGGACCTCGGCCGAATTGGACGAGCGGAACAGGAAAACGAGGCAAACCGCCGACCTCCAGGCTGACTATTGGAGGAAACGACATGCGCTCGCCCAAGAGAAGCTGACGTCTGGTTCCACAAGCGGTCAATCCATCGATCAATTGATCAGTAAGCGGATCGAGCAAGCCCGCAGGGATTCGGGTAACCCGGACTCTTTCTTTAATGCGAAGGTCCGCCCCATACTGTCGGAGCATTGCTTTCGTTGTCATGGAGAAAAGGAAAAAGGCGGCTTGAACTTGCTGAGCTTGAAAAACCTTCTAGCCGGAGGTGAATCGGGCCTGCCGGCCATCGTGCCGGGCAAGCCCATGAAGAGCCATCTGCTTGCGCTCGTTTCGTCCGAGAACAAGGATGAACGAATGCCCCCGAAGGGTGATGGGCTCAAGAAGGATGCAATTGCAATTTTGGAAAAATGGATCATCCAAGGCGGAAAATTGGACAAGGAGCCAAAGAGGATTTCCGAAAGAACTCCCCTCGTCGATGACCTGACTTTTCTCCGGCGGGCTTGGATAGATGTCTTGGGCATGGCACCCTCACTCAAGGTGATACGACCCTTTCAGGAGGATGCCTCCACCGACAAGCGGGCAAAGATGATCGACCGTCTGCTTGCGGACGAGCGAGGGGCGGACAACTGGGTCGGCTATTGGCAGGATGCCCTCGCCGAGAACCCCAACCTGCTCAAGCCCAACCTGAACAACACCGGACCCTTCCGCTATTGGATCCTCGATGCCTTGAGAGACAACAAGCCGATGGATCGTTTCGCCACCGAATTGATCATGATGCGCGGAAGCACATGGGACGGGGGCTCCGCCGGTTTCGGGGAAGCTTCTCAAAACGACGTCCCCATGGCGGCCAAGGCCCACGTCATCGGCACGGCTTTTCTCGGGATCGAAATGAAATGCGCCCGCTGCCACGACGCGCCCTATCACGAGAGCACCCAAAGAAAACTCTTTGAGATGGCCGCGATGCTCGGGCGCAAGTCGATTCAAGTGCCCAAGACCAGCAGCGTACCAGCCGGTTTTTTCGAGCACGCCGAAAAGGGCGGACGAGAATCCCTGATTCAGGTGACTCTCCAGAACGGTTCCACCGTGAAACCGAATTGGCCCTTCGATGAACTTGGTGGCAAATTGCCGGTCCAAATTACGCCAGACCCTAACGACACCCGCGGACAATTGGCCGCCCGCATCACATTCTCACGCCGCTTCGCCGAGGTTATCGCCAATCGCCTATGGAAGCGCCTGATGGGGGCCGGCCTCGTGGAGAAAGTCGACGATTGGGAAGGCCAAACACCAAGCGACCCGGCCCTGTTGGCATATTTGGCCGACGAATTGATCCGCAGCGGATACGACCTCAAGGCCTTGACCCGCCTCATCATGAACTCGAAAGCCTACCAGCGGAAGGCCATCGACGCTCCGGAAAACTTGGTCGAGTCCGACCGTTTCTTCGAGGGCCCCTATCGTCGCCGGATGACGGCCGAGCAAGTCGTGGACAATGCTTGGCAGGTTTCGGGCAAAAAGATGGACCTCGGCCTCCTCACCATGGACATGGAAGGACGTCATCGTCCCGGATTCTTCATAAATTTCGGAAGACCCGAACGGGCATGGCAATTCACCACTCTTGCCAATGAGCGGGACCGGCCCAGCTTGGCCATGCCCAAAATGCAAGCGGTGGTCGACGTTCTGCTTGCCTTTGGCTGGCGCAATTCCAGACCCGAACCGACAAGTCACCGTATCGAGGAACCCAATCCCATCCAGCCCGGGATCCTCGCCAACGGGGTAATGGGTGGTTGGCTGACCCGATTGAGCGACGATTCGGAAATCACCCGGATGTGCATCGATGCAGAATCCGCCTCCCAGTTGAGCGAAGACCTGTTCTTCCGCTATCTTACCCGTTTCCCCACAAAAGAGGAAAAAAAGGCCTTTGTTGCCTTGCTCGAGGTCGGGTTCGATGACCGGATCCTGCCCAGGCACGAAACCTTGTCTCATCCGGACAAGAAACGTTATCCCTATGTCTCCTGGCTCAATCACCTGGACAATGAGGCCAATTCCATCAAACAACAACAGGAAGAGGAGGCCCGCCGAGGCGATCCACCCAGCAAGTATCTGCAAACCGCGTGGCGAGAAGCTGCCGAAGATGCCTTGTGGACACTCTTGAATTCACCCGAAATGATCCTGATACCATGAACCGAAGAACTTTCATCCAGTCATCGGCAGCCACCGCAGCCTTTGCCTCACCTTCCGTCTTTGCCAAGCCCGTTTCAGGCAAGGCCGAGCATTGCGTGATGTTGTGGCTAGGTGGGGGAATGTCCCAGATCGACACATTCGACCCCAAACCTCTCGGTGATGCCAAGACCAAGAAGGCGGGCGGATACTATGACTCCATCGACACCTCCGTTCCAGGCGTTCAAGTTTGCCAACATCTTAAGAAAATGGCCAATTTGATGGAGCGCGTGACTGCCGTGCGGTCTCTCCATCACGACGTGGTGGACGAACATGCCGCCGCCACCAACCGCATGCACACCGGCCGGCCGACCTCGGGCACGGTGACTTACCCTTCCCTCGGCTCTATTGTCGCCCACAAGCGCGGAGCGGCCGCCGATGGAGTCCCTGCCTACGTTGTCCTAGGTTACCCCAATATTGTCCGCGGACCTGGATTCCTTGGGCCGGAGGCGGGATTCGTCTACAGCACCGACCTGAAGTCAGGACCCACCGGTATGGCCCGGCCAAAATGGCTTTCCTCTTTTAGAAACTCGCGTCGTCAGGAGCTTTTGGAAAAAGTACGCAAAGGGGCTGAGGGAAGATTTTCCAAGGATGAAAAATTCTCTGAATACGACGCTGCTCTGCAGGAGAGCATCCGTCTTTCCGGACCCGAATTCATGAAGGTTTTCAACTTGGAATCTGAACCGGCCGACCTGCGCAATTCCTACGGCAGTGAATTCGGACAGCGTTGCCTTCTGGCGAGGCGCCTCTTTCAGTCCGGCGTTCGATTCGTCGAGGTTTCCTACAGCGACAACTTTAAAAACGGCACGGGCTGGGACACCCATAACGCGGGACAACTCAAGCAGCATTTGCTCATTCAGGATCTCGACGACGCCCTTTCCTCTCTCATCCTCGACCTGAAGAAACACAACCTTCTGGAGAAGACCGTCATCCTGATCAATTCCGAGTTCGGCCGACCCGGCGGATTCGACTCAGGAGGCGGCCGCGGACACCAGTCCAAATGCTTCACCAACGTAATCGCGGGAGGAGGCTTGAACCATCGTGGCGCCTACGGGCTGAGTAACGAAATCTCGGAAAAAATCGTGGAGAAACCCGTAAGCGTGCCGGACTTCTTTGCCACCGCCTTGACCGCTCTGCAGATCGATCCTTCGGAATACCTCTACGACGGAGACCGACCCGTTCCGATCACCGATGGAGGAAAAGCCATCAAGGCCCTGCTTTAAATTGCGACCCATTTAAAGAAGGGCAGTATTCCTACCCCATGAACAAACCCGCACAGCAATTGCGTAATAAAGGGTGTGACTCCTTAGAGGATAAGAGCCAAAGACGCGATTTGGCAATTTGACGGAGAGTGTCAAATGCCGGCAATGGCTCCTGCGGTTGAATTCGAACCAACAACGGTTGCACTGATCCTCAGTCAGTTACAAGCGACAACACACACATACACTCACACAAATTATGGCGTGAGCTGGATGAAGTGGCCAAATCTTGGGACTCTTTACCCGATACTTTGCGCACCGCAATCATGGCCATCGTGCGCACCGCTAAGGACACAACCGATCACTGACTCACCACCACCCCACAACGCACAAGGGCGGGTGGCTATTTGTTAGCTGCACCACTCAACCCCCACGATGCAGGTCGCTTGATTAGCCATATGTTGTTGATGGGAGTTAAGTTCGTTTATTCGTATTCTCCATTAAGGTAATTAGCTATAACTCCCCTTGCTGTGATCATGATTGACAACCTGTTATAAGTTTCACTGACAGTGGGCTCATGAATGTCGTACCCAAAATCGTTATAAGAATTTCTTTTCCAATCCGCATCAATAACTAATCCATTATTGCATTCAATCTTAACGTGACTGAGACCATCATCCCCCCTGTCAGTTATTGTCGCTTTACCTGCGCCTATTTCCACTTTTGTAACTTTTGCACACCCGCCCAAGACGAGAAACAGTGGCAGAACAAGGAGCAGTGGCAGTAGGAATCTTTTCATCCCGCAACCCTAACACCACCACCACCACCACCCAGCGCACAAGGGCACAAGGGCACAAGGGCGCGTGGTTTGGGGACTCGAGGGGGGCAATGATTCGGCTTACAGGACGATTAGTTCTCCTGGAGCAGTTCGACCATTGCCTTGCCCATAGCCTCACCAACATTTTGATAAGTTTCCGGGTTGCTACTGTAGTGACCACTGGAACCACCCCCCTTCGAGAGTGGGTTGGTGTAAACAAATCCCACCTTGCCCTTGAGCTCGGGATCATCGCTCTCGGCGACAGCCTTCATGGCATCGAGAATCTGTCCGTCACCTCCTTGGGAGCCTTCCTTGGTTTGACCAAGGGAAGCGGTGACAAACTTGGCATCGGGAGCATCGAAGTCCTTGCGCAGCGCCTTGATAAGCTGAATCAGATTCTTCTCATACATTTCGAAGTGTGCCGGATTGCGCATGTCCTTATCACCCTGCCACCAGAAGAATCCGGCGACCTCGTATTCCTTGGCACCCGGGTAGTAGTTGTCGAGATTATCGAGGACCTTCTTGGCGGCGGCTACGTCGCCGTCGTATTGGCACCCGGCATACCATCCCTTGGACATGTCGCCCCCGGTGTCGCCTCCGGGATCATCCGGGGTGCCGCGGTAACCGGGCTGAGTTTTTCCGCCATGCTCATACGGCTCGCTTCCGGGAGGCAACAGGTCCCAGCCAAGGCTGCGGTTGCCGATGCAGCTCTTGAGGATCAGCACGGGCGCGTCGGTAACATGACCAACATGGTGGCCAATGCCGATTTCGGGGCCGATGTTACCACTGACGGTCATCCACTCATTCTTATAATCCTTAGCCGGAGAATTTCCGGAGCACATGACAAACACGTTGCGAACGTCCTTACGAACGGTCCAGTCACCGACATCGTCGACCAGGTAGGGGTATTTTTCCGCGGCAATCCCTTGCAACTTGCTCGGCTTTCCAAAACCAATCATGTTCGACTGCCCCATCAGGATGTAGACTTGTACCGGTTTGGTCATGTTCGCCTCCTCACCATCGGGATCCGGCAGTTCGTCAGGCAGCTCCTTAAGCTCGGCGGTTTTCCCTGCCCCGTCGGGCTTGTTGGCGTTCTTCTTCAGCCACACGATGTCCTCAGCCGAAAGCTTCTCTCGCAGGAAGGCCATGCGCTTTCCGTTTGGGAGGGTCACGCTGACTTTTCCGCTGGCGGCATCATAGGATTGCAGTTCGCCCTCGAAAGTCTGGGTACCGTCGGCGCTGGTCCAGGTGCGGGCCTGGACGCCCAGAACTAGCAGGAACGTGGCCGTAAGTTGAAGAAGGAGCTGGTTTCCTAACATAATAGAATTGTTGGATATACGTATTTTTTATTGTTGCTAGAAAAGTGAACGGCTCGATCGAAAGTCTGGACATTCAGCTCACCTCTTCCCTCCCGTTTTTGCCTCCTCGAGCTTAACGGGTTTCAATCTGAATTCCTTGATGCTCACGCCTTTATTCGGGGCGTACTGGGTAAATGAAATACGGTTGCGTCCCTCTTTCAATTCGAGATTAACGGGTTCGGTGTCCATCCAGTCGGCTTTGGTATAGGGAATGTCAACATCCACGAGAGTTCTCCTGTTGACGCGAAGCAGGAATTGTCTGTCCATGGTAACAGTACATACATGTGC
>Ga0315331_10002143_pt1 | contig 14966 bp, 5 predicted proteins | sample M160m34915metaG_FD_203456 | JGI IMG/M metagenome (GOLD analysis project Ga0315331, IMG submission 203456) | Ammonia-oxidizing marine archaeal communities from Monterey Bay, California, United States - M1 60m 34915 | ecosystem: Environmental > Aquatic > Marine > Intertidal zone | place: USA...
TGGTCCGGTCCGACTGGCTCCCGTTGCGTTTGACGGACGTGTTTGTGTCGGTTCAGATGATGGCTGGTTGTATTGCGTTGATGCTTCAACCGGGACACTGTTGTGGAAGACTTTCGGAGCGTCTGCAAATCGTGAACCCTATGTTCACCTTGGCAATGCCAGAGTCGTGTCACTCTGGCCAGTACGAGGTGGCCCCGTATACGCTGATGATGTTGTCTACTTTGGTGCCGGAATCTGGCCGACGCTGGGAGTGTTTGTGCACGCAGTGGACGCAAAGACCGGGCGTGTGATCTGGACGAACGACAGTAGCCACGCGATTGAGAACGTCCGAGTCGATCACAATTATCTGCAGGAATCGGGGATCTCTCCGCAGGGGCATATGCTGGTCAGCGGAGACATGCTGATCGTGCCCAATGGTCGTTCCATGCCTGCTCGGCTGGATCGCAGGACCGGCAAGCTGCACTATTTTGTTCAGGGCTACCGTAACGGAGACAGTCGAGTCGTAGTCAGTGGAGAGACTGCGTTTGTTGGGCGGACCGGCATCATTAGCCTGAAGGACGGGCGAGAGATCGCAAGTCGCTGGGCTGCGGCCGGTGAGAATGCTCCTGCGGGATGGAGTGGTCCCAAGGCAGACCTGTTTGAGGGGCCGTTGTTTCCCTACAAGTTTGCTCCCGGCTGCGACCACCGATCTGTCGTTGACGGAACAATCGCATACGGGGTCGACAATGGTATTGTGTATGCCTACGACGTAAAGAACGCAACGACTTCACTTCAGGAGAAACTGTTTAACGGCCAGGATATCAAGCCGGCTCGCTGGGATGTGCCGGAACTGTGGACGCTGGAAACTCCATTTGCGGGGAAAAAACAGCTGACAACGTCCCTGCTGAAGGCCAGGCAGCAACTGATCGCCCATAGTGGCCGTGATTTGTTCGCTGTTCTTCTGAATGCCGATGACAGCAAGCCGGGGACCGTTGTCTGGACGAAGCAGCTGCCGGCCGAGCCGACCAGTATGCTGGTGGCGAATAGTCGGCTGATCGTTGTCACCAGCGACGGTTCAATTCACTGTTTCAGTGGTAAGTCGACCGATGCCCGGCAGCATCCTGCTGCAGTTGATGGTGAAATCGCGCTGCAGAAAGATTTTTCGGAGGCCACACAGTCAATTCTGAAGGCGGCAGGAAGCCACGGAGGCTATGCGATCGTTAAAGGACTGAAAACCGGATGGTTAGTTCAGGAACTGCTTTCGAAGTCCCGGTTCAACGTGATCGCGATCGATACCGATGCGGGAATTATTGACCGCTTGCGTCGTCGGTTCGCTGCAGATCAGCGATTCCTGTCTCGATTTCAGGCTATCGTGGACGACACGAACCCGGTTCGGCTGCCTCCGTACATCGCAAACCTCATTGTGACGGAGGACGTGGAGGAACTCCAGCTTGCTGACGGCCCGTATCTGAGGACTCTTTATGAAAGCCTGCGGCCGTATGGAGGGACCCTGTGTCTGCCTGTGAATGAATCGAACCGCGCTGCCATTTTGAAACTCGTATCGTCCGGAGATTTTCCCGGCTTGAATACGGAATTATCCGGCGAGTTGCTGATACTTCGCCGCGTTGGGCCATTGCCGGGCAGTGCGGTATGGTCTCACGAATCCGGCGATGCTGCACGAACATTCTATTCACGCGACGAACTTGTCCAGGCGCCTCTGGCGGTTCTGTGGTATGGCGACGGTCGTGATCACGGTTTCTACAAGCGGAAGGATTACGGCCACGGTCTCAAACCACAGGTTGCCGGTGGACGGATGTTTGCTCTGCAGGTTGCCACCAACTCGCTGAAAGCAGTGGATGCCTATACCGGTCGTCTGCTCTGGTCTCGCAAGCTGGGCAGTTCAGCTCGCTATGCGTCAATGCAGGACGCTGTCTACGTGGCGGACGAACGGACGTGTCTTGTGCTGGATCCTGCAACAGGTGAAGCAAGGCACACGTTTGATGTCGACGTGAACCGTCCGACGGATGTGCCGGTCAGTGCATCAGATGTACGTGTTGCAGATAAAACGATTCTGATTTCCGTGCGGTTCAATAAACAGAACTCTATCGAAAAAGGACGCTGGAACAGTGAACTCTTGGTTGCTCTGGATCGTGTGTCCGGCAAGCAGTTGTGGAGTCGTCACGCCACCTGGCGGTACAACACCGCTGCCATCGCTTTGTCCCGGGGGCGGGTGTTCTGTATTGACTCACATGCTCCTGAAGAAATTGGTCTGATGCGGCGGCGAGGCGACAGCGTGGAGACACTGCCATCAACGATCTTGGCACTGGATGCGCGAACCGGTGAGCAATTATGGAAGACCGTTCGAAACGACCCGCCGGCGACACTGACGACCCTGCACTTTATGAGTTTAAGAACTCAGGACGACTGGCTGTCCTATTCTACTGAGCAGGACCTGTTGCTGGCGGGAAAAGCCAGTCGCACTTTTGCCCTGAACGGGACGACAGGACAGGAAGTCTGGGAAGTTCCCATGCGCGGCCAGCAGCCGCTCATTCTGGGCCCGGAGACGTTTATCAATCAGACGGGCCACACGTACGGCGTGGCGTCCGGAGACCTTGTCAGTGGCGAGGCGCTGTTTCGCCGAGGTGGGTGCAACTATGCGGTCGGCGGAAAAAATCTGCTGTTTCTGAGATCTAACTGCGCCACATACGTCGACGTCGAATCGCGGCAGGAATACGCCATCCGCAACCTGCGGTCGGGTTGCAGCAACAGTCTCGTCGCGGCCGATGGATTGCTCAATGCTCCGTGTTTTTCGGTTGGCTGTATCTGTAATTATCCGATTCAGACATCCTTCGCGATGTTTCATATGCCACAATCGGCGAAATGGCACGGAGACGTGCCAGTGCAGCAGACGTCTGAATGAATCCCCTTTTCTGTTACTGCTCGATCGCTCCGCTGTTCCGTATCCGTCGCCTTATTCGTGGATTTGTTCGAAAGTGAGATTACCAATGCGGTACTTCTTCCAGTCCTTGAAGTCAAAGTGCCACCATTCAAATTCGTAGACGGAAAATTCCTCGGCTTCCATCGTGCGCCGCAGCAGCTCGCGATACCAGCGTTGTCGCGAAGTGCCCCCGGGATACAGCGGAAAAGAACGGGCCGAAAATTCGTCGTAACCGGCCACCATCTGAATCGGTTCACCAGTGCTGAGGTTGTACAGCGTCAGGTCAACGGCACAGCCTCGATTGTGACGGGATCCGCGTGCCGGGTTGGCAACGAAATTCTTCAGATCGTCCGGCGTCGCGTCCCAGAACATTCTTGTCACGTGCCATGGTCGGTACGCATCGTGAATCAGTAGCCCCAGCCCCTCGGCTTTCAGCCGCTGGTGAGCTCGTACGACGGCCTCAGCCGCCGGCCGCTGCATAAATGCTCGTGGTTGTTTGTAGAATACGGCCCCGGTGAAATTGTTGGTTGAGGCATATCGGATATCCAGCTTGATTGTCGGATCCAGAGACGTGAGCTCAACCAGAGCCGGGTCGCGATAATTACCTGGTTCGGGCGGAGGACTTGCGGCCAGCGCCGCGGCACGAAGATCATCGATCGGTTTGACGGGGACAATACGAAACGTCTCTCCGTCTTTTGTACCTGCTTCACGCCGCTGAAAATCGACTTCTGCAGCAACCACGCTGATAGCAGTACCATCTGTGTTTCGATTGAACTTCAGCCCTTCACCGTGATACAGACCGTAATCCGGGAAGGCGAACGTGTCGGCAGTGATTTCCTTCAGAGGGTAGTAGTAGAACCATTCGATCAGCGCGTACAACCGGCCACCGTCTTCCAGAATGTAGAGTGTGTTGTGGTCCCATCCATATTCTCCAATCAGTCCTTTCCACCGTTCCGGTACCTCAGCGGGTGGTAAATTCGAGATTCGCCGGAACGTGTCTTCGCCAACCCGCAGGGTACCGACATCCTGCAGTTGTACTTGGGTATGCACACCGGCCGCGTCGTCAGTCAGCAGCGTCCCGTCATCGGCTGCAACACGAAGATCGTATCGAAAGGAACCTCGCTGCATGGTGACGTGGCCGTTCAGTTCGCCGATACGAGTCAGTCGTGTTCCATCAGATTCGCGATAGGTACCGAGCAGTTCCTGAATTCGGCCGGATGGCACAGGGCTCGTTGTACGATACGTTGGAAGTGGTTTGCCGTCCTGGGCAGCAAGCATCAGTCTTAGTGCATAATCTGTCAGTCGACGTACCACGCCGTTACTGCCATCCAGAGACGCGACAGCGGCGACGCCGATGCTTCGTGCAGGAAGTGCTTCCAGTTGAGTGGAGAAGCCGTAGACAGCTCCGCCATGGCCAATTTTTCGGAAGCCGTCCAGGTCCTGCACGTGGAACCCCAGCCCAAATCCCAGCGGCCGACCGTCTGCATCTTTCGTCGGTGATGTCATTAATCTGTATGTTTCCGGTTGCAGAAGTTTTTCGGACGACGTCCGGCCGTCGTTGAACATGCAGATCAGAAACTTCGACAGATCCGTTACGCTTGAGTACAGGTTTCCGGCAGGACCGGTACCCAGCAGAAACGTGGGAGCTTCAAACCGGCGGCCGTCATAGGTTCGCATCCAGCCGGTTGCCAGTTTCCGGCGGACATTCGGCGTGACCACAAACCCGCTGCTGTTCATGCCCAGCGGATCAAGGATGGACTGCTGTACTCGATCTGCATGAGAGGCATTATGTTGTTTTTCAAGGACTGCCCCGACAACGGCGATCGCGGCGTTGGAATACTTTGTTCTTGTGTTTGGCTTATAAACCAGTTTCGTGCCGTTCAGGCTGGCGACAGTGGCTGTCAGGGTCGGCTCCGTGGGGTCGAAGTAATTGCCAACAGGTGACTCGCGCACCAGACCGGACCGATGGGTCATCAGCTGACGAAGGGTGATCGGTATGTCAAACGGATTCTGCGGCTGGAAATCGGGGACGTATTCCTGCACCGGCGTGTCCAGGTTCAGTTCACCACTTTCTACCAGCTGCATGACCGCGATGTCGGTGAACAGCTTGGAAACGGAACCAACGCGATAAACGGTGTCGGCGGTCGCGGGGATCTTCTGTTTGGCGTCCTGAAATCCAAAGCCATCGCTCCAGACGACCCGTTCGTGATCGACCAGTGAAATGGAAAAAGCCGGCAGCTGTTTCTGTTCTACCTCGTGTCGAATGACAGACTGCAGTCTGTCAATGACGGCTGTGTACTCTGTTGCTGCTACGGGCTCCGGTTGAGGAGAGACAATGTCGGCAACGGACCTTGCCAGCTGCGACAGGTTGACATTCTGCAGGTTGCACATGACCGCCACGGACGTGCCCGTCTCCGGAATCAACAGCAGCACCGTAGATGTACCTGACTGACCTCCGGTGTGTGAGACAAGCTTGTGTCCATTGCGCGTGGCCACACTCCAGCCGAGACCGTAACCTGTTTTCTGTCCGTCCGAAGTATCCTGACTGGTCCACATCTGATGCAACATTTCCGACTTCAGCAACCGGCCCGTATTCAGGGCAATGGCAAATCGCACCAGGTCGGAGGCCGTTGAAAGCAGGCCGCCTCCGGGGATCTTCATGCTGGTGTCGTGCAGTGGGGCATTGAACAGCTGATCCGGTGTTTCATTCTCATCCCCCAGCAACGCTTTCTGTTGTTCTGGTGTTGGTCGGATGTAGCCGCGTGTTCTGAGGGGAATGATCGCGTACTGATCATCAACAACCGTCTGTGACATTTCGGCCGGCTGCAGAACATGCTGCTGCAGCAAGTTTACAAACGTTTCGTCTGTGGCTCCTTCGACCACGTTACCAAGTAAATTGAAGCCGAAAGTTGTGTACAGAAACTTGGTACCGGGTTTGTGCAGCAGCGGGTCATCACGGAAATTCTGCAGCGCGGCATTGAGGCTGCTGAAATGCCGAGTCGAAAGCGCTTCCGCTCCGCTCTTGTAGTGCCGGACGCCGGCCAGGTGGCCGAGTAATTGACGTGACGTCACTGACCAGCGTTTCCTCGGATACTCTGGCGTGTACTGCTGAACTTCCGCATCCAGATTGATGATACCTTGTTCGGCAAGTGAAAGTACGATCACCGCGGTTATCGACTTGGCGATGGAGGCCGTGCGGTAACGAGTGTCAGCTGTGGCAGGAACCGAGTTTTCCACGTCAGCCAGGCCAAAGCCCCTGGAATAGGAAAGTTGATTACCCGTCGCCACGGCCACCGAAACTCCCGGTATACCACGGTCTGCAACAAGTTTTTCAATCAGCTGCTCGATCTGAGCGACGGTCTGCGGCTGCAGTTCGTCAGCATGAGCACATTGCAGGATCGCTGCCGTCGTGACGGCAAGGAGACAGATGCGTTTCGAATTCATCGGGTGGTCTCGGAATTCAGCTGTTGGGATTACGGGGGGATTGTTGTTGCTGCCGACTGCGTGCGAGATAACACGCGACCGGACAGATTGCCAGTCCACTGTTCTCGGTCGACCGCCAGCTTTCCGTTGACGAGAACGTATTCGATCCCCTCGGAATATCGATGCGGTTGAAATGCATCGGCTTTGTCACGAATGCGAATCGGGTCGAAGACAACCAGATCGGCATGAGCACCTTTGCGAATGACGCCTCGATTGGTCAGATTCAGGATTCCCGCCGGCAACGAGGTGGAGACTCGCACCGCCTCCTCAGTGCTCATCAAACCGCGGTCGATGGCATAGTGCCGGATTTTTCTGGGGAATGCTCCGTAGAAACGCGGATGCACAGGCCCGTCACCAGGCAGTGCAATGCCCGCATCGCTGGAAGTTGCAGTCCATGGCGTCGCCGCGAACGATTCCACGTCTTCTTCTGACATCGAAAACGCCCGCAGTCGAGCACCTCCCCGGCGATTACGGTCGCCGTTCAACTGCAGTGAAATTGCAGCTTCGACGACGGTTGATTTCGTTCGCATGGCGAGCTCGCCCAGCGTCTTGCCAACACTGTCTGTGTCAGGGTGTTCGACAATCAGAATCCTGTCGGCACCACCGCGACGAATGATTTCGTATTCGATGTCGCGACGTACATTGGCTGCCAGAGAATCATTCGTCATGATCTTTTCAAGCATATCGGCCGGACTGACCGTGTTGTCCGTGTCGGTATTCGTTGCTGCCTGCTTCGAGGACGCCCAGGCGGGAATCAGGACTATTCTTCCGTCAGAGCCACTGGTGTTATACGGATACTGGTCTGCGTAGAACGGCAGTCCGTCATCCCTTGCACGTCGAATTAACTCATTCATTTTTCGACTGGAGCCCCAGAAGTCGGTTCCTCTGGCCTTGATATGAGTCGCAACCGTCGTCACGTTGGTGGTGGCTGCGATCTGAATCAGTTCCTTCAGGTTGTCCAGCATTGACGGCTGGTCGGCCGAATCGCGACTGGGCAGAAACCACATGGGGCGACTGCCGGAACTTCGTTCGTGGACAATATACACCCCGTTCGAGGCGGCGATCGTTTCTGCCAGAGCCTCCATCTCGCGCGGGGTGCTCCAGCGACCGGGAACGTATTCCAGACCGGCTGACATGCCGAATGCTCCCTGCTTCAGGGATTTCCGCAGCAGTTGCTGCATCCGTTCCAGCTCGTCGGTGCTGGCTGGTCTCTGATGGTCGCGCCCCATAACTTCCCGACGAATCGTACCGTGTCCGGCGACCGGAACAACATTCATGCCGATGCCAAGTTGCTCCATCGTCTGTCGTTGAACCGTCAGATTCAGTGGGCCACCCCCGTCCTGATTCACAACGACTGTAGTGATGCCCTGAGTAATCAGATTTGGCGCGCTGCGTCGCGCCGGATCGTGGTCGACGAGTCCCTGTTCGGCGTGGCTATGCAGATCGATAAACCCGGGGGCCAGCAGTCTGTCCGTGGCATCAATGACCCTGCTCGCTTCTGCGTCTGGCAGGTCACCAATCTCAGTGATAACACCGTTCAGCACGGCGATGTCGGCCCTGTAGCGAGGCCGACCGGTACCATCGATCACTTCTGCATTGCGAATGATAAGATCGTATCTGACGCTGTCCGTATCGACATTTGGCTGCTCAGCCCGTACCGAGCGAGGGGTTTGAAATGCGTTGCTTGTGGGGGCAGACGGCCGGGCCGCAAGGATCAGGGACAGCAGCTTTCCAAATTCGGTTTTCGAAACAGATGTTCCCTGCTGAAATGTGTTCACGCGGTGACAGATCAGCAGGTCCCATTCGGGTATCACGAGTAGATACTGTCCACGGTATCCGCGTGCCGAATATGTGCCGTCCGGAAGTGAAACGCCTGGAAAATGCCGGCCGTCGACGGCGACCCACCACATGTAACCGTAACCTCCCGATGCTCCTGCGTCAGAATAAGAAGATGTGCTTTCCTGCACCCACTTGCGCGGAATCAGCTGTTGATCCTTCCATTTGCCGTGGCGCAGAAACAGCAGGCCAAATCTGGCCAGATCACGAGTGCTGAGTTCAAAAGGATAAGCGGCGTGTACCGAATCATCGCCTGTAACATACCGTGTATGTCGCTCGCGATGGAAGTCTTCAAGGCCAATCGGCTTAGCGACGTGGTTTTCAAATTCCTCAAAGATGCTGCGCCCCGTCAGGTTTTCGAAGATGGAACCGGAAACGTTGAAATCCCAGTTGTTGTAGTACCAGAACGTGTTTGCGGCATGAGACCCACGTTGCGGTCGAGCTGCTGCCATTGCTGCGGTTTCGTACAGCGCGGGATGATAAACTCCCGATCGCGCTGTTAACAGGTCGCGGATTCTGGCCTGTCGTTCGGGGACCGTCAGCGATGGTTCGTTGTCGTTGATCCCAAGCTGCTGCATGGTATGGTTAATGTCGATGCGGCCGGTGTCGACGTGTGCTCCGTACAGCCCACTCAGCAGACTCTTCCTGATTGAATGGCATTTCAATGGCAGCCCGACGGGCCCCCACTGGTCAATAACGCGTCCGCTTTCCACGATCATGACGGCTGCCGTAGCCTGCGCTTCGGAAAACTCCCGAGCCGTTATGAGTTGGTCAACGGACCAACCAGCGTCGGACGGGGAACTCAATTGATTCCAGTTGCGCCCGGGAAATTCACCACCCCCGACCGATGACAGTACACATCCCCAGACGAGCCAGGTAACGCACAGTTTTCCAGAGACAGATTCTGTCATGGACCGTTTCCTCGCAGATCGATCAGAAGGTTTCAGACTTTCAGTTTTTCAACTATCTGCGGCACAAGCTCCGCGCCGTTTCCGAATCTTTCGCTGAGACGGATACGTCCGTCGATGACCGCGACGCCGTCCGCAGGGTCTTCCGCCAGCAGTACGGCACCGTCCAGGTCGGCGTAGTCGAGCAGAGGCAACAGCTGCGCGGCGGCGGAGATACCAACGGTGCTTTCCACCATGCAGCCGACCATCGTTTTCATGCCACTTGAACGTGCCTGCTGCAGCATGCGCACAGCCGGCGTGAGTCCGCCGCATTTGCACAGTTTTACATTTACTCCGTGAAAGTGTCCGACGCATTTCCTGACGTCCGCTTCTACCAGACAACTTTCGTCAGCAATAACCGGCAGCGAAGATTCGGAAAAAACACGCTGATGATCTCTGTCCGGGGCCTCGGCCCGCAGCGGTTGTTCGATGAATTCCACGCCCAACGCCTGCAGCTGTGCCGAATTCGAAATCGTTTCATCGGCGGTCCAGCCACAGTTGGCATCGACCCTGAACACAGCGGATGTGTGTTCGCGCAACTGCCGGACAATTTCAACGTCCTGGGAAGTTCCAAGCTTGATTTTGTAGATGCTCCAGTCGGGTTCCTCACGCAGTTTTGCAATCATCTCGCTGATGCCAGCAATTCCAATTGTATAACTGCTTGGCGGAACGTTCTGCCAGTCCAGACCCAGCAGATCAAAGGTTCTCTGCCCCTGGAGCTTTCCGTACAGGTCATGAGCTGCCAGGTCGATTGCTGCCAGAGCAAACGGGTCGTTCTGCAGCAGCGGCTGCAGATGGTCCCACAGGTCTTCCGGATCTCCGAAGATGTAGTTCTTCAGAATCGATTCACAACTGTGAATCGATTCTGCCATTGAATCCAGGGAATGGCCGTAGAAGGCATTTTCTGTGACTTCGCCAAGCCCGTGAATGCCATCATGCAGAAGTTCCACGATCAGTGAACGCTGCACCGTTGTTGTAGCTCGAGCAATTCTGAACTCGTGTGCGAGCGGCAGGCCCACTCTGTACAGTCTAACCTCCATTATGGTCGCTCCCGCCAAGAGCAAGCACGGCATCGGCCAGCACATCGGCTCCGTCGCGGTAAACGTCACATGCCGGCAGCCCAAGCTCCGAACTGACACGTTTGCATTCTGCAGTTGTCTGTTCGGCGGACAGATTGCGCCCGTTCACCGAGATGCCGATTACACGACACGGATTCCGCAGCGCCGCAACGTTCTCGTAGGCAGTCACCAGCGTTTGCAACGAGGGCAGCGGAACCTGATCCAGTCCTTTCACCAACTCGCGACCGGCTTCGTAACACAAAATCAAACCATCCGGCGCGGAACCATGCAGCAGGCCCAGCGTGACGGCAGAGAAACTTGGATGAGAAATACTGCCCTGTCCTTCAATCAGAAGGATGTGATGTTCTTCATGTCGCTGGATAAGGGCTTCTGCGGAACCATTGACAAAGTCTGCCACCACGCAGTCAATCGGAACGCCGTCACCGGCGATCATGATCCCGGTCTGTCCAGTAGCAAGGAATTTTGCGTCTTTGCCACGTTCCGACAGAACACGGTGTATCTCCAGCGAAGTGACCATCTTGCCCACGCTGCAATCCTGCCCGACCGTGAGAATTCGCCGACAGCCTTTGCGAAATTGAACATGCTGCGCCGTGTGCCGCTCGTTGTTCCTGCGGACGTCAAGCAGCTGTCGGCCGTGTTCGTCTGCAGCGCGGGCGAACTCACGGTCGTCGCCAAGGAAATCGTGCAATCCTGATACCACGTCCATTCCGCGGGACAAAGCACGGACCACAATGGGGCGCCAGTGCTCCGGCAATCTTCCACCGGGCGGTGCGATCCCGATGAACAGGGCATCTCCATCTGTTTGATCAAGTGTTGCAACGACCGGCACCGGGCCCCCGGTCCCAAACAGCGATTGCGAGGTACTTCCGGCTTCGGTGGCATCCAGAACGGCGGCGATGTCGTTCTGCCGATAACGCAACAGACTGATGGCTGTTTTCGCCAGAAACGGGGTCGAAAAGCCGTCCGTAAGCAGAATGATTCGGCGATATCGTTTCAGCTGCGATTCACTGGGGTCTGCTGCGTCCACGATTACTCAAGTCCTCAGAATACCACGGCAAACACTGGGGACGCATACAGACGCCCCTGGAAAGACTGAGCATTAGAACAAATGGCGTCGCACTCCGCACATGTACAGGGCGAAAGTATGTCCGGGGACTCCTGGCAATCGGCAATGCCACAGGGACCTGCGGCATGAAATGCCGGTCTTTGGCCCGCAGTGACGACGATGTCCGCGAAGCCGCCTCGCCAGGACTGCTCGATGTTCTCGTGCTCCAATTCGCCTTTAGGTGTCACACCGGTTGTGACGATCAGATCAATAATCCGCTTGTCTGCGCCGAAGGTTCCTTTGTGCGCTTGAGCGGTTATTTGAGCAGTCCCCCGTCACGCCGTACGGCGTTTTTGCTTCGGACGAGTCAGGCCAGTGGCATCTGAAAGTCAAATTCCTCCCGGCATGTTCTCCCGATGCGTTGGCAGCATCGTCGGACATTCCTCGCGCCGACCACGACTTGTGCTGTGGCTCATGGTCTTCCTTGGCTGTGCTGCCGTCGGGGTAACCGTTTCGGATCTCAAACTCAAAAGCAGCCGGGCTCATCTGCTTGGTCCTGACGAGGCATGGCAGGACTATAATGAGGCATTCGGTGATGAGGCGGACCTGACTGTCGTTGTCGAAACTGACGGACCGAGTCCACAACTTATACAAACCGTCCTGAGTCAGCTGGGGACGCGACTCGAACGCGAACCCGAACTGTTTTCCCACGTGCTTTATCGAGTTGACCAGTCGTCCCTGCGACGCAAAGGGTTGCAGTATCTGAGTACGGAACAACTGCGATCCGCAATCCGACGAGTGCGAAGTTTTGAACCGATTCTGCGAGACGAACAATGGGATCTGCTGCGTGTTGAGAGACTTTCGAACCAACTGCAGAGAAGTGTTCATTCCGCGAACAACGAAGGAACGACGTCAGCGGCAACTCGCTATGCAGAACGATTCGCTGAGAGTCTGAATCATTTTCTGCCTGCGAATGTCGACGACGCAGTTGTCAACAGTGGCAGTTTCAAATCCCCGTGGCCTGAGATCGTCGATGCAGGAATTGAACATTCCGCTGAAGACAGTGATCTGGCATATCTGATGAATGACGATCGCAGTGTTGGTATGCTGCACGTTATCCCGGTGGTTGAAGATTCTGCCACCGATGGCAGCGCGGCTGCGATCAGGCGTCTTCGTGAGCACCTTGCAGAGTTGTCAACCGAGTACGGGCAGCTGGCACCGGATCTGCAGTTATCGGCCACAGGTATTCCTGCACTGGAATATGATGAATTACAGCGTTCCGGCCGCGACATGATCAATGCGGCATTGATCGCCTTCGCTGCCGTTGGTTTTCTGCTGGCCTTCGGACTACGAGGACTGCGGCACCCGGTTCTGGTGCTGATCATGCTTGTGCTGGGCCTGGCCTTGACATTCGGACTGGCGACGCTGACCGTCGGTCACCTGAATATTCTCAGTATCTGCTTTGCCGCGATCGTGATCGGCCTGGGCGTCGATTTCGGAATACATTTTGTCACACGATACCTGTTTCTGCGACAGGAACTGTACGAGATGGATGAATCGCTGGTGCTGACAGGTACGTCGGTCGGTGGTGGAATTCTGACGTCCGCTGCCACAACCGCGATTGCCTTCGGCAGTGCCACTCTGACGGGATATCCGGGACTGGCGGAACTGGGTCTGATTTCCGCCAGCGGTATTCTGGTTTGCGCGTTTCTAACGTTCACGTTTCTTCCAGCGCTGATTGCATTGTCTGATGAACGTGTCGACATCGAGGATCTGCCGGAGCCCCGATCGGGCAGGATGTGGCGCGTGGCCGTCGCCAGCTATCCCCTGACGGCAATCATTGTGGCAACCGTCGCGATCGGAGCGACGGCGTGGCAGGCAGCAAGTTATCAGGACGGTCAGTTGCACTGGTATGTCAGCTACGACGGCAACCTGATGGCTCTGCAGGACGATAATCTGCCGTCCGTGCGCGCCGAAAAAACACTCGCAGATTCCGATGACTCGCTGCTGTATGCGGTCGCACTGGCAGATTCAAAATCCGCGGTCGACGACCTCCGGGCAAAGTTCATGGTGCTTCCGACCGTGGCCCGAGTAACGGATCTTTCCAGTAAACTACCTGATCCTCCGAATGCTCAGCAACAGGAGCTGATCGGAACCCTGTCAACGCTGCTGAAGAATCTTCCGACAAAGACACCGATATTTACCACGTCCAATCCAATTCCGGTCGGAAAGAGCATTGATCAGCTGTACAAGACCCTGAAAGCTTCACGAAGTCTGCAATCGCAGAACGCCGCTGCCACTCTCGACGATTTTCTTGATCGACTGGCATCGCTTTCGTCCAGTCAACAGGCGGCTGTGATTGAAGCGTATCAAAACCTGATGATCAGCTCTCTGCTGAAGGAATTTCAGCAGGTCGCACGAGCGACATCCCTGGAACCCGTGAGCCACCAGGACCTTCCCGTTGTGTGGCGTGATCGTTATCTGCGAGCGGATGGCGACCGGGAATTATGGCTCATGAAGGTTTATCCGAAGCGAGGCATCTGGAATCATGATGCTCTGGCGTCGTTTGTCAAAGATCTGCGAACTGTTGATCCTTCCATCACTGGCGTGCCGGTACAGAACTTTGATTCCGCCAACAAACTGAAGGAATGTTACACAACGATCGCGATCTATTCGCTGGCCGCCATTGCGTTGTTCCTGCTGTTTGACTTCCTGCGTCCCGGCCAGAAACTGTTGACCGTCGTACCCCCGATGCTGGTTGTTGGCTTTGTGGCATATACTGCGATGCAGCGCGCGACCAGTCTTGATCCTCACATGCTGGTAGCCATCTATCTGTCGATGGTGGCGTTCATCGCGACAGTATTCGACGTGCGGAATTTGCGGGACACGTTGCTGGCTCTGGTTCCACCCGTTGGAGGCGGACTGATCCTGCTGGGACTGATGGCGTTGCTGAATGTCGACTTTAATCCTATCAACCTGATCGTACTGCCACTGGTGCTGGGGATTGGAGTCGACGATGGAATCCACATGGTCCACGACTACCGCCGTCAGCTGGCTAATGGTGCCAAGGAGTACTCGCCATCCGGTGACACGGTGAACGGGGTGTTTCTGACGTCGCTGACGTCGATTGTCGGTTTCGGCAGTCTGATGATTGCTGCGCACCAGGGGTTAAAGAGTGTAGGCATCGTGCTTGCATTGGGCATCGCTTCCTGTCTGGCCGTTGCGTTGATACTGCTGCCGCCACTGTTAGTACTGGTGGCTCGCTATCAGCCCGCGTCACTGAAGCCCGTTGTGTCGCCCAATGCAAAGAAACCGAGATCGACTTCCGAGGACGAATCTTCAGAAACAACTGAGCCCGAAAACCCGAAACGGTTGTCTCGCAAACAGCGACGACAGCAGGCTGCCTGAAGCAGGCTTCTGTCGCGTTGTATCCTGCTGCAGTGCTGTCAGCCGGGGCTCCCTGTTTCGTCACTGTCAAAAACGTGCTGTTGTAGGGGGACAGGCCACGGTTGTACCCATCCGGGAGTACGATCACGCAGGTCGTTCGGGGTGGCTGTGACGTTTGACCTCAATGTCGTTCTTATCGGATACCTTGCGGGAATGGGCGACAGTGGCCGGTTCGTCCGCCGGAAATGTTCGAACTTTTAAGCTGCATCCAC
>Ga0315331_10002144_pt1 | contig 14964 bp, 14 predicted proteins | sample M160m34915metaG_FD_203456 | JGI IMG/M metagenome (GOLD analysis project Ga0315331, IMG submission 203456) | Ammonia-oxidizing marine archaeal communities from Monterey Bay, California, United States - M1 60m 34915 | ecosystem: Environmental > Aquatic > Marine > Intertidal zone | place: USA...
CGATTTGTAACGCGCCGGATTCATGCCAGAATTCGATAGGTTGAAGGCTTCGTTCCGCCGGACGGGGCTTTCACGTGTTTATCGTTCGGCGAAACGGATAACAGGACGATGAAGTTTCTCGATTCCGCGAAGATATTTGTCAGAAGTGGCGACGGCGGTGCCGGCTGTGTCAGCTTCCGGCGCGAGGCCCATGTCGAATATGGCGGCCCCGACGGCGGTGATGGCGGACGCGGCGGCGATGTGATCGTCGAAGCGGTCGACGGGCTGAATACCCTGATCGATTTTCGCTATCAGCAGCATTTCAAGGCGAAGACCGGCGGCCATGGCATGGGCAAGAACCGCTATGGCGCGGGCGGCGACAGCATCACGCTCCGCGTTCCCGTCGGTACCCAGATATTCGATGACGACAACATCGTCATGCTGGCGGATTTTACCTATGTCGGCCAACGCGTGATCCTGCTGAAAGGCGGACAGGGAGGCCGCGGCAATACCCGGTTCAAATCGTCCAGAAACCAGGCGCCGCGTCGCTTCGATCCCGGCGAAGAAGGCCAGGAACGCTGGATCCGGCTACACCTCAAGCTGATTGCCGATGCCGGCCTTGTCGGCCTGCCCAATGCCGGCAAATCGACGTTTCTGTCTGCCGTGTCGCGCGCCAAACCCAAGGTCGCGGACTATCCCTTCACCACGCTGACACCAGTGCTGGGGGTCATCTATGTGGACCAGACGGAATTCGTCATCGCCGACATCCCCGGCCTGATCGAAGGCGCTCATGACGGCGCCGGTCTCGGCCACCGGTTCCTCGCACATGTCGAACGCTGCGGGGCGCTGTTACACCTGATCGACAGCACCGAAGACGATATCGTCGGCGCGTGGAAAATCATTCGCGGCGAGATCGAAGCCTATGGCGGCGGGCTGGCCGAAAAGCCGGAAATTCTGGCGCTGAACAAGGTCGATGCCATTCCCGAAGAATTTATCGCGGAGAAACGCGCGGAGCTCGAAGCGGCATCGGGCCGCGACGTGATCGCAATTTCCGGTGCGACCGGCGGCGGCGTGGACGAAGCCCTGCGCATTTTACGCAAGACGATCGAGGTCAACCGAGCGGAAACACTGGCCGCCGAAACGGAACAGGTTGCGGTGTCATGGACACCCTGAATTCATCGGCAAACACATCGACATCCCATCGGATGGCAACGGCGCGCCGGCTGATCGTCAAAATCGGCTCCGCGCTGCTGGTCGATGACGACACCGGGCAAATTCGCACCGACTGGCTGCAGGGTCTTGGCGCGGACATCGCGCGGCTGAAGGCCCGCGGGACAGACGTCGTCATCGTGTCGTCGGGCGCGATCGCGGTGGGGCGGACGCATCTCGGACTGATTTCCGGCGATCTTGCGCTCGAACACAAACAGGCCGCCGCCGCGACCGGGCAGATCCGCCTCGCCCATGCCTGGCAGGAAACACTGGCCGCGCATGACATCACGGTCGCCCAGATTCTGCTCACCCCGTCTGATACCGAAGAACGCCGCCGCCATCTTAATGCCCGTGCCACGATCGACACTCTGCTTGAGATGGGCGCCGTGCCGGTCATCAACGAAAACGATTCCGTCGCGACGGAAGAAATCCGATACGGCGACAACGACCGGCTGGCCGCCCGTGTTGCCCAGATGATCAGCGCCGACACCCTGGTTCTGCTGTCGGATGTCGACGGCCTGTACACCGCCGATCCGCGGCAGGACGACACTGCCGAACTGCTCGCCGATGTTGCCGAGATCACGCCCGAGATCGAGGCGATGGCGGGGCGCGCGCCCGCCGGCTACTCCTCCGGCGGGATGATCACGAAACTCGATGCCGCCAAGATCGCCATGGCGGCCGGGTGTGCGATGGCGATTACCGATGGTAAACCCGCCAATGCGCTGGCCCGCCTCGAAGACGGCGCACACTGCACCTGGTTCCTGCCTGCGTCCGAACCCCTGACCGCCCGCAAACGCTGGATTGCAGGCGCCGTTGCCGCGGCCGGCACCATCACGATCGATGACGGCGCCGGCGCCGCCCTGCAGGCCGGGAAAAGCCTGCTGCCGGCAGGTGTGACGAAGGTCGAAGGCATCTTCGGCCGCGGCGACGCTATTGTCGTCAAGACGACGGACGGACGGATTGCAGGGCGCGGACTATCGGCGTATTCATCGGCGGATGCCGTCCTTATCATGGGCCGGAAAAGCCGTGATATCGAAGATATTCTGGGCTACCGTGGCCGGGATGAAATGATCCATCGGGACGATCTCGTCACCGAATTGAGCGCGCCGGAGGCGCCGGAAAAATGAGCGTCGCGACCGCGATCGATACAGGCGACATCGCCGAAGAAATGGGCCAGCTCGGCCGGCGCGCCCGCGCGGCAGTCCGGGATCTTGCCCAGGCCACAACCGACCAGAAAAACGCTGCCCTGCTGGCGGCGGCAGACGCCTTGCGGAACCGTACCGCAGTCCTGCTCGCCGCCAATATACTGGACATGGCCGATGCCGAAGCGCGCAACATCGCGCCGTCACTGCTGGATCGGCTTAAACTCGATGCGGGCCGCATCGACGCCATGGCAGTCGGGCTCGAACAGATTGCGGCGCTGCCCGATCCGGTCGGTGAAGTTCTGTCTTCGTGGGACCGTCCGAACGGGCTTGAAATTTCCCGCGTCCGGGTGCCCCTCGGCGTGATCGGCATCATTTACGAATCGCGCCCCAACGTGACGGCCGATGCGGGCGGGCTTTGTCTGAAATCCGGCAACGCCGCCATCCTACGCGGTGGCTCGGAGAGCTTTCATTCATCCGGCGCGATCCTGGACTGCCTTCAGGCTGGACTGAAATCCGTCGGACTGCCCGCCGGATCGATCCAGCTTGTGCCGACGACCGACCGTGCCGCCGTCGGTGAGATGCTGACGATGACGGATTATATCGACATCATCGTGCCCCGCGGCGGCAAGTCGCTGATCGAACGCGTCCAGCGCGAAAGCAAGATTCCCGTCATCGCCCATCTCGAAGGCCTGTGCCACACCTATATAGACAGCGATTCCGACCCGGACATGGCGCGCGACATCGTCGTCAACGCCAAGATGCGCCGCCCCGGCATTTGCGGCGCGACCGAGACCCTGCTGGTCGACAGCACCATCGCGGCCAAGACTTTGCCCGGTATTATCGAGGCGCTCGCCATATCCGGTTGCGAATTGCGCGGCGACGATGCAACCCGGTCGCTGGACGGCCGTGTCGGTGCGGCAACCGAAGAAGACTGGCGGACAGAGTATCTCGAGCCGATCCTGTCGATCCGCCAGGTAGACGGCCTCGACGGGGCGATAGAGCACATCAATACCTATAGCTCGCATCACACCGAATCGATCATCACCGACGATGCCGCCAAAGCCGAACGTTTTCTAAACACTATCGATTCCGCCATTGTCATGCATAACGCCTCGACCCAGTTTGCCGATGGCGGCGAATTCGGAATGGGTGCGGAAATCGGAATTTCAACCGGACGGCTGCATGCTCGCGGGCCGGTTAGCGTGGAACAGTTGACGACATTTAAATACGTCGTCCGCGGCGCGGGGCAGGTCCGGCCCTGAAAGTCCTCACCTATATCCGCCGGGGCCATTCCGTAACGGGGCTCCGGGTGGGAATATTGGGCGGCTCGTTCAATCCCGCACATGAAGGTCACCTTCATATCAGTCTGCTGGCGCTCAAGCTGCTGCAGCTCGACGAAGTATGGTGGATGGTTTCGCCCCAGAACCCGCTGAAATCGGCGGACGGCATGGCGCCGTTCGAAGACCGGCTCGCGGAAGCGCGTGTGCTGGCCAACCATCCGAATATCCGTGTCACCGATATCGAAGCGCGGTTGGGTACGACCAACACCTCGGAATCGCTCGAAATACTCAAACGCAGCTTTCCCAAGACCAGGTTTGTCTGGCTGATGGGCGCCGATAATCTGAAACAGATTTCACGCTGGCATCGCTGGACGCGAATATTTAATCAAGTCCCCATTGCGGTGTTTGACCGCGCTCCGTATTCTTTTGGGGCGCTCGCCGGTAAGGCGGCCAAGGCATTTTTCCGCTTCAAGAAGATGCGGCCGGATGCCTGTCACCTTGCCGATATGCAGGCGCCGGCCTGGATGTTTTTCCATACGCGGTTGCATCCGGGATCGGCAACCAACATAAGAGCGCGCCGAGCTTCGTCGCAGCAGTCCAACGGGCAAACGCCCGCGCAGACATCGGCGAAACCGCAGAAAGAGGACACGTGAGTGCCAAACAGAAAGCACACACCCTGAGCAAATCACCTAATAAACCCGGCAAAAAAACCGGTAAGGATGCGGCTGCAGCCGAAAAGTTGCTGGCCGATATCATCGAATCCTTGGAAGATCACAAAGCCGAAGACGTGATTGTGATCAACCTGAGGGGCAAATCGGATATTGCCGATTACATGGTTATTGCCTCCGGTCAGTCGGGCCGGCAGGTATCGACCATGGCCGACAGACTGGTCCTTGTCGTGAAGGATCACGGCGTGATCGGTGCGGTTCCGGAAGGCAAAGACCAGTCCGACTGGGTTTTGCTCGATGGCGGCGATGTGATCGTGCATCTTTTCCGACCCGAAGTACGGGAATTCTACAATCTCGAAAAGATGTGGAACGTGGATTTGCCCGATCCCCAGGAACCGGCCACTGTCTGACGACAACACGGTCGGGCAACCGGTATGCGGGTAACCATCTGCGCGGTCGGGCGTCTCAAAACCGGGCCGGAACGCGACCTTATCGATAAATACGTAAAGCGGATTCAGTTGCCGTTCAACATCGTCGAGGTCGAAGAGCGCCGCAAGCTGTCGCCCGCCGAAATCAAATCGCGGGAAGGCGAACTGATTGCGGCGGCGGTGCCCGCTGGTGCGATCCGCGTCGCGCTCGATGAACGCGGCAAGACCCTGCCGAGCACGGCATTCGCGCAGAAAATCGGTAATTGGCGGGACCAGGGTCGCGATATTGCTTTTCTGATCGGCGGCGCGGGCGGCCTCGCCTCTGAGCTGCGCGATGGCGCAGACATGGTCCTGTCCTTCGGCACCGCAACCTGGCCGCACATGCTGGCCCGCGTGATGCTCGTCGAACAGGTCTACCGGGCGCAGGAAATTCTGGCGGGACATCCCTATCACCGTGAATAGACCGCGACAGAAATTCTCCCCAATTCCTGCTCGTAAGTACCAATTGTCAACAATTCGCCTATATAATGGGGACGTATCATTCAGGGAACCGAGATGAGTAGCGATCGAGGAACAGTGCCGCGGCCGGTTGTGCTGTGCGTACTGGATGGCTGGGGCCATCGCGAAGACGAGACCGAGAATGCGATCACCCCGTCCAATACCCCAAATTTCCAGAGGATGTGGGCGGCAAATCCCCACGCGCTCATCGATACATGCGGTATCGATGTCGGGCTGCCGCAGGGCCAGATGGGCAATTCCGAAGTCGGACATATGAATCTCGGGTCCGGGCGCATCGTCAATCAGGAGATCCGCCGTATCGATGCGGCGATTGAAGACGGCTCTATCGCGACGAATGCCGCACTGATCGCCTATACAGAGGCGCTGAAAGCGTCCGGCGGCACCTGCCATCTCATGGGGCTGCTCTCGCCCGGTGGGGTTCATTCCCATCAGGATCAGATCGCGGAACTGGCGCGTATTATGGCCGTTTCGGGTATTCCGGTCTCCATACACATGTTTCTTGATGGGCGGGATACCCCGCCGTCAAGCGCCAATGGCTTTGTGACCCAGTTCAGTGACAGGATTGCCGTGCTGGACGGCGTCTCCCTGTCGACCGTGTGCGGGCGATTCTTTGCGATGGACCGCGACAAAAGATGGGATCGGGTGAAGAAGGCCTACGAGCTGATGGTATCGACGTCCGGGGTGAAAGCCGACACAGCGGGCGCTGCCATCCGCGCGAGCTACGCCGCCGATATCACCGATGAATTCATGGAACCTGCGGTTCTTGGCAACTATGCCGGCATGCAGGATGGCGACGGTGTCCTGATGGGCAATTTCCGGTCGGATCGCGCCCGCGAAATTCTGCAGGCCCTGTGCGATCCGGCGTTCGATGGTTTCGAACGCACCCGGGTCATCAATTTTGCCGCCGCGCTCGGCGTGACCGAATATTCGACCCACCATAACGCCTACATGGCGACCATGTTCCCACCTGTATCGCTGACAAACATCCTCGGCCAGGTCATCGCCGATGCCGGAAAACAGCAGCTCAGGATCGCCGAGACCGAGAAATACGCCCATGTGACATTTTTCTTCAATGGCGGCGAGGAAACCCCGTTTGCCGGCGAAGACCGTATTCTGATCCCGTCGCCCAAAGTCGCGACCTATGATCTCCAGCCGGAAATGTCGGCGGCGGAACTGACCGATACGCTGGTAGAAAAGATTGCCGCCGGCACTTACGACTTCATTCTCGTCAATTATGCGAACCCCGACATGGTGGGTCATACCGGCATCCTCGAAGCCGCGCAGATCGCAATCCGCACGGTCGATGACTGCCTGGGCCGTCTCGAAACCGCTATCTGCGACGCGGGCGGCACGATGCTGATCACCGCGGATCACGGAAATGCGGAAACCATGCGCGACCCCGATACCGGCGTGCCGCATACCGCACACACGCTGAACGCGGTGCCTGCGGTGCTAGTAAATGCGCCCGCAAATGCCCCGGCACTGAAGGACGGGCGCTTGGCGGACATAGCACCGACCCTTCTCGCACTTATCGGGCTCAGCCAACCCGCGGAAATGACTGGCGTCTCGCTGGTCAAAATAGCGGCTGAAGCGGAACATCGTGCAACGGCCTGACCCGACATATCTGGCCGCATTTGTGGCCTCTTGGCTGTTCGCCGGTCTGCCCGCAACAGAATCGGCGACGGCAAACGAGCTTAAATCCAAGCTCGAAGAGGTTGAACAAGACCTCGAAAAGGCCCGGGCAAAACGCGCGGATCTGGATCGGGCGGCACGGAAAGCAGCATCGGAACTACAGTCAATCAAACGTCGCGGTGTCGCGCTTGCGCGAAAAATGCACCGCCATTCGGCGGACGCCACCGCCCTCGAACAGCGGCTCTTGGATCTGGAACATCAGGAACAGATCAAGTCCGAAAAAATGATCCAGCGGAAATCGCAGCTTGCCTCCACCCTTGCCGCGCTGCAACGTATTGCGCGGATGCCCGCGGTGACGCTGGTCGCAATTCCCCAATCGCCGGACAAGACAATCAGAAGCGCAATTCTGCTGCGCGCAGCCGTGCCGGAACTGCAACGTGACGCGACAGCGCTTGGAGACGATCTGCGGACACTGACGGCCCTGCGCAACCGGATCGATGCGGATAAAGCCTCGCTTGCGGGTTCTTTGCAGCGGCTCGGTACCGAACGAAAAGCGCTCGCTGCACTGACGGCCGACAAGCTCACCCTCCTGAAGTCGATGAAAAGTGCGGAGAAAACCGCCGCCCAGAAATCGGTCAGGCTCTCCGCCCGGGCCGGTAGTCTGCGCGAACTTCTCGAAAAACTTTCCTCGCGGCCGCGAAGCCCGTTGCAAGAAACCGTATTGCCGCCGGTCGACCTCAAACCGGCGCCCCCCGCTCAAACGGCGGCACCGCAACGGTCCCTCAAACGGCCGGAACCTAAACAGGTGGCGATCGGACCTGTCACAGTCTCGCGAGGCGGACTGCCCGCCCCGGGCAGAATCGTTACCGCTTTTGGTCAAAAGATGCCGAACGGCACATTCAGTAAGGGAATTTCAATCGTGACCCGCGCGGCCGCGCCGGTCGTCGCACCGGTTCCCGGGCGTGTCGTTTTTGCGGGACGGTTCCGCGGGTATGGTAATCTTGTCATACTGGAACTAAGTGACAGGGGGCACGCGCTGATATCCGGAATGTCCAAGATCAGCGCGCAAATTGGTGATGAAGTATTGGTAGGAGAACCTCTCGGTGAGATGAACCCCTCGACGAGTGCCGCGCCAAAGCTGTATTTTGAACTGAGAAAAAGGGGTCGCCCGATCAACCCGTTGTCGTCTGATACGGCACGCAAGAGCAAGGTAAACGGATAATGATTAAACGATTTACAGCGGTAGGCGCGATTGCGGGCACCGTGATGTTGGCAATACCGGCCACGGCACAACAAAATAATTCGGAAACTTACCGGCAGTTGAACCTGTTCGGCGACGTATTCGAACGCGTGCGCGCCGATTACGTCGAAGACGTCTCCGACGAAAACCTGATCGAGGCGGCTATCAACGGCATGCTGACGTCGCTCGATCCGCATTCGAGCTACCTGAGCCCGAAAAACTTCCGCGACATGCAGGTTCAGACGCGCGGCGAATTCGGCGGTCTCGGCATCGAAGTCACTATGGAAAACGGCTACGTAAAGGTCGTCTCTCCGATTGACGACACGCCCGCCTTCCGCGCCGGGCTGAAGCCGAACGACCTGATCACCCACCTCGACGGCGAAGCCGTCCAAGGCCTGACGCTTTCGCAAGCGGTCGAAAAGATGCGTGGCAAGGTCGGCAGCGACCTGAAGCTCACTGTTCGGCGCGAGGGCCGCGACGCGTTTGACGTCACCGTCACGCGGGCAGTCATCAAGATCCGGTCGGTGCGGTCGCGGATGGAAGGCGACGATATAGGCTATGTCCGTATCACGTCCTTCAGCGAACAGACGGCAATCGGCGTTACCCGCGCGATAAAACGGTTCAAGGACGATTCAAAGAACAAACTCAAGGGCATTGTTCTCGACCTGCGCAATAATCCGGGCGGCCTTCTCGATCAGTCGGTCAAGGTATCGGATGCGTTCCTCAACCAGGGCGAAATTGTCTCGACCCGGTCACGCCGGGCCGATGAAGGACAGCGATTCAATGCGAAGCCGGGCGATGTCGCCGAAGGTATGCCGATCGTGGTGTTGATGAACGGCGGCTCCGCCTCCGCGTCGGAAATCGTTGCAGGAGCCCTGCAGGACCATCGCCGCGGCATCGTGATGGGAACACGATCCTTCGGTAAAGGGTCAGTTCAGACGATTATCCCGCTTTCGGGCCACGGTGCCATTCGCCTGACCACGGCGCGCTACTACACTCCGTCGGGACGCTCAATCCAGGCAAAAGGTATCGATCCCGACATCATCGTCGAGCAGGCAACCTTGCAGAAAGTCGATCAGCCACGGCGGACACGCGAAGACGACCTGCGCGGCCGACTAGATAACCCGAACGGCGCCGTACCCGAAAAACCTGCGGATACGGAAAAACCCGCAGCCGCAGCGGACAAGCCGGTGGACTATCAGCTTGCGCGGGCGATGGACCTACTGCGGGGTATCGCGCTCTACGGTACCCGCGCCGCGAACTGAAACCGGACCGGAAGACCTAAGCCCGCCCGTGATGATCACGGGCGGGCTTAAACGGGGGCGAACGTGAAGACTTCAACCCGCACACCCAGCGGCGCGCGCCTACCTCTGATGCTGCTGCTCGGATTTGCCGTGCTGGTAGCGGGCGTGGTCGTCTGGCTTGTCCTGACGTCGCCGACGCCGCTGCCTGTGGCTGAGAAACCCGCCGGCAAACCTTTGACGGACGTCACAGCGGAAGCCCCGAACGCAGCAAATCCATCTGCGCCCGAATACACACCGGCGAAACAACCGGCTGAAACTCCACCAGCGGTGGAAAAATCGACACCCGAGATCGCTGTGCCGGCACCTATCTCTACACAACCTGTGCCGCAGACCGGCGCGGACGCAAAGGCTGCCGCGGATCCGACGACACAATCGCCTCCTGCAACCGATACTCCCGTTCCGGGCGCCACTGCTGTCGCGCCGGTACCGAAGACACCCACATCGGCCGCGACCAAGCCGGTCGTCGCAGAGAAACCGCCTGGCGCCCCTACACCCCCTATATCGACGGCGCGCGCGGTGGTAACAAAGAAATTGCCGCCTGTACCCCCTGACCCCGCGCTCAGCCCATCGCCCGATCCGGCCCTTTTGCAGATCACGACTCTCGGGCCGCTTCCCCGCATCGGCTCGTACAGGCGCCTGCCCCGCCGGGTATATGCTAAACCGTTCGACATCGCTGACAAACGCCCGCGGGTCGCCATTGTCATCAGCGGGCTTGGCCTTTCCGCGGCGGCGACCGAATCGGCCATACAAGGGCTGCCAGGCAGCGTGACCCTGGCTTTCGCACCTTATTCGGCACGGCTCAACGAATGGATTCGCCTGGCCCGCGCCGCAGGGCACGAAGTGCTGATCAACGTACCGATGGAGCCGACGAATTATCCGGCATATGACCCCGGCCCGCAGACCCTGCTCACGTCACTGAATGCCGAAGGCAACCTTGATCGCCTGTTATGGAGCCTGAGCCGCGGCACCGGTTACGTCGGTGTGGTCGATTTCCTCGGGTCGCGCTTCACGACATCGCGGAAGCACATGCTGCCTATATTGCGCGCCCTCAACGAACGGGGACTGCTCTATCTCGACAGTGGCAGTTCTCCTCGCAGCGTCTCAGCGGTTGTTGCAAGCGACGTCAATATGACCTGGGCGATGGCTACATTGACCCTGGACCAACGCGCGTCACGCACCGAAATAGATCGTAAATTCAGCAAACTGGAGCAACGCGCCAAGCGCGACAAGCGGGCGATCGGAATCGCGTCGCCCTACCCGGTGAGCCTGGAACGTGTCGCCGCCTGGGTCCGCCAGCTCGAAGCACGCGGCATCGCGATTGCACCCATATCCGCGCTCGCCGGCGTGGCCTCCACCGCGAAAAAATAATGAACCCTCCGACCGCTTCCGGCCACGCCGATCCGCCCGGCGCCTATCCACCCAGTCCCGCCGGGTACCGTCCCTGTGTCGGCATCCTGCTGATCGACAAGCTCGGCAGGATATTTGTCGGCGAACGTCTGGATACGCCTGGCGCCTGGCAAATGCCGCAAGGCGGTATCGACGACGGCGAGACCCCTGTAGATGCCGCGTTCCGCGAACTAAAGGAAGAAACCGGTATCGATACAGCCACATTGCTGGGAATCAGCACCGAATGGCGGAGCTACGATCTGCCACCCGCCTTGGCAGCCACCGCTTGGGGAGGTCGGTTCCGCGGACAGACACAATTATGGGCGGCATTTCGCTTTACCGGCACCGAAGACGAGATCGACATTGCAACCGAACATCCCGAGTTCGGCCAATGGAAATGGACCGGACCGGATACCCTGCTGGAAGAAATTGTCGATTTTAAACGCGCTCTGTACGCAGAGGTCCTGACGGAATTCGCCGGACATATAGGACAGATAACCTAAGGCGTGCCGGCACGGCTGATCCCACCGGCTTCTGCACCGGTCAACCGGGATGCCCAGACGGCAGCCCACGGGGCAAACCGCGTACGATACCAAAGGAACGTTCTGACAGTGCGCACCGCCATCCAGCCGCGCGGCCCGGACGGGTTCAACTCCAACGTTCCGAAAATCATCTCCACCGCCCGGGCGATGTGGCCTGGCTTATAATACTTAAGTGTCGCCTGCGCATAGGCCACGGAATTGGACCGCCGCTCGAACGGCTCGTCCGGCCGGTTCGCGGCCCAATAGACACGGGCGAGTTCGTCGTCTTCGTTTTCCGCAGTCCGTTCCAACGCGATCCTGAACCGCTCTCTCAGGGGCAATTTTTCGTCCTTCAAATAGCGGCGCATATACGAATGGAAGAGATGGTAATGCGCGATTTCATCCTCGGCGATCCGGCGGTAGATCTCATTCAGCACCGGCTCGTCCGTGGCTTCCGCGAGCGCGATATAGAATGAACTCGTGCCCGTTTCGACCATACAGCGCGCCACCAGTTCGCAGACTTGCGAGCCTCGGACCGATTCCGTCACGCCGAGCGGAATGTTGAAGGTGTCGACGAAGCGTTCAAAACTGCGGTCGAAATTGAAAACGGGATATGCCAGTTCCGCCCAACGGCTGAGCACTTTCCCGTGTTGGATTTCTTCGACAGACCATTATTCCAGTGCCCTGCACGCACGGTCGTCATCGCCGAATACATTCTGAAGATATACCCGGTAATCGTCCACGTTGAATTCAACCATGCTGGCTGCCTTCACGGTCGGGACGATTTCAGCATTTACCCGTGACGCGTCAAAACTTTCCCACGGAATATCATCGAGCGATCAAGTTCCCATCTTTGCCACCAGCAGGTTTATCAGACCAACCGTTACCAATAATACCAGAACATGGCGACACAGAGACAAACTTCAACCAAAAAGGTGATTCTTTCCATAAAAACAATTATTTAGGAAAGTAGAAACGGAGCGGCGATTCTGAACCGCCGTTCCGTTTTCAGGGTACACTGATCGTTTGACGGCGATGATCAGTTCAGATGGATACGCTCGCCATGGGACGTAATATCCAGACCCTCGATCTCATCCTCTTCGTGGACGCGCAAACCGGTGGTTTTCTGAATGACCTTCACCAAGACCCAACTGATAACCAGCGACCAAACAGCGACGACGACGATACCAAGGATCTGAGCGCCAAACTGCTTGGTGATCGTCATTCCTTCGCCAAGGCCCATTCCGCCGAACGCTTCGGCCCCCAGGAACGACGTTAGCAGAATACCGAGAGCGCCGCCGACGCCATGGACAGCGAATACATCGAGGGAATCGTCGATCCCGACTCTTTGTTTGATGAAGCCGACACACCAGAAACAAACGAAACCGGCCATGAACCCACAAAGCAGCGCCCCGTCGGGTCCGATGAATCCCGAGGCCGGCGTGACCGTCGCGAGACCGGCAACCATTCCGGTCACGATACCGATCAGGCTGGGCTTGCCATGCTTTACCCATTCGATTCCCATCCAGACTAGGGCACCAGTTGCCGCCGAAATATGCGTGACCACCATAGCCATACCGGCCGAGCCGTCAGCCGCAAGGGCAGACCCTGCGTTAAACCCGAACCAGCCGACCCATAACATTGCCGCGCCAATCATCGTTAGACCAGGGTGATGCGGCGGCGTGATTTCCCGCGGGAAACCCCGGCGGGCGCCCAGTACCTTGGCGATCACCAGGGCCGATATGCCAGCAGTAACATGCACCACCAGCCCACCGGCAAAATCCTTCACGCCGCGATCGGCAAGCCAGCCGCCGCCCCAGACCCAGTGACAGACCGGCGCATACACAAGTACCAGCCAGACACCGCTGAAAATCAGCACAGCACTGAATTTGATACGTTCGACATAAGCACCGACGATCAGGGCGGGGGTGATCACGGCAAACGTCATCTGAAACATGAAAAACACCGATTCAGGGATCGTCCCCGACAGTGAATCCGTGCCGATGCCCGACATGAATGCCTTACCGAAACCGCCGATCCAGGCATTGGCAGCGCCGCCGTCCCCGAATGCCAGGCTATAGACCGCCATCAACCAGAGGATAGACATCAGGCAGGCCACGGCGAAACACTGCATCAGCACCGAAAGCAGGTTTCGGGCATGGACGAGCCCGCCGTAGAAAAGCGCCAGCCCAGGCAGCGTCATGAACAGCACCAGCGCCGTCGATGTGAGCATCCATGCGGTATCGCCACCGCTTAATTTTGCAGTCTGTGCGATCGCCGCCTGAGGCGCAATCGAGAGAGCCAAAAATGCGCACGCAGCCGAGAATGCGACCCTCATGATCGGTTTCTCCATCAGAATCCTCCGGAATCCCCCCAGCTACGTCCCGCGCAGCCGATATTGGTCTTAATCGCAAATTCCGGTCCGCGCGCGCCACACGCCGCAGGGCATAATCCGTGCCCGGAACCCACATGTTTTAATGAGCCATCGCCGCGGATAATGGCCGAAATACAGGGTTTCTGTCCAGCTTCTATGACCGGGTTAAGCCTTTTTTCAAGACCATTTGAGAAAATCCGGGCGAGCGTCGGGACGACGGTCATCCTGACCATTCCGGCAAACCGGGTCGTCGTCGATGCGAATACGGCAGACGCGACAAACAGCGGTAAACCGAACAAAGCGGATGGGGATGCGATCGCCGCCTAATCGGCGACGCACCGCAGCAGTTCAAATAATCCGATTGGGTAGAAGTTAAGCCGCGACCGCGTCGCGCATGGCTTCGGCAACGGCCAGTTCCATCTCGGCCAGTCCACGCGCTGCATCGCTTTCGGCGGACCCGATGGCTTCGCGGGCCGCCGTAATCCGGCTTTCCGCAGCAGCCTGGTCGATATCTTCGACCGGCATGGCTTCTTCCGCCAGAACGGTGCAGCGTTCTCCGGTTACTTCGGCAAACCCGCCAGCGACGAATATCCGCTTATCCACTTTGTCACCGGTATACGTCCCGATCACACCGGGGCGCAGGGCGGAGATCAGCGGCGCATGACCGATCAGGACACCGAAATCGCCTTCGGCGCCCGGCACCACGACCATTTCGACATCTTCGGAAAGCAGAAGCTTTTCCGGCGAGACGAGGTCGAATGTAAACGGATCTGACATATCGGTTTCCTGTGGTCAGGCTGCCGGCGATCAGGCCGCGGCAGCCATTTCCTTCGCTTTTTCGACGGCATCTTCGATCTTGCCAACCATGTAGAATGCGGCTTCAGGCAGATCGTCGTATTCGCCCTCGACCAGTCCCTTGAAGCCCTTGATCGTGTCTTCGAGATCGACGAACACCCCGGACATGCCGGTGAAGATTTCGGCTACATGGAACGGCTGCGACAGGAAGCGCTGGATCTTGCGGGCACGGGCAACGACCAGTTTGTCTTCTTCCGACAGTTCATCCATGCCGAGAATGGCGATGATGTCTTGGAGACCCTTGTAGGTCTGCAGCACGCGCTGAACCTCACGCGCGACGTTGTAATGCTCATCGCCGACGGTGCGCGGATCGAGAATACGCGACGTTGAATCGAGCGGATCGACCGCCGGGTAAATACCAAGCTCGGCAATCTGGCGCGACAACACGGTTGTGGCATCGAGATGGGCAAACGACGTTGCCGGC
>Ga0315331_10002145_pt1 | contig 14963 bp, 15 predicted proteins | sample M160m34915metaG_FD_203456 | JGI IMG/M metagenome (GOLD analysis project Ga0315331, IMG submission 203456) | Ammonia-oxidizing marine archaeal communities from Monterey Bay, California, United States - M1 60m 34915 | ecosystem: Environmental > Aquatic > Marine > Intertidal zone | place: USA...
TCTTCCCATTATCTCTACTAATATCGTCAGCAATATCATACAATGTTGCTTCTACTTTTCCTCTACCCCTACGGAGAACCCTTCCAATGGATTGGAGATTTCTAATTCTGGACTTGGAGGGACTGGCGAAGATGACGTTGTGCAACCTCCTAATGTTAACCCCAGTACTGAAAGTGCCATAACTGGCAACAATAATTGAATTTTCTTCATGTTCTACTAATTTACGAATGTGTTCACGGTCATCGACATCCACTCCACCATAAACTAAATGGACTGGTTTGTCTGTATGACTATTTATCATATCATACAAAGGTAGACCGTGCTTCTCTACATAGTTAAAAAGGACAAGACTATTACCTTTAAGATCACATGCTAAGTTACGAATAAATTTATTTCTTTGCTCATGTTCACAAAGGTATTCTATCTCATCTTGATATCCATCAAAGATCTGTTCCTCATGTTTAAGTACAATAACTTTAACATTTAACTTGGCAACATGTCCTTGCTTCATTAACTTATGGGTTCTAGTTACTTGAGAACATCTACCAAAGACACCTTCAAGTACAAGTTGATTAACATTAGCACCATCTAATGTACCAGTAAAACCAAAACGGTATTTACATCCATGCAATTTATGCATAAGCGTAGTAAGAGATTTGGCTTTGAAAAGGTGTGCCTCGTCACCGATGACAACATCAAAACTCTCAAACCACTTACGAGGTTGTTTATAAACAGATTGCCAAGTGGTAATTACGCAATCAGCTTTAGTATTTTTTTCCTCCCCAGAGTATATTTTGTGGCAGTGTTTGGATGCCATCCAACCATATTCTTCAAAGTCTTTATACATCTGCTCTACCAAAGAGGTAGTAGGAACTACAATTAGAATCTTTCTATTTACATTAACATGAAACCGAACCAATGAATAAATCATTAAGGATTTCCCGCTTGCAGTTGGGGACAATAGGAGCCGTCTGTTGTATCGTAGGCATTCGTATATTGCTGAATATTGGTAGTCCCGAACCTTTAATCCCGAAGGGAGACCCAATGCTTGAACAAATCCAACTACAGACTCAGGAGTTATTAGATCATTCTGATCCTTGGGATGTCCAAAGTATTGAGATTCCTCGAACTGATAATGATATCCCCTTTCCTTTGCCCAGTCAGTTAGATAATCTACTAAACCGCAATAGATCTCCCCAGTAGCAGGTGAGTATAATCTTACTTTACCATCCCAACCTTTGTATCTCCTTGTCCTTTGCATATACTTTGCAGAGGGGATTTCAAAGGTAAAAAATTCTGCTGCCTCCTTATGGAGATGAGGTTCCGCTTCAACTTTCAAATAAACTTCATTCTTCTTACGAATAAGGAGGTCCATAAAACCATGCTACAATTGATTTACGAAGTCCAGAGGTGATAGGGCGAACCCTATGCCATTGGTCACCTTGGAAAAAAATAGCAGACCAAGGTTTTAACTTAAAAGTCTTATACCTTGGATCTGCATCTGGTCTATATATCTCCAAATCAAACTCCCCTCCTTCGTAGTCATCATTAAGGAAAAGGGACATACTAATCTTTCTTACCATTCCCCCGACAGGTTTTGGATGTTGATCCACATGCCAGTTATAAAAATCTCCCTCTCCATAGATACCAAATTGTACTGGTTCTATACCTACAAGATTCAAGTTCCAGTTAGCAGATCTATTAATCTGTTTAGACATACGCATAAGCATAGACGCAAGATCCATATCTCTCACCCACGCTACTTCAGAACTCCTAGTTGATCTGTGACTACTGTATAATTCTCCTTTAGTAAATTTTAAATCTTGTGATATTGCTTTTCGTACTGTATCAATTGACTGCCTATTGAAGGATACTTCCTTGTAAAAAAGTCCATAATTCATTATTAAAAACCACTTTGAAATTTCTTCCACTCAATAGCATTCTTAATATGATACGTGCGATTATTAATCATACGCAAAACACCATCTAAAAAGAAGATCACTTGGTCTATGTATTCAATCTTATACTTAAGTTTTCCGATATCTTCATCTGCTTCAATAAACATCGAGATCTCTTCCTTAGTAGTAAGTTTGAGATCAAATGGCATCTCCTTATAGATGGAAGATGGTGCCTTACCTTTGTAGTACAACCACTTCTCTTTAATGAGACGTTTCATTTCAATGTCCCTTTCCTTTTTCATAAGGGAATATTGATTGTGGAACTCCATATACTTCATATGAAGTTGAGGAATTGCCAAGGAATCATTATCATGTAGATCATCATCCAATTTAGAATCAGACTTCCACATATCCTGCAATGTTTCTAAGTTCATAATATAGAAAAATCAATAAGTTATCGTCTTGTTTGTGAGTTTGTATTTCTTATTTCGTATAGTGTATATCTAAACGTTGCTGTTGAGGTGAAGTAATCATTATCACCACCAGTAACATCAAATGGTAATGATGATAAACTCACAGGAAACATGTCTTTAAATACAACATCGAAATTTGCAATGTTATTATTGTTTAATACTTGTAATGTAGCATCTGAAAATCTAGGATCTTCTGAAGGACTATCTGCATACTTGTCTATCCAAACTCGTCTTTCTTTAAATTCTTGAGGAGTTCCCAATGCTCTCATCCAGTTATGGATCTGCATATAATTTCTTAGATCCTCATCAACAATAAACTCAATAGAAAATTCACTGTAACGCATGTTGCCTTCAACTGGGATGGGAACCATACCCCTAGTTGGAATCTCAACTTGTCCTAGTTCTACAGTAGGGATTTCTGCCTTTTGACACAAGAAAGATACCTTTGTAGCTTTATCCAAAAGGAATAAAAATCCTATTGGAGAAAGAAAGTTTCTATTTGTTAATTGGTCTGAGTACCAGTTTGCCATTAGACTATTCTTGTTCCATTAATATTTAGGCACCCAATAAAAAAGGACTCCGAAGAGTCCTTTATATTCCTTTTTGTGTTCCTTAAACCAGAATCTCTTTACAGATTCGTTTACAACTGGGCTGATCTGTCTCGCATTCAATTAGACATTCGTAGTAATCATCTAATATTTTATCTTGTTCAGACGTATGGTGATTCCATTCTGCCAAACTATTTTGCGAAACTATGTTATGCATACTTATTCTCCTTTAACTTTACATATGATATAGAGAAGGTTTCAGTGCATCTTGGTGGACCTCGTTTGTGTGTAGGTTTCCCTGACTGATATTATTTATAATGGTTTGTGTTGGTATTAACAAAAATATATGCCTACTGATTTATACCTAAATATATTTTTTAAACTGTGAGGGAAGGAGTCGAACCTTCAAGTCCCGCCAGGAACACTAGTTAAACAGACTAGAGCGTTTACCGTTTCGCCACCTCACAAAGAAGCCCTATTCAAGGGCTGATATTATACGAGTCATTCCGATGCCTCCACCAGAACGAGGGAAGAAGTCAAAGGAAAGGAAGTCTTCTAGTTCTTTCTCTACTCTACTTCTACCAAACAAATCAATGATGAGTTGTGCATACTGTCCATCAGAGATGGTATAGAATGTATCTCTCATCTGATCTTTGTCTGTGCTTCTCTCTGCACTACCAATGGTTTCCATACCATTCAATATAACATCGATCTTCTTACTGGTGCCATCATCATTCCTTGCCATGTTCCAGAAGGGTGATGTCCATTCAGGGAAGTTAGTAATCATACCACGACCAATCTTCTCTTCATGATCATGGTCTAGTTCTTTAACATTAAATTGATTACTCCAATCATCATAAGTTCTTATAGAATCTTTTTCTAGTGGTAGACCTAACCATTCACATAGTTCCCACTCCATGAGTTGAAGTTCTTCTACACCACCCTTCATCTCAAACTCAAACATAGGGAAGATAGTCTCATGTCTACCTGGTACTGGGTTAGGTTCTGCCCTATATGATGTTGAGACACAGAAAAACCCCTCTTGTTTGGGGTTGGAAAGTAATTCATGTTCTAACCACATCTGACCTGTCTGTGGTAGTGGCCATATATTACCACCGTAGTTGTATGTTGCTACTGTTGTAGGATCTTCACAAGCAGCAAGGATACTTAAACGGTTCTGAGTGTGTACTTCTAGAAAACCTTTAGACAAAAAAAATGACCTCAATAGGTCAACTGCATCGGAGTATTTTTTTGGGTCAATTAAACTTGTCATTACTATTGGTCAAACTGAGATATTTATACAAAAAAAGAGACCCCTTAGGGTCTCTTTAAAGTTATGTGTTAATAACACCAAATTACATGATGTTAGCAACTTGTGTACGCCTGTAGTACTTGTTAGCATTCGCTGTAAGAGCACCAGAACCTTGGGTAAGACCACCTGAGAATGGGTTTGAAACCATGCCGTAACGAGTCTTGAATCCAATTTTTGGTTGGAAGGTGTCAGGATTAATTGCTCTGACCTGCTGTAGAGGTACATAAGGGCAATAGAATAATCCAGCATCATAAGGAGAAGTTCCTTTGTATCCAGCAACATAGAAGTGCTTATCAGCAACGTTAGCAGAATAAGGATCAACGTAGACCTTGATCTTACCGTTAAGAGTACCAACTAGAGTTGAAGATGTATCATCTACACCAGTCAAAGCGTTGTTACCATTAAGAGCAGGAGCGTAGTCAAGAACGCCAGCCATTCCTAGAGCAGAAGCAACGTCTGCAGAGCAGATCAAGATGTTGCCCTTCCCACGACGAGTTTGCTGACCGATAGCGTTAGCATCTCTTTCGATTTGGAATAGAAGTCCTTTGAATTTCTCAACAGACCAACGTCCATTAGAGTCAACGTCAAGGTCAAAGATACCAGCAGTAGCAGTATTGTTTTGAGCACCAGCAACAGCGTTTGTGTAGATAGTTCTAACAACTTCTCTGTTGATTTCAGCAAGGATCTCTGTTGAGAGAATGTTGCTTAGCTCTTGCTCGGCATCAAGACCATGAATTGCTTTCAAGTCCTGAGCAAGCTCAATACTGTACTCAGCTTTCAATGCACGAGCACGAGCTGTTACAGTTACCTTCTCAATACTGAATCCCATTTCACGGAATTCATTAGTGTCAGTACCGTCGTTTAGTCCTTCAACGGTTGCTGTGGTCATACCAGTAGCATCACCAGTCTGCTCATAAGTACCAGCAGGAGAATCGTTAAGAAGTCCTGGGTTAGCACCTTCAGCGTCGTTGACTGCTGAACCTGAAGCAGTTGGATCGTACTCAGCGATGTCCTCACCAGCTCCACCAGAGAATCCAGCGTTTGGCTCGTTGAACATTGCTTCACGGAAGTTACCGTTAGCAGGTCTACGCTCAGTACCGTAGTTAGTACGCATTGCGAAGATAAGTCCAGTAGGACCAGTCATTGGCTGAACGCCAGCGATATCGTATGCAATTAGTTGTGGCATTGAACGTCTAATTAGACTGATCAATACAGGGTCAAAACCAGCGGTAGCACCAGTTGCTGTATCAGCAGAGGTGTAACCTGTAGTTTGTAAAGTCTCGTTAAGGATTTGTCCTTCTTCGACTTGTGCTTTTTCTTGGTTCTCAAGAAGTTGTGCGACAACGCCACGCTTATGTGAATCTGAGATCTCAGGAAGAGCTTCGTGATTCAGAACGGGTGCCCACTTTTCTTGGAGGTTTTTAATAGACATTTGTCTCGGTAAAAGTAGTTTTAATTAATAATTATTTGGACCAACGGGCGATTGCATCTACGTACTTAGACATAGTACCACCTGTTGTACTCTCGACAAGGGGTTCAGATGCTTCCTCGGTGGGTTCGCTTACAGATTCTGTAAGTTCAGCCTTCCTAGTGAAGTATGATTCCTTAATCGTATTGACTTTATTTCTAAAGTCATCTTCAGTTTCAAACTCAACACCCTCTGCGAGAGAAGCAAGCTTCTCCTTTTGGGTCTCAGCGAGTCCCACTGCACATTCGTTCACAATTTCCATTTTAACAAACTCTCCAATCCTCTTATTTAAAGAGACATTAGAATCGATTTGCTCGTTGAGTTTAGCTTCCATATCATCTATCTCACCTGCCATTCCATCTAGCAGGTTGAATTTCTCCTCAGGCACTGTAAAGTTGTGCTCTAAGAAGAGACCTTTTAGACCGTTGAAGAACGATTCTGCCATCTCGGTCTTAATACCGTGCTCGATCTGAAGGGAATTTTCCTTCATCCATTGATCGGCGGCATAAGAGAGATAATCGTCTACCTTCTCGGCCAATTCTGTTTGAATCTTTTCAACTTCTTCAGTTAAGGCAGATTCCATCGCCTCTTGTAACGCTGCTGCTTCTTTGTTAACACGGCTTGTTACCGCTGCTTCAAAGATAGTCGCTGCTTTTAGTCGGAACTCTTCTGAGAGGTCTTCACCTGCGACAAGAGCGTCAACATCCTCAGTAAAGTCGAGGTCGGTTTCAGCGATTGTTTCCTTTTCGCTGTCATCTTCTACGTCCTCCTGTTTTGATGATGCTGCTGAAGGCTTAGTCTTCAAAGACTTATCCTTCTCTACGCCAACAGAGTTAGCTGCAGATTTTCCTGCATTTTTAGTGCCAGCGGCACCTTCCAGGGAATCCGAGGTGACGTTAATTACTTTCTTACCACTTCCACCTAGTGAATCGGTTGATTTAGATGTATCAATCTTTTCAGCGGGTTTGGCGTTTTTAGTAACTGCGTTAGAACCTTCGGTCACTTGATCCATATTATCTAACTCTTTATCGAGTGAGGTCTCAGCCATTTGTTTGAACTCCGTTTTGCATTAGCGTTTCTTTATTTATTTATAAATCACAAACTCTTTAAAAATGCTGCAAATGCGGAGATTTTCTTCTCTTGCAGATTAATAAGAGTTGCTTCATCAATTTCTTGTTTGATTTGGGCAACAGCAGACTCTTTAAGTACACCATTATTCCAAACCCATTCTTTACCTTCCATGATTCCATTTACGAAAGCATCAGGTGCAGAAGGATCTGCTACAATATCAGCAGCAGTGGCAAGCATGAAATCATCACATACAACATTGCAGTTAGATTCCTTCTTGATTGATCCCATACCTCTGGAAGAAACTCCAAGTCTTACACCCTCATCGAGTAAAGACTTTGCAATTTTTCCGTTTGGTGTGTCAAGTATCTTTGCTCTACCGATGAAGTTATTTCCATCTTCTTTCAAAGATTGTATCTTATGTGAAACCCTATCTAAATTAATAGAAGGTCCGTCAGGGTGACCTAACTCACCAAGAGCACGACCAGATTTAATATAAGACTCATCATATTTAGCAACTTCACGTGCTAATGTTTTCTGAGGGTACATTCTGCCATTACGGTTTTTTAATTCCGCTTGCAAAAAGATACCTTCAATGAAGTAATTCCTCTTGCCATCTTTCTCTTCGGAGAGAAATTTAACATCAGTAAGTTCTTCAGATATCAGTCTCATCTTTTGGTTCCTCTATAGGTTCGATTGAATCAACCACTGCTGTATTAGGTGGTAGTGGATCAGGTACTTCATCAGTAAGGGAATCATTAGGATCTGGATCTTCTGGTTTGCGACCTTGTACATCCACATCTGTCACTTCAGCATCACCAACTCCATCGAGAGATTTCTCTACTTCGTCAGCGTTTGCTTGAGCAGTATCATCTAACTCAAATCCCATACTTTTTGCAAATTCAACTTTTCTTGCTTGAATAGCATCATATGTAGAAGCACCCAAAGCATCATTAATTGAATCAACTGCGGCTGCTTTATCATCGCCAAAAACTTGTTGGACGATTTGTTTTGCAATATCACTAGGCATAATATGTTCCCACTGTAGTATTATTTAGTAAGTTTAAAATTCTCCCCGCTTTTGATCCGCAGGATCAACTGTGGATTGATTAGGTGCTACCTCCTGTGCAGGGGCACCACCAGCAGCAGCAGGATCAATTCCCGCTTCCATTGCTGCCAATTCTTCAGGGCTTTGTATGATTCCTGCTTCAGTTTCCTCTTCTATCTGCTCATCAATTTCAATGATTTCTTGGTCAGTCTGCTTCAGAACTTGACGACGCATATATTCAACAGAGAAATATTTACCAACATAAGGATCCATAACATTAACTTGATTCATACGCTCGTTGCGAATTTCAATTTCTTTTAGTTCAGTAAAGTAATTGTCAGCAACATAATCGAATTGAATATGGGTCTTCATCTCTTCCCATTCTTCAATAGTTATAATACCCTTAAGAACTACTTGAGCTTTCAAAAGATCCATGAACAATTCACCGAATCTCTTACGGAGACGTGCGATAAATTTCTGGAACTTAACTTCATCACGAGTAATTTCTGCAGCACGACCAACATTAAAAGTCGTTTCTGTTTCTAAACGTGAACCAGGTACGTTAAGTGATTTGTATAATTTCTTCTGGAAATATTTTACGTCTTCAAGTTCTCCAAGGTTTTGTCCACCAGGTAATGTAGTAATCTCAGTTCCTCTACCACCTTCACGTCTAGGAAGCCAGAAGTCTTCCATCATGGACATGAACTTCTTGTCATCCTTAATCTCACCAGTATTTGAATCGTATACAATTTTGTTTCTGTAACGACCCATTACTTCACGTAAGTATTGTTCCGCTTTATTCTTAGGAAGGTTACCTACATCAATATAGAAAATTCTTCTTTCTGGTGCTCTTGATAAACGGTAGATAACAAGAGAGTCTTCAATCATTCTTAACTGATTGACTGCCTTAATCGCCTTATGCAGGTGACTAAGAGTCATATTCTTATTCAGGTCTTGAATACCTGAATGACAATATGTAATAGAATCAACAGTAATCTTCATACCTTGATTCGTAGAGTTCTTCAAACCTTTAGGGTTATACAAGAAGTACTCTGCTGCTTTTTGTGTTAATTGAGTATTAAGATCTTCACCACGCAATTGCTCTGGACGCTTATTCTCATACTCAATTACTTTACGAATCTTACGAGGATCGATATAACGGATTTCTAAAAGACCTTCTTTAGGTTTCTTGGGGTCAATTACTTTATGATAAAAAAGTCTTCCATCAACATACCATCTACGGAAGATTTCATACGCACGATTTTCAAAATCAAGAAGACGAAGAATTTCATCAAACTCTTCTCGCATTAATTTTTTAATTTTATCCGACACCTTCAGGTTGGAAAGTTCCAACTCAACTGGTACATCATCAAAATTTCCACAAATTGTTTCGTTAACTATATCATCAACTGCACTATCACACTCAGGATTCATCACCATCTCCCTATATCGGGTGATGAGTTCATAATCATTACGAATACTTCCGTCAAAATCAACAGAATAACCATAATATCCGCCACCCACTATAGGTTGCGAACCATCCATGTTATCTTTCTGAACAAAAGAAGGCCCCTTGGGGACCTTCTTCGCTCTTTCAAGACTATATCCGAAGAGCTGATTTGCCATTATATTTTTCTAGGTTATTGGTCCTGATCTATTTATCAGTCATTCGAAGTAGGTGTTAACGGAGTCCAGTATTGAGTCTGGAGTTCAACTGTGAATTCTTCAATCGCATCATTGTTTCCGTAATCTAGATCAATTGCAGCGAGGTTACTTGGGAATACGTTATAGAACTTATAAGACTTAAGTACCTTAGGCTTCTCACCATCTTTGATATCACGTGCTAACTGATGAACACTCATATCAGCGAAGTAACCAGTACTATCATCTTGATCACCAAGTCCAGCAGCAGATGTAAAGTTCTCGTTATATGCTTGAATACTGGATACCCAGAGTTCAAATGCATTACGGAGAGCAAAGTTGCTATCGTTCTGAACTGTGATTGTCCAAGGTTCGAATGTTCTGTCTCCTGCGATCTTTAAAACACGACCTCTAAAAGGAACTTCAATAACTCCAATCTGAGAAGAAGGAAGATTTGCTGCACGAACAGTGAACTTTCCAAGATTTACAAGACTTGCATTATTAATAATTCCTGAAGGGAATGCAAGGTCTACTTGAAATAAATTAGGACGAGCAAAGTCTGAAGCGACATTCGCTTTAAAATCGTCAATAGTACCTCTTTTTGCCATGGTTATTGGATCCAATCTCTTTCTTTAATATTTAGAATAATCGATATTTTCAGGCATAAAAAAAGGAGACCCATTGCGGGTCTCCCAATATTCTGGTTCTCTTGGATCATCTTTAGGATCCCAGTAGAAGAATTTCATCTGGGATAACCTGCAATGTTTAAGAGGTTTTATTTTCATTAACTTGCTACTTCCGTAAATGCAACACCACTTCTGGTTGCTGTAAATGTAAGAGTAATGTAGTTAATTGTACGTGTTGGTTTCACGAAGATTTCTGCGTAGAACTCTCCACGATCAACAGCCTCAGAAGGGTTGTTGTCATCGTCACACTTAACTAAGAAGTCAGTTACACCACGACGACCTTGAACTTCACGGAGGTAAGGTTCAACAATGTTGAGGAACAATGAACGCTGTGCAGCATCATTTTGCTCAAAGAGTTGTGACTTAGCAGCACCTGAGATAACTCTCTCAATTGTTAGGAACAAACGACGAACGTTGATTCTATCAAATGCGGATGCAAATCCTTGTGCAGTCTTATCACCAAATAGAACTACACCTTGACCAGGGAAGGAAACGATAGGATTAACACGAGCACCATACAGACGATCACGTTGAGTCTTGTTAGGAGTATATGCAAGTTTAATTGCATTTCTCAAGATACCACGTTGGAAACCAGCAGGTGAGAACCAAGGTTCTGAAACTTCAGTGGTTTGTAGGCAAAGACCAGCAACGTCACCGTTAGCAGGAATGTAACGATAAACATCATTATACTTATCGTAGATATACTTGTAACCAGAATCAAATACTGAGTAACTTGAGGATGGTAGTAAATCAAAGAAACCAATGATGTTATTGGTAATTGTATTTGCACTACTTAAACCAATAATGTTACCACGACGAGGTGATACAAATAACATGCAATCCCTACGCTCTTCAACAATATTTGTCAAAGCAGTAATCTTAGCAAGTGCCTCAGCATCTGTAGCACCAGAAGGACCAGTCAAGATATAGTCGATTGTCTGTGACTCAGGATCTTCAAGTAGTTCGTATGCAGTAGTTACATCAGTATTACTTACAGTATAAACACCACCAGAAGTACCGTAATCAGCACCGTCAGCAAGTTTGTAGTAGAATGTTGCGTTGTTCTTAGAACCAACTGTTGTACGTGCAGCAGGATAATCAGTAGATCCAGCAGCAGAACGTAGAAGGTTAAACTGTCTACCAGAAGCACTATTACCCCAAGTACCAGCAGCACCAGATGCAGTTGCGTTGAATACTCCTAACTCATGCTCACCCCAGTAGATATACTCGGAGCGTGCTTTTACAACATTAACATAATAGTTAGTTTCACCAACAGAAGTCTTAGCATCAGATGCTTTAGAAAGACCTATGAAACGCTCAAGTAAAGCACCAGTTGTACCAGTAACTTTACCATCAATGTCAACAACAACTATGTGTAGTTCGTCACGGAATCCACCTGTCTCTGTCGCAAACTTAGAAGTCTCAGGACGAGGAGCAACACTTACCCACTTTACACCAGGTAGATACTCACGCTCATCATACTCGTCACGAACTGAGTCAACAGTTACGTTAGTAGAGTTTGTGTCAGCAACAACATCAGCAGCAGCAAAATTAATACTGTCCTTATTAAGACCAATATACAAACGACGTTCGATTGTAGAATTAATAGCAGCAGTGTTTGTTCCCTGAGTAATTACTTGGTTATCTGAAAGAATACCAGTAACACCACCAGAAGGAAGACCGATTTCTAATTTCTTATTAGCAGGATCCCATGCGAGAACATTTACTGATTCGTCAGAACCACCAATACTAATTGTAGTTGCAGTACCAACTACGAAATCACCAACAACAGTGTCAACAGTGAGAAGTATGCTATACTTGAAAACTTTACCAGCAGCACCAGAAGCAGCACTTACAGCAGCATCTGCAACAAACTCGTGCTCGTTACCTGAACCAGGAGCAGGTAGAACAGCAATTTGATCTGCACCAGAGTCAGTTACAAAAATACCGATGGAGTTTCCTTTAGTACCAGGAGTTTTTGCTGCCCAAGTCCAGTTATTGTTTGCAGTCTCGTAGTTAGTTTCGTAATCTTGAAAATTCTTGATTAGAGGTGCAGTTCCAGTGTCAACACCATTCTTCAATGAAGATGAAGTTACACGAATAGTTTTAAGAACACCACCATATGAAAGGAACTGAGAAGCAGTAAACCAGTATTCAAAGTTATTGTCATTTGGTTTCCCAAATACATCTGTAAGATTTCTCTCGTTAGCAATAGTTACGATTTCTTCAACTGGACCTTGTTCAAATGGTGCCGCAAGCACGCCAATATTTGCGGTAGATAGCGTAGTAATAGTGGTCAGGTCTCTTTCCTGAACGACTACCCCTGGCGATGATTGATTAGCTGCCATGTTTATATACTCCTAGAAAATGATGTCAACATCGGTTGTCTAAGATTATTTATATTTTTGAAACGTTACCTATAGTCCCACATATAAGATTTATCCCCATACTCCGCAACTTCCCATCTTTCTCCTTGTGCATCTATTATATGATCATCTTCTAATCCATCTGATATAAACCCAAACGGTGCCATGTCCTGTTCAATATTTTCTCTTTGATCATCATAGATGCGTTGCCTCACATCGTTGTCATGCATCTCTTTAAAGTATTCTTGCATGTCCATCCATGAGAAAATAACCAAGCACATTGCTAGGTCATCATTACATCCATCTTCTGCGGCAAAAGATTGCCCCTTTACAATAAAGGTAGTTAATTCTGAAATCGTATCATAATCTTTGATTATTAATTTATCTTCTTCTAATAATGCTTTAAGGTTAGAACAACCAACTGCTTTGACAGCAGTACTCATCTTTACACCAAGTTGAGTTTTCTTACCTGAGAATCCCTGTCCTAATTGTTGCCCTGCCCTTCCTCTCATAGCAACTTGTAGTAAATTTTCATACTCAAGATCGAATTGAATAATATCTGCAACCTGACCACCAATATCATTTACCTCACATAGCACATAAGCATTATTATAATTTTTTGCTACATCTACAATAACATTAGGGAAGATAATAGGTTTGATATCATTATTTCTATACTTAGCAACCATCTCATATGGTACTGTTGTAGTATCCATAATACAGAACGCTGAATAATCTTGACTTACACCACGAGCAACGTCAACAGTTACAATATAATTATGATCCTTTTCTACTTTTTTATATACCGCAAGACCTCTATTTTGTTGGATAGGATCTTCGTAAGGCATAGTCCTCAACTTACTAGGACTAATAAGTGTATCAACAGATCCTAGGAACTCACACTCAAACTCAACTTTAAACTGTTGCTCTGACGTGTTAGCAATGGTTTGTGCTTTCCATTCAGCATCTCTACCAGGAACTGCAGACCAATGAACCTCAGTTGGGATGTATTCATTCTTACCTCTCTCTGCATCATGCCAGAGTTTGTAGAACATGTTCATCCCATGAGGTGTACTAATGATGATAACTTTGGTAGATTTACCAGATGAAATAGTAGGATATACAGAACTAAAGAACTGATCAGCGATATGATTAGGAACGAATGCGAACTCATCCAAAAATATAACGTTAAAGGACATACCCCTAACAGCACTGCTACTAGTAGAAGCAGCCATGATTTTGCTTCCATTCTCCAATTCCAAGCTTCCTCTGTTCCATTGGAGGATTCCTTGCTGGAGCCACTTTGGGAGGTTTTCATAAGATAATTGCAATCGTTGCAGCATCTCACGAGAAGTTGCTGCTTTGTTTGCTAGAATTGCGACATTAACATTCGCTTTAAAAAGAACATACCAGAGAAGGTATGAAGTAACGATAGTCGATTTACCAGTCTGACGAGGTAACTTTGCTATGTTGAATCTATTGTCATGAAATTTCTCAACCATTTCTGCTTGGAAATCATACATGGCAAATGGAATCAAACCCCTATCAAGAGAAACAATCTTGATATAAGTTTGAATAAAGTATACTGGATCCTCAGAACATTTGATATACTCCTGAACTTCATCAGGAGTAAAATTTGTGGCAACGTTCGCTTTCTTTAAATTAGGATTACCAAGATATTGTTCCTGATTCGTGCTCATTTATTCTGGTCTGTATTCCTGAGATTTATATTGAGAATAATCTGGAGGAACAGGAACAGAATTATTATTTTTTGCTTTAAAATATTTGTTTATCACATCTACTTGATCCTGATACTTGGCAATGATATTTAATTCAGTTTCAATTGCTTCTGTTATATCAGAGTGTTCTCCGATACCAGCAGGATTAGTTAAGTAGACTTCTACATTAGCAACATGCTTTTGGATGTCTCCTTGTGCATGTGCCAGTAGTGCCCTGATTAATTGTTCTCTCATGTTATTCATTTTCATATTCTTCAGTTGGGATAATCCACTCAGCGTATAAACGTCTGGTGGTCACACCTTCTATATTTAGGGTTACTTGATCAAGACTCGACCAGAGTCCCAAAGTGTCTCCTAATTTCACGTAAGACCTCAAAATCTTTCTGTTTAGTGCCGCCATCATATTCCCAAGCATAACCTTCCTCAATCATAAGTTCATTTAGTGAAATAGTAGCATCGCCAATGTAGAGCCAACCAAGAAGCCTGCCATACTTCCCAACGCCACCCTTAAGTTCAGTTCTAATAAGGAGTTCTTCATCACCTTTAATTGTTTCAGTTAGTTTTGCCTTTAACCAATTAGTAGCATCTATTCCCAGTGCCTTCTCTTCAAGATCTCTTGTTCTCTTCTCTGGCGTATCAACTCCTGCAATTCTAACTCTTTCTTTCTTGTATAGATCAAAGCCGAGGTCAATAGTAACGTCAATAGTATCGCCATC
>Ga0315331_10002146_pt1 | contig 14962 bp, 9 predicted proteins | sample M160m34915metaG_FD_203456 | JGI IMG/M metagenome (GOLD analysis project Ga0315331, IMG submission 203456) | Ammonia-oxidizing marine archaeal communities from Monterey Bay, California, United States - M1 60m 34915 | ecosystem: Environmental > Aquatic > Marine > Intertidal zone | place: USA...
TTATAACTAACAGCTTTGTAGTCGCTACTGATTATAAAGTTGATGCTAGAGTTCAAGGTCGATTTATTAACTATCGAATTGACGATGCGGCACTAGATTATTCTGCAGCAAATAGTAGAGAATGGCATGTATCAGGGTTACAATTAGAGACACTGAGAGGAGGTACTAGATAATGAGTTTATTAGAGCCCCCAGTCACGGATAATAGTGCTCTTAACTTTACTTTGTCAAGATTAACTTTCCTTGTTAATCAACAAGAAGATAAAATAAGAGAAATATTAATTGCAATAGAGAAGGCAGATGATCTCACAGATTTAAAAGAAAGGTTAAAGAATACATGATAAAAATAATAGGGGATAACGATGTCTTGGAGGCTATTAACCTTATGAATGCCTCTGTAGACATGAATAACTACAAAGATAAAAAAAGAAATGAGTCTGCTTGGATTAATTACTTTTTAAGCCTAGTTGAAAAACAGAAGGAAAGTCCTCATGCTCTTGTCATAGGTGACTATGGTGAGGATAATCAGCTAAAGGGTTTTCTTTCAGCATCTAGCTATGTGGATACTTATAATCTTGAATACGTAATGGATGTCAGGGATTGTATAGTTGACCATAGGTACAACAATGCTTTTACAGTATATCGATTATTCGATTATATGATAAAACATATAAAGGATAATGGTGGTAATTCTTGGAGAGCAGATTCAATTAGACCAGAAAAAGAAGGACAGGCATATGCCAAATTTTTAGCTAAAAGATATAATACAAAAACACATGTCTCAGTCAGAGGTGTGATACAGGAGAATAAAGATGAATAGTTATGAACCAAACCTAGGTGTCTATGACATGAGACGAGATACTACAGATCTACCTAAACAACTTGCTAACCGAATAAATAGTAATGTATGTTGTGGAGGTGGAGGTGGTGGTCGAACACAAACTTCAGGTGTTGATCCTGAATTTAAACCTTATATTGTTGATATGCTAGGTGATTTAACAACGGATATAAATAGAAAGCTAGCTGGAGAAGAAGAAATAGTGGCAGGATTTGATCCAGCTCAAGAAAGATCTTTAGGCTATGCAAAACAAACTGCAGAAGACCAGATCAAGGGTCGTGGTGCATATGATATGCGTAGAGCTAATCGAGATGCATTAATGGATTTACAAAAAGCATCTGAATTAAAAGCAGCATCATCTGGTGGTTTAGGTTCTGCAAGATCAATGAGAGCTATGAATGCAGGATTAGGCGATCTTTCTATGAAACAACAAATACAAAGACAACACGATATTAGTGGAGGTATTGATAGGCTAGGTGCGGCAGGAACTGCATACCAAAAACAAAGACAGAACGTATTAGATGGAAAAGGTAATCTTATAAAAGGTGGACTACAAGCAGTGACAGGTGCTGGTGGAAGGCACACAACTACATCAGGAGGAGGTAAGTAATGGAACTTGCAATAGATGATCCGATAAAGAGAGCACAACAACACGCTATCAATCCAAACAATTTCAAAGGAAGCCAAGCACCATTATCTAATAATCCAGGAATAGGTACTCAGATGGCTAATATGGCTAAGCAACAATTAATGCAAGAAGCAGTTACAAAAGGAACTGGTGCATTGACAGGTGCTGGCTCTAGTGCATTAGCAGGTAGTGGAATGGGTACAGCAGCTATGACTGCTATGCCATATGTCGGTGCTGGTTTACTTGCTGGTAAAGCATTTGGTTTATTTAATGAAGGTGGAAAGGTTGGACCATTGAGTATGAAGTACTATACAGATATGTACAACAAATACTTTCCAACAAAAGATATGAAAGATATGGGAGAACCACCAGCTTTCACAGATAGAGGCGTAGTTAGACCTAATATACAACCAGATACTGGAATGCCTACTGGTCAAGATATGCGAAGATATAGTAATGATTTAAGCCATCAATCATTTAAAGACATGTATAATGCACTTCAGCAAGCAACACCTACTCGATACAAGTCTCAAGGTGGATATTCAGGGGCTGATACTTTAAGATCATATATAGGTAGAAACCCAGAGGATGCAAGGTCAGCACTACTTAATGAATATCGAAATAGAAATAGAGTAACTGAAGAAGAATTAGCTAGGCTAACTAAAGAGCATAATGAGAACGAAAAAAATAAAACACCTTTTGAGGCAATTAATCAAATATTTTTCGGTAATCCTTATCCCTCTGAGGAGCAAAGACAAATAAATTTTGATAGAAACTTTAAAGAAGAATATGGAGACTTGATGTCCCAATTACCTCCACAATACAAGTCTCAAGGTGGAATGACAGAAGCAGATGCAAGAGCATTGATGAATAACCAACCAAATCCAGATCAGCTATATGATGAGATAATAATGGAACAAGTTGGACCTCTTGCAAGACCACAAATAAGAGACCCTTACGGTGCAGATAGAACGCATAGTCCTTACGAAATGATAAGACCAGACAACGCACCTAACACATAGGAGAATACAATGGCTAATAATAAAGGTGGAGCTATTATCCCATATCAACCTACGTATTCAATACAATATAAGTACGGTGATAGATATGGTGGACAGAACTTTGCAAAGCCAACAACTGCAATAAACACTGGACAAGCTGGAGGACCACTCTCTGCTCAAGCTACTCTAGATGAGGAAGAGGCAACCCAAACTATTGTTAACCCTACAACAACTGCCACAAGTGGAGATGGAGAAACTCTAGATTCAAAAGCTGAAGGAGCTCCTGGAGGAACTGGTGGAGCTGAATTCTCTGAATTAGTAGCACAATACACTCCAGCACAACCAGACTTTGGTTGGCAGTATGCTCATAACTACGGTGATGATCCATACACAGATCCTCCTGTCAGTGATATATTTGATCCTCCAGAAGTTCCTCCAGAAAGCGGATTTGGAGTTGGAATTATTGATGATGGCGGAGAGCATGACCATAGTTCAAATCCAGACTCTAAGGATATGGGATTAGAAACAGATGTACCTGCTCAGGAAGAGATAACCTATGGTAATCCAGGTGTAGGAAATGAAGTAGGTGTTCCTGTTGATACTTCAATAGATGATGTTGGATCAGAAGAAGATCCTGACACTGACCCTGTTGACACTTCAATAGATGATGTTGGATCAGAAGAAGATCCTGATACTGGAGGCGGATATGATAACAATACAGGTCAAGGCGATTCATATGATCACGGTTTAATGAATGCAGGTGGTTTAGTACCAGCTTTCGGAATGAAAAAAAGAAATAGAGATATTCCCAACCCAATATTTCAAGATCCACTAGCAGATTATTTTAGGAGAGCATAATGAATATACTTAAAAAGTACACACAGAAAGATAGACATGGTAATATGTTTTCTTATGAATTTGCTGTTCCTTCTATACAAGAGATACCTCAACCAAAAGGAGGCGACAATCCTTTAGCTAATTACACTCAATCCTTTACAGGAATGGTTGCACCAGAGGGTTCACAAACAAGCGTAACAGGTAACTTTCATTCACAACACACTTTAGATCCCTCTGTATTTAAACCAAAAGGAACTGATACAGTGCCTGCTATGTTAACTCCTGGAGAAAACGTAGTGAATGCAGAGGCATCTAGACTTCCTGGAGTACAACCTATGCTTGACAAGCTCAATGACAAAGGTCGTGCCATACAAGAACAACAAGGTGGACCAATAGCTAGTTATAACGCAGAGGGTGGAGTCATTACAGACGAAATGATGCCTAGCGTACTAGATGGTATGCGAATGGTAGAATCTGGTGGTGATGTAAATGCAGTATCTGAAGTAGGTGCGTCAGGACCATATCAGATAATGAAAGCTACAGGTATGAAGCCTGGATATGGCGTAGAAGCTATAAGTGGTGCTGATAGATTTAATGAAGTAAAGTCGAGAGCCTTTGCTAAACAATACCTACAAGGTATTATGAAAGCACACCCAGAGTTTACTAAAGATGAAGTGATAACAGCTTATCATTCAGGTGTTGGTAATGTTCTTAAAGCTAAAGGTGGCGTAGAAGAACTTGGTCCTCGTGGTCAGGTATATGCTGATAAAGTAAACACTGCTATGGGTGTACCTGAAGTAATTGAATATGATGCCACACCTATGGAAAGTGGATTTATGTCTGCACAAGCTGCATCTAATGAAATACCAGAGCCAGTAGACCAAGATATGTATGCTGGAATGAATCCTAGAGAAGTACAAAGGTTTGACAGAGGTATAGACGATGATATCATTATGGATTCACTTGGTAATGTACAAGCAGTTAATCCTAATAGGATAGATAAAAATATACCTATAAGGTTAGCAGAAAAATTTGCTAAAGATGGTAATAAAAAGTCTTATGATTATTATCTTAATGAATATAATAAGGCAGTTAACCAAGATGAAGCCTATAAAAAGGATCAAGAAAGAGTAACTGTAGAAAAGAATACTAAAGAAAATAAAATTATTGAAAATGAAGTTTCTATATTAGATAAAAAAATAGCTGAAGCAAAAAAGAATAATGATACCACATTACTTGAAGTTCTTAATCAAAAGAAAAATGATTTAATTAAAAGTAAAAAAGAGATCCCTCTTAGTGAAGAGCAAAAACAAAAAGAAAAAGCGGATGCTGAACAAAGGAAAAAAGAAGCAGCTAAAGTTATTTCAGATCAATTAGCTAATGAAGAAGATATAGATCAAACAGTAATGAATAATGAAGAGGTTGCTGATTATATAAAGAAAAATCCAGGAAAGACTCCTACAGATAAATTTATTGACAAAGCTAAAGAAGTTGGCGGAGTAATATTAGAGAAGTCTATGGAGTATTTTAAAAATGCTTTTTCAAGTATGTTTGATGGTGAGGAATTAGCCAGAATGGCTCTTATTTATGCTGGTTCTCGTGCTATGGGATATGATCATGGTGCTTCTTTAAACTACGGTATGAAAAACTATATGAATCGTGTTGATGCTAATCTTGCAGCAGCTAAAAAGTTTTCTTTAACAGATAAAGCTCGTGAAGACTATACTGAAAAGTCACTAAAAGAATACGCTAAGACAGGTGATCGTGATGTACTTATACCTAAAAAATCTAGTGGTGGTTTTGGGGGAGGCACTGGCTCTCGTCTTTGGTTACAGGGTTATGGTATTATTGAAAAAGTAAAAATAGGAAAGTATAAGGATGGAGTTATTATTCCAGGAGTAAATAATAATAACCCTATACCCTTAGATCATGAATTAATTAAAGGAAAGTGGAGCACTTATGACGATGATCTAATGGACTCTAATAAGCTCGATGCTAAGTATACTAAGTCATTACAACTAATGGAAAAACAAGCTAATACAAATCTCCCTGAGGGTTCTAAGGAAGTAAAGGTTAATATACCAATGCTTGCAGCAACCTCTACACAATTAGCTATGAATGATATGGTCAAATACGGAGCTAAACCTAGGGAATCGCAGGAAATTAGAAGTAATATAGCGAAAGCCCAAGACCTCTATATGAAAGCATATAGAAAGCATATCATAGACCCTGAAAATAATGATAAACCAAATAATGTTGAGGCTTATTATAATCAATTAATGATAAGGTTGAGAACTAGAACTCCTGGAAAGGGAGACGGTATTAGTTATAATGAAGTTAAAAATACATCTAGTGAAAACTTTAAAATCGTTGATGATAGAATAATTAGTTCATTAGATTCAGGAACTAAGAATGAGCAGGCAGTAGCATACAGAAAAGAATGGCAAGAGTTACAGGATATCTGGCGTAAAGCAACTGCCGACCAAAGAAAAGTTTGGAATGATGGTGCTAAAAAGCAAAAACGCTGGGATGGATTTAGTTGGTGGTTAAATAATTTTCAACAAGACCCTACAGGACCAGCTGGTAAACTAGTAAAGTAAGGAGCTTAATATGCAAGAAGGATTTTTCATAGGAAACGACAATGACTCGTATCAATGGATTGATGGCGATACCTTTATTGGTAGTGACGCCAAGGCTTATCGATTAAAAGGGTATGATACTCGTGAAATTGATAAGATAATCGGTGATGGAGTTGAAGATGATGAAGAACCAAGATTTGTCGCTGGTCATAGACTAGGAAAATTCCAAACAGGATTAGTAACTGAACTTCAAAAGCGAGGAGACTTTACTAATATTGTAAAGACAGGAGAGACTGATAAGTACGGTAGAGAGTTAGTTACCTTAGTCAATAGTAACGGAGAAGACTTCGGTAATACTCTATTAGCCAATAACCTTGTCGAAGTAAATCAATATACCTCAGAAGAAGCATTACAAGCCAGATCAGAAGCTAGAATGATGAACGAAATGGATGGAGCTAATTTAAGCCCCTATGCAGATCTTTCAGCTTCAATGCAGGGTAATATAGCTGCTGAAGGTTACAACTCAAAAACATTAGCAACCAACGAAGCTAGTTATGATCCTGATATTCATTACGGTGTACAAAATAGAGCTATTGATAGAACACTTGATAATAAAGCGAAAGGTTTTTCAAACCAAGTAGGAGCAGCTTGGGAAACAGGCTGGGATGGTGTTAAGGAAGGACTGTACGGTTATGCCGATGCCTTAGGTCAAGTTACTGGTATTGAAATGCTGGAGAACATGGGTGAACAGGGTGTAGCTAGAGCTAAACAAAGGATGGCTGAAGCACCTGAAATAGTAACTTCCTATAAAGATGTCGGAGGAGTATTCGATGGTTTTCAATGGGTTATAAACAATGCAGTTATGTCGTCACCTTACTTAATAGGAACATTTGCTGCGTCTATGGCAGCTGGTCCAGTATCAGCTATAGCAGGTCCAACTGCAGGTCTAGTTACGGCAGTTACCCCAATGTCTGTCACCTATGCAGGTCAAACTTGGAATGAGATGGAAGGGGAAAAAGGAGTATCCCAATTTTTAGCTGCATCTACAGCTGGTGTGGCTATGGCTACTCTCGATAGGCTAGGTATGCAAGCCCTTATGCCATACAGTGATTTATTGAAACCTTCTGGTGTTAATAAATTGGTTGCAGGCTATAATCAAAAGTATCTAAAAGGTAAAAATGAAGGGCTTGCCAGACGAATAGTTACAGGTGAATTAAGAAAAAATCAAGGTGAGTTTGCTAGAGGATTAGCTAGACTTAAAGCTGACGACTTTGCTAAGTTTTCATCGAGCCAAGTAGCTAAGTCAGCAGGGGTAGGTGCTGCATCAGAAGGTGTTACCGAGTTAGCTCAGGAAACTTTGCAGATGGGTACAGCGGCTCTGACTTCAGATACAGAGTATGGCTTTGATCAGATCCAAGAAAGGTTGATTAATGCAGGTCTTGCAGGGTCAACACTCGGTGGAACTATTGGTGGTGGAGCAAACGCTTATCGCCAATCAATAAACCAACTAGTCAAAAGAGATCTATCAAGTGCTGATCCTAATCGTAAACGTATGTTAGAAAATAAAAGAATGCAAGACATACAGACTGGAGGTTATATTAATACGGTTCAGGAAAACATTAAGAACAGAGATAATGAACATAAAAATAACCTACCTGATTTTAAAAGCTTACAAAAATCAAGAGCTAAAAATAATCAAGTTAGCTTTAATGGTGAACTAACTAAGTCAGCAGCACTTCACGAAAAAAATAAACGAGGTATAACTAATACCTTTAAAGATGCTAAAGATCTAAAAGACTACCTAGGTATAATGGCAGAAGGAGCAGGTAAGTTAATTAAAGCTGCAGAATTAAATATGATAGGTATGTCTAAACTTGTCGACTCTAATAACCCATATCTCTTAGATGCATTCTCTAGAATTGGGCAAGAGACAACAGGACAATATCATATCGGACCTAATGCCAAGCAGTATAATGACAGTCTTATTTCACAGTATAAAGCCTATATTAATGAAAAAGAGATTGCTAATAGTTTAGGTAAGCCCAATCTTTTTGGAAGAAGAGTAATGAGTCAGGCTAATGCAATATTGATTAGTAATAAGATAAAAGATTTTGCAACAAAGAAGGATAGCAACGGTAAAACAGGATTAGAAAAGTATGCAACTATAATTCAGAAGGAGAAGACCCAGACTCTAACTGCCAAAGAAAAAGAATTCTATAATGAAAATGCTAAACTATATGAGACAGCTAATTCATTTAGAAAGTCTTATCAACAAATGCAGAATGAACTAGAATCAGCAGGGGTTTCAACAGTAAAAGACCCTAACTATTTCTTTAAGGCACAAGGCTTTGATTACTCAAAAGTAAAACGAGATCCAGAAGGTTTTAAAAATTGGTTACGTATGGTATTTCCTGAAAAGAAAAATGATTTCATTGAAAACATATATGAAAAAACAGTACATAGAGGAGAAAGAACCTATAAGGGTTTCTCTCTAGTAGCTGGATCAACAGGAAAGCCTGATGTATTTACAAAAGAAAAAAGTAGAATGTTAAACGATCCTAGATTTAAAGACTGGTCTAGTAATAATATGTTTGAAGAGCTTAATAAGTCACAGCTAGAAATAGCTAAACATATTTCAACCAGAGAATATTTCGGTGAAGGAGGCTTTAAGTTAGACCATTTAATAGGTAAGGCTAAAGAGCTAGAAAATAGTAAACCAAGTAATGATAGAACAAAGTTATCTAATGACGAGATAAATCAATTTGCATGGTATGCTAAGTCGATTATCGATTCTACACATGGTAACTATAGTCGAGTGGAGAACCCTAAGCTTGCGGCTATGAATAGATATCTAACTTCATGGTCTATATTCGTAGGTCTACCCTTAGCAACATTATCTTCCGTACCTGAAACAGCTATGATTTGGTTTAATGTCCATAATGATAAAGACTTTAAAAAAGCAACTGGACGGTTGATGGAACAGATAACACAGGCTTGGGATGATAAAGCACAGCAGGAAGTAGATAAAGCAATTAAGGCTTTAGATAGATCTGCCTTATCCTATTCTCAAAATGCTGTAGTAGATCGATTAGCAACTGGTGATAGAGATATTGGTTTCTTAAAAGCACATGAAACATTCTTTAAAATAATTGGTATAAAAGATATTACACAATTACAAAGAAGAATGAATGCAGCTTTTGCCCTAGACTATGTCAAGTCAGCTATACTGGATTTAGATACCGCTCCTAAAAAGATGGTATCAGATGGTATTGAAAATATAAAGCCAGGTTTTGACTTTGATAAATTCAATGAAATAGAAAGCAGAGCTTATTCATCACTGGCAGATTTAGGAATTGATGTTGAAGTGTTTTATGACATGGTCAAAGACCTAGATGATCTGCAAAGGGATCAAGCCTTAGATATAACAGATGACCTTGTCGTAGACGCCCCTAAGAATGATAGATATTTAAAGGGATTTACGCAAAGACAACTTGCATTTAGCAAGTTAGTTGATCGGAACGAATTCCAACTAGATGGAACAGATAAAACATTGGATGCATTCAAAGCAGAAATCACTATGAGAACAGATTTTATTGATGAACAAATTCAAAGTGCTATATATCGTTTCGTTAATGAAAGAATCCAGAATCCAAGAGCAGCTAATAGACCTTTGTTTTTTCAAGATCCTCATTACCAGCTGTTAACTCAGTTTAATGGCTTCATATCTACATTTACAGCTAATGTTGTCCCTAAATTATGGAATAATCAGTTAAGAAAAGGAACTCCTAAAGTTAAGTATGATGTATTTCTTTTAATAGTTACAATGATAGCACTTGGCGGTGCATCACAACTTCTAAAAGATATACTTAAGTTTGGAGCACCAAGCCCTTACCTTGATAACGCTGGTTATATGCAAAGAGCATTGTACTCAGCAGGTGTATTAGGTCAATTTGAAAGAGTAGTAGATGTTGCAGCTCCCCTTTATCCTGAAAGAAGTCGAGGTCTAGATTGGTTATTCGGTACAGTTGTTGGTGAAGCTGGTCCTTCAGTTAGAGTATTATCTAATGCAGCTGAATCTGTTACAAATCTAGCAAAAGGAGAAACTCAGAGAGCAGTTAATAGTGCTCTTAAATCAACACCTTTCATAGCACCCTTTACAGGACCAAGACAGGCATTAAGCCGAGGTGCAGTAGGTAAAGATCTATATTCAACAAAAGAATTTGATTACGATAGTTATAAAGACAAATATAATATTGATAATCTTTTATTTTAAAACTACGGATAGTTATCCTAAGTAACTATCCATCTAGGAGAAAAAATATGTCTAAATTTTCAGTAAATTATTTAAAAAATAGAGCAAAAGGAAAAGCAGAAATAGCGAAGGATTATGATCCTAAAGACTTAACAGCAAGTGGAACAGGCAGTGTTATCTCTAACCTACCTGCAACCAGCAAGGGTACGCTACCTTCAAATGAAGTCCTTCCTACAGTAAAAATAGAACAAAATGTAGGAGAAATAGTAGAAAGTAAACCTGAAGCGTTAAGCAAACAGATAGAGAGAGGAGAACAAGTACTTGCAAAAGATGTAATGCAAACAAAAGCAGTAACAAAGTTTGACGAGGAAGGTAATCCAATAGATCTTTTTGATGACAAATCTAAAATAAAGACGTTTGATGAGGACTATGCTCTACAAAAGAAATACGAACCGAGGGATATTGAGCCTGAATTTTTTGATTTTAAAAGCCCTCAAGAGTTTCAAAATAAGTTTTCAACATGGGGAGTAGCACCTGGAAAGGGAATGGTAAGTTCCATCGTCAAAACTGGTGAAGAGCTTAATAAGTTTCTTGATAACGTTGGTACAAATTTTCCAATGGATATAAATAATCCTGATGCCACAGCAGCAAGAGACTACCTAATCAGTAATGGTTTGGCGACTCAAGCAGATGCCTCTGCACCTCTTATATTTGATCGTAAAGTAGCTAACGCCTTGTCAACAGAGCTTATCGAGGCAATACAGAACTCGATTTATGTAGAAGCCATTGTAGCCATCGAACCGAAGGCAGATAAGGAAATGACTCTTGATGAGCTCGATTCTTATTTTGGTACTATGGAGATTGAGGATAAGGCTCTGGCGGTTAAGGGAACAACATTATTACCTGAATATGTCTCAGGCTCGCTTGCAAGAAACGTACTCAATAAGATTGTTAAAAATCCTTACCAAAAGGAAATACAAACAAGAAACAAAGAACGAGATCCTAAAACAAAAACCATGTATACAAGACACGGAGGTGCAGGTAGCGATTTACAAGCAAATGAGCAAAGAATATTTGAGTATATTGATACAATTATGTGGGCTGGAATTAATGACGCTGATTTTATAGATAAAAAGATTGGGGTAGATGGCAGGGTTTCTTATGCGATGAATCTGAAAGCGGTTGATTTTTTTGATAAGGCGAGACCTTATATATACTATGCTAATCGAAAAAAGGCAATACCACCCTCGCTAGTTAGACCTGTGGATGGTGAAGCTCTACCTTTTAGTTATTCAGATGCTGATAAACGATATACAGTTAAGGCTATGCGATCAGATGATGACGCAATACAAAGACGAGCTAAGGATAATATAAGTTCAGTTAAGCACAGAGTAAATCCTTACTTAGATAACTGGCTACGAGCAATAGCAGAGATAGTAATAGGCAAAATTCCTTATGAAGAAGGTCGATTTCATTTCGGTAGAAACTATCAATTTAAAAAGGCAGATGATAAAAAATGGCAGGTAGATGAATCTGCAGAATTAATGTCAGATGAAGAATCCATTGTAGACTTCATTCAAAAAGCTGAATTTAAAAAAGAAGATCAAAGGTATGGGTCTTTTGATAGAGAGATGTATATAGAATCCGTACTCAAAGATCCAGAAGAATCAAAAAGAATACTACGAATGGCAAGGCAGAAGCAGAAACCATCAACGTATGCTTATGGTGACGCAATGTTTTCTAATGACGAGTTATGGGCAAAGGCTCTCAAGTTAAACAGAGAAGAATGGGAAGACGCCTATTACAATGCAATGCGAGATGAAAAGCTGAACCAATCCGAAGCCGTTCAACAAGCCAATACGGTTATGATGGCTCAAGCTAAAAGAGTTATGCTTGATGTAAAGGCTGCTGAAGAGTTTAGAAACACAGGTTTTTATCTTCCAGTAAAAGACATAGCTGCGAATGGAAGATACCATTATGTTGGTAATATAATAAACCCCCAAGCTAGTAAGACCATGCGACAGATAATGGCTAATGCTAATGCAAGACCAATGGATCTCTCCAATCTTAACGAAAAAGAGAAAGAGAGATTAGAGGGATTTAAATATGTTATAGGAAAAAATATACTTCCTAAATCAATGACTAAAGGGATTCCCACAAAAAACATGGGCTGGAATGCAATACTGGAATCAGTAGAGCGTGTGTTAAGTAGATCAACTCCTGAATACGAGACCGTCTATAAAGATTGGTTAAACTTAGGTCAATTAATAAGAGGCATTGGAACAAGACCAAATGTAGAACCCTTATTATTATTGTCTGAGCTAGATAAATTCGGAAAAGAGGATGGAGCAGATAGACGAGCCGACTTACAGGAGTTAATGGACGGTCTAAGCGACCCTGAAGAATGGGGTATGGTTATGCAATCCTATATAGACTTCGCTAACTATCATGACGCTATGCAAGTCTTAAAAAGAAATAGAAGAAAGAAAGAAAACCCTGATGTCACTTTCGTTGATCAAGAGTATGAAGATAAGTACATGACCCTTGAGACTGAACAAAGACTAGCGTACTTCACTCAAGAACTAGAGAACGCAAGGGAAATGGGGGATGAGGCTTCTGCTGCTGATTATGAATCAGAAATACTTGCGATAAGTGAACAGTTTTCTTTTAAGCAAAAGCCTAGCGATTCAACAATGTTTAATCCTCTAGCATTAACCTCGATTGACGGTAAACAAAATGGACTGGCAATACAGGCATATCAAAGCGGTGATGTCGATACCTTAAAACTAGTCGGTATGATTTACCAAAGCGGAGAAAATGTGATACCACAGGGTGATATCCGAAAACGTTTCGGAGATAACACAGAGCTCGTAGTCAATAACCTATATGAAGGTGATAAAGCAAAATTAGAATTCTGGCAGGGAGCATTTCAAAGATTTAATAATAGTAATCGAGCAGATGAGATAATGAAACTGCTTAGTAAACAGCCATTGATGGAAACTTCATACGGAAAATGGATGGGTCATCACTTTGAAACTGCAGAAAATTTCATAAATAGCGATTATGGTGCTATGATCACTGACGCTATCGGCACTTCAAATATACCAGAGTATACAGAGAGAAAAGCAGTTACAGACCTGACAAATATAATTAAACATACATTAAACTCAACACTAGATTTAGAAACACAACAGCTACATAAAGATTTAGGTACTTACTATGCTATGATGGGAACAACTCCTAGTTTTATAGGACCACTAGGTAATACTGTTTATTTAGGATCAAAAGAGCTTGTTAAAACTGGTGAGTCAATAAATGTAATGACTGCACAAGGGCTTGTGGAGAAAGAGTTAGGTAGAGTAGTATCGTCTGGACAGAAGCGTTCTAAAGCAAAGAAAATTCTTGATGAGTTTTCTGGATCTTGGAGGAAAGCTGACTTAAGTCCATATGGTCAAGAAGTAAGGAATCAGATTGTGGTGTTACCAACTCAGCATATTGACGGTGCTGTAATGGCAACTGGAGTTAACTATGCCAACAGGGGTAGACGCCCTTCAGAAGACGCAGTATATCAAATACCTGTTCATGACTCAGAAATTTTTGATAGTACCTCTGCAAGGAACGTACACCGATCTATAAACCGAGCATTTAATGATGTCAACTCTAACTACAGTACTAATAGAGCTTTATTGGAAGGTCTAGTTAAAACTGAAAATGCATTTAAGAATGAGATTAGAAAAGGTGATAATGCAATTAAGCAAAAGTATCATGTCACTCTAGAATCGGTTAGATGGAGAGCACTTCATGACTATATACTCTCCCTGAGAGATAGAGCAGAAGAAAAGGCTGACTTAAAACAAAATGAAAGCAGGGAGATAAATGAGTTATTAACTAAGGTAACTGCACAAGGATGGTCTCCTGAAGGCTCTGTTTTAACTGGAATTCAGCTAGCGAGAGTTATCGCAGCAGTTGGTGAATATCTAAATATTAAGTCAAGAATGGAGTATGCTACTAAACTATCTGATGATAATAAGTCAGAAGCTATAAAAGAGCTTACTACAGGTACTGAAATAATGGTAGATGAAAATAATAAACCAGTGTTAAACGAAAAAGGTAATTATATTTATTTACCAGAACCGTATCATTTTAACTAACCCTAGGAGGACTTTAAATGGCAATTCCAAAGAAGAAAAAGAGCTATAACACTTTAGCCTTGCGAGGTATCGAGATGGATGATATGGAGGTTGTAAAACAATACAACTTAAATCCTAGCCTTGCGTATACTATGGAGATTAACGATGCAATGCTTGATATTATATACGCAGAAAATGTAGAGAATCTTCAAAAGTATAATAACTACTCTAAAGAAAAAGCACAGTCCGAGGCAGGTAAGCGAAGGTCTGAAGCAAATAATCAAATAAAAAGATTAATGGCTTAAAACAAACGTACCCCACAGGGAATCCTTATGGAATCCTTGTGGGGTATCTTTATTTTTAACAGAAGAAGTAGTCCGATTGGACCACTCCATTAATATCCAGAGTACCTATATTAGGTCGCTCACCTTCAAAGCCTCTTCCGAATGGAATTGAGTCATAGAAGTTTTCTTTATCGTATAGCTTAACGAACTTATCTCGTGCCTCTACCATGAGGTCTTCTACCTTAGTAGCATGAGCACTGAATGAGTCATGTACTGCTCCAAAGTCTCCATCCCAATCGGCTACTACAAGAGCCATATGAGCTGCATCAGAGCTATGAACAAAGTTAGGACTGATACCACACATAAACCCTCGTCTATCTGGTATATCTGTCTTCTCTCGTATCACATGCTTGA
>Ga0315331_10002147_pt1 | contig 14955 bp, 9 predicted proteins | sample M160m34915metaG_FD_203456 | JGI IMG/M metagenome (GOLD analysis project Ga0315331, IMG submission 203456) | Ammonia-oxidizing marine archaeal communities from Monterey Bay, California, United States - M1 60m 34915 | ecosystem: Environmental > Aquatic > Marine > Intertidal zone | place: USA...
AAGCAAAAAAAACCCACGGAAGCGTTCGCGCTACTGGATGCGATTGCAAAAACCTCCGGAGATAGCGCCTACCTGCCCTATCTCCAGTTGACGCGGGTGGATGCCATCTATGAAATCGCCACGCGGAGAAAAGAAACACCGGCCCTGTACGAGGCTTTCGTAAAGCAGCACCCCAAGCATGCACTCACACCGCAGGCTCATTACATGTCCGCCTTCGCCTACCTGGGAGAAAAGGATTACGTAGTCGCACGGTCACGCGCCGAGACGTTCCTGGCTAATCCTGAATATGCCAAGCATGAGTTGACTCCAGCCGTCCTCTTTATTGCCGGTGAAGGTTACCTGCTCCATCCCGATGAGGCGAACCAGGCAACGCACCGTGTCAAGGCCGAAGCCCTCTATCGCCGCGTCGTTGCGGAATACCCGGAGCACCCCAGGGTCTCAGCGGCAAACCTGCGAATTAGCTGGTGTCTTTACCAGGGAAAGAAATACACGGAGTCCGCAGCACTTCTCAAAACGATTCTGCCTGCCTTAACCGAACCAGCTCAAAAAGCCGATGCGCAGTTCCTACTCGGGCGAAACTCGACCGGCCTCACCAAGGACCAGGAAGCAATTAGCTTCTTTGATCAATCCTTAGCTTCCGATCCCCAGTGGTCTCGTCGCGACGAGGTCTTACTGGCCAGTGGCGGAAGTTATCGACGACTCAAGAACACCGCCGCTGCAATCGGGAGATTCACGGAGTTAACCAGCAAATACCCCGACAGCAGCTATCGGGCCCAGGCACTTTTTGAGCTCGGGGAATTAGCCCAGCAGGAGGCCAAGCATGACATCGCGATCGGCCATTTCAATGAAACCGTTGCCAAGTACAGGGCAACCCCATTTGGCCCCTTGGCCCTTTACGGACTCGGCTCTTCCTACTATGCCAAGGAGGATCTCCCCAATGCCTTAACGCAGCTCAATGCACTCCTGGCTGCTTCCCCCGCAGCGCCACTTATCAACCAGGCTCGCTACCTCCGTGGCCTGACCCATCAGCGTCTGAACCAATTCCCGCCAGCCATCGCCGACTTCCAGGTGTACATCGCTGCCAAGCCGATGGGGGAGGCGCTCTGGGACGCAAAATATGCCCTCGCCCTCTGCCAGGTTGGAGCTAAGCAACTAGATCCCGCCATCGCTACCCTAAAAGAGTTACAGACCGGCCAACCAAAATACAAGTTCGCTGACAAGGTCCTTTACGAACTCGCCCACGCACAACTCGCGAAAACGCTAGCTGCCGACGCCGCAACAACCTTCCGACAACTGGCCGAAACCCACAAGGAAAGTCCGCTGGCAGCAGAGAGCTGGTTCCACGTCGGGCAGCACCTGGCGAGCGTGGCCGCTGCCGCCAAGGACGCCGCCCCGAAAACCGCGGCTCTCACCTCGTCCGACCAGGCTTTCACCGCCGCGATCGCCAGCAAACCAACCCCCGAACTTCACGAGAAGCTTCTCTATCGCCTGGCGGACGTTCGTTTCCAGGCGAACAATTACCCGGGCGCCGGCCAGTTACTCGCCGCGCAGATCACCATGTTCCCTAACGGTGAGCTAATTGATCCCGCTCGGTTCCTGGCGGGGGAATGCTACTTTCAACAGGATGATTTCACCAAAGCACTACCACTTTACACCATGGTGGCGAGTCGCAAGGTAGAACGTTATCACGCCCAGGCGCTGTACCGCGCTGGAACCTGCGCCGCGAATTTAAAACAGTGGGATCCCAGCCGTGCGCATTTCGCGTCACTCCTCACCACCTTTCCCAAGTTTGAACAGGCCCACGAAGCACGCTACGGCCAGGCCTGGGCACACCAGCAACTCAAGCAGTTCCCACAGGCCCGTTCCCTCTACGAGCAGATCACACGTGAAACCGAAACGATCACGGCCGCGAAAGCCCGTTTCATGGTCGGCGAACTGGACTTTGGTGACGCTAAATACGAGGCCGCGATTGAACATTTCCTGGCGGTGGCCGTTGGCTATCCCTTCCCGGAATGGAAAGCACTGGGACATTTCGAAGCCGCCCGATGCTTCATCCAGCTCAAGCAGAACGCCAAAGCGATCGCTTCACTTGAAATCATAACGAAGGATCATGCCCAGCACCCCAAGGCGAAGGATGCCGCCAAGCTACTTGCCGAACTCAAAAAATAGACGCACCAGGAACGAGGACAATCATGAATGCTTTAGCTCGCACGAAGCCACGACAGATCATGCTGCTTGCTCTTACTCTGGCCCTACTCTCCGGGACGCTGGCCGGACTGGCCCAGCAACCTCCCGCTGACAAGGTTGCTGAAACACCCGCCGAGAAGGCCGACACAGGCGAGGCGAACGCTCCCGCGGCGAACGACGACAGCCTGGGCAGCCAGATCTTCAAGGCCCCCGAATCGACCAGCGATTGGTTTGCACTGTTCTTCTATGCAATGCTCGGTATCTTTTCCATATTCGCAGCCACCGTGACGCTGGAGCGATTGGTGAACCTGCGACGATCTCGTATTCTGCCCTCTCCGTTCGAAAAAGGACTTACGGACATCCTCGGTCAATCGACTCCGTCCCAGACGGAACTATCCGACCTTGCCAAGCAATGGCCCTCGCCCATCGCCCGCATCCTCACGGCTGCGCTGGATCGAGCAGGTCGTCCCCTCCCCGAGGTGGAGAAGGCCATGGAAGACGCAGCACTGCGCGAGATCTCCGAGATGAGAAGCAAACATCGCCCCCTGAACGTCGTCGGTTCTACGGCACCGCTCGTCGGTTTGCTCGGTACCGTGGTTGGAATGATTTTCGCGTTCCAAATATCCAGCCAACTGGGGCTTGGTAAGGCAGAACAACTGGCCCGCGGAATCTATCTCGCATTATTAACCACCGCCGGTGGACTCACTATTGCAATCCCTACTCTCCTGCTCTCTGCCTGGTTCCAGGGTCGCGTGGAACGCTTTTTCCGACAAATTGACCAGGCCCTGATGCCCCTGATCCCATTCTTCACCAAACTGGAGAAACGATCACCTACAACGCCCCCTAAGACCAGCACCTCTGCTGGTTCCCAGTACGGTTCCCCGGCAGCCATATCCAAAAACGTCTAGACTGCGAGACGCCCCGATTTCTCAAGGAATCAATCATGCGACTACCACCACCTGACCCTGATAGCGACGGACCGAATCTGACCCCGGTTATCGACGTCGTTTTCCTGTTACTGATTTTCTTTCTGGTGGCAACCAAGTTCGATCAGCAGGAACGGCTTGTTTCCATCAACCTGGCGGAGATTTTTAAGCCCGAACCCATGGCGGTGGGATCCAAGGAAGTGATCATCAACATCACCAAGGAAGGAAAGTATTTTGTCGGAGACCAAGCTCTGACCGAGGTTACCCTCGCGGACGTCCTCCACGGGGTCGCCATCAGCAACCCAGGCAAGCGGAATGTCCAAATCCGCGCTGACCAGGAAGTCCAGTTCAAGCATCCACTAACGGTCATGGGACTCTGCAAGCAAGAAGACCTTGAATACCGATGTACCGTTTTGCCCAGGAACCAATAACCTCACGTCGCCTGACACTTAGGTCATGAACATCATTTACCCCGATAAACCGTCGCCCCGTCGTTCGCATCGTCGCCGCATTTATATGCTGCTGGCCGTCATTGCGATCGGGTTGCTTGGATACTGGTTTTACCCACGCGACGTGGCAACGATGGCAACACTGGATGGCGAACGACGCTGGTCGCTGGCCGACGGACCACCCCGCCGGCACGTCATCTGGGAAAAAGCGACTCCCTTGGCCGGGCCCGAACTTCCCGCCGAGGTTGAGCGGACGCTCGTACGACCGAGTCTCGCCGATCATGGCCGCGTTCTCTACTTTTCAGCCCGCGCCAGCGATCACACCATGGATATCTACCAGAGCCATCTAGTCGACGGCAACTGGCAACCCGCCGTTCCCGTCACAAGCCTCAATTCCGAGGCCGACGACATCGGGGCCACGGTCAGTACCGACGGAACCACCCTCTTTCTCTATTCAAACCGTGACGGTGGGCACGGCGGTTTTGACATCTACCAATCGAGCCTGTCCAACGGATCCTGGGCGAAACCTGTTAACCTTGGAAGTTCCATCAACACACCCGCCGATGAATGCGAACCTACGGTGAACCCCGCAGGAACCTCCCTTTATTTCAGCAGCGATCACTCTGCTAATATGCCCCAGCAGAATCCAGGGGAATCAAACTCCAATACCTCCCAGCGATGGAAGAGTACCCTCCGTTCTGCCATCGGTTTCAATCGCTTCAACCTATTCCGAGCACGCCGCGATCAGGGCGACTCGGCCTGGGACAAGGCCCGTCCGCTGAATAGCCTTAACCGTTCCGACGCCAATGATGGTGCTCCCCGCGTCGACGCGACTGGAGCCTTTCTCTATTTTTCCTCTGACCGACCTCACCGCCCCGGTGAATCCAGGAACCTGGACATTTATCGCGTTCGAATTCGCGAAACCGGCCACGGCGACGCGGAAAACCTGGGGCGAGGTGTGAACACCCGGGACCACGAATTGGAACCTGTGCTCACCCTGCAAGGTTTCCAACTGTATTTTTCTCGAGAGTCCTCTGAACGCGAGAGTGCCGATATCCCTGCTTATGATCTCTATAGCAGCACTGCCGTCGAGGTGGAGATCCAACGCGGCAAGGACGATCAACGACTCCAGGCATTTACCGCCTTTTTAAGAAGTTCCCTTTTTAAACTCGTTGCGACGTTTCGCAATCATGCCTGGTGGATCGGATTGGTACTCCTGGTTGCCGGCTTGCTTGCCGGGCTGGCCTGGTACCTCCGCCGCATGTCTTTTCAGCGTGCCAGCGTACCCGTTTTCTTCGTCTGGGCACTGGCGATCCACCTGATCCTGGGTGCCGGATCCTTCTATATCTACTTTGACAGCGAGTTACTTGATTCGGTAAAGAAAACCTTCAAAAGCATCCTGGTTGCTTCCAAGCTCCCCAGTGACGAATTGCACCAATCGCACAAGCCTGGCCAGGAAGCGTACGAAAAGGTGGCTGACCTAAAGTCTTTGGAAACAGTGCAAACTTCCGACATCGCCCGTCAGGTCATTGAATCGCCTAACATGGCCGTGGCTACTGACTCCGCGATTCCCAGCTTACCTGCTCGCTCTCAGCTTTCCGTCCAGGCAGTCCCCCGCGCCAGAATCGAGGCCATCCCCACCGAACCCGTTCGCGAAATAACTCCCGTGGATCGGAAATCACAGGTACCGGAGGCCATCGCAGAGAATACTGTCACGATCGAAGAGCCCCTCCAGCCCGCCGAGACGATTGCTCAACTCCGTCGCCCCACGACAGACACAGGCCTACCCAGGCAGCCAGCGCGGCAACCAGAACTCCCCAGTGTTCAAGTTGCCCTCGCAACGCCAGATGCCGTCGCAGCAGCCCCGCAAAACACCCCCGAACCCCTCTCCAATCCGGATCCGGAACCAGCGAGGAATCAGCCGGACCCGTCCCCATTGGACCGTCAGAGCCCGCGGCCGATCGATGACAACCAGGCCACCCAGGTTTCCAGTCTTAAATTACCGCCTCCACCGGTGGAGATCCCCCGGCAACGCCCGGTCCCGACAGCCGCGATGAACCTGGAACGCACCGAACCTGTCCTGGTGCTGGCCCCGCCAGACGTTGCCAAACCACTTCAGGCCACACAAGCGATGGTCCGACTCGATGCCAGCCGTCAATTCGAGCGGCAGGTCCGCAAGGAAGACGGCCCCCAAACCGTGATTACCCAGGCCAACTACGAGACGGCCCAATTACTAAAACGCGCTTCACCCGCGGCCGCCGCCAACACACCACGACGGTCGCAGGCTCAATTGTTTGAGAATCCACCGCAAAATCAACCTGCCCCTCAGCCAGCTCCGCTCCCGTCACAAAAAGTTTTACAACCGCGGCGTGACACCACGACGGTACCCGAACCACAGCCACTAGATCGACCGCAGCGAGACGGGGCGAAACCGACGCCACAGCTGATTTCCCCAGCGGACCGTGGCACACTACCAAAAGCCGCTCCACCCACTCCTGCAATTGAAACGGCTATCGCTCGCGTCGAATCGATCAAGGCGGCTTCCCCCGCGGAGGCCGTACTGTCGAAAGTTCCGACCGCGCTGCCGGAAGCCACCCCTACCTCTGATCCGTCGGCAATGCCCGCTACCGCCACGGTCACCACCAGCCGCGTCGAGACCCCCTCAATCGACGTCCCCCTAAACGATGCCGTCGACCGCGGCGGGCCACTACGTCCCAGTACCACGAGAGTCGTGATTGGCAGCATCGGTCGCCAGGTCGTTGATGCTCCCATCACGGTCAGTCCACATGCGACCGCCTTGCTTCGATTACCCGCACGTGCCCCTGAGATACTTTACGCCGAAGATAACATCGGCCTACAGGCGCTGCTGCGATTGCGCAACGTGGACCTGGAAGCTAAACGTGAACTCGTCAAAGTCTTCGGCGGCAGCGAAGAAACACTCGAAACCGTGAATCGTTCACTTCAGTGGATCGTTTCCCAGCAGCACGAGGACGGTCACTGGGCCTTCAATAAACTTCGGGAAATTGACGGAAAGGCCCCAACCCAAGCGGGTGGGACCAATGCCGAAGCGGCGGCCACCGCTTTCGGATTACTACCACTCCTCGGCAACGGCAACACCCACCAGAAAGGCCCCTACAAGGATCACGTCCAACGCGGGGTTCAGTGGCTGCTAAAAACTCAACAGGGTAGCGGTGAGTTCAAAAGACCCGGGACTACCAACGCGCGAATGTACAGCCACGGAGTTGCATCCATCGCACTCTGTGAAGCCTACGCCATGAGTGGTGACGCTGCCCTCAAGGTGCCTGCACAGAAGGCAATCGACTTCATTGTCAAATCTCAACACAAAACGCTCGGCGGCTGGCGATACCAGCCGGGTGACAGCCCCGACACTTCGGTCGTCGGCTGGCAGGTCATGGCTATCAAAAGTGCCCAAATGGCCAACCTGGCTGTACCCTCCGAGACACTCGATGGGGTCCGAACCTGGCTCGACCGGGTTGCTGGCAAGGGAAATAAACTGGGCCAATTCGGCTACGCGAGCCCGTCTGACCTTAAGCCCACGATGTCAGCCGAGGCCCTACTTTGCCATCAATACCTGGATATGCCCCGGCACGATCCGACGCTGGAAGCCGGCGCGCGTTATTTAAAAACCGTCCTTCCGCGACCCAGGAAAGAAAGCAGCTACTACTGGTATTACGGCACCCAAGTCATGTTCCATCTGCAAGGTGATGACTGGAACACCTGGAACCAGGCGATGAAACCACTGCTTCTTAACACGCAAGTCAAAGAGGGACACGAAGCGGGTAGCTGGCCGCCGGAAGACCAGTGGGATAGACCCGGTGGTCGCTTGCTGGCCACCTCCTTGCGGGTACTGATCCTCGAAGTCTATTTCCGGCATTTACCGCTCTACAAGGTCGCCGAATAACAAGCCACTCACCTAGCGGCCCACCCGTTCCAGGCCTTTCTTGATTTCTTCGTCTGACAGCACACCGTCACGGTTCTGATCCCAGAAGAGAAACAGCACCCCGAGTCGTCCGGACACTTCTGATTTTTCCAGCTTACCATTCTTATTACGGTCCGCCTGGCGCAGACGATCTCTGAGACTCGCCGGTGCTCTCCCGGGAGTTGATCCCGTCACTGAAGATTTCGCAGGCTCCCGATGCCTTTTGGGTACAGCCACATCGAAATACCCGATCATCATTTCTTCCCACGTCTGATCTCCCCAACGAACCATCTTCGTTGGATCCGGATTATTGAGATTAAACCTGGAGTTATCAAAATGGGCGGTGCAATAGATCCGCGTTCCAGCGGCCAGCTTAACCGGTTCCGCAAGTCGATAGGACGTTTGCCAGTTAAAATCGAATTTTGGAACATCCAGTAATACAACGCGTTCCCCGTTTCGATCCACCGACTCATAACGGAATGATTTACCGCGCACGTGCATATGAGGCATAAAACCAAGCAGCAACGACTCCTCTCGTGTACTCCGACTGGTTGCTGTCACGCGATGGTTATCGTCCCCTGCTGGAATCCGCAAAGAGCGTTGCGCTGCACTCGTCGTCTTCACCTCGTATTTTACCTCGTCTGGATCTGCAAACACGAAGCCAATTTTACTGGCGTCGATCTGAGCTGATCCGATGGGCGTATAGTGCACCTGGAAGATCAGTTCCGAACCCGCAGGTATGCGTTTGGCCATCCCCTCGGGAAATGGCCGGGCCAACAAGCCAGGTACATAGCCGACAAGGAAACCGTCCAATCCCCCCGAACCACCACGCTGACCCGGCACCCGGGCAAAGGCCAGGATATGGTGCACCACGGCGCGATTGCCCGGCAACAGTTCCGCCGCCTGGATCCATTTGTCTTCCTTGAAGCCGGGATTAACTCGGAAATACTGATAGCGCACAACCCCCTCGGCTGGCACACGGTAAGGTCGCGTTGAAATCGGCAGCACAAGATCCGGTTTCTCCGGGAGTTGCCATCCAGCGGTGTAATTTTTGGCTACTGGCAGCTTGGTGACATCACCCCGTGGCGCACCACTTTCAACCCATCGATAAATCAAGTTCTTTTCTTCGTCACTTAGCCGCCTGTCGTTCACAAAATGACCGAACTCCTTGCTGGCGTGCCACGGTGGCATCCGATCGTCCTTAACGACCTCCGAAATCGTCTCCGCCCATCCCACCACGTCCTCGTATTCCTGCAGTGAAAACGGTGCTATCTCTCCCTTCCGATGACACTGTACACACCGCTTCTGCAGAATTCGCGAGACCTGGTTTGAATAGGTCACATCACTGCTTTCATCCGGCTTGCGAATACGGCCAATAAAACACCCCTCCGCTTTGCGGATCGACTGAGAAACTGTCTTGCCGGCCAGCAACTCATCAATCGCGATCTTTAAATCTTCTCGTGTCGGTTCAGTGCGAACCACGCCGACCCCGTACTGATCATCGATCCGACCCCAGTAGGCAATTCGCCGTTGTTGATCAAGCAGAAACACCTCTGGAGTCCGCACGGCGGCCATGGCATCCGCCACGCGGTTACCCGTATCTTTCAGAAGTGGAAAGGTAACATCATGGATCCGGGCATAGGCAGCAATTTCCGTGATTGCATCCTGGGAGTTCGAGTTAACTCCGAGGATAACCAATTGCGTTGAATCATAATGATCCGCCAATCGCTGCAGACGCGGACCATATAATTTTGCCAATGGACACTCGGCACCCAGAAACGCGATCACGACTAGCTTGGTTTTCTGGAAGTCACCGAGAGAATGTTTCTTGCCACGGAAATCCTGGAGGGTAAAATCCGCAACCGGTTTACCTATTCTCACGACTCCCGACTCTTCCGCGTGAATCATACCGGGACTGCTAAAGACCACCAAAAGCAGCGTACTGACTGATAAAAACCGCAACATGTATAGGTTCTTCCTTATTCCTGACAGGGCTCTCTGCGCCTTCGGCTGACCGACGCTCCACCTACAGATTTATCTAAAAACCCCTTTCGTGTCGAGCGGTTTCGCAGATCATCCCAAAAAAGACCGATTGGCAACCTAATTCTGCAAAGTCTCGCTTGCCATGCCCCCCGCCAACTTCCTACACTATTGCAGATAGATTTACTACCAGAAAGGATTCACCTGATGAGAAGCTCCATTGCATTTTCACTGGCCGCGATGCTTCTGCTGGCTGGCTGCTCGCAGAACAACACGCCTGCTCCTGGTGGGAACACCACCGGTACCGGCACCGAGGCCAAGGCCCCCAGCGGTAAAGTCATCGACGGCACCAGTGCCGCCTTTGCGACCCACCTGGCCGGGTCCACACCCATCCTTGTCGATTTTTATGCCGACTGGTGACCCCCCTGTAAAACACTTTCCCCCGTCATGGATGAACTGGCAGGAAAGTACGACGGCCGGGCGGTCGTCATCAAGGTAGACGTCGATAGCGAAGCGGAGATTGCTGACAAATACGGAGTGGAAGGCATTCCTACCGTGGTCTTTCTCAAGGACGGCAAGGTCCAGGGCAAACCACTGATCGGCGCTTTCCCCAGGGAAGAATACGAGGAACGCCTGGACGAACTCGTCCAGTAACTTCGTATCTCGCGTTATCCCACTCAAACGGCCGGCCTCTCTAGCGAGACGCTGGCCGTTTTTACTGCGCCCGCCGCATGTCCCGTTCGGCGAGACTCTTGACGTGATCCAAAACACGTCGATGAATCAAATGAATGCAACCATCTGACCAAAGCGTCCAGTAATCCTGCGGATAAAGTTCCAGCTCGTACCAGGTGCTCCCTTCCAGGCGAGTCCGTCCCCCGGGCAAAGCTACCAACCTGAATTCCCCTCGCTTACTACGCAGGTAACCATCCAGGTGGGGTGGATGGACATGCCGATAGGGGCTTAGTTCATGCATGGGAGCTGGCTGCGACTCGACGTCAAATGCCAGCCGTCTACCCGGTTCCCAGGCGGTGATCGGTTCGACGAACGCGCCTGTCGAAAACTCACAGCGTCTCACGGCACCGACCCCTGAGCCCACGATCGTCGCACGCTGCGGATAGGCAATGCCAAGTCGGAAAAACCACTGAGATGGTTCCGGCAATTCAGAGAAGCCGATGACATGGGGCCAAACCGCTTCCGGGGGTGCATCGATCTCTACCGTGCTGACTACCTCATACAATGGTGTTGGCCGGTGCAAGGATTCCGCGCCGAGTGCCAGCGGAAGGGCCGCCGCCAAAACCAACACGCTTCCCGCGCTCGTGGGCCTCAAAACGCACATCGAATAACCGACGAGGCTGCCCAGCAGCGCCATCCCACTTGCCATCCAGGCCAACATCACGAGACAGATAATACCCTCGAATGCAAAGAGCAGCAACGCGAAAGCCCCCAATACAACAGAGGCCTGGCCCACCACCAGCGTACCGCCGAGCCCACGACGAGTCGGGCGGTTGTACAGGAAAGCGCTGGTGACTCCCATCAACACGGGCGTCCCGAGAAACAAGCTGATACCGTAACTGCCAAATACATACGCTCCCAGGCTGACCATGACCAGGGCAATCAATACCGCGGCGGCAATCCCCTTGAGTGCACTGGAAAGGAAATGGTCCAGCGGCGGTTTCGTCGCTGATGGCTCAAACCAGGCGTTTGACCATGAACAATCCCCGCTGACCGGTAGCATTGCCAGGCGAAGCATCAACACGTAGTTAAAAAACGGGATCAAGACACCCAGGCCAACAATAGCGCTTTGACCGGAATTGACTGCACGACGCACGCTCATCCCTACAGCGATCCAAAGAAACGGCAGTGTCCAGATGACGATGGCCCATTGCAGCCAGGCTGGCGCCGGCGGTCCCAATAGCTCCTGACGCATGGTCATGATGGGGTTAAAGAAAACGTGAGGCCAAAGCACACGCCCGGTGAAACAAAAGACAGCGCCGGCCTCCGTGGCATATTTAATACCCATCAGGGCGAAGCCACTGATCAAGTAAGTGCGTCGGGAAACCTCCGCCTGCAGACCAAACCAGAGTTTTAAAAGCTGGATCATCTACAAGCTCCCCGATTACATCGAATTACACAGTCAACGACGCCGCTATTTATATGCGAACTAGGCCTGCAACTCCCATCCCTTGCGGTAGCTTCGATGTACATACTGGTCAGCTTCCGGACAGTTGGTGGCTTTCATCTTTTCTCCGTCCCAGTCCAGGGGCTTGCCCGTGCGAATTGCCAGGTTCCCCAGGAGTACCACCTCGGTAAAGGGTCCGGAGCGGGAAAAGTTCGAAAGGGCCGCAGGCCCGCCCTGGCAGGCAGTCAGCCATTCTACGTCTTCATTAGCAACCCGCGGAATCGTTGGCTCCGGTGCCTTGAATTCCTTGCCCCGCTCATCCGGTGTGATCACCCAGTCCGTGCTGGTACGTTTGAAAAACATCTTGCCTGCATCGCCGATCATGACGAGATCGAAATTCTTGGCAACCTGGTTGGCCTGTACACCAGAACCCGACAAGACCTTTGCCGATGGCATGTTGTCCCCGTCGTACCATTTGAATTTCAGGGGATGATTATGTTTGCCGGCTGCGAATTCATAGGTGACCACAGCCGCCGTTGGGCCGGAATGGGCCGTGTTCCCCTTGGAGGTGGCCGACACCCTGGTGGGGTAGCCAAGATCCAGTGCCCAATACGGCATGTCGATAATATGGCACCCCATGTCCCCGAGCGCCCCGGTTCCGAAATCCCACCAGCCACGCCACGAAAACGGACAATAAGCGCTGCTGTAGGCCGTGGCTGCCGCGGGACCAAGCCAGAGGTCCCAATCAAGACCGGCGGGCACTTCTTCCGCTTTCGGCTTTGCCGACAGGCCTTGCGGCCAGATCGGACGATTCGTCCAGGCATGAACTTCCTGGATTTTTCCAATGACGCCCGCCCGGATCCACTCCACAGCCCGTCGAATCGGCTCGCCGGCATGCGCCTGGTTTCCCATCTGGGTCGCCACCTTGTACTTCTTCGCAGTCTCCGTCATCAGGCGTGCTTCGCCGATCGAATAGCTCAGCGGTTTCTGGCAATAGACATGTTTCCCCATCCGCATCGCCGTTACGGCAGCATGGCAATGCGTGTGATCCGGGGTCGAAACACTGACCGCATCCAACCGCTTCTCGTTCTTCTCCAACATCACCCGAAAATCACGTTCGAAACTAGCCTTCGGGTAGGTCGCCCTGGCATCCTTGCGTTTCCGCCCACGCCGGTTATCGTCGACATCGCAAAGGGCCACGATATCCGCGCCGGCCGCAGCCAGGTCAGCAACATCACCGGCTCCTTTCCCACCGATGCCAATGCAACCCAGCCTCACCCTTTCATTGGCGCCCCAAACTCGCTGCGGTACATAGCTGAACGCAAATGCTGAAGCCGCCGCTCCCTGGATTAGCGAACGCCGTCCGATTTTCTTACTGTTCATGTAACTTCTTTCTACCTATAGGAGTAACCTTGCCCGTAGACGACGTGCCGACCACAGGCCAAGTATGACATGTTGCCTTGAGTTTTCAATGTAACTACCGGGACTTCCTGACCGAAGGGCACCACAGCCTCCCTGCATTCGCTGACTTAGGCAGCACAAGGCGGTTTTGTCATCTCGCCTGCGCCCGCTATACTGAAACGGTCCCATCCAGCTAAGCCGGTAGCTCGTCACCGGCAGGACCCATGCCTCCACTCGTTAAGTAAAGATTAACGGCCACCTTAGCGTCCAGTTTTTTTATCCCGTCGCCGCGGCAACCAGAAAGAGACAATCCATGCCTAACCACATACGGCCCCACCTAACCATCCTGGCATTAACATTTACCCTGATGCTTACCGTGCCGGCGGCCGCGCAAACCCCCGTCAACTATGACAACCTTTCCGACGAGGCTATTTCCAACTGGGGACAATCGGAACACGTCTTCCAGGCAAAATTAACCGCCGTCCAGGCTGGACCCGTGGCGCGGTCATTCCCTCCTATCTACAACTATCGACTGACACTCCAGGTAACCGCCACGCTGCGGGGTTCCACGCCCACCGGAAAGCCCATTACCCTCTTCTACTCTGCCCGTCAAAAAACGCCGCCCTCCTTTCCGGAAGGAAAAGTCTGCCTCGTGGCGGCTGCCAGTAGTCGCGGTCAACTGCGGGCAACCCGAATCGAACAAGTCAACGTCGGCAACCTCAACGACGCCCGTTTTGCCACCCAACTGCCCCTGGGATGGCACATGAAGGACGGCAAACTACTTTCGCCCTGGGCAACGCTCGGATCCAAGGCCTGGCCCTCAGATCAGCGTGGCAAAGGATTCATGACCTGTTCCCAGACCGGACGCCCCGTTCTGCTGGCAGGTGACGGCCTGAAACTATCGGTCGAACCCTTGCCTCCCGCTAAGAAGGTTAAATATGCGAATCCCGATGGCGATGGTGAATACCGAATCACCATCACCAACACGGGTAAGACACCCCTGACCATACCGGCCCTGCGGCAACGCGGCAAAGACATCCTCTGGAGCGAAAGCCTGGTGATCATGTGCCGCGGAAAAACCTATGCAGCACCCGGCTCAACAGGCATCTCGCGGCCCACGAAGCCCACGATGCTGGCCGCCGGAAAGTCACTCTCAACGGTCGTCCAGGCTCTACGACTGGAAGGTCCGGAATGGCCACGCGGTGGATCACGGGTGGAATTTCTCTTCTGCCTGGGTGAACAGAGCAGCCTTAAGTCTTTCTACTACCTGTCGCGTCACCACGACCCCATCCGCGAGGCGTTACAGGCCAAGCAAAAATAGGGGCCCCGACCTGGACCACTAGCTAGTTCGAACCCAGTCGATGTGCAGCTGGCATGACGCCTTTCTTGAACCCCCCAAACCCGTAGGCAGTCGGTTTAAATTCACCGACCAGTTCAACGCTACTGTCCGCCTTGATCTGGCTTTCCATGCCCAGGCACCAGTAGACACCGTTAACGAGCATTCGCCGCGTACCCTCGGCAACCAGGTCCGTGGAGGCGCCCATGGTCGTATTGAAAATACGAGCTCCCTTGTAGGATTTCGTCCAGGCGACGGGCATCATCGGGTCGTTCTTCTTCCCTTCCAGGGGTGCGTCATCAAACTTCATGCCTTTCAGCACCTGGCCGAGGATGATGGGCTTACTATCGCCCGGAAGTGGCAAGCGAACTCCGTACACATCCGTTGGCCCCCAGATATCACCGTTCTTGATCCCCGTGGCAATGGCATGCTTCTCGGCACCCGGTGCAATCAGACCCCGAGTGCTCTCACGCTTGTGCCCACCATGATGACTAATCCACTTCTCACCGAGAACCTGCCGGCCGAAACCACCCTTGTAGTCATCGCCACCAAAACCATTGGTGTATTTCTTGTAGGTCTGGTATTTACGGATATTGAACGCGTGCGTTGAGGTCCGC
>Ga0315331_10002150_pt1 | contig 14952 bp, 16 predicted proteins | sample M160m34915metaG_FD_203456 | JGI IMG/M metagenome (GOLD analysis project Ga0315331, IMG submission 203456) | Ammonia-oxidizing marine archaeal communities from Monterey Bay, California, United States - M1 60m 34915 | ecosystem: Environmental > Aquatic > Marine > Intertidal zone | place: USA...
AATTATATTTGTACAAAAATGTTCAGCCCATTCTTGATTGTAAACTATAAAATCTTTTTTTGTAATTGAAATTAATATTTTTTCAAAATTGTTTTCTTTTTTTTTACTAAAAATAGTATTATAGTTTGATACGTTATATGTATTAACTATATCAAAAACGTCTTTAATTCCATTATAATATTCTGTAATAGCATCTTCACTATTTAGAATCCACCATAAACAATATAAAATTATATGAAAATGATAATGAACTATATTATCTAAATCCATTGTATTATGAATTAAATTAACAGTTTTTATATATGTATTTAATATACCATTATGTTCTCCGTTTATTTGTTTGTTATTACTATTATAAAATGTAAAAGTATTATTTTTTTTATGGCGGATTATTAATAATGATTTTTGTTTGCACATATATAAAATAGCAATATATCTACCAATATCAATTGGTTTATATCCAAATATATCATTTGTAGGTTTTCCATCATATTTTGATATTTTACGAATTATTTTTGTTTCTGGATCTTCTCTATTATCTAAATGATATAAATTAGTAATATAACCAGATTCACACATATATAATCCATAAATAGGATTTAAAAACTGTTCCATATCAGGATCTGTAAATCTATTAATACTACTTATATCTGTAATATATGGTTTATCGCCACCTAATTGGTTCTGCAATTGTAAATATTTATTTTTATACTTTAAATATTTTTCATAGTATGACATATATATATATATATATTTAATAATTTTTCAGATTCAAAACAATATTTTTATCTTAACTCACATGATAATATAAATAACATTTTTATAATATTTTTTATATTATTATAAATTATACTCGTCATATAGCACAGTTGATTGTGGTGATTGAATTGAATGTGGTTGTTGAGTTACCCTATTTGAACATCTTTCCAATGATTTAGGTATTAAATGTTTGGCAGCTCTTTTGTCGCGTATCTGCAACCAATCTTTATACTTGCTTTTTTTAAGACAAGTATGTTCACTTATTAAAAAAATTAATTCACTACAATAGTTTTTGTTTACTATATCATCATCTCTTCTCAACTGATTTATATTTGTTTGTAATTTAATATATGATGTTATTTTATCTTCAAGTGATATTTTTTCAATGTCTCCATAATATAATTCTTCAAAAGTAATTCCAAGACTATTCCATTTTTTAACTTTCTCTGCATTATTCATCATCATTGAATGGGGTCTAAAAAAAGTATTAACAGTTGTCAATATTAATGTAGTTATACTAATTGTAACGAATGTATTATGTGATAATAAATTATTAGTAGAAGCTTGACCGGTGGTTAGAGCTGTTAATAAAGTAATTGCCAAATTTATAGGAGTTGATACATTTGACCAAAAAGCTGTCGCTATATAATTTTTCCAGAAATAAAACCCAAGAGTTTCATTTATATTTGATTCTAATTGATTCATATAAATACTTCTAGTCACACCCAATTGTGATATATTTGAATCGGTTGATACATTTGACCCTGTTGATGATATTTGATCAGTCATTATATTATATTATATTATATTATATATTGGCAAAATTGATTGCAATTCCATTGAATTAATCGCGTTATTACCAAAATATAATTTAACAAAATCACCGGTACGTTTATCTTGAAAACTACTTGTTATTTCTTGATATAATTTTAATAATTTTTTTCTCGATATTTTTTTTTTATAAGTAATACAAATTAAATGATTTTCAATTAAATAAGGCTCTTTAATATCTACTATACAATAATTAAATTTATATTCACCTTTACCATATCCTCGATTTAATACCAATATCAAATCTGTTTTACCTTGTTTATTTATATAATTGTGTTTCTCTATATTTTTATATTTTTTCATTATTAATACATTATCTACTATATCACTATTATATATTAATCTTGTCATAGTACTATCAGTTGTTAATGGAGTGGTTGGATGGTTTTTATGTTGATTCCAAACAACTGTTCCAATTGATACTTTAAACCCACGTTGATCCAATGTAGTTGAGTGTAATAATAATTTTTTTATTTCATCTAGCTTGTTATTAAATATGTAATTATTACCAATCTTGTATGAAAATATTGAATTATCTCCTTTACAATTCATTAATATCAGACATATTATTTCTTGTTCTGTATCTAAATATTTGCCTTCAACTAAATTCATTATATTTATAATTTTATATTTATTATGAATATATTCTCTTAATTTATCATAATATAAACAATTTAAAAAGTTTTTAGGAATGAAAAATGCTAATATACCGTTTGGTAATAATTGTTCCATGCATCTAATAATAAAAATAGTATAAATATTTGGTCTTCCATCTAAATATTTTAAATATTTACTATTTATATTTTTTTTTGGAATTACATAATATGGTGGATTTCCAATAATTAGATTATATTTATCTTGTTCAAATGTTAAAAAATCATGATGAAATAATTTGATATCATTTTTTTTACCAAAGTTAATAGTCTCAATCATCTTGTAAATATCTGTATTGTATTCAACACCAGTTATATTAACATTTGATATTTTCTCATTTAAATATTTTATTATTTCACAAGAGCCACATGATGGTTCTAATATTTTATTATAATTCAATTTATTCTCATTCATATAATTTAAAATATAATCAACTATTAATTGAATATGAGATTGAGGTGAAAAATAAATACCATTATTTTTTTTCACTTGAGATGATATTTTTTTAGTTAATTTAATAGAAATATCACTATATTCAATTATTTCACTTTTATTCATATAATAAATATAATTAATATAAAATATTTATATATTAATATATCAATTTTTTAATTTAAAATTGAAAAATTGATATATTTTTTATTTATTACAACAGTTTATAATTTATATAATGGTAGACAAAACTAATACATTATCACCTATAAATGAAGATATTGAAAATACAAATATAATAGATATTTCATGTAAATGGACTACAGATAAAAAAGAATCATTTACATTAACAAAAACAAATGGGACACAAATTGAATTAAAACCTGGTTCATGGATTACATTTGCAAATAGACAAGATCATTGTATTATAGATCAAATTTATAGCTCATGTAAAAAACCAAATGATATCGGACCAATTGGTATATCTTACCTACCATGGAGATACGATGAAAAACGATTTGGTTCAGTTACATGGTCAATTAAAGGACCAGGGCGTTTTATAATATGTTATCCATCTGGTATTAATAATTATGGGATGCATATTGATTGGGATAATCTACACTTGTTAACTGCTCCGGATAATATTACACAAGATCAAATTTCCGATATATTAAATAAATAAAAAAGATATTATTGTTTATATATAAAAATATAATATATATATATCTATATATAAATGGAAACAACTATTGTCCCAGTCGAAAAAATTACAAATGAAAATATAATTGAAACTATTATTGAAACTACATCTAATGAAAATATTAGCGAAACTTCCTTTAAAAATGATACAATGATTGGTGAAAAAACAATCAATATACCAATAATTGGTAATTTAAAAATAGAATATTTATTTGATAAATTAATGTTAGATCCTGAATTTACCAAGAGATTACAGGTGTCAATTAATAATATTATGAAAGATGGTAAAATTGATCAATATGATATTCCTGATATGATTTTCATAATCACTGATATTTTAAATCAACCAACTAGTATGAAAATTGCTGGTGAATTATCTGCAGATGATATTGGTGATTTAGTTAAAACATTATATAGATTCATTGTTAAAAAATATAATATTATACCAGATGAAACTCAGGCTGATAATTTTAATCGATTAATGGAATCATCTATTAGATTGTTAATGTTACAACCAAAAATAAAGAAAGCATGTAATTTCTTTCTTCATAAATTTAAATTATGTTGTAACTAAAAATAACAATATTATAAAAAAATGAAATATATTTATTAAATTAATTTATCAATTAGTTTAATAAATATGGACAAAGAAGACCCTAAAAGTCGTAAAGGCAAATATGGTAGTAAGAAAGATCAAAAAGAAAAAGCAAGAGATAATGTATTAGGATCGCAAAAACATATTCGGCGTATTATTGCAATCCAAGAAAAACAAAAAACAAAAAATAATTAATTTATAAAAAAAATATAAAATTGCATTGGATAACACGCGACGTATTCTCATATTCGATCCAGTTCAAGTAACAATGAGTCGGTTCGATATATCGCAATGGGATCAATTCCTCGGTGAACTCTTGAAAATTTTGTATAGAGATATTGAATTCTCTATATCGACAATCTTCTTTAATCGACTTTTCAAAAGTATTTGAATGGATAATTAATTCTGTAATATTTTCAAGATTTAATAATTTATTCTTGTAGATAGCATATGTTTCATTGATCTGAAAATCAAAGAAAGCATTGTGAAAACCTTTATACCAAGGACCGTGATAATATAAAGTTGAATTACTATGATACATAGTTCCAATTCCGTGATGAGCGTCGTTTTCCCAAGTACCTTCATAATAAATATTTCCAGTCTCGTAATATAATGTACCATATCCATTGCGTAATTTATTTTTCATTCCGCCTCTATAATATAAAGTATTGTTATTTAATACAAGATTGGGTTCAAATGCTTGTAATGTAATTATTAGTGTAGATGGTGAGGATATTATATTATATAAGGTGTATCCCACAATTATAGATATAAAAAATGTTGTAAAAGAGATCATTATATATTAATACTATTATACTATTATATCAAAAAATCAATTTTTTACACATGTGAATACATTGATTTTTATTGATTTACAGAACTTTGAATAATTATAAAAAACTATTTGTGGAAAAATATAAAACCTAGACAAAATATAATGAAAATAATAATATAATTTATTATAATATGACATGGTATAATAAATATATCAAATATAAAAATAAATATACAGATTTACAATCCACATATTTAAATATTACTAATGAGGATATAAAAAACAAAGACATATAGTATAATAACCAAAATGGTGGTATGAACAATGTGTTTCATAAAAAAAATAATAAAACATATATTGATTTTATTACAAAATATTCGAATGAGACTATACAAATAGATCTAAATAATGATACTGATATTAGTAAAATATTAAATAGACACTTTAAAAATATAGATAAATTAGTTTGTTTAGACTTTCATGGAGTTACTGATTTATATAATGATAATGAAAAAATTCCATCAAAATTACCCAAATGTGTTATTTCATACATCGGTGGTAATCCAAATATAATTAGAAATACTACCAATACTATAAAACCACGAATATTATCTGATGAATTAATTTTAGGTATTATTGTGTATAATAAAAATAATATGCCTACATGTGGTACGAAAGGATGGATTATATCTAAAATTATAGAGATAAATGAAAACATTAATATTCATTTTATAGATGATTCTAAAAAAAACATTGAATGTGTTGAAAATATTAAATCAAATAATATAAATACATACTATATAAATAAATATAAAAATCCAAAACAATATACTACTAAAGTATTAAATAGAATATAAATATTTATAACTATCTATTGGGTAACAAATAGAGATTAAACCAATATGAACTATGAGTTGAGATAAAAACATTATTTGTTCATATATTACAATATCAGTTTGTTATATGGAAAAATTGATATATTGATATAATAGTATAATTATGTAATTTAATTACATGGATCATAATATATATTTAACACAACAAAATGTTATACAAATGGAAGAACGAAATAAAGTGAGACACATGTTATTATATACATGTATTATTGTTTGTATAATATTAATATATTTACATATTGTATTCAAATCTAGTAAAATAATTCAATATAATAATATAACAATAATAGAAAATTCAGGTCGTATATAACAAAAACTTGGTATTTATTCACAATAAACCACCAATATATCAAAGAAAAATTGATATATATAATTATTCATTTTATTTATATAATTAAATAAAATGACTAATATTTATTTTGGAACTTATAAATTAAAAGAAGAAAATAACATGTTTGATATATTAATGCAAGCATATACTAATGGATATAGACATTTTGATTGTGCCGAATTATATAAGAATCAGGAAATAGCTGGTAAATTTTTTAATACAGTACCACGAGAAAGTATTTTTATTACATCTAAAATATCATTTCGAACTATTCCTAAAGGTGAAGATGCAATTCGAAATTCAATTGAAACTACTTTATCACAACTAAATATATCTTATATTGATTTAATGTTAATTCATGCTCCATCTAAAAATCAACAAATTGCTTGGAATATTTTAACTGAATATAAAAATAAAGGCATTATCCACAAGATTGGTATTTCTAATTATAACATGTTAAATTTAATTGATTTTATTAATAATATTGATAATAAACAAGATATTTATTGTAATCAAATTGAATTTAATATATTATTAAATAGAAAAGAATTAATTAATTATTGTAATGAACAAAATATAAAGATTATTGGATATGGCAACTACTATCATACTAATGATATTATTAAAAATATATCCACTAAAATGAATAAAACATTTCACCAAATTTGCGCAAAGTTTGCAATGATGAAAGGAATTGATATAATAATTACTGCATTAGAAGAAGAACATATAAAATCAAACATTATACTTGACTTTAATATATCTCAAGATGATTTTAATTTACTTGATAACATGCATACTGGAATAAGCTTATATAAAAGATATTTATAAATAGCTTTTATATACTGATATCTGAGTCAATATTTAGTTTGAATGATTATGTGTTCATAACTTTAATTAATATTATATAATATTTTCTTAAATTTATTAAAATATAGTAAAGTAGAAAACTCTTTCATATCAAAACTATCTATCATCCCATCCCATACATTTAATAATATTATATTGGATATATCTATTTGTTTTTTCTTTAATAAATAACCATACATTATTGTTTGATATAAATTAGGAACAGTACATATTTCATCTGGTGATGTTTTTATATCTATTAAATATGTTGATTCACGAGTTGTAATTAATATATCGGCTATACCATAAATTACCTTTGAATTAATATTCATATTTACATTAATTGTAACTGGTTTTAAGTTTTTAATATAATTGATTAACATCTTTTCTAAATTATTATAAAAACTTTTCATCTCATCGCCCAATAAGTATGATTTCCACTGTTCTACAATACTACTATTATAGTGTTTATATGTAGCTATATGAAATATATCTGATAATATATTTCTCCAATCAGTTAGTTTATCAATATAATTACAATATATTGATTGTGGAATTTTATCTATAGTTGTTTGACTGCAATTAAATCCTTTTATAATATTAGGAAAATTTATTTGTATCATTTTAACTATTAAAGTATTCATCATATTTCCAGCAATATAACGATCAGTTAAATTAGTAGGAGCAGGTAGTATATTTATATTATTAAATATATTATTACGAGTATGAGTAATACTATCAAGCATATTTATAATTTTTTCATAGCCATTATAATTTAAATAATTTTTAATATCTTTTAAAATATATCCAGTAAAATTATATGTAAACTGTAAAACATTTGAAAAATTTGAATGTAAATAAGTTATTGGATTTAATTCTTTTATAAATGGGGATATAGTTACATACTTTTCATGATGAGTTGTTATTGTTAAATATTTTTTAGCTCTAGATGCTGCAACATAAAATAGACGCCTTTCTTCTTCACATATCATTAATTCATTTTTATAAAAACTATGTTTTAATGATGGGAAATCATTATTATTCATATCCATTATATATACATGATCCCATTCTAAACCTTTTGCACTATGAACTGTTGATAAAAATAAACTATCTTCAGTTGAAATAATATCAATATTTAGATTTAAATTAGAAATAAATGTTTCTATAATATCATTTCCAAGATATATAATTAGATTATTCATATCTGTTATCTTGTTTTCTATATTTCTTTCTCTATTATCTTTCCATAATATAATAAGATATTGTATTATCATATGAACTGTTTCTTTTGGTTTTAGTGTTTTAACAGATTGCAATAGTGTATATAAATTATTAAAAGTATTATCACCGTTTTCATTCATTTTACATAACATTTCCATACCATCAAACGGAGTATTTTTACACTGACTCCATGACTCGATTAATGAATGTGCTTTAATTAATCCAATATCTTTATGACTAGCTAATATACGTTTCCAATGAATTGTTGATTTAGTATTAATGGTAATAATCAGAAATGCAATAAGATCTTTTATATGGTTTTTATTCAATAAAGATATACCAATACTTTTAATAATTGGTATCGAATGTTTCATTAATTCTATCTCAATTTTATTAATTGACTGATTTGTTCTAGATAATACAACCATATCTTTTAATAATACCCCTTGTTTTCGTTTCTCTATTATATCAGATACAATCCATTCATATTGTTTAATACTGCTATTATGACATTTAATATGTGGTTTTAATCCAATTGTATCCTGAAATGATTTTACATTTTTATTAAATTGAGTAGTATTATGACTAATTATTTCTTGAGAAAAATCTACTATACTAGGTGTTGATCGATAATTTGTTTCTAAATAATACGTGGTGACATTATTGTAGTTTTTTTCAAAATCCCAAATATATTTAATACTACTTCCACGAAATGCATAAATAGCCTGGGCATCATCGCCTACTACCATTATATTACTATGATTTGAAAAACATTTTAAAATATAATTTTGAACAGGATTTATATCTTGGTACTCGTCAAAAAATACATATTTAATTCCTTCTAAAAATGTATTTATTTTTTTTGTTCCAAGTAACTGACAAAATTGAATCATTAGATCATTAAAATCAACCAAGTGTTGTTCTTTTTTAATAGTTTTATAGTTTTTTAAAATATCATTAACTAGTTTTTTATATTTATTAGAGATTGACAAGAGCTTTAATGTATCATTTATATTTAATGGATATTCTGTTGAAATTTTGTCATAAATATAAGGTATCTGCATTTTAATCATATTTTGCTCTTCAATTGATAATATACTTTCTGCTAATACTTTAGTTGCACATTCTTTAATTAAATATTTATATTCAGTTTCATTTAATACAGTATTGTTAATTCCATTAGGAGATACATTGAATTCCTGTAATAGCCTATAACCAAGACCATGTAAACTTCCTACATAATATGGATTTTTATTAGGAACAAATGCCTGTATACGATTATTCATCTCCATTCCTGCTTTTTTAGTAAAAGTAATTAATATTATACTATTTGGGTCAACTTTTTGTTTTACAACTAAATTAATATAACGAGCTATGACAGTGTGTGTTTTTCCTGAACCAGGGCATGCGACTACTAGTATATTTGGACTAATTGAATCTACAATCTCTTGTTGTTTTATACTTAATGACATATTATCAAACATTTGATTGCTATTGTTACTATCAATTATATCAACTATATCTTTTTCGACAGTCATTATATTCATTTCAATCTCTAATATTTTTTTTTGTTGTATATATAAATCATTTTTTAATAAAGTTAAATAGTCTTGTTTTTGAATTAATAAATCCATTAATATAAATACAACTATTGGTTTAGATGTTTTCATTCGTTTGGTATATGGTTATTAAATCTAATTCTGTATAATTTAAAATCAATGATAAATAAAATTATAAAATTAATAAATGATGATTATAATTTATATAATAATAAATTTGTTAAATTATTATTAATAATTATCATTATATTATTATATTCATCAATAGAATATTATATATATTACATTTTCATTATTATATTAATTATTATTAAAATTAAAATTAAAAAAAGATTTAATATAGTCACTGATACGAGTAAAAAATATAATATTATCAAAATATCTAATGATAGAAAAAGAAATTTAAATGTGAATATATATAGAAAAAAATATATACTAGGTCTGTGTTTAATATTATCTAATATTAAAAAATCCCTATTTCAAAATTTAACAAAATTTTCATTAACTCATAATTATTTAGTTATTCAATATGCAAAAAAATTAGATACTGAAATACCGGATAAATGTATCATTATATGTAATCATGCATATAATTCACATGATTGGATAAATTTATCTTTATTAACATATATATTTCCATATCATAAATGTATTATAGTGGTTAAAGCAAACAACATTATTGAAAAAATGAAAAAAAATAATATAATTGATATAAAATTTGTTGAAAATTTTTGTGTAAATGTTGGTTTTTTTAATTTAAATGATAATAATAGAAAGAACTTTTATGAAAAAATATATAATATTTTTAATAAGCATAAAAAAATTATATTAATTATATTCCCTGAAGCAAAATCTCGATATATTACTGAAATTAATCAAGATAGTAATACACAAAATGTAGATGTATTTAATATTACAGAAACAGGTTGTTATAATTATAGAAACGGTGCATTTATATTATCATTGATGATGGATGTACCTATTATTCCTGTACATTTTTATATACCTGTTCCTAATCATACAATGACTAGTTATTATAACACTACTGTCAAAATTAAACACATTAACCATATTGGTATTAAAATATTTAAACCATATTATCATACTAAAAAAAATAAATTTATAAATGAATATAATTATGAGAATATAGAACAATATATTTTAGAGAATAAAGTAGATATTGAAAATTATCGTAGTAATATGGAAACCTTTTTTCGTAATAATTATATAAAAACTCTTATAAATGCTCATGTATTTAATCCTGTATAAAATAATTATTTTAATTTACACTGTTCGAGTAAATATTTTGATTCGTGTTTTTATAAAATAAAAAATTAGATAAATATAACTTAATATTATTAATAATATTAATTTATCCTTGTATTTATTTAATTTATTTAATATATGAGAATCTATGCTATTCCAACTTTTTCCTTCCAATGGTATCAATATAGCATTTGGTTTAATAATATTTATATCCTCATTTGAATCATAACACATAAACTTATTAACTGGTAACAAACCTACTACGTGATTATATTTTTTAACAATATTAGATAAAAATAATGGACCAGTTGAATACATTATTTGGAAATGTTTAATAACACAAAACCATGGAATTTTATTATGTAAATTATTTAATACGTCGTCCCATAATGGTGCATTTTTCTTAGATGCCATAAATGAATTAGTTACACATCCAAATACATTTCCTGAAAATACTAGATAAACATTATTATCTGATTTAAAATAATTTTCTAAATTACAAACTGGATACAAATCAAGATCACAATAAATACCACCAAAATCTTTTAATATAAAATATCGTACCATATCAACACGCATTATATCATATTTATAAGAATTAAATAGTTTTAAAAAAGTAGGATGAGCTAATGTTATATAATCCAATATCATTGCGTCTGTCCATAATATATAAGTCCAATCTGGATGATGTTTTTTCCACATCAAGGACGATATTTTCCATTTATCTGGAATATCATTCGTTTTCCATGTTTGATGAATGATCTTTGGTATCATTATTAATAATAATATATATATATTATTAAAATATTAAACGTAAGTTATCAATCAGAATAATTTAATTAAGAATATAAAAATATATTTTTATATATAAAAATATATAAAAATATATTTTATTCTCCGTCTATGTATATAATGTCTTATACATCTAATACATACAATTCACGTAGAAATTCACAAAGAATAGAACGAAGAAAATCACAAAGAAACAACGCATCTATGTATATGTTATTTCATTTTATTGCATTTGTATATGCTATTTTTCTTTCATTTAAATGTAACCATGGGTTTTCATTAGGATCATTTTTAGTTGCATTTTTCTGTCCATATATATATATTATTTATATTTTTGCAACAAAAGGATATAAAATGTGTATAAATTAATAATTTGGTCCACGTTAATATGAATCAAATATGTGGATTAAGGATTAAGTAAAAATTCTAATTTTACTTGACGTTTATATAATCTAAAAATCTAAATTATTCTAATGTTAATTACTAATTTCATTAGAATAATACATTTTATTATAATAATATTAATAGCAATATCGCCATTTATTAATATAAATAAACTGAAAACATATTCATTTATATTTTTAGTTTATTTGTTAATACAATATATAAGTGGGTATCAATTATGTGGATTAACTAAATTAGAATATTATTTAATGGGGCATAAATATAAAGAAGGTTTTTTATATAGAATTATTAAACCAATGACAACTGTCAGTAATGATTATTTTGAAAAATATTTATTGGTTATACACTATTTATATATTTTTATATTATATATACAATTATATGGATAAAGTAATATATTGGGACATTAAACTATGAGAAAATAATTCAGATTCTTTGCTCTTCATCTCATAACTCTATTAATTAGTTCCACGAATAAAGTTTTGTAAAATCGCTGGTCCGTGAGAATCAAATCCACTCATGTCCATCATGTTTATATCATCTGGGTCAGCAATTGTATAAGGCATTCCCTGTGTTGACACTACAGCAAGTTTTGCATTAGGAATTTTCAGACCTTCTCGATATTGTTTCATTGCTTCACTTGGTTTAATACCACTATTCACATCACAATCTGTTATAATAACAAACGCATCATATTTACGCTTGAATTTCAATGCTTCTAGAATACCACCTGAAATATCAGTTGTACCCCAATCAGAACGTTGACAAACACTTATTACCGATTCAAATGATGCATGTGCGTCAATCTTGTCAGATACATCAAATAGACCAGTGCCACTTCCTCTTCGCGCGATTGATTTTGATGTAAACAATTGGAACGAGTGTGTTGGACAATCAACGCCAGTTGTTTCACTTCGGGCAAATATCATTGCTAAAAGAGCAGCTGCTTCAGCATTAGATAGATTTTGACACAAAGAAGGACATGTCATAGAGCCAGAACAATCAATTAGAAAACAAATCTTTTTTCCAGTTGGTTCAACATTTTTGAAACTAAGATAAAACATTTCTTCTAATGCTTGTAATATTGTTGTATTATAATCCCATGAATTATGTCCATATCCACTTTGTCCGGATTTATATGCACATATGGCAGTCATTATAGTAACTGGATGAATATGTGACTTTTCAATTACAATTGGATTACACAAATGCTTGCATACAGTGTCGATAATTAAATCTTCATCGAATACATCATGTGCCGACATATTACCTAAATTTCTCAAAAGAGCTGTTAGAGGCATAGTTACTTGAGTTTTTGTACAATTCAAAAGTAGCGCTTTCCATACCTGTTGATTTTTAAGTGCCCAGTTTGGAATTTGTTCGCGGGAAAGTTTATATGTGTAAATAAGTGTTATCAATGTATCAATATCAAGTTCGGTGCATTTAGTTGCTTGATTGACGGCTTTCAAATATCTACTAGGCAAAATTTCTTCAAGATTTGGATTAGATTGAATTATTCTTTCTAAACCCTCCATTCCATTTACTCCATATGCAAGAACTAAATCCATTTCAGTTGGAGGGTTTATAGTGCTATATTTTTTAGGATGATTTTTTTTATATGATATTTCTCGAGTATCACCACTGTCAGTATCCAGATGAGTACATCGCAAAATATCTCTGAATGACCAACTATCTCTACCAATGTATTTGGTAATTTGATATGCCAATTCACATGGTGTATGTTTTAAGACCCATTCATTTATGTTACGCTTCACCCCTCGTCCAAATCCTTTGCTTCTATAGCCATCAGAATTTTCAATTGAGGAATGAAATTTTTTCCATAAATATAAATGTGCAATAGTTCGTAATTGCCCTAGTTCAGATAATGCCTTTTTTCTTAATTGGTTATCATCTGATCGTGCTATAATTGCTAAAATATTCAATGCATTGTCTACTTTTGGAGAACGAGAATCACGGTAAATTTCACTTGTAATTGCTAATATCTTATCTCCATGTCCTGATTTAATATTATCAGTAATAAATTGACTATCAGTTGGTGTCATCCCTTTTACCCTTGTATCATAATTCGCACTTAGAGTTCCTAGAATAAGCAACCGTTCGATTTGTTTTTCCAATGGTAATGTAAATGTAAATGTACTAGTTGTTTCAGTATGTGTTGTTTCAGTATGTGTTGTTTCAGTATGTGTTGTTTCAGTCATTTAAATTATTATATAAATATATATCTATAGTAATATTTAAATCAATTTTTTTATAATTTACCTTATTTAAAAAAATTGATATATAAAGTATTTAAACAAATATTTTATATATATAGTGTAGATGGATATGAGTAAATCATATCGTATGGTCTGTTTGTCTTGGGTTATCCTTTTTTCGATCCCTTCCCAAAACAGCATTATTGACCATACACCCCTTCTCGTTTATAACAAATTGTTCGTATTTTACGTAATAGGAGCTGTCTATAAACGGTTATCTAAATTATTATTAGTATGGTCTGTTTGTCTTGGGTTATCCTTTTTTCGATCCCTTCCCAAAACAGCATTATTGACCATACACCCCTTCTCGTTTATAACAAATTGTTCGTATTTTACGTAATAGGAGCTGTCTATAAACGGTTATCTAAATTATTACTAGTATGGTCTGTTTGTCTTGGGTTATCCTTTTTACGATCCATCCCAAAACAGCATTATTGACCATACACCCCTTCTCGTTTATAACAAATTGTTCGTATTTTACGTAATAGGAGCTGTCTATAAACGGTTATCTAAATTATTATTAGTATGGTCTGTTTGTCTTGGGTTATCCTTTTTACGATCCATCCCAAAACAGCATTATTGACCGTATACCCCTTCTCGTTTATAACA